>Ga0209172_10007291_pt1 | contig 11566 bp, 9 predicted proteins | sample LarsenN4metaG_FD_184113 | JGI IMG/M metagenome (GOLD analysis project Ga0209172, IMG submission 184113) | Hot spring sediment bacterial and archeal communities from British Columbia, Canada, to study Microbial Dark Matter (Phase II) - Larsen... ... | reverse complement strand
ACACCATCTTTCAAAGCATGGTGGCATTGCTGCGGGAGAGGTTTCTTTCATAAGCTTCTTTCGATGTGAAAGCTATGCTAGTTAACTATTTTAGCCTTTTTTACTTTTTTGTTTTGTTTAAGTCCCGATATAACTAAAGTACCTTAGTGCTTATCAGATAAAGCTATTAGGAGTTCAGGCAACAATGTATAAACCAATCCTAGAAAAACATGGGACTCTATTATGCAATAGTTTCAAAAATTTGAAACACTAAATCTACCTGTGATTGCACATCGCTTTCTCACCTGATCATTTACCTATTTTGGCAACACAACCTAACAAGATGCGCTCGCAAATAATACCTCAGTGCTTATCAGCTTAATTTGTGAGGATTATTTGGACATAGCCACAAAAATGAAAACCCAAAAGGTATCGCATAAAGACTGTTGTAGCCGCTACAGTTAAAATAGCAATTTTGCTTTGTCTTTACCTATATACAACTTTTTTAGCTAAACCTACAGTATTTAAAGCTTGAATTGCCCACCAAGTGACATCAATTTCCCACCAATGCACTCCTGCTTTTGCCACATTTGGGTAAGCATGGTGGTTATTATGCCAGCCTTCACCATAAGTTAAGAGTGCCGTCCACCAAAGGTTACGGGAACCATCATCACAAGAGAAATTAGTATATCCTCGCAGATGAGTCGCCGAGTTAATCAACCAGGTGCTATGCCAAAGCAATACTGACCTAACAAATATACCATAGATCACAAAATCCCATCCACCCAAGCCATACAAGAGTATTCCAAAGGGGATTTGCAGCAGCAAGAAGTTGCGATTTAACCAACGATAATAGAAGTCACGCTCAAGCTCTGGTGCAAATTTTTTGTAATTTGAGTAGTTGAAAAACTCTTCACGTTGGTAAAAAAGCCACAACATATGGCTCCACCAAAAACCCCGTCGCGCTGAATAAGGGTCTTTGTCTTCATCTTCAGTATAGGCATGGTGTAAACGGTGCGTTGCTACCCAGAAAATTGGCCCTCCTTGAAGGGCGAGGGCCCCAATAGTAGCAATGATATATTCTAACCACTTTGCCACCTGAAAACTACGATGAGTTAAAAGTCGATGGTAGCCTAAACAGATGCCAATGCTACCAAGTAACCAGTGCAGAAATATCATTACTCCCAAAGCTGACCAAGAAAAGAACCAGGGAGCCAATAGAGCTAAGGCGTGAACTGCACCAAAAAAGCCAACAGTTATCCAACTGATAGCAAAGTTATCCTTGCCAAAACCGCCAGTTGATTGTACTGTCATAATCTTGCCTAAAAATGCTATAAAAACCTGTTTTTACAGGTTCATCTGGCAACTAACACCAGCTTGAAATAACTTACCTTTAATGCTAACTATAGAGGCTTGCATTCATTACTTTCCAAAGTCAGAATTCCTAAAACCACAATATATATAATTAGGGGTGGAGCAGCCGCCATTAGTGTTTTGTTAAGACAAAATAACGTTAGTTAAGTAGTAATTTCGCTAAAAATTAGCCGTAAATCGCCGTCTTACCCAGTCTGGGTTGTCGCGAAAGGCTTTTATGCGTCAGGAAACTGTGGTAGTTATTGAGTCTTATCTACGCTATATCTCTCCTGGAATGCTGGAATCTGTTGCCAGCAATTGTGCTGCTGTTTGCATTAGATCAATATCTGATAGTGACCAGGAATAAGGCTGTTGACAGTGATGAGCTACTAACAATCCGCACAATCCTCCAGGGTTCAAAATTGGTACAACCAGGTATGCACGCACTTGTATACTGTGGAGAAAATCTCGGTGGACAGTCTGGATTGGTTCTAATTCAATATCAGAGATCGCTCTTATTCGTCCAGCTAAATACAGAGAGGCATATTCGTCATTAAAACAATTATCTGCTCCTTGTAAACCTAATATAGAAAATTTATTATTAGTTAAGGATTCAAAAATTACCTGCCCCCGCCACTGTCGGTAAAAGTAATACAAAAACACGCGATCCGACTGAAGTGTTTCTCTGAGATAATTAGTCGTTTGCCGAATTAATTCATGTCGATACATTGTTCTCACAAGGCGGTTAAAAACTCTTTGCAAACCTTGCTCAATGTGGCTGTTGGAGCCAGGGGGAAACTCTGATTGTAAATGAATTTGCACAATTCCGAAATTACGAGTAGGTTAGAACTGTTACAGTCATATAATAATTCATCAAACCCCCTTACCAAAAAGGAATACTGAATCAACAGCAAAAACTTAGATATTCATCGAATAAAACAATAATTGTAGTTTTCAAGTTAAATGAGTATTAAAAATTTTCAATTGCCAACTCCATCTTTTACAGAATTCATCATAAAAAATTTAAAATTAATATTTTTTTGGTTTTTTACTTCAATTTTTGAAACCAAAATCAAATAGACTTGTCCGGAACCTTAACTTATGAAAAGAAAAGAAAAATTCTCAAAATTTTCAAATTAACAACATGTAAATTTTTGAGCCTTGCCTAAATCAATTCTGATATCGAGTCGCTCATCTGTCTTTACAAACGCTGGTGGTTATCATCATATTTCAACACCGTCTGCACTTGGGCGTGTCTGCTGAATCGCTGCGTAGCACGGTAGTTGGCATTAAAAAACGTTTTATTTCTCAGGACTTGTATAGAAACTGGTACAGACGGGCGCATATATACAATTACCCAGGCAAGTCAAGCAGCGCAGCGATCGCCTACCCTCGACCATACGAGATTGCGTTTGCAGAGCATGGGCAAGTCTGGTGGTAGATCAACTGGCTTGCCTGCACCACATCCCCCACAGCTATCAATTTTGCTATCAAAGACGGAAATTACAGAACCAGCATAATTAATTGACACCTGTCCACTTCCGCAAGGAGTATTTTGCTCTTACAGGTTGTAAAGTTTAATGCTCTTCCCCACTGAGGTATGATGAACGTTATTGGAAAAGCGCATTATCAATAACGTAGTAGTGAGCAATTATGCCTAACGAGCCGGTTTGGGGGGAGCTAGTTAAAGTTGAGTTGGAAGCGTGTCTAGACGCGCCGATCGCGCGGTATTTTGATGCACAACTAGACAAAGACCCCGATGTATTGGCTCAACTATTGGCAGATAAGCGCAACCCCAATACTCGACGGGCTTACGAGAAAGATTTAAGGGATTTCTTTATTAAGATGACTCTAATGCCGCCAACTGGTGATAGCGTGCTGGAGTTTCTGCACTTGCAGCGAGAGCAGGCGGTGATGGTGGTGCTGAAGTACAAGGCGAAATTGATAGCTTCGGGGGTGCGGGAGGCGACCATTAATCGGCGGTTGGCGGCGATTAAGTCTTTGGCGAAGATGGGGCGCAAGCTTGGTGTGTGCAATTATTCCCTGGAAGATGTGGAAGGAGAGAAAGTCAAGGCTTATCGGGATACGCGGGGGGTTGATAGCAAGACGATAGCACTGGTGCTACAGCAGTTTGATAGGGAGACTTTGATTGGTAAACGCAACTATGCGATTTTTTTGGTGCTGTGGGGTTTGGCTTTGCGTCGTCAGGAGGTATGTCAGTTAAATGTGGGGGACTTTGATTTTTATGGGCGCAAGTTGCGGGTTTTGGGTAAGGGTAAGGGGACAAATGAAGAATATTTAGATATGTCAAAAGATGTGGCTCATGCGATAGCTGATTGGTTAATTGCTAGGGGGGATTTGAATGTTAATTTACCGATTTTTACGGCGTTAGATTTTCATAATGAAGGGCATCGATTGACTACGGATGCTATCTATAAAATTGTGTCGGCGGCTTTTAAGAAGGTGGGGGTGAAGAAACCGATGTCACCGCACAGGGTGAGGCATTCGGCGATTACGGCGGCTCTGGATGCGACGGATGGGAATATTAGAAAGGTGCAGAAGTTGAGCCGTCATGCTGACCCGCGCACGCTGATGATTTATGACGATAATCGGAATAAAGATTTGTGGGAGATGTCGGAGTTGTTAACGGGTATGTTGAAGGATTCTGAGTGAGATTGATAAATTGACTAGCAAATATTCTAATTAAACTGAGGTAATTATATGAGTAAAATTATTCAAAATCACTACCAGAATTTAGCAATACAATATGATAATTTATGGTTTTATTCAGAAAATTACGTGAGGTTCTTTACTGAAGAAATTATTAAACATTTACGCTTAAATATAGCAGATATTTTGGTAGATTTAGGATGTGGGACAGGAATATATGCTCAAGAAATTAACAATCAGATTCAGTTGCAGAAGCCGATTATATGTGTAGATTTCTCGGACAAGATGCTTGAGCAAATTCCTAATAATAGTAAGTATGAATGTATAGTAATGGATGCAATAGAATTTGCTGCTTTACCTAGAACCTACAATAAGATTCTGATTAAAGAATTAATCCATCATATTGATAAAAAAGACCTTCTATTATCTAGCTTATTTAAGAAAATGGCATCTGGGGGGATTTTGCTACTAATACTTTTGCCGCCAACGATTAATTACCCCTTATTTAGCAAAGCTTTGCGTAAATATGAAGAAATTCAACCTCACTATAATAATCTTACTCAGATACTTGAAAAGATTGGTTTTAATGTAGCGGTGGATTTTGTTGAATATCCTTTGGCAATACCTAAGTCTAAATACTTCCAGATGGTACGAAACCGCTATATGTCTTTACTTTCAAGTTTTGATGATAACGAACTTGCTCTTGGTCTAGCTGAAATGGAACAGCAATATGCCCAACAATCTGTTCTTAAATTCACCGACTGCTTTGTTTTTATAACAGCAAGTAAGAGCTTATGCTAAATCAGGCAATTTGATTGGGTGTTTATAAAATACCTGTATTTAGTGGTTTGTGAGAAGGAATGGGAATTTTTCTGCTTAGTAGGACTTGATTTTCTAGAGTGAAATTGTTAATTTCAGGAAAAATCTAAACAGGGTCTACCAAAGTATGAATTTTTCCAAGTTTTATAAATTGGGCTTTTCATTATTGACTATTACACTGATGGGGTGGAATACACCAAAAGCTGAAGCGGCTGTTCTTGTTAGTAGCATACGTAATAATTCTGTTCTTCGTTACAACGATAAAACAGGAGAGTTTATTGATACTTTTGTTCCTGCTGGTAGTAATGGATTAGATGGCCCATCAGGAATAATTATTGGCCCTGATAACAATCTCTATGTCATTAGTATTCGTACTGATAGTGTGCTACGTTACGATGGCAAAACTGGGAAGTTTATTGATACTTTTGTGAATAACAAAGATGAAATTGATTTTGCTGAAGACCTACTTTTTGGTAGTGATGGAAGCTTTTATCTGACTTCTCTAAATTTAAGAGAACCAAGTAAAAATAGTGTTCGTCGCTATGATGGAACGACTGGAGCTTTTATTGGTAATTTTGTAGCTCCTGGTAGTGGTGGATTATACGGCCCATTAGGTATTAACTTTGGTAATGATGGAAATTTATATGTAACTAGTGTTTTTTCTAATCAAATTTTGCGCTACAACGGACAGACTGGAGATTTTATTGATGTTTTTGCTCAAAGCGACAATCCTAACTTGACTTTTGCTGACTTCAGTTTTGGGACAGATGGCAATCTTTATGTCGCTAATCCTAGAAATAATAGTATCTCTCGCTATGATGGCAAAACAGGAGAATTTATTGATTTCTTTGTTCCTAGTGGAAGCGGAGGTTTAGATTCACCTGTAGAAGCCGTTTTTGGACCAGATGGCAATTTATACGTTAACAGTTTTAACACTGATAGTATTTTGCGTTACGATGGGAAAACAGGAGTTTTTATTGATACTTTTATTCCTGCTGGTCTTGGAGGCTTAGACGGCCCTACTTCGATAGTATTTACAAAAGATATTCCCGAACCAAGTGTTGTTTGTGCCGTTGCGGTTTTTGCTTTAACTAATATTGGCAGTGTCTTATTATACAATCGTAAAAAGTCAATTTTCCCCACTAATCATAACTGAACGCATTCTCTACAGCTTTTACCAATGTTATACCGAGAATGTATAAAGAGTTCAGTTTAGGTACTTAGATGAGGCGATGAAAAACGCGCCATCAACTTTTGGGTGCGATTTATTTGGCTGCTTCTGTTGTCTGGTTGAATTGATGACACGCCCTAGCTCCTTCAATTACTAAGTTTTACTGAACTAAAAGTTTTGGGATTAATAGGTCGTGATTGCTTCAACCAGCAGTAGTAGGTAAATCCTAAACTTAATAAAACTAATGCAGTGTTTGTTTTAGGCTCTGGGACACTGACAGGAGTGATAGTCAATGAGCCGGAAAAATCATTGTTAGGAGTGGCAATCTGGTCATCAGACAAAGTTAACTTAAATTGACCCGTAAATGTACTGCTTGCTGGAATCAAAACTTCTTTGAGTTGAGTAGTTAAAGGTAAGTCAGTGTTAGTAAAGATGATTCCAAAAGAGTCAGGTAAGAAAAAAGGAGGCGCAGAGCCAACATTGCCAACTAAAAATTGCAACTCTTCTCTTGTCCCCCTTGGCCCTACAAATATTTGATTACGATTAGTTCCGCTTGTAAAATTCGCTGTACTCAACGTTACTGCATTACGAGTAGGTGTACTAGCGAATGTGAGCTTTAAATCTTTAATAGCTCCATTATATCTGCCTGCAATTGGAGTAGTAGATGAGTTAAGAACGTCAGCATCTATAATAAAACTACCCTTGAGTCCGAAAACTGTTGCCGCAGTGCCAAATGGGTCAGAACCAGTTAATGTGCCATCAAATTTGAAGTTGAATAAAGCAGCAACAGCAGGTGTTGTAGTAACTGTAGCTAAAACAATAAATGCTGTCATACTGGTGACAACAGTATTAACAGTTTGAAAAAGAGTTGGCAGCTTGCTCATTTTAATTATTCAAAGTAGGTTTTTTGATACTTAAGTCAAATCCTGATTTTATCAGAGTTGTGCTTTGTGTCACTTAAAGGATAATGTGGACTGTGGGTGAAATATCGGTTTTAAAGAAATAAGATCACTCTTTGGCGGTGTTAATGGATTCCCTATCTAGGGAATCGGAATTGTGTAACTAGATTCTATACGCACTTCTATACCAAGGGTTTCGCCAAAATCTTCATCGCTACGGCTTCAGTACCACTCATGGCCGAGCAGCGATTTCCTTAGCCAATAATTCATCTGTGACAGATTATGGATATATAAGCTTTCTCATCTACTATCCCACCTAGTCACACAATAGAGTCAGTAGTCAGTGGCAAAGCACAATAGCTTTGGGAGCAACTATTTTTTGCTAGAATATTCACCTACCTCAGACATTGGCGTGCTGCTAAAAAGCACAGCTAGAGATATTTATCATGATTAATTATGCCTTTAATTAAAGTCCAAACTTCTGTATCTGCACCTGAAAAAGCTCAAGTTGAGGCCTTGTTAAAAGGTCTGTCAGCTAAGTTAGCTAAACATTTAGGAAAGCCAGAATCTTATGTAATGACTGCTTTAGAAGCAGAAATTCCTATGACATTTGCTGGGACTACAGACCCCGTTTGCTATATCGAAATCAAAAGTGTTGGCACCATGAAATCAGACCAAACTGAGGCTATGAGTCAAGATTTTTGTCAACAAATTCATCAAAGTCTAGGCGTGCCAAAAAATAGAATTTACATAGAGTTTGCTGACGCTAAGGGTGCAATGTGGGGGTGGAATGGTACGACTTTTGGTTAAAAATAAGTAGGTAGATGTAAATAAAGTTCACTGTATTGGTTGTCATTCTTAATGTGGGTGACTTTGATTTTTCTGGTCGCAATTTGCGTTTTTTGGATAAGGGGAAGGGAACAAATGAAGAATATGGTAATTAAATCGCGGGAGCATTTTTAAAATCCACCAACCCCTTTTCTATTTAAAAAAGCCTGTTATCAGCAATCTAAATTGCATGATAACAGCAAATTACTTACTAACAACTTACGAGAGTCCAAACCTTTCGTGAAGAATGCAAGCACTCAGCATTTTCATCAAAATTACATCAATAGAAGTACGTTGGCTTTCACTCATTGTTGGTAATTGGTCAAGCAAATGAATTACTGCTGCATGATTATAGAAAGGTACAGAAGACATCAAAGAACTCCGCAGAGTATCTTGGACAAGTTGCTGTAGGGCTTCATTTGGCTTGAAAGTTGAAGGTGGAGCTAGAAATGGATGCTTTTGGCGGTGATACATCGTATTAGTTATAAACGGCTTTGCTGCTTCTCTTAGTACATATTTTTCAGTCAATCCACGAATTTTAAGTGCAACGGGCATATTGCAAACTAATTCCACAACTTTGTGATCCAAAAAAGGAAGTCGCCCTTCAATGGAATGTGCCATTTCAACGCCATCGCCTAACATCCGTAAAAGGTAATTAGGTAAGATAGTTTTAGACCATAAATAAAGAGATTGGTGTACAGGTTCTCTTCCTTTGAGTTGTTCAAGTACATCTACCTGATTAAAAAAGAGACGATAAACATCCCTGTGTGAAAATTGTGCAATCAAGTCCGGTGAATACAAAGGAACCGACCTGAGATATCCCTCAGCCGAAGCTTGCATCCAAGCAGGGGCAAAACCTAATAAACGCTGAACACTATTTAAAGCTTGACTTGAGCTATTTTCAGCTAATAACAGTCCCATTGAAACTTTATTCTTTAACTTCAGTTCTTCTAACAAAAGTTGTACTGTCTCCTCATCTTGTCCTTGTTGATTATGGAGCAACATATCTTGGCGGAAATGAACATACCCTCCCAAGATTTCATCCGCACCTTCACCTGTAAGTACAACTTTATAACCTGCATCTCGTGCAGCTCGACTTAATAGATATTTGGCAGTTGTGTTGGCATTAATACATAGCCTTTCACAATGCCAAATGGAATCTGCAAAATGTTCAGCTAAGTCCGATTGGCGCACAGGAATAGTCTGTAAATTAGCACCAGTATGTGCTGCCATTTCACGAGCAAGTGGTTCTTCGTTATAAGCTTCATGGTCAAAAGCAAGAGTAAAAGCCTGAATGGGAGAAGAACTTAGATGTGCTGCCATCCCTAAAACGGTAGATGAATCAAGACCGCCACTGAGATAACACCCAACTGGCACATCAGCCCTCAAACGCAATTGGATAGCTTCATCTAATGTATGGCGAAGTTGTTCAATGTAATCCTCTGCTTTGTACTGAGGTAAGGAATTATTAATTAGTGGATAATCAAAATCCCAATAACGATGCACTTGCATTCCAGAGTGAGATGCCAATAGAAAATAGCCTGGTGGCACTTGATAAACATTGGCAAACATAGTCCGGTCTTGAGCTAAAATGCCGGACTCAGCTTGCCAAAAAGATTCATGATCCCAAGCGGCTGGGACACCCGCAGCAAATAAAGCTTTGACTTCAGAGGCTAGATAAAGAATATTCTCATAAATACTGTAATACAGAGGCTTGATGCCAAAACGATCTCGTGCTGCAAACAGTAAATCATGACGTTGATCCCAAATGACAAAAGCAAACTCACCCCTGAGATGATGCAGACATTGTGTGCCAAACTCGTTGTATAGATGCAGGGCTATCTCAGTATCAGAGTTAGTTTTTAGCTGATATCCCCATTGTTTCAAATCACGCTGGATACGCTCGAAGTCATAGAACTCGCCATTGGCAATGATATGTAGAGTTTCATCTTGGTTAGCAATTGGCTGATCTCCGTTTTGAAGGTCAATAATACTCAGTCGTGTATGTCCTAATGCAACACGTCTATCTGGAGAAATCCAAAATTTTTGTCCATCTGGGCCTCGATGCTTCAAGCAATCAATACCTAGTCTCAAAGATGATTCGGAAATTGGTTCCTGTTTGGAAAATAAGGCCACTATGCCACACATAAAATACCACCCTTCTTTGAGAAGAATTTAGATTCAAATATGCTATTTAATAAGCTTTTATCTATTTTGAGAATAAATTTTAGTTATGAAAAAATTCTAAAAATAGCCAAAAGTATTCAAGAAAAATCACGGCGATAACCCTTATTCCTCTCAGGATATATCAAATAAGGTTGTAATAATACTGATACAAAATTGTCCTTGTGTGATGTTAAGGTGAGGGCTAATAAAAAAGCAGAACGGTAATGCACCGTTCTGCTTCTGGTTATACAAGTTAGGCATGGCTCATGGAAACAGTTCTTTGTACTCGGTATAAGCCTGCTTCCAGCCCTTACCATTTTTCTCCACTCCCCAAAGCGATTGAATAATTTGAGTCTGGGACATTTTCTTGTCCACCATCTGCTTGACGATGCCAGTCAGTTGTTCAAGGGTCAATTCTGCGGGAGTGTAACGAGTTTCGGTATCGAGAATAGTATCACTAGCAAGGGTCTTAGAATCGCCCATTTCTGGGATAGTATCACCGATTCCGATATCGTTTCCAGTATCGATACTAGAAGATTCCAAAAGCTCAGAAGCCTTATCAGTCAGTTGGTATCGGTCGGTATCACTCTTTGTTGGTGGGACAGTGGGCGGTGGCGCATCTGGTATCACCCAAGTTTCATCTAGCCATGCTCTGGCCTGATTTAAAAACTCATCAGGTGGCTCAAAGTTTGGTGATACAGAGTCAACCAAAGCCGGGGAATCACTTCTCAACTCAGGGAAATAAACCAGCAGTGTCCGCGCTGGGTCAGGTTGCCCAGAATGAGGATTAACCTCAGTTTTGAGCCACTCTGGAATCGTGCCAATTTCACCGTGTACGATCGCCTTATCAAAACTGTCAGGGTCAGCCAGGAAGTAACGCCCAGTTGCTAGTGAGATTGACTTAAGGGGAGACAGCTTCTTACTGGTAGCCTCGCAACCAATAAAAGTAGCCCCATTTTTGAAAGTATCGCCAAAACCTGCGGTGTTTTTCGTACCTACCCAAGATGTCAGATTCTTGCCATGCAAGACAACGAAAATCATCGCGCCTTTCTTACTGGCACGAGTAAACAAAAAGCGAATAATCCATTGCTTCTGCTCATCGCTGAGATAGTCAGACAACGCCACAGCTTCATCAATCACCAAAATAATGTCTGTGTAACTATTTTGGGTGGCGTTGTCCATCTCCCTTAAATACTGGTACAAATCGCCTGCAACAGTAGCATCAGCCTTTGCACCGTCTAGTTCTGGGTAACTAAGTCTACATACTAAGTGATGGCATTGGAACGGGTATATATCATCACCTGCTGTGAAGTAGTGAATTTTGGTGTTTGGTTCAAGTGCTTTACTGAGGATGGCTAAAATCGCCATTAATGTACCCTTACCACCTCGCTGATTGCCTGCAATCACCGTGATTTGGTCACGAATGCACTTGGCGATATCAAAACCACTGTTGGTGAGTGCGTCAATAATTGCGATCGCTCGGTTGTGAAGTGGCATTGCCAAGAGTGATTGAATGTCTGGTGCTTGAGTCTGTTCTGGATCTGGTGCAGTAGATTCAATAGTTGGGGAACTGGGCAATTCTACAAACTGCGGCTTAGTTGGTTCAATAAATTTGGGTTCAGGTATCTTAGGTTGTGGCAGTTGGGCTGTTGTTTGGGATTGTTGCTGAATTAAAGTAACT
>Ga0209172_10007290_pt1 | contig 11566 bp, 11 predicted proteins | sample LarsenN4metaG_FD_184113 | JGI IMG/M metagenome (GOLD analysis project Ga0209172, IMG submission 184113) | Hot spring sediment bacterial and archeal communities from British Columbia, Canada, to study Microbial Dark Matter (Phase II) - Larsen... ... | reverse complement strand
CTACGCCGAGGCGGGCGTCGACCGGCTCATCCCGTGGGCGGCCGCGAGCGACCTCGACGCGACGCTGCGCTTCGTGGACGACCTCGCCGCGCTCGCGGCGCGCTGAGCGCTACTCCATCGTCGTCGCGAGCCAGGTGACGAGCGGCGCCGACTGCTTCGTGTGCCGGACGAGCCAGTCGACGAGCGCGCGCGAGACGAGCAGCTCCTCGGGGAGCGGCGGAAACGACGCGATGAGGCCCTTCCGCCTGAGGAGCGCCGCGCGGGGGTGCGCCGGATCGACGCCGCGCGGGACGTTCTTCAGCGTGTCGGGCGAGCCGACGGTGAAGCCCTTCCGCTCCAGGCGCGCGACGATCGCGGCCAGCTCGGCGCCGCGGTGCTCGTCCAGCACGGCGGCGCGGTAGCGGGCGAGCTGCTCGGGCAGCATCCGGTAGTGGCCGGCGGCGACGAAGCGGTCCGTGCCGAGGTGGACGTACACGGGGGCGGGGAGCGCGGGGGCCGTGCCGCCGCCGTCGATCGGCACGTAGCCGCCGATGTGCGTCTTGTACGGCGACTTGTCCTTCGAGAAGCGGACGTCGCGGAAGATGCGGAAGACCTTCGGCGCCCCGAGCGGGTGATCCGGGAAGAACGGGTCGATCCGGTCGCGCAGCTCGGCGAGGAGCGCCTTCATCGGCGCGAGCCAGCCGCGCTCGTACTCGTGCCGGTGCGCCTGGAACCACTCCCGGCTCTGGTGCTTCGCGAGCTGCCGGAAGAACCGCGCGTCGCGGTCGGCGAAGCGCTCGAAGCGGAGGGCGGCGGCGGTCGGCGTGGACGGCATGCCGACGGTCGTAGCCGCGCCCCCGGGCCCAGTCCAGGCGGTCGGGTCCCCGTCGCGTCGTCGGGACCCGACGCGGCCCCCCGTGCGCCGGCCGGCCGTCCCGTGCTATCGCGGAGGCCGCCGATGTCCGCCGCCGACGACCGCACGATCCGCTTCACGTTCGACTACGTCTCGTCGAACGCCTACCTCGCGTGGACCCAGCTTCCGGCGCTCGCCGCCCGCCACCGGTGGACCGTCGAGCCGATTCCGGTCCTCTTCGCCGGCCTCCTCGAGGCGCACGGGCAGCTCGGCCCCGCCGAGGTGCCGGTGAAGGCCTGGTGGATGGCGAAGAACAACCTCCGGAAAGCCGCGCGCCTCGGGGTCCCGCTCCATCCGCCGGCGTACCATCCGTTCAACCCGCTCCTCGCGCTCCGCGCGTCGTCGCTGCCGCTCGACCCGCCGGCGCGGAGCCGCCTGATCGACGCGCTCTTCCGCGCCGTGTGGGTGGACGGCGCCCACGTGAGCGACCCGGCGGTGGTGGCGCGGGTCGCGGCCGACGTCGGGCTCGACGGCGGCGCGATCGTGGAGGCGGCGCAGCAGCCCGAGGCGAAGGCCAGCCTCCGGAAGCAGACCGACGACGCGATCGCGCGCGGCGTGTTCGGCGTGCCGTCGATGGAGGTCGGGCAGGAGGTCTTCTGGGGCTTCGACGACCTGCCGTATCTCGAGCCCCTCCTCGCGGGCCGCGACCTGCTCGATCCGAAGGTGCTCGCGGAGTGGTCCGTCCCGCCGCGGCCGTCCGCGATGCGGCGGCGGTTCCGGTCGTAGCGCCCGCGGGACGCCGCCTCACCGGCCCGCGCTGGCGAGGAGCCGCTCGGTCCGCCGGTGCATGCGGACGAGGCTCTCGTCGTCGGCCAGCTCGACCAGCCGCGCGCGCGGCACCCAGCGGACGTCGTGCGACTCCTCGCTCGGCCGGATCGTCGCCCCGGGCGCCGCGACGAGGAGGAAGCGGACGTCGTGGTGGAGGTGCGCCGGCTCGTCGCCGTGGGGCGGGATCGCATGCACGTCGACGTCGAGCGGGACGGGGGCGCCCGGGAACGGCGCGAGCGACCGGAGGCCGGACTCCTCCTCGGCCTCGCGGAGCGCGACGCGGAAGGGGTCGGGGTCGCCGTCGGCGTGGCCGCCCACCTGCAGCCAGCGGCCGAGCTTCCGGTGGTGCGTGAGGAGGACGGAGGCGCGGTCGGCCGAGAGGATCCACGCCGAGCCGGTGACGTGCCCCGGCCGGCAGGAGCGCTCGAAGCAGTCGGCGTGCGCGCGGACGAACGCCGTCACGAGGTCGACGCGGGCGGCGTCGTCCGGGAAGCGGGCGCGATGGGCCGCGAGGAGACGGAGGAGCGGCGCGCGGTGCATCGGCGCCGCCCCGGATAGCAGGGCGGGGGCCCCGCCGGCCAGCGGGCGGTCAGAACCCGTCGAAGTCGACGTCGTCGTCGGCGGCGATGAAGCCGATCAGCACGTCGTCGTGGCCCCGCCCGCCGTCCAGCTCGGCGCCGTCGTCGAAGAAGACGTCGGCGACCACCAGGAAGTCGTCGCCGTCCCCGAGGTCGACGTCGACGTCGTCGTCGAACGAGGCGACCTCGAGGAGCACCTGGTCGTCGCCGTCGCCGGTCGTGATGCGGACGTGCTCGCCACGGTGGTTGTCGACGTTGAAGAGCGTGATGCCGTCGCGGCCGCGGCCGCCGAAGAGCGTCACGAACCGGTCGAACGCGACCGTGTCGATCGTGATCGTCCCGCCCTGCCGGCCGCCGCGCACGGTGACGTTGCCGGCGACCGTGACGTCGCGGACCACGACGTCGTTCCGTCCGCCCCCCGCCCGGACGAAGAGCGAGCCGTCGACGGCGCCGTCCTCGACGACCAGCACGTCGTCGTCGTCGCCGAGCCGCACGACGAGCGTCCCGGGGAGGAACAGCCGGTCGACCGTGACCGTGTCCCGGCCCGCGCCGGCGTGGATGCGGACGCCGCGCACGTTCGGCGCCGATACGCTCGCGCCGCCGTTCACCGTCGTGCCGTCGGTCCCGGTGACGACGACCTCGCGGCCGCTCCCCGAGCCGACCGTGAACGCGTTGTCGGCGCCGTCGCCCGTGACGACCAGCCGCCGCCCGCCGAGGGCGACGGTGACGTCGCCGGCGCCCCGGGCCGGGACGGCGGCGAGGAGCGCGAGCACGAGGACGGGCCACGCCGGGCGACGCATGCCCGCAGTGTGCCTGCTCGGCGGCGTTCCGCGCCAGCGCCCGATCGTCGGCGCTGGCGAGCGCGCCCGCGCTCCGCTAGGGTCCGCGGCCGATGCCTTTCCGCGCGGTGCTCTTCGACCTGGGCGGCGTCGTCGTCGGCTCGCCGCTCCATGCGATCGCCGCCTACGAGCGGGAGATCGGCCTCCCGCCGAACGCGATCAACCGCGTCGTGACGGCGACGGCACCCCACGGCGCGTGGTCGCGCCTGGAGCGCGGCGAGCTCCGCCTGGACGACTTCTATCCCGCCTTCGAGGCGGACTGCGCGGGCGCGGGCTGCGCGATCGACGCGCGCGAGCTCATGCGGCGCGTCGCCGCCGCCACCGCGCCCCGTCCCGCGATGCTCGAGGCGATCCGCCGCATCCGGGAGAGCGGCCTCGCCGCGGGCGCCGTCACCAACAACTGGATCACCGAGGACGAGGGCACGCGCGTCCTCGCTCCGCACTTCGACGCCTTCATCGAATCGGCGGTCGTCGGCGTCCGGAAGCCCGACCCGCGCATCTTCCACCTCGCCTGCGACGCGCTCGGCGTCACCCCGCCCGAATCCGTCTTCCTGGACGACATCGGCGCCAACCTGAAGGCCGCGCGCGCGCTCGGCATGACGACGATCAAGGTGGAGGACCCCGAAGTCGCGCTCGCGGAGCTGGAGCGGACGATCGGCGTGTCGCTGCGGCCGTAGGGCCTGCCGTCCGCCCCTCAGATGCGCTCGATGATCGTCCCCGTCCCGAGCCCGCCGCCGCAGCACATGGCGACGAGCGCGTAGCGGGCGTTGGTCCGCTCGAGCTCGTGGAGCGCCGTGGTGATGAGCCGGGCGCCCGTCGAGCCCGTCGGGTGGCCGAGGGCGATCGCGCCGCCGTTCGGGTTCACGCGCTCGGGGTTCGGGCGGAGCTCCTTCTCCCACGCGAGGACCACCGAGGCGAACGCCTCGTTCACCTCGCAGACCGCCACGTCGTCGATCGAGAGCCCGGTCTCGGCGAGCACCTTCCGCGACGCCGGGATGGGGCCCTTCAGCATCGTCACCGGGTCGACGCCGACGAGCGTCGTCGCGAGGATCCGCGCGCGGGGCTTCACGCCGAGCGCCTTCGCGCGGGCGGGCGACGCGAGGAGCACCGCGGCGGCCCCGTCCGACACCTGCGACGACGTGCCGGCCGTGTGGATGCCGCCCGGTTCGACGGGCTTCAGCGCGGCGAGCTTCTCCATCGACGTCTCGCGCAGTCCCTCGTCCCGCTCGACGCGCCTCGTCTCGCCCGTCGGGTTGCCGGCCTCGTCCAGCACCGGCGCGTCGATCGGGACGACCTCGCGCGCGAAGCGGCCCTCGGACCAGGCGCGGATCGCGCGCTGCTGGCTCCGCAGGCCGAAGCGGTCGGCGTCCTCGCGGGTGATGCCGTACTCCTTCGCGATCATCTCCGCGCCCTGGAACTGCGACGCGAAGGCGTAGTGCGCGGCGTAGCTCTTCGGGAGCGGCCGGCCGCCGGCCATGTTCGAGCCGAGCGGCACGCGGCTCATCATCTCGACCCCGCACGCGAGCACGAGGTCTTCGATGCCCGCGCCGATGAGGCCGGCGGCGAGGGTCGTGGCCTGCTGGCTCGAGCCGCACTGGGCGTCGACGGTGGTGGCCGGCACCTCCATCGGGAAGCCCTGCGCGAGCCAGGCGGTGCGGGCGACGTCGAAGGACTGCTCGCCCACCTGGGACACGCAGCCGCCGACGACCTGCCCGACGGCGGCCGGGCCGATGCCCGCGCGCTCGACGGCGGCGCGCTGGACGGCGCCCAGCAGATCGGCCGGATGGAGCCCGGAGAGCCCGCCCTTGCGCCTGCCGATGGGGCTCCGGACGGCGGAGAGGATGACGACCTCTTGCATGCCGGGACGGGTACCACGCCGTCGCGTCGTGGGATAGAGACGACCCCATGGCGGAGCTCGGGTTCGACCCCTTCGACGAGGCCACCCGGCGCGATCCCTTCCCGCTCTACGCCCGCGCCCGCCGCGAGCACCCGGTGTGGGCGCACCCGAACTTCCCCGTCGTGTCGATCTTCCGCTACGCCGACGTGCAGGCCGTCCTGAAGGACCATGCGACGTGGTCGAGCGACTTCCGCTTCGACTTCGACGTCGACGTCCCGCCGAGCATGATCGCCACGGATCCGCCGGTGCACACGCGGCTCCGCGGGCTCGTGATCCAGGCGTTCACGCCCCGCCGCGTCCGCGCGCTCGCGCCGCGCATCACGGCGATCGCCCACGAGCTGATGGATGCCGCGCTCGCGCAGGGTCGGGTCGATCTCGTGCAGGCGCTCACCTACCCGCTGCCGGTGATCGTCATCGCCGAGCTGATCGGCATCCCCGCGGCCGACCGGGCGCTCCTGAAGGGCTGGTCCGACCAGGCCGTCGCGAACCTCGGCCTCGCGCTCCTCGTCCCGCCGACGCCCGAGCGCATCGCGCGCCAGACGCGGCTCGTGAACGAGATGCGGGCCTACTTCGCGCGGCTGGTCGACGAACGCCGGGCCGATCCGCGCGACGATCTCCTCACCGGCCTCGTCCAGGCGGAGCACGAGGGCTCCCGGCTCTCCTTCGACGAGATGCTCCAGATGCTCGTCCTCCTGCTGGTCGCCGGCAACGAGACGACCACCACGCTCATCGGCAACACCGTCCTCACGCTCCTCGCCCATCCCGACGCGCTGGACGCCGTCCGCGCGGACCCGGCGCTCGTCCCGGGCACGATCGAGGAGGTGCTCCGCTTCGCGTCGCCGGTGCAGCTCGACCCGCGCCGCGCGACGCGCCGGGTCGAGGTCGGCGGCGTGCCGATCGCGGAGAACCAGATCGTGCTCGGATGGATCGGCTCCGCCAACCGCGACGAGGCGGTCTTCGAGCGCGCCGACGTCTTCGACCCGACGCGGACCGACGACCGGCACCTCGCGTTCGGCTTCGGGCCGCACTTCTGCCTCGGCGCGAGCCTCGCCAGGCTCGAGGCGCAGGTGGCGCTCCAGGTGCTCCTCGAGCGGACGCGCGTCTTCCGGCTCGCCGAGGAGGGCCCGCTCCCGATCCACCCGAGCATCGTCTTCCGCGGGGTGACGCGCCTCCCGCTCGTGCTCGAGCGCGCGGCGTAGGCGGGCGCGGCGGGAGACGGGGTGCGCGACGCCGGCCGTCGGCGTTCGCGTTCCTCCTCCTCGCGGTCGGCGACGGCGGCGACGGCGTGGTCGCGAAGGGCCCGCGGGTCCCGTGCGTCGTCACCGGCGGCGGCGGTGCGGCGACCGCCGTCCGCCGGACGGCTGCTTCTCCTCGCGCACCGTGCCGCCGCGCCGGCCGCCGCCCGCGGTGTCCGTCCCGCCCGCGGCGGGCCGTGCGCCGCGCCTCCGCGGCCGTCCGGCCGCCGCCTCCGTGTGGCGCTGCTCCTCGACGATGTCGAGGGCGCGCACCAGCCGCATGCCGTGCGCCTCGACCCGCGCCTCGCCGTCGCCGGCCGGGACGCCGCGTGCGATCCACACCGCGCGCGCACCCTTCTCCGCCGCCTCGGCCACGAGCCCGCCGTCGACGCCGGCCCCGCCGACGACGAGCACGATGTCGACGCGGCCCGGGACGTCGGCGAGACGCGCCCAGGACGCGAGCCCCGCGACCTCCGCCCGCTCGCGGTGGATCGGCAGCACCTCGAATCCCGCCCGCGCGAGGTACTCGGCGACCGCGTCCGCCGGGTCGCCGCGGCGGCCGCTCGCCCCGACGACCGCCACCACTCGGCTCGCCCGCAGGAGCCGCTCGACCTCCGCCTCGTCGCGCCCGAGCCGTTTCATCCCCGGCGCCCGCGCGAGGCGCCGGCCGCGGCCCACGGCGGGCGTGCTTCGGCGTGCATCCCGGGGGGATCCTCCTAGTAGCGGAGCACCGCGCCGATGCCGCCCGCGTCGAGGAGGCGGAGCGCGGGCTCGCCGTGCACCGCGTCGACCGTTCCGCCGGCCGCGACCGTGCGCGCGGCCGCGCGGCCGACGAGGTCCTCGAACGGGAGGAGCGGCCCGCCGCAGTAGGCGCACGCCGACGCCGGACGGGCGGCGAAGAGCGCGCCGCACCGCAGGCACTCGCCGCCGCGCGATTCGAAGCCGTCGGCGTACACGAGCGTGCGGACCCGTCCCTCCTGGAGGGCGCGGAGCGTCCCGTCGAGCTTCACCACCCCCCCGTCGAGGAGCCGGCCGACGGACGCCGCCTCGCTCCGGCGCTCGGCCGCCTCGGTCGCGCGGCCCGTCTCGCGGAGGACGTCGTCGGGCGACGCGTCGGCCGCGAGCCGCACGGTCGCGACGACGCGGTCGGAGAGCGGCCGCGGGAGGAGGCGCGCGAGGCCGCTCGTCGTCTCCACCGGCCCCGCGAGCACGATGCGGCCGAAGGCCCGCGCGCGCGCCATGTCGTCGAGCAGCGCCACGACGGCGTTCATGTGCCAGCGGACGTGGTTCTCGTCCTGCCGCTGGAAGTGCATCTGCGAGCGCCAGTGGTCGGTGCCGCTCGCGTTCTTGCGGCGGACCTCGGCGGGCGCGAGCGCCTCGCGCACCTCCTCGATCTCGCCCAGGTGGACGGTGGCGAGCCGCGCGCGCTCCTTGTCGACGAGGACGACCGCGACGCGCTCGTGCCGGTCCAGCGACTCCACCAGCGGGCGGACGTACGGCGCCGCCTCCCAGCGGACGTCCGTCGGGAAGGGCGTCCGCAGCTCGCCCGTCCAGAAGAGGCCCGCGGACGCGTCGCTGAAGACGACGAGCGTCTTCGCGCGCGGGACGTACTCGGCCGCCAGGCGCTCGACGGGCGCCGCGTCGGCCCGGAAGACGGCCCGCCGGGGCTCGTCGAGGCGCTGCTCGACGGCACGGAGACGCGCTTTCAGCACGGACTCGAACTGGCGGTTCAGGTTGGCGGCGTTCGCCTGGTCGACGTCGAGATGGACGCTCAGGACCGGGCTGTCGGGAGTGGGGGCGCGCTCGCACCAGCGCGCCACGTCGGCGCTCGAGATCATGCGCGGGAGTGTAGCCCCGGCCCGCGCGCCCACCACTCCCGTCCTTCGCGCCGCGCGGCCGGCCGCTCCGGGGGAGAGCGCTCGGTCCAGACGGCGAGGGAGCGGCGGTCCTCGGTCGCGCCCGGCCGGCTTCGGGGCGCGCGGGGATCGTGCTACGTCGGCCGCATGGCCAGCCACGACCTCCCACCCGACGTCCGTGCGCTCCGCGAGCGGATGCGCCGCTTCATCGACGACCACGTCGTCCCCGCCGAGCCGGTGCTGGCGGCGGACGACGAGCGGAGCGTCGCGACGATGCGGACGCTCAAGGCGCGCGCCAAGGCGGAAGGGCTCTGGGCGCTCGGCCATCCGAAGGAGATCGGCGGCGGCGGCGTGCCGTTCATGCCGTTCGTGTACCTGAACGAGGTGATCGGCCGCTCGCACTGGGGCCAGATGGCGGTCGGCTCGCTCTCGATGCAGGACTCGATCATGCTCCACCTCTACGGCACGCCGGCGCAGAAGCGCCGCTGGCTCGAGCCGCTGGTCGCCGGCGACATCTATCCGTCGGTCGGCCTCACCGAGCCGGAGGTCGCCGGGTCCGACCCGACGCTCATGCAGTCGACCGCGCGGCTCGACGGCGATCACTGGGTGGTGAACGCCCACAAGTGGTTCACGAGCGGCGCGAACCGGGCGGCGTTCACCACCGTCTTCGCGATCACCGAGCCCGATGCCCCGCCGCACCGGAAGTTCTCGGCGATCATCGTGCCGACCGACGCGCCCGGCTACGAGATCGTCCGGGTCGTCCCGACGATGGGCCACACGGGCGGCGGGCACTGCGAGATCCGCCTCACCGACGTGCGCGTGCCGCGCGACCACCTCCTCGGCGGGCGCGGCGAAGGTTTCGTCGTCGCGCAGAAGCGGCTCGGTCCCGGACGGATCTTCCACTGCATGCGCTGGCTCGGCCAGGCACAGCGCGCGTTCGAGCTGATGTGTGCGCGCGCGACGTCGCGCTTCGCGCACGGATCGCTTCTCTCGGAAAAGGGGGAGATCCAGCGGTACGTCGCCGAGTCGGCGGCGGAGATCCAGGCGGCACGTCTCATGACGCTCGACGCGGCGCGCGCGATGGACGCCGGGAGCGAGGCGCGGGTCGAGATCGCGCTCGTCAAGTTCTGGGGCGCGCGCATGCTGCACGACGTGATCGACCGCGCGATCCAGGTCCACGGCGCGCTCGGCGTCACCGCGGACACGCCGCTCGAGTTCATGTATCGCGAGGCCCGCTACGCGCGGATCTACGACGGACCCGACGAGGTGCACCGGATGACCGTCGCGCGCCGGCTGCTGCGCGACCCGATCGGCGCCGCGCCCTGGGCGTGAGCCGCGGAGCCGCCGGAGCCGTTCTTCGTCTCCTCGGGCGCCGTCCGTCCGGCTGACGCTCGCGCGCCGCCGCCGTCCGGTGCGCGAAACCGCGCCGCGACCCCCGTCGCCCGATTGCTCCCGCATCCGCCGGCGCGGAATCCCGCGCGCACGGCCTCGACGGCGGCGCCGGGCGGGATCAGCGTGCGGGACATGCAGCCGATCCTCCTCCTCGCCGTCCTCTTCGTCGGGCTGGCGGGCCCCCCGCGCGCGCGGGGCTCGGGGTTCGAGATCCAGGAGCGCAGCGGTCGCGGCGTCGGAAGCGCGTTCGCCGGCGAGGGCGCGCTCGGCGAGGACAGCGCGATCGTCTTCTACAACCCGGCCGGGATGACGCTGCTCTCCGGCACGCAGGCGCTCGTGGCGGGCGACCTGATCTCGGCGAACCTCGACTTCGAGAACGACGGCTCGACCGTGAACCCGGCCTTCGGCGGCGCGCCGCTCACCGGCGACGAGTCCGACGGCGGCGGCGAGTACGCGATCGTCCCGGCCGCCTCCCTGAGCCACCAGCTCTTCGAGCGCTGGTGGATCGGCTTCGCCGCGAACGCCCCGTTCGGCCTGAAGACGCAGTGGGACAAGGGATGGGTCGGCCGCTACCACGCCGTCGAATCGAGCCTCCGCACGATCAACCTGAACCCCGCCTTCGCCGTCCGCGTCTTCCCGTGGCTCTCCTTCGGCGCCGGCATGAGCGCGCAGTACGCGAAGGCGGTGCTCACGAACTCGATCGACCTCGGCGGCGTGTGCGAGATCTTCGGCGGCCAGGCGGGGCTCCCGCCGGGCGTGTGCGCGGCGCTCGGGCTCGCGCCGCAGGAGGTGGACGGCTTCGTGCGCGTCGTCGGCGACGACTGGAGCTTCGGGTGGAACCTCGGCGCGCTCCTCGAGCCGCGCCGCGGGACGCGCATCGGGCTCGCGTACCGCTCGCGGGTGGCGCACGGGCTCTCGGGCGACGTGGACTTCCGGGTGCCGCGGCGGGCGGCGATCCTCCAGTCGACCGGGGCGCTCCGGGACGGCGCGGGGACGGCGAACCTCACGCTGCCCGACACCGCGTCGCTGAGCGCGTACCACGAGCTCGCGCCGCGCTGGGCGGTCTTCGGCGACGTGACGTGGACGCACTGGGCGCTGTTCGAGGAGATCGTCGTCAAGTTCGCGAACCCCGCGCAGCCGCGGGCCGTCGAGCCCGAGGACTGGGACGACACGTTCCGCGTCGCGCTCGGCGCCCGGTTCGACGCGACCGAGCGCTGGAGCTTCCGCGCCGGCACCGCCTACGACGTCACGCCGGTGCCGGACGACCGCCACCGCACCCCGCGCGTTCCGGACAGCGACCGCATCTGGGCGTCGCTCGGCGTCGGCTACCGGTGGAACGACGTGCTGCGCTTCGACCTCGGCTACACGCACCTCTTCGCGCTCGCGGCGGACACGCGCGCGCGCGACCAGAACACCGGCAACGTCCTCCGCGGCGAGTTCACGGGCGACGCGAACATCGTCGGCGTGCAGATGGCGATCCGGCTCCCCTGAATCGGCCGCCGGCGCGCAGCGGGTTCCTTCGGGCCCGCGCCTGGTGGTAGGGTCGCCCGTCGCCGGCCGTGCGGGTCGGCCATTCACCCGGGAGGCGCTCGTGTCGAACCGCATCGGAATCGTCCCGTTCTGGAAGGGCTACGACCGCAAGGCCGTCCTCCGCGCCGCGCGGCTCGCCGACGAGCTGGGATACGACTCGATCTGGATCCCGGAGGCGTGGGGCTACGAGCAGTTCCAGCTCCTCACCGAGGTGGCGCTCGCGACGAAGCGGCTCAAGCTCGCGACCGGCATCGCGAACGTCTTCAGCCGGAGCGCGGCGCTCCTCGCCATGAGCGCCGCGACCCTCGACGAGATCTCGGAGGGCCGGTTCGTCCTGGGTCTCGGCACCAGCGGGAAGAACGTCGTCGAGAACCTCCACGGCCGGCCGTACCGCAAGCCGCTCACGCACCTCACGGAGACGATCGGCATCTGCCGGACGCTCTGGCGCGGCGACCGCCTCGCGCCCGAGCTGTCGTCGCTCTTCGACGCGCGCCACTTCAAGCTCGAGATGACCCCGCTGCGGTCCGACGTCCCGGTCTACGTCGCCTCGCTCCAGGAGAAGGCGATCCGCGAGGTCGG
>Ga0209172_10007289_pt1 | contig 11568 bp, 16 predicted proteins | sample LarsenN4metaG_FD_184113 | JGI IMG/M metagenome (GOLD analysis project Ga0209172, IMG submission 184113) | Hot spring sediment bacterial and archeal communities from British Columbia, Canada, to study Microbial Dark Matter (Phase II) - Larsen... ... | reverse complement strand
GGAAGCCCTGAAAATGGCGCCTACCCCCGAAATTGCGGGAGACCTCGCGGTCGGCTTGGAGCGCTATGCCAGGGTCTTCTGCTTTCCGCCGATACAAGCACTGCTCCTGACGCGGGCGCGTCAGCTCCACAAGCTGGCTCCCGATACAGAGGTCTTTCGGACCGCCCGGAGAAATGTCGAGCAGGCGATTGACGCGGTCGGCTTCACGCTCTCGCGGCCTCCGAAGATGCGACGGTCGCGCCTTCTGTGTCCCCCGAAGGAGAGGCGCTACCGCAGGTGGGCCCTTGAGCAAACACTCTTCCTCAACCCGGTGAATGACCTTGGGCCGTTCTGGGCTGCCGCCCGAGACGCCCTCTCCGTCGATTGCATCACCCCCGACAACCCAAAGTGGAACGACCTGATGGGCATGATGAACCAACTCGTCCAGGAGTATGTGTCGGCCAGATATCAGGTCTACCTAGGCATCACACAGAAGGAGAATTGAACCGCCCTGGGTTCGGTAGAGACTTTCAGGCTTTGATTTGCTCGTCGACCCTTGAAGCGTAGAACACCTCCTCGAACTCCGCCGGCGGCACGTGGCCGATCTCGCCGTGCAGTCGTCGATTGTTGAACCAGTCGATGTACTCGAGCGTGGCGAACTCCACCTGGTCTGGGTTGCGCCACGGTCCCTGCCGGCGGATCAGTTCGGTCTTGTAGAGCCCGATCGCACTCTCGGCCATGGCGTTGTCAAACGAATCTCCGATGCTGCCGACCGACGGAGCGATCCCGTGGGAGGCCAGGCGCTCGGAGTAGACGACCGAGGTGTACTGGCTGCCCGCATCGCTGTGGTGGATGAGCCCTTCGACCGAGGCGCCTCGGCGCCACACGGCCATCTCCAGCGCCTCGGTAGCGAGGGACGCTCGAAGATGCGTCGCGATCGACCAGCCGACGATCATCCGGCTGAACACGTCCTCGACGAAGGCCACGTAGCAGAACCCGGCCCAGGTCCTCACGTACGTGAGATCCGCGACCCACAAACGGTCCGGGGCTTCGGCACGGAAGTCGCGATCGACCAGATCCGGTGGTCGAGCCGCCTTGGCGTCCTGGCGGGTGGTGAACTTGGTCCTTCCACGCCGAGCCCCCTGCAGGCCAGCCTCACGCATGAGACGCCAAACCCGGTCACGGCCGACCCGGATGCCTTCTCGGTGCAGCTGATGCCAGAGCTTGCGAGCCCCGTAGACCCGGTAGTTCTCCTCGAACACCCGAGCGATCTCTTCGTGAAGCCATGCGTCGGTGATCGCTCGGGCAGACGGCGGCCGGTTCCTTGCCGCGTAGTAGGTCGACGGCGATGCCCCCAGGGTCCGGCAGAGGAGCTCGACCTCGAAACGACCGCGCCGCTCTTCGATGAAGCGGGTCATCTCCGGGGCCGATCGAGCTCCTGGGCGAAAAACACGCTCGCCTCCTTCAGGATCTGGTTCGCCTTGCGGAGCTCACGGTTCTCCCGCTCGAGCTCGGCGATCCGCTCGCGCTCTGCGGTCGTGGTGCCCGGACGGGTGCCGGCGTCAACCTCGGCCTGACGGATCCAGTGCCGGAGCGTCTCCGGACCGACGTCGAGCTGTCGAGCGATGCGTGAGACGACGCCGTGGCGCTCGCCTTGTTGCTGGATCGTGCTCAACACGAGCTGGACCGCCCGCTGCTTCACCTCAGGCGGGTACCGCCTCGATGAGGGGTGCTTGGTTGCCATGGTCCTTCCTCCATTTCCAAGGCAGGAAGTCTCCATGAAACCCAGGGCGCTTCACAGACGCAGGCGTCCAGTCCCACGTTCGTCCAGCACGTTGCTTGGGCGATGATGTGCGTGAGGCCTCGAGCTCATCTAGCCTCGTGGAAACCCAGTCCTGATCCGGGCCCAGCAGCATTCACCGTGCTCGCGCTCTGATCCCGTCCAACGCGTCGAGAACCAGGTCCAGACCGAACTCGAACTCGCGGTCGATGTCGTAGCCCGAGGCCATCGCCTCGGCGGCGACCTCGGCGAGGTGGGGGAAGTCGCCGATGTCGGGCTGCTCGAGCATCTGCTCGGCCGACGGCGCCGTCTGCTCGGACGTCCCGATGGGCAGGCTGATCTCCTGGATCACGTGTCCGTAGACGTAGCTGTCGAGCAGCCAGAAGGCGTGGACGGCCATCTGCACCGAGAAGCCGCCGTCGCGCAGGGTGGCGAGCACCGCGTCCACGTAGCGCAGGGTGGCCGGCCCCGCCATGCCGCGGGATTCCATCAGCCCGATCGCCCAGGGGTGGCGCTTCAGCACCCGTCGCGCCGAGATGGCGCGCTGGCGCATCGCCGTCCGCCACTCGGAGCCGGGGGCGGGGATCTCGATCTCGCCCACCACCAGCTCGACGATCCCGTCGAGGATCTCGTCCTTGTTGGCCACGTGCTTGTAGAGGGCCATCGCCTCCACGCCGAGCTTGCCGCCGAGGCGCCGCATGGTGAGGGACTCGACGCCGTGCCGGTCGGCGAGGGCGATCGCGGCGCGGAGCACCCGCTCGCGGGTGAGGGGTCGTCGGGGGCGCGGGCTCGTGGTCTGGGGGGCCATCTCCGGTTGGCAGTTTACTAAGTACCCCGTATGGTTACTTAGTAAACCGAGGAGGAGGGGAGCATGACCACGACACTCGACCGCCCGATGGAGCGGGACGTCACGACCGCGGGGACGCGGCTCGAGGCGTTCCCGGTGAACGTGAGGGTCAAGATCTCGGCGCTCTGGGCCTCGATGTTGTTCGTCTTCGTGTACGTCGACCTGTTCAGCCTCTTCCGGGCCGACGTCCGGGCCGACATCGAGGCGGGTGAGATCGGCGGGTTCACGATCGACCAGTCGTTCCTGCTGGGGACCACGGCCTACGTCGTCATCCCGGCGCTGATGGTGGTCGGCGCGCTCGTCCTGCGGCCGCGGGTCAACCGGGTGGTGAACATCGCGCTGAGCGTCGTCTACGCGCTGACGATCGTCGGCGGCGCGATCGGCGAGTGGAGCTACTACGTGCTCGGCAGCGCCGTCGAGGTCGCGTTGCTCGCCGCCGTGGCCTACTACGCGTGGACCTGGCCGAGGGCGGTCCCGGTCACGTCATGAGGCGCATGGCCTCGGTGATGAGCTCGGAGAGCTGGTCGAGGTCGACGTCGTCGATCGAGGCGAAGCTGATGCTGCTCTTGCCGACCTTCACCTTCCCGAGCCGCTTCGCGTACCGCTCGGCGAGGTAGGCGCGGTCGTCGGTGGCGTTGACGTAGACGCTCAGGTAGTTGCGCTGGACGGCAATACCGACCATAAACCACTCTACCACCGTCCCGGCTCCGTGGCCTCACACGTCGGCTCACACGGGTCGGGCGCAGGCTCGGCTCGTCCGACGGGTGGGGGAGGTGCAGCATGGGCAAGCTGTCCAAGGCGGACGCCCCCGAGCACATCGAGGTGGAGGGCTACGAGGGCCACCTCGGTGAGTTGGAGGGCTACACCGTCGCGTTCGAGACCTACACGGCCGACGCGGATCTGACGCCGTTCTTCGTGGGCCTTCCGAACGATCACTGCCAGTCCCCGCACTGGGGGACGGTGGTGAAGGGACGCCTCACGTACCGGTACGAGGACGGGTCCGAGGACGTGATCCAGGCGGGCGAGGCCTACTACGCGCGGCCGGGTCACGTTCCGATCCTCTCGGCCGGGACGGAGGTCGTCGAGTTCAGCCCGACGGCCGAGCTCCGCAGGACGATCGAGGTGGTCGCGCGCAACATGGAGGCCGCGTCCTCGGGGACCTGAGACGGGGCTTGTGTCACACGCCCGCTCCACCGACGATGCGGGCGTGAGCCTGGCGATCTACCTGCTCGGGACGCCACGGGTCGAGATCCGCGGCATCCCGCAGCCGCCGCCGCGGGGCAAGAAGGCGTGGGCCCTGCTCGCGTACCTCGCGCTCGCCGAGCGCCCGGTGCCGCGCGAGCAGCTCGCGTCGCTCCTGTTCGCCGAGGCCGAGGACCCCCTCGGCGCCCTGCGCTGGAACCTCGCGGAGGTCCGTCGCCTGCTCACGCTCCCCGAGGGCGTGGGGGGCTCGCCCGTCGAGCTCGCCCTGCCGCCGGACGCGTTCGTCGACGTGCGGGTCCTGCGCGCGGGGACCTGGGTCGAGGCGATCGGGATCCCCGGGTTCGGGCAGGAGCTGCTCGAGGGGGTGAGCGTTCAAGCCAGCCCGGCGTTCGAGGCCTGGCTCCTCGCCGAGCGCCGGTACGTCCGGCAGCAGACCGAGGCGCTCCTGCACGAGGCCGCGCTCGCGAAGCTCGCGGCCGGCGACGGCGACGCGGCGATCGACCTCGCCGCGAGGCTCGTCGCGATGGACGCGTTCGACGAGAACCACCAGGAGCTCCTGATCCGCTCGCTCGCGGCGACGGGAGACCGTGCCGGGGCCGCCCGCCAGCTGGCCTCGTGCGTCGAGCTGTACCGCCGCGAGCTCGGCGTCGAGCCCGGACCGAGCGTGTTCGCGGCGGCCGAGGCGACCGGCGTGAGCGCGACGACGACGGCCGTCACCGGCCGAGCGGCCGCCCGGGCCCAGCTCGACGCCGGCGAGGCGGCGATCGGGGCGGGCGCGCTCGACGCCGGCCTCGAGTGCCTCCGCCGCGCCGCCGCCGAGGCCCACGCGTGCGGCGACCTCGAGCTGAAGGCGCGGGCGCTCCTGTCGCTCGGGGGCGCGCTCGCGCACGCCGCGCGCGGCCGGGACGAGGAGGCCGCCGCCGCGCTGCACGAGGCGATCGTGCTCGCCGAGCGCGAGGGGCTGGGCGCGATCTCCGCCGAGGCGCATCGCGAGCTGGCGTGGATCGAGATCCTGCGCGCTCGATACGCTCGCGCGCTCGCCCAGATCGAGGCCGCGACGGCGGTGGGCGGCCGCAGCGCGATCGACGACGGGTACGAGGCGGCGGCCCTGTACCAGCAGGGGCGGTACGGCGCTGCGCTCGGGCTGTTCGACCGCGTCGTCGCGACCGCGGGCGAGCCGCGGTGGATCGCGCTCGCGTTGGGCGAGGTCGGCATGATCCACGTGATCCGGGGGGAGCTGCCCAGCGCGCGGGTCGCGCTCGAGCGGACGCTCGAGATCGCGCGATCGCTCGCGTGGAACGCGTTCCTGCCGTACCCGGAGGCGTTGCTCGGGATCGTGGACCTCGCGCAGGGCATGCGCGGGCAGGCTCGTGAGCGGCTGGAGCACGCGTTCGCGCTGGGATGCCAGATCCGCGACTGCTGCTGGGAGGGGATCGCGGCCGCCGGGCTCGCGCTCCTGGACGAGTCCGAGGGCAACGTCCGGGCGGCGCTCGACCGTTTCGACGACGCGGCGCGCCGCAGCGCCCGCGAACCCGACGCATGGCTCTGGGCCCATGCCTTCGTGCTCGACCTCCGATGCGCGTTCGGCGTCCGGCACGGTCTCGAGCAGACGCGGGCGTGGGTCGCGGACCTGGAGACCCTCGCGGCGCGCACGATGATGCGCGGATTCCTGGCTCGCGCGTACCTGTACCGGGCGGATCTCGGCGACGCGGATGCGCTCGCGGCGGCGGAGATGGTCGCCGCCGAGGTGGACGACCCGACGCTCGTCGAGCGGATCTCGGGTCGTCGGGAGCGACCGACCGGTGACGGGCAGGCCCGGGGAGGCCGGGGCGAGACGGCGCGCCAGATCTAGTCAGACGTATCAGGCCGATGTACTACACGCATCTAGACGATGCTATTGGTGTATCATCGGCTCATGGGCGGCGGGGCGTTCGTGCGCGAGGCGAGGCGGCGCGCGGGGCTGACCCAACGCCAGCTCGCGATCCGGGCGGGGGTCAGCCAGCCGACGATCGCGCGCATCGAGTCCGGGGACGCCCGCCCCTCGTTCGAGCGGATCGTGGATCTCGTCCGCGCCGCGGGGTTCGACCTGGACGTCCACGTCGTCCCCCTGGACGAAGATGCCCTCGCGATGGCCGAGCGCAACCTGCTGCGGACGCCCGAGGAGCGCCTGGACGCGCTCGTCGCCGCGGTCGAACTGGCCGAGCAGGGGCGTCGCGCCCGCGAGGGCGATGGCTGAGTTCTCGCCCAAGGCGATCTTCCGGACGCTCGAGCGTCACGGGGTCCGGTACGTCCTCGTCGGCGGGGTGGCCGCGGTCCTCCACGGCTCACCGCACGTGACGACGGATGTCGACATCGTCCCGCAGGACGGGCGCGAGAACCTCGAGCGGCTCTCGGCCGCGCTGCGCGAGATGCACGCCCGGATCCGGGTCGCCGGCGAGCCGGTGGGCGTGCCGTTCGACATCTCGGCGGAGTCGCTGTCGCGCGTGCGGGTCTGGAACCTCGTGACGGACCACGGCGACCTCAACCTCACCTTCGTTCCGAGCGGCACGCGCGGCTACGACGACCTCGTTCGGGACGCGCGGCCGATGACGATCGGCGGCGTCGCCGTGCCGGTCGCCTCGCTCGCCGACGTGATCCGCTCGAAGGAGGCCGCCGGCCGGGACAAGGACAGGCTCACCCTCCCCGTGCTCCGGCGCCTCCTCGAGGAGCGCTCGGCAGACGACGCTGGGCGCTGACCCCGCGTGGGTCATCCAACCGTTCGAAGGAACGTTCGCACCGCGTCGTTGAACGCCTCGGGCGCCTCGACGTTCGCCTGGTGTCCCACCCCCGGCAGGACCACGAGCGTCGAGTCGGGGATGGCGGCGTGCATCCGCTCGGCGACGTCCCCGGGCGAGCGCGCGTCCTCTTCGCCGTACAGCAGCAGGGTCGGCACCGAGATCGTCGGCAGGACGTCGCGCAGGTCCGCCTCGGCCATCGCGCGGAGCATCGGCCGGAGCCCTTCCGGCCTCGGGTCGGCCATGATCGCCTCGACCTCCGCCACCATCTCGGCGGGCGCCCGCTCGGTCAGCAGGGTGGGGACGTACCCGTGTACCCACTCGCGAGCCGGGCGCTCGATCTGCGCCAGGAGCTGCTCCAGCCGCCGGGCGACCTCCTCGGGCGGGAGCGAGCCGGCCCAGCCCGCGTACGCCGCTGCCAGCACGAGGCTCCGCGGGATCTCGGGCCGGTGCCGGTAGAGCTCGAGCGCGAGCGTCGAGCCCCACGAGAGTCCGAGCACGTGCGGCCCGTCGAGCCCGAGGGCCTCGATCAGGCCGATCAGCCGGTCGGCGTAGTCGGCCATGCGGAACGTCTCGGGAGGATCCGAGGACCCGCCGCATCCGGGCGCGTCCCACGCGACGACGGTGAACCCGTCGGACAGCCCGTCGAGCTGGCGGCTCCACTCGCGGTGGTCGCTCATCCCGCCGTGGAGGAGCACGAGCGGCGGCCCGTCCCCTCGGCGCTCGTACGCGATCGTCAGCCCTCCGGCGTCGACGCGTTCCACCGATCGAGCCTTCGACGTCAGCCGCGCGGCGGGCTCCACGGCCCGACGCCGCCGAACCGCTCGGGCGTGATCCTCGTGACGAACCCCGGGGGCGGGTTCGGGAAGGGCGGGAACACGACGTCCGGCCCTAGGTAGATGTGCGCGAGGCGCTGGAGCATCTCGGGGGCGCCGCCCTCGGTCACCCGCGCCGTCCCGTACACGACGAGGTACTCGAGCAGCCCCCACTCGTTCACCGTCGTTGACGGCACGGAGATCGCCACGCGCGGGTCTCGACGGAGGTTCCGCAGCTTCCTCTGGTCGGAGATCGTGGCGAGCACGATCTCGTCGTCCTCGATCCCGACCCAGGCCGCGGTGACCTGCGGCGAACCGTCCTCGTTCAGCGTGACCACGTGGGCGACGGCGTCGCTCTCCAGGAGCGCACGCACCGCCGCCGGCATCGGGATCCCCGCCACGCACGGCATCCTACGCGTGACCGACATCGCGCGTTCGCGCGGGTCGGCCCGCGCACGCCGAAGCTCGACGACGAGGCGACCCCGACCGTCTAGGAACGAAGACTCGCGCCCGGGAACAGGTCGAGGTACTCGCGATACGCGAAGAGCCGATCCCTCTTCCTCCCGGTCAGTTCCAGGAGAAGACCCTCGTCCGCAAGGGCGTTGACGAGTCCGGACGCGGTCGGCTGCGACACGCCAAGGAGACGCTCGACGAGCTTTGCGGACACGACCGGCTGACCGAACAGACGATCCAACAAGGCGAGGCCATTCGGCGCCCGACGCCCGAGCGCGCGAGAGATCCGATCCCGGTCTCGATCTCGGAGAGCCAGGATGTCGATGGCCCGGTCCGTCGCCTCCCTGGCGGACCGAGCGATCCCATCGACGAAGAAGGCGACCCACGACTCCCATTCGCCCTCGTCTCGGATCGCCTGAAGCCGCGCGACGTACTCGTCTCGATGCTCCTTGAAGTAGAGCGACGGATACAAGAGCGGTTTGCGCAAGATGCCCCGACTCACCAGCCAGAAGGTGATCAGGAGTCGACCGATCCGCCCATTGCCGTCCAGGAAGGGGTGGATCGTCTCGAATTGCGCGTGCGCGAGCGCGGCCTTCACGATCGGCGGCATCGGCTCAGGGTCGTGCAGGAACCGCTCGAGCTCTGCGAAGGCGTCGTCGATGAGATGGGGAGGCGGTGGCACGAATCGCGCGGTCGTCGGGGAAGCCCCTCCGATCCAGTTCTGTGATCGGCGGAACTCGCCGGGGCTCTTGTGCACCTCCCCGCCCCGAACGTCCCGCATGAGCACCGCGTGCACCTCGCAGATGAGCCGGCGGGAGAGCGGGATCTCGGACAGCCGCTCCAGACCGTGGTTCATCGCAGCGACGTGGTTCACGATCTCCGCGACGTCGAGGCGCTTCTCGGCTCGCTCGAGCTCGGCCTCGAACTCGAGGACGTCCATGAGCGAAGCCTGGGTGCCCTCGATCTGACTGGAAAGGACCGATTCGCGCCGGACGTACATGAGCACGAAGAAGTCCGGGTCCGGGACGACGTTCACGGCTCCGTCGAGCCGGCCGAGCGCAAGGTCCGCCTCCGACACGACCGCCTGGAGCTCGGTGTCGAACACCAGGTCGGTGGGTGGGAATCGGGCAGGAACGAAGGCGCGGTAGCCCTCCGGCTGACGCTCGTAGTGACCTGCTCGTGTGCTCGGCATCCCACCCGCCCTATCCATCTCCGCGCGTTAGATAAGGCTAGCGTCAAAACCTTATCTTGCCAACGGCGCTCAGGCCGTGGCTCTGTCCAGAGGCGGTGTGCTCGGCAGGCGACCGGTTCGTCCTCTCCATGGCCGGAGCCCCTAGCAGTCCGTTGCGGCGGCGAGCGCGTCGCAGAGCTCGTGCATCCGGGTCGGCGGAAGCGTGCCCATCCGCCGCGCGAGCATCGAGCGCGGGAAGACCGTCGTGGCGTCGAGCGCGGCGACGCACTCGGTCGGCAGGCCTTCCTCGGGGCCGAGGGGCACCTCGGTCGGGATCCGCCGGACCGTGCGGGTGACCGGCGCGACGAGGAGGGTGCGCAGGACCGGGATGGCCTCGTCGCGGGTGAGGATCAGGAACGGCCGGCCCTTCGCATCGGGCGTCTCACCCCACCAGACCTCGCCCCGCGCGGGGAGCGTCACCAGGGCTCTTCCTCGATGGAGGCGATGGCGGCCTCGGTCGCCGAGGCGAGCTCGGCATCGGTCTGGGGGATCGCCTCGTAGCCCTGGACGATGCGGCGGCCGATCTCGCGCCGGCGCTCGGCGTCGAGCAAGCGCTCGATGGCGGTGCGGACCGCCTCGGCGCGGGTGGCGAACCGCCCAGAGGCGACCAGCTCGTCCAGAGCGAGGGCGAGCTCGTCGCTCATCCTGATCGCGAACTGCTCGGGCACATCCTTCAGGCTAGCACCCTGGGATGCGGAACGGGATGCGGAACGGGCCACGGACACGACCGTACCCCGAGGAAACGACAGACCGCGTGTTGGTTGCGCACGATGAGGAGCTTGCCTCCGGCCCGGAGGTGGATGTCCGTGCGTCAGGGTAGGGTCGACCCCGGTCCGGTGTTACCCTCCGCCTGGAGTCCGTCATGACGAAGGTGAAGACCATCTCGGCATCGGAGAAGGCCGCGCGAGTGGTTCGGTCGAAGCTGACGCCTGCCCAGAAGCGGGCGGCCATCCGAGCCGCGACCAAGAAGGTGCGGACCTCCGCCAGGATCGACTTCGTCCGTAGCGTTCGGGGTGGATGACCGGAAGACGCTCGCGAACGCGGGCCGTTTACCCCCTCGACGAGCCAACACTGACGCTTCCACGGGAGGTCGTCCTCGATACGAGCTTCGTCGTGGACGCGCTCCTTCCGGGTCAGCCGCGCCATGAGGAGTGCCGTGACTTCCTCGAGCGGCTGGGCGAGCACGGGATCGTCGCCCACTTCAACCGGCTGTTGGAGGTCGAGCTGCTCGAGGCGACCTACCGGCTCGTGCTCAGGGAGCGATACGGGAAGGATCAGTGGCGTCGCCGACGTCTCGACGGACGCGCCCGGCGCCGGGCGAGTCGTCTTACCGGTGAGCTCCTCGATGCCTGGCACGGAGTGCTGAGCGCCCTGAGCTACTCCGTGGTGGAGCTCCAGGAAGTGGTCGACGGGATCCCTGGGCTGATGGCCGGGTACGGACTCTCGTCCTACGACGCGGTGCATCTCGCAACGGCCTTCCGCGTGCAGGTCCGGAGCATGGTGACGCTGGACACCGGGTTCGCGACGGTTCCCGCTTCGCACCTGGAGCTCTTCGTCAGCGCCCGCCAGGTCTCGCGGTGCCGCAGCGTCCGAGCCGGCGTCGGCTGATCGTCGGAGCTGAGGGCTTCGGTACACTTCCCCGGACCCGGATCCCCTGGTGAGGACCGATATCCATGCCGCGAGTGCTGTTGATCGGATGGGATGGCGCCGACTGGCGCATCCTCGACCCCCTGCTCGAGCGGGGTGACCTGCCGAACCTCCAGGCCCTGATCGACCGGGGGCAGAGGGCGGTCCTGCGCTCGACCGTGCCGACCCACTCGTGGGCGGCGTGGCCGTCGTTCCTGACGGGGGTGGACCCCGCGGATCACGGGGTCTACGACATCCTCGAGACGCTCCCGGGGACCCACAAGCAGTACCCGGTCACCTACCGCTCGATCAAGGAGCGCACGTTCGTCGAGGACCTCTCGGCGGCCGGCAAGGTCGCGGTCTACGCCGACGTGCCGCTGATGTTCCCGCCGCCCGAGATCGAGGGGAAGGTCGTCGCCGGCGGGGTCCTGCCGAAGGGCCGCACGTACACCCACCCCGCGGACCTGCCCGACGAGCTCGAGAAGGCCGGCGTGCCATGGGTGATCAACGGCATGTCCTGGACCACCTTCCGGAACCGCCCCGAGCCGTACCTGGCCGAGGCGCTCGAGATCACCGGCAAGCGGATCCGCGCCACCGAGTGGATGATGGACAACACCGACTGGGACCTGATGGCGAGCGTGTGGGTGAGCGTGGACCGCACCCAGCACGCGCTCTCGAACCACATCGCGCCCGATCACCCGGACTACGCGGAGAACTCGAAGACGGCGCTCGGCGCGAAGGTGCGCGAGGTCTACAAGCAGCTTGACGACGCGATCGGCTCGTTCGTCTCGCGCACGCGCTCAGACGACCTCGTCCTGTTCATCAGCGACCACGGGTTCCAGTCCGTGACCCGAACGCTC
>Ga0209172_10007286_pt1 | contig 11570 bp, 8 predicted proteins | sample LarsenN4metaG_FD_184113 | JGI IMG/M metagenome (GOLD analysis project Ga0209172, IMG submission 184113) | Hot spring sediment bacterial and archeal communities from British Columbia, Canada, to study Microbial Dark Matter (Phase II) - Larsen... ... | reverse complement strand
TTCTCATAGCCTTTCAGCAATTCATCAAGGAGCTCAGGTCGAAAAGTCATAGTATGAGTGTCTTAGGTTTAGTAGTTCATTAGATCTCAATTTCTGACCTTTGACACACTTTAATTTACAATCCCGCCCTTCAGGGAATTACCTAATTCCTGACAACGAACATCTGATAGAACGACTACGACAAGCCGTGCAACAAACCCGTTCATCTCCAAAATCTTCTTCCTAGGAGGGCATTCTTATGGTCGAGCTAAGTGTGCTTAAGTTGACTCCACAGGTCACGCGCTGTCACTTTAGCCTGCTCAGCCCCATAGTAGAGCTGCTCACTTAAACTCTGTGCGGTAGCCCCCAAGCGATTGCCTGTCGTGGCAAAAACTTGAGCGGTGCCGCCCCGTGCTGCCTCCGATGGGGATAGCCCAACCGCAGCTAACAGGGATTGCTCAACATAGTAGGCTTTAGCCCGATCAATCACACTCTGAGTCACAATTTGCCCTTCAGCCGCAACAATTAGACCATCGGGTAAACGGACCATGCGTTGCACTCGTCGCCCTAGCGCTTGCTCAACTACATAACCTGCAACCACATCATTTGCCTTACGGGTCAGTTCTTCCGAGAGGCTACCGCCCGTGGAACGATAGAGTTCATCTAAAACACCCACTTGTTCAGCCGCGATCGCTGCGTTGGTTGTCACAACCTGGTCAGCCGCCACAATCACCGTACCATCGGGGGCAGGGACACTCCACTGAGCAATCTTGCCGATCGCAAAGGCTTTTTGAGCGGCAGAGTCAACCACAGCATTTGTCATCGAAGCGATCGCAGCCCGTTGATTTTGCTGGAGACGATGACTGATGTGGTTAGCTGATGTTTGCAGGCGATCGCTCGTCTGCTGAGCTGCTGCCTGAATTTTTTCACTCGCTTGTTGACGGACATTGCCACCCGCTGCTCGATAAAGATGGTCAAGCACGCCTTTTTCTTCGGCTTCATTGGCATCCGTCAGACTGATCAGTTGCCCCCGGCTAACAATGGGGACACCATCAAAAGTTGAGACATCTTCGATTGCCATCTTGCCAATCACAAAAGCTTTCTGCTCAGTAGGAGGCACAATCACGTTTGTAACCGACATTTCTGCCTGACGCTTCACCTCCTGCGTCGCTGATTGCAAAGATTCGCCTGCAACCTGGGTTGCTTCTTGCACCTTGGTTGTGGCTGCTAACATCGCCCCTTTCAAACCACCGACTTGCTCCTCCATGAGTCCGGCAATCTCAACAGGCACAAAAGCAACGTGTTCGCCAATTTTAATCGTTTCAGGCGCAGGCACAAAAGAGCGACCTGTATAGGCATCAGCAAATACGCCACCAGAGACTTCATACCCTTCAACAGCACCTGTTTGCTCATCAAAGTAGAGGTCAACCATTTGACCCAAATGACGCCCATCAGCCGTCATAATTTGAGTTCCTTTCAGGATGTTGTTTCGCTTCAGAATCTGATTGATGCGTTTATCCTGATTCACTGAAATTACACTTGCTTTAGATGGCACAATCACAGCATTTAGCCCGATCGCTTTCACGCTTTGGAGCGGCACCACTCTTGCACCCCGCAACAAACCCGCTTCTTCTACCAAAAATGCCAAGAGTTGATTGTCATTCTGGTCAAAGATCAAATCCTTTACTCGGCTAAACTTCTCGCCTGTGTCATAAGCAACAATCACCTTATTGATGACGTCAGTTCCTTTACGCATGCTTTCAACGTCTCCTGTGTTAAGTTGATGAGACCAATTACGAATATTCTCAAGCAATGGACTTGTACCATTTTCCAAGTCGCACTTGCTTTCCCCTCACAATCCTTTTCACTAACTCACAGAGTTAGTTTACGAATCAATTTTTGCCAGTTTTTGTTATGAAAAGATGACTTTACTCGTCCTTGTTTTCAACACCATTGATGTAACTTTTCTGGGCACCAAATTCAGGCACAACATCAACAACGCCAAAATATTCAAAACATCCAGCAATGCCAACAACTACAATCAGAAACAATCCATATGCAAAACTGTTGTCTGATTTCTTGCCAACCAATCTGGGCATCTTTAACCTCTACTCAATTACAGTTTTCAATCTCACAGCGACAATCGCTGTTTAATTACTATTAGAGTCTATTCAAATCTCTAGACACATCGTTCTCCAGTATCAGAATGTCTAAGTAATTCCTCCATCCTGAGAAATATCCTTTGCACCACTTTATTTAAACTAATAAGTTGACGCTATAGATTTGAAAAGTATGTCAAACATGGGTTTGAGCAATTGGGCAAACCATGAATTGATCACGTAGTTTTAAACTCGCAATCGATAGCCCATCCCGCGTACTGTCTCAATTCGGTTATCACCCAATTTGCGGCGTAAATGGCCAACATAGACATTGACAATGTTTGTGCCAGGGTCATAGTCATACCCCCAAATTCGATCCAGCAATTGTTCTCGCGTTAACACCTGCATTGGATGCCGCAAAAATGCTTCGGCTAACAAAAATTCGCGAGCGGATAACTCAATTCGGCGATCGCCTACCCAGACCTGCCGACCCAGCAGATCAAGGGTAATATCTCCAGCCCGCAGAGTTGTTTCTTGACGGGCACCCGGCACCTGTCGGTTTCGCAGTTGCACCCGAATTCGAGCCAGCAATTCTTCAAACCGAAAGGGCTTTGTCACGTAGTCATCGGCCCCAGCTTCTAACGCCACGACCGTATCATCAACTCCATCGCGTGCCGTCAACACAATGATAGGCAGCGTTTCACCCTGTCCCCGAACGGTTGCAATCACAGTTAACCCATCGCGATCTGGCAACCCTAAATCTAAAATCAGCAGGTCAAAGTTACTGCTGTCTGCCAGTCGAGCCGCCTCCTGAGCCAACGAAACAACGCTTGTCGTGAAGCCATGCGCTTGCAGACCCGTTTCTAAAAAAGAGGTAATACGCGGATTGTCTTCGGCAATCAGGATACGATTCATGCAGGAATTGACCTAACAGCAGTTCCATTCAGAGTGACAGGGAGATGCAGACACAGGTGAAGATGCCCCACCTGGCGCATCCGGTGTGTAATACCAATTCTCTAAATTCTATTTACAGATCCTCGTAGGGGCGGTTCGCGTTCGCATAGCGTTTCCGAAGAAAATACCGCCCTTACAGATAATTATCTGTAGACCAGTTTTGAAGAATTGGTATAACACCTCCACTGAGTAGCCGCCAATCAGTGCAGCAGGGCTAGCCGAGATATTCAATTTTCTCGTTAACCCTGCTAAACTAGCATCTCTCAGTTAAATGATGTCGAGCTATTTACTCTATTGGATTGTAAGGTTGCTTGTTTAGATCCGCAAAACTGAATCAGACCCAATATTCAGGTTGAATCAAATCAATCGCGATCGCCAGTAGATTGCCAAAATCAATGCGGCTGTAGAGCAGCCAAAATCGAATTTGAGCGTGGGTACGACGAAGGTTATCCGTTGAGGTGGCGACCCGCCAAAGCATAACCGTTAGCGGGATCCAGGGATAGGTCAGGCGAACGGTGCGCCAAAAGAGTCTGCAAGACATCAAGCTCAACCCAGCCCAGCAGTTGTAATAGGCTGCACATTTAACTCCGCCTGCCACACCTCAAGCGGTTTCTCCCAAGCAGCTTCCCACCGTTGCATAATCAAGGGTTTGGCCACTTTGCCCATCTGCCACCCCTGAGCGATCGCACTTAAAAGCGGGTTCAGCATTGCGGGCTGCAACACCGTCGTTGCAATCAGCGCGTTTGCAATCAGCAGGCTCGATAAAGGCAGCTGAAACTGAGCCAGGTAAAAGGCTTGCAATCCAATTTCACCGATATCACTGACATCAAATCCGGTTATAACATGCCAAATATCATGGGTTTGCTGCCAGCGATATTCCACATAATGAGTGTCAGAGTCAATCGCGATTAGCGGGTCAAAAGCCGCAAAACCCATCTGTTGCATGTGGTTTGCGTAAACAGCCCCCAGCGAACCTGCGGGATACTGCTGTAACGCGATCAGGTCGTGGGGAGGAGCCACATAGCGCTCTGCCAGAAACGCCGCACCTTCAGGAGTTGCCTTTAGTTGGGCGATCGCGAGTTGAAACGCGGGACTATCCAACAGACTGTTGCTCAACTCCCAGACGGGTTCAAGGCTGCCACTTTCGTCAAACAAGAGCGTCACAAATGCGCTCACCCCTTTGAGAGTTTGACCAATCGAGTGTAACGTCGTTGCTGATTGAGCCACCGGATTCATAAAACCAAAATTAGACGGCACAGTAACCTCCAAGCGGTGAAGTAGAAGAAATCTTGTAAGCAACGTATCCGTAGCGATCGATCCCCTTTTCCAACCAAGAAAAACCTGCAAACTTATTCATTCAATCGACCCAAGAGAAACTTTTCCCTTCCGCCTGAGCAAGGGGATCGTTTATATCAGTCCAACAGGGATTAGAATATGAACAACGCTCATATTTACAAAATACGAACACTGTTCATGTTTTGTCAAGGGGAGGAGTCTACCATGACGGATGATCGCCTAAAAACCTCAACCATGCGACGACAACCCAAGCAGGCCCGCAGTCAAGAGCGGGTCAACCACATTTTGGATGTCGCCGAACAGCTTTTTATTGAGCTGGGCTATGAGCAAACTACAACACGGGCGATCGCCACCCGCGCAGAAGTCCCTGTTGGGTCACTTTATCAATTCTTTCCTGATAAGGAGGCGATCGTGCGAGCCTTAGCCGATCGCTACTTTGAGCAGGAGTATCGAATGTTCGTACAACTTCATGCAGAGCTGATTGATGTCAAGATAGACACCTACGTCGATCGCATGATAGATGCTTTTCAACACTTTGCAGATGAACATTTGGGATATCGAGCGGTGTTAAGCCAACTGATTGACCTAATGACAGCTACAGATGCCAGCCAAATGAATGAGTACGACCAATTGATGTTACTGGGTTTAGCCGAATTTTTAGAACGTCGTAATCCCGAACTGGGTGCGTCGCGTTGCGAGTTAATTGCTACGACAGTCTTTAAAGCGGCGAATGAGCTGCTTTGGCTCGCCTTTACCCGCGATATTCCGCATCGGCAAGCGTTGATTGCTGAAACCAAAACCCTGATCACGGCCTATCTCAAAACTTACAACGTTTAGGAGTTTGGCAGTCTAAACCGGATTTTCAACCTCAGCTTTAGGCTTTTCAGATCTCTGCTTACGCTTGCCAGGGAGGCGATCGGAGAAGTCGCGCAGCAGTCCCATAATGGCAGGCACCACCGTTGGCGTCAGAACTGTTGAAAACGCCAATCCTCCAGTCAGCACAATGCCTAGCCCCTGATACAGTTCCGCCCCCTGTCCCGGCACAACCGCCAGCGGAAGCATCCCTAACACGCTGGTTCCAGCCGACATGAAGATGGCACGCAAGCGATCGCGGGTTGCATTGTAGAGCGAAGCATCATAGTCGTCACCTTCTTGTTGCAGTTGCAAAGCGCGATCGACCAGCAAGATCGCGTTATTCACCACCACCCCAGTCAGAATAATGAATCCCAACGCTGTAATCATGTCGAGTGGCACCACCCAACCCAGCACTCGGTTCACGATGACCAGGCTCAACAACGCCCCACTCATCCCCATCGGCACAGTTGCCATAATCACCACAGGATAGAGGAACGAACGGTAGAGTGCGACCAGCAGTAGATAAGTAATCAGAACCGAGAAGATAAAGGCGGTTGCAAGCTGAGAAACCGTCCGCGCCAGTTGGTCAGCGGAACCTGCCAGTTCTAACCGATAGCCTGCTGGAAGCTGCGATCGCAACGGTTCAAGAATCTGTTGATCGGCACGTTGGACTAAAGTGCCGAGTGGCGCATCGGGTGCAAGCGAGATAGTCAAAGTCACTGCCCGCTCTAGATCAACGTGATTGATTACATCGGCTCCAGTGGTTTCGCGTACCTCCGCCACGTCACTCAGTTGAATCTGTTGTCCCCGCGCGAAGATGGGTAGCTGGCGCAGTTGTTCGGGAGTTTCTACAGCCGTATTTTTCAGCTCAACCGAGACATCCAGTTCTTCTTTGCCATCAATAAACTTCGAAGCCAACCGGCCGCCCAAAGCCGCTTCTACCAGCGAACCGATCTCTGACTCTGATAAGCCAACTTCTGCAAGCCGCTCCCGATTGGGGATAACCTGAATCTCTCCGGCCCCCATCACAAAGTTCGATCGCACATTTCGCACACCAGGCAGCTCGCGCAGTTTGCCGGTAATATCGCGTTCTAGCTCGCTGAGCTGATCCAGATCAGCACCAACGATATCCACATCAAATTCCTTGCCGGGATCACGGAAGATCGAGATTCGGGTTGGAATAACAAACCGATATCCGGCGAAGTCCCCCGCTTTGGCCCGCAGGCGATCGACCATTTCAGCCAGTCCTTGTGTGGTGGCAAATTCGGGTTTGAGAATGGTCGCAATCCCCCGTAATGCACCAGGACGATCCACGTACATAATCCGATCAACTTCAGGTTGCGATCGCAAAAACTCTTGAACGGGTTGTGACTGCTGAATCGCCTCTGGAATACTTGTTCCCGGCATGGGTTCGGCTCGTAGCACAACAAGATTTCGGTTGCCTTCGGGCAGATAATCGGCAGGGGGTAACAACAACACGCTGAGCAGCAGCAATCCTAACGGAATACCCAGCAGCAGCAGTCTCCGACCTACCCGTCTGCGCCCAATCGACCAGCTCACCGTCGAAGCCAGGAAGTCCTCTAGTTTTGTTTGCCAGGAACGAAAGACATCAGACGTGCGATAGACCGCTTGTTGAAACTTGCCCACCAGGGTAGTAGCAGGTGCAGCGGTCGATTGAGCCGTGGCGGATAACATGCGCTGCGCCTCTGACTGATCGAGAAACAGACCCGACAGCATGGGCACCAGCGTAATCGCCGCAAATAAGGAAAAGAGTGAGGCACAGGACAGAGCGATCGCCATGTCAGTAAACAGTTGTCCGGCTTCCCCTGTGACCATTAGCAACGGCAAAAATACCACCACATTCGTCAAAGTCGAACCGAGCATTGCAGCCCACACTTCTTGTGTGCCGTCGATCGCCGCTCGCATGGCACTCTTGCCTCGTTGCATGTGAGTAAAGATGTTTTCAATCACAACGATCGCGTTATCAACGACCATCCCGACTGCAAAGGCGAGTCCGGCCAGACTAATGATGTTGAGCGTGCGGCCCAACAGCGCCATCACAATAAACACCATGATCAGCGTTGTCGGAATCGTCAAAGCAATCACCGCAACGGTGCGGAGCGAGCCAAGAAACAGCACCAACACAATCGTTGCCAGCACCGCCCCACTAATCAGGTTGCCCTGCACCAGTGAAACCGATTGCTCAATATACTGACTCTCGTCGTAGTTGTAGACAAACTGAATGGCCTCACCCTGACGATTAAGCTCGGCTTCAAGCTGCTTAATTGTGTCTCGTACCCCTTTCGCAACCTGTGGCACATTTGCCCCCACCTGTCGAATCACCCCGATCGCAACAGTCGGTGTGCCGTTAAAGACGAGGGCACTATCTTGCACTTTGCGCCCCATTTGCGCCTCGGCAACATCCCGCAGATAAACCGTACCGGAGGCATCCCGCCGCAGCACAAAACCTTCGATTTGAGAAATATCCTGCGATCGGCTCAGGGTTCTGACCCGGTACTCGCGTCGTCCCAGCACGAGCGGGCCACCCCGAATGTCGCGGTTATTTTCTTGCAGCGTGCGGACGACATCGCCAATCGTGAGGTTGCGATCAGCCAGGGCATTGGGGTCAACGCGCACCTCGACTTCTCGCTGCTGCCCGCCCACAATCAAAAACTGTCCGGTCCCCTCAACCCGACGCAACCGGGGCACAATGATTTCTTCTGCCAAATCGCGATAATGGTTGGGGTCGCCCTTGCCATCCTTGGGCACCAGCGGAATCCACATCATGGGAGAACTCGCCCCACCCACCAGTTCCACATTTGACTCATTGGATTCTTCGGGTAGACTATCAGCCTGCTGGAGACGATTAATTACATCCAGTAGGCGATCGCTCAGATCCGCGTCAGGATTAAACTCTAAGGTGATAGCGCTACGTCCCGCGCGTGAGTTACTGCTGATCTCTTGCACACCTAACACCTGCTCCATTTGCTCCTCGATCGGACGAGTGACCAGGTCTTCTACTTCGACAGGACCAGCACCAGGATAGGTCGTAGTGATCGTAATTTCGGGGCGATCGCCCCCCGGTTGTAGCTCCAGGGGCAAGCTCAGCAATGAGAAGACGCCGAACATGGCGAGCAGACAGAATAAAACAAAGGTGCCGTGCCGCCAGCGGACTGCCAGTTCGATAAAGTTCATGGTGCTTCGCTGTGTAGGTGTAGGTTAGATTCGATGCAGGCTGGGTCGCTAGGTGCGGCTGCCCTGGATAACTTTGACGGGGGCACCATCGCGCAGAGTGTCACCGCCTCGCAAAACAATTGCTTGACCAGGTCTTAGCTCATTGCTGTAGATCGCAACAGTTTCGCCCATGTCAGTCACCATTTCCACAGGGATTTGTTTGGCCTTACCATCCGCGATCGCAAACACAAGCCACTGGTTTTGCCGTTGGGTCAGGGCATCCCGCGAGACAACGAAACTGGTGCGGTTTGAGGGCAGTTCTAACGTTCCGGTGATAGCCATCCCGGGTAGGAGTCGCTGCCCCCGATTATCCAACCGGACTCGCACCCGCTGGCGACGTGAGGTTGAGTCAGCCGCAGGCACAACAGCCGTAATCGTGGTGCGTTGTTTCCACTGGGGCAAAGCCCGCGACGTTAATTGGATTGGCATACCAACAGTGACACGGCTGGTTAACTCTTCGGGTAACTCCAAAAAGATATCCAGGCGATCGCCCGTAATCAGCGAAACAATCTCTCCATTGCTCTGCACATAATCTCCTCGACTGACCAGGCGACGATCAACCACACCCGCCGAAGTAGCTTTCACTTGGGTACGTAGTTGAGTTAAGCGGGCTTGGTTAACTTCAGCTTGAGCGGCTGCAACGTTAGCGCGTTGAGCTTCAATCTCCTCTCGAATTGGCCCCGCCTGCGCTTCTGCTAGTTGGGCTTGGGCTTCCAGGCGTTGACCTCGCGCAGCATCCACAGCCGATCGGGCTTCAACTAATAATCGTTGAGACAACGCCCCTTCTCGCACTAGGGATTCCGTTCGGTTAAGGTTGTCGATCGCCTCCTGTTCACGAGCATTCGCCGAACTCAAAGCCGCTTGCCGTTGGGCAATAATTTCGGGCCGGGTACCGACGGTCAGACGAGCCAGGTTGCTGCGCTGTTGAGCTAAGCGAGCTTGAGCCTGAGATAAAGCCAACTGCTGATCAGCATCATCAAGTACGGCAATGGTCATTCCTGCTTCAACGCGATCGCCCGGCTGCACCAGCAATGTTTCAATCACGCCGCTGGTTTGCGCTCGAATTGTCGCCCGTTCTGCAGCCTCTACCTGACCGAGCAATTGCACTTGACGCGCAGCACTCCCCTGCGTCAGAGCCACCGTTTCGACCGCACGGGGTGCAGGGCCTTGCTGGGCAACGGCTGGTTTTGCCCCCTGATTAGGCACCAACGCTCGCCAAATGCCAATCCCCCCGGTGGTCAGGGCAACGGCTAAAACAGCCCATAACCACCACTTTTTAGGATTGGATTGCGCTTCTGTTGCTTCAGAGACGGGGGTTGGCTGGTCAGGTGTTTGAACTTGAGAGTCAACGTTGTTCATAATTTGCACAATTGGAAAGGAACAGGAGCGTTGCGTCTATCTGCTAGAGAGTTTCGAGCGCGTGAATAAATTGGCTGTAAAAGGTTTGTTAAAAAATTTTTATATTTGCTTTACACTTCGTCTGTCTCACAACGCGGTATTGCTTCCAACTCAAGACGAAGCTTCTAACGGCTCCCGCAAATCAGCCACTGGTAAAATGTTCACACTGGTCTGTGCCAACGGCAGAATAATCGTAAACGTTGCCCCCTGTCCCGGTTGGCTAACGAGTTCGACCCGCCCTGAGTGGGCTGCCGCGATCGCTTCGACAATTGACAAACCCAGGCCATACCCTTCAATTGAGCGATCGCCTGTTGCGCGCACAAACCGCTCAAAAATCCGTTTTTGATCTTCTAGCGCAATACCTTCACCTGAATCACGCACCCACAAGTAGGCATAGTCGCCTTTTACCGCAGAACCGAGAGTGATGGTGTCCCCCTCACAGGTATGGCGAATGGCGTTTTGCACCAGGTTCATGACCGCTTGAGTTAAGCGTTGCCGATCAACCATGATTGGACTCAAACCCTTCGACTCTAAACGCCAATCGCGTTCCGCTAATCCCTTTGCTTTCAGATAAATCTCTTCGGTGAGCCAGTCGAGTTCCTCTGGTTTCACCTGCAAAAAGTCCGATCGCTCGGCTTTGGCGAGCAATAACAGGTCATGCACCAGACGACTCATGCGTTCTAACTCATCCATCACCAGGGCGATCGCAGCTTCTTTTTGGGGCTGATATTTCAGCATTTCTAGATGACCCTGAATAATCGTAATCGGGGTTCGTAATTCATGGCTGGCATCCTTCAAAAACTCCTTTTGACTATCAAAAGCAGCCTGGAGGCGATCAAGCATTTCATTCACAGTGGTTGCCAGCTCGGCAATTTCATCTTTCCCCTGTACCGGGATACGCTGAGTCATATCCGACTCGGTGATCGAGTGCGCTGTTTTTGTCAGCAATCGCAAAGGATACAGCACGCGTCCGGCGGTGAACCAGGCAATCAAAAAGAAAATCAGCAACAACCCAAAAGTCACTTGCATCACCAGGGCGATCGCACTCCGCGCAGCTCTATATTCAAGTGTGCTGTCATTCAGCACAATAATGGCCCCCGTTTGATTGGTTGTTTTCCAAAGAACAGGTTCCGCAATGTAGTAGAGATTTTGTCGAGCGCCTTCGATATGCTGCTGTTGCTCTTTGTTCGTCTGCTTCCAGGCTTGTAGCAGTTGAGGATGTTGTTTAAGCAGGTCAGCAGGTAGCTCAGGTTTTGTATCGTAGATGCGATCGCCAGTCATGGTGATGATGTATTCGCCACGAGTTGGCACATAACTCGACAACAATCGATCAAATAAAACGTAGATGTTGTTAGGCCCTAATGCACCTTTTTGGCGGTGTTTTTCAACCAGTACATTAAATTGATTGGCTTGCTGACGAGCAGAGTCTTCTGCTTGCACCCGAATGCGATCGCAAAAAATACTATAGGTTGTTTGAATTGAGATAAAAACAGTGCCCGTAGTTAGCAAAAAATACCAGACTAACAACCGCGTTCGGACGCTAAAAAGTGCGCGTTGCCATCCTTTTTTCACCATCCTACTCAGCTCCTGCTTGGGGCTTACAATTTAACGTCGGTCTAATGCTTATGGGTAATGTTCTAGACATGGGGATCAATAAGGTCAAACCATCCGTCCAAATTCATATCGATTGATGAACAAGCCAATCACGATGTCATGCAACCATTGGGATTTTGAAAAGCAAATTGTCTTGCGGGC
>Ga0209172_10007283_pt1 | contig 11574 bp, 16 predicted proteins | sample LarsenN4metaG_FD_184113 | JGI IMG/M metagenome (GOLD analysis project Ga0209172, IMG submission 184113) | Hot spring sediment bacterial and archeal communities from British Columbia, Canada, to study Microbial Dark Matter (Phase II) - Larsen... ... | reverse complement strand
ATCAAGGACCCGGCCCGGCTCCCGTGGAACGAGGTGACGAAGGTTGAGCATTACTATTTGAGCGTGGATGCGATGAAGCGGCCCATGGAGATTCGCGAGCGGCCGCCGGACTATCAGGGGGAGTCGTGAGTGGGGGGCGCGAGATGAAAGATCTTGACGCGCGGCATCCCGATGGTATGCTAATTATTGAACTTGCTCCCCGCTCGACATGCCGCGAGGCCCGGGCGGGGTTATTCTTTGGGGAGGGTCGCGGTGCCCCGTGAGCCCTCCATCAAGCGCGCCGTTGCCTTCGTTGACGGGCAAAACCTCTTTCACGCGGCGCGCGAAGCTTTCGGCTATACCTATCCCAACTACGATATCCTCGCGCTCGCACGTCACATCTGTCAGGGTGCGGCCTGGAATCTGGCTCAGGCGCGCTTCTATACGGGCATTCCTGATCCCTCAGATGACCCATACTGGCACCACTTCTGGGCGAGCAAGCTCCGGGCCATGAGCTGGCAAGGCGTTCACGTCTACTCGAGGAGCCTCCGCTATCGAAACCGCCGCGTGCGACTTCCAGACGGCACGGAGCACACCTACCTGGCAGGCGAGGAGAAGGGTATTGACGTCCGCATCGCCCTGGATGTAATCCGCATGGCGCACCGCAGGGAATACGATGTGGCGCTCATCATGAGCCAGGACCAGGACCTGTCCGAGGTGGCGGAGGAGATCCGCGTTATCGCGCGAGAGCAAGATCGCTGGATCAAGGTCGCCTGCGCCTTTCCCTTCAGTCCCACTACACGCAACCGCCGCGGGATCAACAAGACTGACTGGATTCGTATTGGTCGGACCACCTACGACGCCTGTCTCGACCGGCGCGACTACCGGTCAAGGATGGTAACTGACGAGGTATGAACACGTACAACACCGAGCAGTGGATGCGCGCCCATGGCCGGATTACCCGCAGAGAGACGCCGGAACTCTGCAAGCTCGGCCCTTTCCAGGCCTCACGCCCCCCTCGTTTTCTGGCTTCCGAAGAGAAGTTGCAGCAGAGAGGCACGGGAAAGAGCACCTATTATGTTATGAGCGCCGCCCCTAAATACGAGCGCGCTCGTATCATTTTTCAGCGCGCTCGTAAGTCTTGGCTGGATTTAGTGCTAATGATCACGCCGGCGGGCGAGGTGTCGCATGCGGAAGCGCCAGCGACCTCCTGAGAACGAGCAAATCGAGCTACTCAGGGACATTCTGATCACCCAGCTTGCGATAGCCGGTGCTCCGCAGCGCCAGATCAGGGCGATCGCCAGGTGCGACATGAACCGCGTTGCGGCGATCGTGAGGACCCTGGGGGTTAAAGCGAACAAGACCAAACGGAGGGCGCGTCGTGAAAAAGAGACCGACCAAACGGAATCAGCCCAGTGATTCAACGACTCAAAGGTTGGACGCGATCCTGGAGCTGCTGAGAGACCTGTTCATTATTGCGGGAAGACGTGCAGGCCTCAGTCGGGACCAAGTAAGGATCCTGTTGGGCGTGGACACACATCGGGTCAGCAAGGTGTGGCGCCACATTTCCGTGGAGCGGAAGGAGACGTGAGCCTGTGGGTCGGGCTCGGTTAGACCAGAGGGTATTGGAGAAGGTTGCTGCCAAGACCCGCGCATCGGTCAAATCTGTGCGCGAGCGCGTGAGCAGACTCGCCTCGAAGAGGGGCATTCGTGCCGAAGCTGCGCTTCTGGTGTTGGCGCGCCAACACAGTATCGGTATTGCAGCGCCACTTCGTCGACTCGATTCCGCTGCCCAGCAGCAAGTCAGGGATGCCTTGAATGCACAGACAACCAGACTAACCGGGGCGAGGAGAGCGCGCGAACCAGCGAGAGAGGTTCATCAGGCAGACGAGGTCTTCACGCTTGGGCAATTGCTCACAGACCAGGAATTGCGCAGCAGATGTGCGGACTTGCTCCGAAGGAAGAAGCATCGCGATAGAGCGGTGAGAGAGGCGCTAACGGTACTGGAATCCCGGCTGCGGGAACTAACCGGAGTGGAGAAGGCTCAGGAAAGGACACGGCAAGGGCTGGTCGCAAGGGCTTTGAATCCCGATCCGAGCAAGGCGCTGATCGTGGTTAGCGGGGACAGGGATGAGCAAGAAGGTGTGTTCTTTATTTGTAAGGGGCTCATTGAGGCGTTCGGGAATCCAGCGCACCACTCCTTGCGCAATGACGTCACGCAAGAGGAAGCCCTGGCGATCTGTGGAGCGGTGAATCTCATGTTAATGCTGATTCAGAGAGGGAACGTGCGCCAGGAAACTACACTGGGGCAGAAGAGCCCGTGAAAATGGACAGGAGAGCCTCGAGCGCGAGGAGTTCGTCTGGAACCTGAATTGAAGCGAGAAGACAGTGCTCCCTAAGGATTGCAGACGCCTCGCCGAAGTTGACTTCCCCATCGCCGAGGTGAGCCGGCACTCGGCGAGGGAGAAGTCCATCCGCCACGGACATCCCAGCACGCTGCACCTGTGGTGGGCAAGGCGGCCGCTGGCGGCCTGCCGGGCGGTGCTATTGACGCTCCTGCTGCCAGATCCGTGTGACTCGCTGTGCCCGCCGGCGTTCAAGGAGAAAGCCAGGACGCTGCTGGCCGCCGTTCCCCGCCAGATGCGGCCGGCGGTCGAGCCGCCGACAGGGTGCAACCGCGACGACTACGAACTCAGGCGGGCGCTGCTCGGCTTCATCGCGGCGTTTGCCAACTGGGATCACGCGGCTAACTTCCTGTTCATCGAAACGGCCCGGGAACTGGTTCGCGCCGCGCACCCGGAGCCGCCACTCGTGGTGGATCCGTTCGCTGGCGGCGGGAGCATCCCGCTGGAAGCACTGCGGGTAGGGTGCGAGGCGTTTGCGAGCGATCTCAATCCTGTCGCCTGCCTGATTCTCAAGGTGCTGGTGGAGGAGATCCCGCGGTACGGTCGGGCCAAGATCAAGGTCCCGACCGCCGATGGCCACGAGGAGGTCGAGGGGCTCGCTGCCGCGGTGCGGCGGGTGGGCGCGCTCGTCAAGGCGCGGGCGGAGAGAGAGTTGGCAGAGTTCTATCCCCCCGATCCGGATCGCGCGCGGCCGATTGCGTATCTGTGGGCACGGACGGTGCGGTGCGAGGCGCCCAACTGCGGCGCGGAGATTCCGCTGGCGCGGTCGTTCTGGCTGTCGAAGAAGACGGGCCGGCGGCGGGCGCTGCGCTACCGGATCGGGCGGCCCGCGGGGCGACCGCCCGAGACCGTCTTCGAAATCTTCGACCCCAAGAGCGAGGCCGAGGTGCCCCGGGGGACAGTCTCGCGGGGGAACGCGACGTGTCCCGCGTGCGGCACGGTGCTGCGCGTCGAGCGGGTGCGGGCGCAGCTCTCGGCCCAGCGCGGCGGAGCCGACGCCACATTTGACGAGGGCGGGCGCAGAATCGGCGGGGCACGGTTGCTGGCTGTGGTGACGGTGCGGCCCGGAGAGCCTGGGCGGCACTACCGGCTGCCGACCGAGCGGGATTACGAGGCCGTGCGCCTGCTGTCACTTCTACGCCAAGTGCCCGGAATACACCGCGCGTTTTGCAGGGTCACACGAGAGAGATGCTCCTTCATGCCGGCGGAACGCTTTGAACTGCGCCGAGCCAAGAATCAAGTCTATGCCCGTATGGTCGTTTTGCGCCATGATCAGGACGTTCTGGAGACCCTCCCGCAAATCAGGGTTCGGCGCGCGTTCAGGCGGATTTTTCACCAAGTGGCGAGCCCGAATGCGCAAGAACTGTGGTTCGAGACGGAACCAGTACCGGGTGCCACGCGGGCAACCGACACGGCAATAAGGCAGTTGAGCGCACGTGTTTGCAAAGTGGGGATCTGGCCCATCCTCACAGACAAGGGCCAGAAGTGCTATCTCTCTACTATCCCGCCGCGAGAATGGTTGCCGCCGCTTGCGTCGATTTATGCCATCATGTTCTATCTCGGCTCGATTACGCGCTACAAGCCGTATGACTTTGACCGAATTGTCGCCGGCAGATTCACCTGGCTTATCGGTGAGTTCTTGAAGACGCAACCGGCCCAGTTCGTGTACGGAGTCGCCGCTCACGCCGCCGGGGTGGACGTCGTACGGCCATATGCACTGCTGGAGTGAGGTGCGCAGCAAGGGCGAGAGCCATGGAGCCCTGATGCAAGGTCACCACCCTGCCCAAGGAGGTCCGCGAGGGGCCAACCTGTGAGGCGAGAGGCGATGAGAACGAGGAAGCCGGAAACCGCCTCGGGGCATGGGGCCGGGGACAAGCGACTCTTTACCCTCGACATTTCGATCATCAGCGGTCCGATGACCAGGCGTTTTGTCAAGAAGAACCCGGTGATTTCGCGGACGATCCAGATCCGTGGCGACCAGACGCTCGCAGACCTTCACGGTGCGATCTTCGATGCCTTCAATCGCGAGGAAGAGCACATGTACGAGTTCCAGATCGGCGGCCGGGGACCGATGGACCCCAAGGCCAGGAGGTATGTGCTCCCGTCGGCCATGGACGATCCCTTCGATGACAGAAAGCCTGCCGGCGCCGTTACGCGCGCCACCATAGGCTCCCTCGGCTTGAAGGTCGGCGAAGCGTTCGGCTACTGGTTCGACTTCGGCGACGACTGGTGGCACCAAGTCGATGTGCTGGCGATCGACGAAGGCGCCCCGCGCGGGAAGCTGCCGAAGGTCACGAGCCGTATCGGACAGAGCCCACCACAGTACGTGGACTGGGACGAGGAGACGTGATGGCCCGCACGCGCGCCGCCCGGGTCCAAAGCGCCGGCGAAGTGCGAGGCCGCGTTCGATCGCCTGCAGAGTCGTCCAGACGACTCCGGCCCGCGGGAAGGGGGACTGGGACGCGCACGAAGCCCAGCACGGCGAAGGGAACCCCCTGGCACGTGATCGAGGGGATGGTCCGGCGTATCGTGAAGCGGTTCAACCCGGAGCGGATCATCCTGTTCGGCTCGTACGCGCGCGGGACAGCCGGGCCCGACAGCGACGTCGATCTGCTCGTGGTCATGCCTGTGACGGGATCGCGGCGGGAGAAAGCTATTGAGATCGGGATCGCACTCCACGGATTCAGCGTGCCAAAGGACATCGTGGTCACGACGCCTGAGGACTTCGCGTGGAGAAAGGAAATCCCCGGGACGATTGAACGCCCCGCCGCCCTTGAAGGAAGGGTCCTGTATGTCCGGTCGTAGTGGGGCGACAACCGTCGCGCACGATTGGGTCACGAAGGCGGAGAGCGACCTCAGCGCCGCGGCCTATCTGCTCGAGCCGCGCGCAGGGCGGCCAACTGATGTGGTCTGCTTCCACGCTCAGCAGTGCGCGGAGAAGTACCTCAAGGCTCTTCTCACTTTTCGAGGCACAGACTTCCCGAAGACACACGATCTGGAGCAGTTGATCGCGCTCCTGCCGGCATCTCTGCGGCCGAGCCTGACCGTTGAGGAGCAGCGACGGATGACCGGGTACGCGACCGCTGTCCGTTACCCCGGATCGGGCGAGACGTCCTTCACCGAGGCGAGGCGAGCGGTGGCGATCGCTCGGCGCGTGCGCAGGGAGATCCGCCGGGTGCTGCCGCGCGAGGTGTTGCGAGGGAGGAAGCCCTGATGGACCCCTGGTACAAGGTCGTCACGCCGCGCAAAGAGGTCCGCGAAGGCCGTTCTTTTGACCCCAGCGAGTTCGCGATTGCGCTCGAACAGGTCGTGGCTGGGACTGCACCAGAGGACTACCGGGACCCAAAGCAGTTCTTCGAACGGACTGTCTTCACGCGGGCGCTCACCGACCACGCCGGGATGGTCCTCCGGAGACTCGCGGGTGAGACGGCCGACACCGCTCCGGTGCTCACTCTCATCACCCAGTTTGGCGGCGGGAAAACGCATGCGCTGACAGCTCTCTACCACCTTGTGCGGGCGGGGAAGAAGGCGAAGGACCTCCCTGGCGTGGCGAAACTGCTGGAGAGCGCTCGGCTGCAGGAGGTTCCCGCGGCCCGCGTCGCGGTCTTCGTGGGAAACGCCTGGGACCCGCGCGAGGGCGGCGAGACACCCTGGCTCGACATCGCTCGCCAACTGGCTGGCGCCGATGGCGTGGCGGCGCTGGGCAAGACCGCGGCGACGACACCTCCGGGCACCGAAGCGTTGAGTCGCCTCTTCGAGGCGGCAGGCGGCGTTGTGCTTGTTCTGTTCGACGAGGTGCTGAACTTCACCAACCGCCACCGGGCCCTCGCGGAACCCTTCCATGCCTTCGTCCAGAACCTGACGGTGGCCATGACGGGCACGACTCGGAGCGCCGCGGTCGTGAGCCTTCCCCGCAGCCAGGTGGAGATGACCGACTGGGATCTCCAGTGGCAGGAGCGGATCACCAAGGTCGTCCGGCGCGTCGCCAAGGACCTCATCGTCAACGACGAGTCGGAGATCAGCGAGGTGGTCCGCCGCCGGCTCTTCCAGGAACTGGGGAGCGAGAAGGTCCGCCGCAACGTCGCCACCGCCTACGCCGACTGGTGCTTCGAGCGTCGGGCGCAGCTTCCGCCCGAGTGGACCGCCGTCGACACCGCGGCCACCGAGAAGAAGGCGCGCGAGTTCCTGCGCGATCGGTTCGAGCGCTGCTACCCGTTTCACCCGGCGACGCTTTCTGTCTTCCAGCGCAAGTGGCAGTCGCTGCCGCAGTACCAGCAGACCCGCGGCACCCTCGCTATGCTCGCCCAGTGGGTCTCGCGAACCTACCGGGAAGGCTTCACGACAGCGCGCACCGAGCCGCTCCTGACGCTCGGCTCCGCGCCGCTTCACGTGCCTGACTTCCGCAGCGTGGTGCTCGGCCAGATTGGGGAGTCGAGGCTCGTGGCCGCCCTCGACGCGGACATCGCCGGCGATCAGGCGCATGCCCGCGCGCTTGACGCCGACACGAAGGGCCCCCTCCGGGACATCCACCGCCGGGTCGGGACGGCGATCCTCTTCGAATCCTCGGGCGGCCAGACTGAAAAAGTGGCGCATCTCCCCGAACTACGCTTCGCGCTCATCGAGCCTGGAATCGACACCACCTCTGTGGACAGCGCGGCAATGGCGCTCGAATCTCGAGGTTTCTACGTTCGGAAGGTGGGGTCCGACGGTTTCCGTATCGGGTACAAGCCGAAACTCAACAAGGTCGTGAACGACCGCCGCGCTTCCCTTGATGAGGACGCCGAGGTCCTGCCGGAGATTCGCCGGCTGGTCGAACGCGAGTTCGAACGAGAAGCGACGCTGGCCCTCTCTCGTTTTCCGAAGGACGCCGCAGAGGTCCAGGACTCGCCGCGACTCGTCCTGGTGGTCGCCAGTCCGGAGTGGGAGTGGGCCAGCTCTGGAGAGGTGAGGGAACGGATCGCCGAGTGGACCCGTCGGCGCGGTGCCACAGATCGCCTCTACCCCGGCTCTCTCGTCTGGTGCGTCCGAAAGCCCGGGCGCGACCTCCGCGACAAGGTCGAGTTGCTGCTCGCGTGGAGGCGCGTGCAGCGTGAGGTCCGGGAAGGTACGCTGGGCGCCGAGTTCGACCGTGCCGATCTGGCCGATATTCAGGCCAAGGTCACCGAGGCCGAGGAGGCCGCGAAGGACGAGGTCTGGGCCGGCTACCGCTACGTGGTGCTCGTGGACAGAGGCGAGCCTGACGGCCTCAAAGTGATTGACCTTGGGGCCGGGCATGCGAGCGCGTCGGAGACGCTGTGCGGGCGCATCGTGGCGGCGCTCAAGGCAGAGGCCTTGCTGAACGAGTCCGTAGGTGCGGGCTACCTCGATCGGAACTGGCCCCCGGCGCTGGAGGCGTCCGGTGCCTGGCCGCTGTCCAGTCTTCGGCAGGCCTTCTTGAACGGAACGCTTACGAGGCTGCTCGATCCGGACAAGATCCTGCGGTCAAAGATCGGGGAGTTCGTGGCGCGTGGGGACTTTGGGTTGGCATCAGGCCAGAAGTCAGATGGGACCTTCGAGCGCGTATGGTACGAAGAGTCCGTCGGTTCTGATGAGATCACCTTCGAGGCGAATGTATTCCTCTTGAAGAAGGCCAGAGCGAAGGAACTGAAGCGTGTGGAGCCAACTGCTGCACCTTCGCCCGTCCCCACACCCATTCCCAGCCCGACTGCTGGTCCGGCCCCCTCACCAGGGCCCGGCCCGGGGCCGGCGCCGGTGGGGACGCGTACGATCCGGATCGTCGGGACACTGCGACCCGAACTGTGGAACCGGCTGGGAACGAGGATCCTCCCCAAGCTGCGCCCCGGTTCAGAGCTTCGCATCGGCGTAGACTTTTTGGTGACGGTGGAGGGGAACCTGGCGGGCCAGATGGAGGCGGACCTGCGCCAGATCATCGACGAGCTGGGGCTCGGCGACTCCTTGCGAATCGAGTAGATGCTCGCGAGCTATTTGAAGCGCTGCTCCCCATCAGAGCGATGCGGGACGTGTCATTACGGCGAGCGGTAAGTGTTTGGCATCTCAAGCGGCGTAGCGGACGCTGGGTGGCGGCAGTAGCGGCGCACCTTCTTCGGCCGCCGCTGGGTGCTCCAGAGATAGCGCCCTACGTTGCCGATCAGCTCGCCCTTGTCGCGAGGACGCTGGCGCCCGACGGCGTTGGTTTTTGACATCCTGGTTGAGGAACTCGTCCGGATTGAGGTCCGGGCTGTAGCCGGGCAGGAAGAACAGGCGGAAGGCGGTGGCGATGGCTTGCCAGCCAGTGCTTCACCGCCCTGGCCACGAGCACGGGAAAGCCGCAGAATCCTATGGCAAGCCCGGCGGTCTAGTCAGCGTTGGTGCTCAGCTCCCTCATCGCCGGAGTAAAACTCCCCACCTCAACAGAATCGGGGTCACCAAATCCTTAGCCAGGAGAGGTGGCTCGACTCCTGCGAGGTGGGGACGTGGACGAGACTCGCACAGACACGACAGCTGCGCTACCAGAACTGCCACTCCCACCCAGAGGCGCGTCGGGTGCGTCCTGACACAATTGTTCCCGGGGCATGGTCCGCCCAGGGGGCGAAGCCGCACGATCTCGCGGCAGAGCTCCACGCAGATGCGCCGGCTCATGCAGACGATGATGGCCTTGCCGTCCACCGCCTCGAGACGCTGTTCGAATTGGTCGACGATGTCCTGCGCTCCGGGTTTCAAGCATTTCTGGGTGCCGACCACTCTTCGGCTGGGGCGATCCCGAGTGCGTCTACTGTGGTGCGCCTGAAGTAATGCGATGGGACCACGTGATTCCGGTGAATCGTGGCGGGGAGACGGTGCTGGGCAACATGGTGCCGGCCTGCGCCAGGTGCGATGATTCCAGGCGAGATCTGCCGTTCGAGGAGTGGATGGACAGTGGCGCCAGGCATTCCCCGAGGAGCCGGGGTGTGCCCGACATCGCAGTGCGGAAAGAGAGGATTCGTCGCTACATGGAGCATTTCGGCTACACATCCCGCAGCCTGCAAGATCACCTGACCCCAGATGAGCTCGGGAGGCTTGAAGCGATTCGCTCAAGGACGAAGAGCCTGCGCGAGGACATCGAATCGCTGATCCGAGACTATCAGGTGAGAATCGGCATGGGGCGCAAGTCAGTTCAGTCACGCAAGAAGAGTCGATAGGAGTTCTCTACCTCCGACCGGCCGTCTGGTCCATCGCAGGCTGGCCCAGGCGGCGCAGGCGGCGAACGTGGAGGCGCGCGCCAAAGTCTACGCGCAGGTCATCGAGATCCTGGCGCGCGACGTGCCGACCTTGATCCTCTTCGACGAGATCGGGATCGACGCGGCCCGCGGCAAGCTGCGCAACCTCTAGCAAGGGCTGGACGCGCGGGACGGCTGGTGGCTGACCTGGGTCGCGAAGTAACGGGCGATCTACACCGCCACGCCCTCGCGGACCGCCTCCGCCACCACGGAGATCTCGGCGGACTTCCTGGTGAACTCGGAGGGCGTGTAGCAGAGGGGCTGGAGATCGACGTCGAGATCCCACAGGTCCAGGGCCGCCCGCAGGCGGTCTGGCCAGGCCAGGTCTTCGAAGGCCGGCGAGACCAGGAGGAGGTCGTAGTCGCTGTCCAGCAGTTCGTCACCCCGGGCGCGCGAGCCGAAGATGAGCGCCCGCTCCAGGGGGAAGCGTGCGCTCAGCGCCTGGAGGAACCTGCTCAGCCGCGCCCGGTCAATGCCGCGGTGACCCATCGCTGCACGCGCTCCGCCGCCTGCAGGAGCGTGGTGGCCCTCCGCTCGTCGTAGTTCTCGGCCGGCACGCCGTTGGCCGCGTCCGGGTAGCGTGAGGTGGCGTATTCAGGGTTGAGCAGGCGCAGATCGCTCAGCACCTCCTCTGGTACGGCCAGCGTCCGCCCCAGCTCGACCAGGTTGTGGGTCCTGGGAGGCATGCTCCGCTGCAGTTCGATGACAGCGCCCTTCAGCCACTTCTCCACCGCCTGGTGGCAGGCGAACGCCGCGGCGAAGTGGAATCCGGCGCGGATGCTGGCCCTGGCATGGGCCAGATCGGCATCGGCCTGGACGATCCATCGCCGGGCTTCCTCACGCACGGGCGCCGACCTCCCTGCTCACATCCCAGCATTTCGAGGTGGCGAGGGCGAAACACTCCTGGGTGGGTGCGGCCGTGCTGGATTCCAGCCGGAGATCTGCCCGGGGCGACTTCGCCTTCCGGGAGGGAGAGATTCGCTTGATTTTCTCCCTCCGAGAAATTGATGCTAATATGCGCACCGGTCCGATGCTCCCGATCACCCGAAGTACCATGCCTGGCTCCGGGAGGCGATCACGTCCGATGCGCCCTATGGGGTGTCCGATCTGGTGCTCAGCGGGTTTCTGACGGTCGTGACCCACCCGCGACTATGCCCGGTTTCCGGGCCTTCGCTGGCGCCACCCGCTGGGCGAGTCGTCCTGATCCGGTCGAGGTGAGGTGAGCGGAGGTACCTCTCTCTGGCGCTATGTGGCGGGCCGCCTGCTCCAGGCGGCGCCGCTGCTGCTGGGGATCGTCGTCGTCAACTTCCTGCTGATCGCCCTGGCCCCGGGCGATCCGGTGGCGGTGCTGCTGGGCGAGTATCCGGCGCCGCCGGAGTACGTGGCCCGGCTGCGGGAGCAGTTCGGTCTGGACCAGCCGATGCTCGTGCGGCTGGGCCGTTACGTCGCCAGCGTCCTGAGGGGCGACCTGGGCTTCTCCTTCGCCTACCGCCTGCCGGTGGCGCGCCTGGTGGTGGACCGGCTCGGCAACACCTTAATCCTCATGGGCACGGCGATGACCCTGGCCGCGATCGCCGGAGTGGCGCTGGGGGTGGCCGCCGCGCGGCGGCCGCACTCGCGGCTGGATAGTTCCGCCACGGGGCTGTCGCTGGTGGGCTACTCCATCCCGGAGTTCTGGCTGGGGCAGCTGCTGGTGCTGCTGTTCGCGGTGACGCTGGCCTGGCTGCCGGCGCAGGGGATCCGCACCACCCGGGAGACCTACACCGGATGGGCCGCCGCGGCCGATCTGGGGCGGCACCTCGTCCTGCCGGCGCTGGCGCTGTCGTTCCGGCACATCGCGCTGATCAGCCGTATCACGCGCGCCGCGATGCTGGAGGTGATGAGCCAGGACTACATCCTGGCGGCCCGCGCGCGGGGCGCGGAGGAGGGGCGGG
>Ga0209172_10007280_pt1 | contig 11576 bp, 9 predicted proteins | sample LarsenN4metaG_FD_184113 | JGI IMG/M metagenome (GOLD analysis project Ga0209172, IMG submission 184113) | Hot spring sediment bacterial and archeal communities from British Columbia, Canada, to study Microbial Dark Matter (Phase II) - Larsen... ... | reverse complement strand
TAAAGGCTATGCCATCGGGAGCGCGGCCCTGGCCGCCTTTTTGCTCTTCTCAGCTTATCTGGATGAGGTGGCTCATGTCACCGGTAAACCCTTCCACTCGGTAGACATCGCGAAGGTCGAGGTATTTATCGGAGGGCTCTTGGGGGCCATGCTGGTATTCCTGTTCAGCGCCCTCGCCATCAGGGCCGTTGGAAAAGCCGCTTATTACGTCATTAACGATGTAAGGTCCCAATTCAGGGAAAATCCGGACATCTTAAAGGGAAATGCCAAACCCAATTATGCACGCTGCGTCGATATCGTCACGTTGGGCGCCTTAAAAGAAATGGTGGCGCCGGGTCTCCTGGCCGTAGGGATGCCGATCCTCGTCGGCCTTATCTTCCGAACGGTCGGTGTGGGGGCGGAAGCCGTCGCCGCCCTTCTGATGGTGGGAACCATCGCGGGGATCCTTGTGGCCACGGTGATGAATAACGGAGGAGGCGCCTGGGACAATGCTAAAAAGTACATCGAAACCGGCGTCTATGGAGGTAAAAAATCAGAAGCCCATAAGGCCGCGGTCGTCGGGGATACGGTCGGTGACCCGCTTAAAGATACCGCCGGACCCTCCCTTCACGTGCTTATTAAGCTCCTGAGTACCATCACCCTGGTGCTGGCGCCTCTGTTCGTGTAATAGGAGATAGGAAGGAGAATGGGAGAATGGGAGAATGGGAAAAGGAGGGGTAGAGCTCCTACGCTCCGATTCCCCCACTCCCCCGCTCGGTCTTCTATAAATATGTCCACCGGTGCAAATAAAAAACCTGCTGAAATTCTAGCTAAAATGGGCATTATCCTCTCGGAGGAGAATTCGTTTAAAAGACTCCATGAACTTCGATCTCAAAAAAGCCAACTCTCTAACTATCTGACAAAAACCGAACACTACAAGAACCGTGTCTCCCAGACTACCTACGAAAAGGTTAAGGAGGACTATCATAGTAGATTACAAGACGTTTTGACCGAACTGGAAGAGAAAGAAAAAAAGTTGAAAGGTGAGCTAGACCTGATGCTCCAGAAACGAGATGAGCTGGTAGAGATCGTTAAACCCCTGGCCCTGGAGTTCGAAGAGCTTAAATTTCGATGCATAGTGGGGGAGTACACCAAAGCCGCTTTTCTCTCTTTGGCCTCGGATAAGATGGAGGTTTTAAGAGACTATAAGGAAAAATTACTGGCCCTCTCCGAACGATTATCCTTTTACAGACTTATCTTAAATCTTCAAGAAGAATCCATAGAGCCTACAGAACCTTTACCCCTCGAGATCGAGGATTTTGAAGTTCCTGAGGATGAATCGAGGCAACCTGCCTTCCAACCGGCGGAAGAGGTTCCTGCCGCAACACCGGCAACCTCCCCGGCTCCTGGGGAAGAGGAAGGGGAGGAATTTGAATTTAATTTTGATACGCTCCGGGTGGAACCTGCCGAAAGCGAGCTTATAGAGACAGATTTAAACCCGACCGATGAAGAGATAGATATGGAGCTTATGGCCGAAGCTGAACTGGAGCAGGCTTTTTTAATCCTTACCAAGGACGGCCAGGAAGATGAACCCTTCTTGATCCCGCCGGACGAGCCCTTAACCATTGGGCGGGCCAAGGATAATACTCTAAAAATCGATGAAGATACGATCTCCCGATACCACACCAAGGTGAGCTTTGAAAATGGGAAATATGTGGTCAGAGACCTGGGGAGCTCTAACGGAACTTTTGTAAACGGAAAGAAAATCTCCGAGCATGTCCTGGCCAACAACGACCTTATCGTCCTGGGGGGGAAAGTAAGGTTTATTTTCAAAAAGCTCTGATTCTTCGACAGGTAAGGCTGGCCTCCGTAAGCATTTCGCTGCCCGACTGCTTTGTGCGATCGACCCGGGCACCAGGACCTTAACAATTTTTCGCCATGAAGGCCGGATCCCCCAGAGCCTCAATCAAGGTCATTCCCTGAGAACCCGAGCGTCTCCTTTTCGGATCGTTAACCCGGTCGAGTCAAAATACTCTAACAGAGGAATCGCGTATTTCCGGCTGGTCCCCAGGAGATCCTTTAACATACCCACGTCGATTTCTCCTTTTTCTTTTAAAGACCTGATCAGGATGGATTTAATCTCTTCTAACTTACTTTGATGGTAAAAGATAGGTTCGCGGATCCGGACGATAATTCCGGCTTCGAGGAGAAATTGGAAAACCTTAGCGACCAGGTCTTTACTTCCGCCCACTTTTTCCAGGACTTCCTCGTAATTGGGCGGTTGAAATCCCCCGGACAGATAAATTTCTTCGATCTTGCCGCGGATCTGTTCCTGCTCTGGAGAGAGCTGAACGCGGTGCGAGCTGAGTCGGACTATTTTTTTGTCTACGGTTACCACCCCAGCAGCCGCTTGTTCTTCCAGGACTTTATTAAAAACCTGCATGGGCAGCTCCTCCGGAAGCTTGCTGCGGAGTTCCTCTTTGGACATTCCCGACTTAAGAGGATACTTTGTGTGGAAATCCTTCAGGTAGCTTTGTACGATTCGCATCAATTCCTGATAATGCGCTTCATGCATAAAGGTACGAGCCTCCGGGTCCACGAAGACCAGCTTCCCCTGGCCCGCCAACCTTTCCAGCCCGGCTTTCACATCCTGTCTCGAGACGGCGAGCTGTCCTATAACCGTCCGTTCACTTAAGGGCTTCCATTTATTCCATTTTGCATAAACTTCTATCACCTGATCCAAAGAGCCCTTTTCGAGGACGGAGAGATCCGTTTGGACGGAGGGGGTGTACCGTTTATGCTTTTGGGGATGGGGATTGAGAATTTCGCCCCCACCGATGGTGATGATGGGCGAGTAGCTTCGGAGGACGTACCGATCCCGGGCGAGGACGACCCCCGGGGCTTCCAAATGAACCTGCGCGAGGGTTTGCTGGCCCGGTTCGAGTTCTTCGCGGTCCAGGAGGATGATGCGGGCCATGATCTCGCTGGTTCCCGTATGAAACCGAACCCGCGACCGGTTTTTTAAAGGTTTCTCAGCTTTTGCCAGGAGCTGGAGGGAAACATCGACCATATAAGTCGGCTCGATCAGATCCGGCTCCGTGAGCACATCGCCGCGTTCCAGGTTGGCCTTTTCAAGTCCGTGTAAATTCAGCGCGGTACGTTGCCCCGCCCAGGCCTTTGGAACAGCCTGGTTATAGGTCTGGATCCCCCGGACTCGGCTTTTAAGCTTTTTAGGCAGGACCTCGACGATATCCTCAATTTGAACGATCCCCGAAACCAGGGTCCCCGTAACCACCGTACCAAATCCTTTAATGGTGAACACCCGGTCGATGGGAAGGCGAAAAATGCCTTCGGCATTTCGGGGCTGAACCTGAAGGGCCAACTTCTCCAATGCCTTCTTAAGCTGATCCAGGCCGGCCCCTGTTTTAGAAGAGACGGGAATGATGGGGGCATCCTCCAGGAAGGTCCCTTTGGTAAAATTTCTTACATCCTCCGTAACCAGCCCCAGCCACTCCTCATCGACCAGATCCGATTTGGTCAAAGCTACCAGCCCTCGCTGTATCTGAAGTAGTTGGCAAATAGCCAGATGCTCCTCCGTTTGCGGCATAACCCCTTCTTCGGCAGCAATGACCAGAAGCGCCAGATCGATCCCTCCGACCCCTGCCAGCATGTTCTTTACAAACTTCTCGTGGCCCGGAACATCCACGATGCCCAATTCAATCTCAGGGGAAATCTGGAGGAACGCAAAACCAAGGTCAATGGTGATCCCGCGCTCTTTCTCTTCCTTGAGCCGATCGGTATCTATACCGGTTAAAGCCTTGACCAGCGCGGTCTTCCCATGATCGATATGCCCGGCGGTTCCAACAATGATGTGTTTCATACTTTATAATGTAGAGGTAGAAAACCCAGACTGTCAAGCCTCCCCCGCCAATAAAATCTATGTGAAACTGCTCCCAAGCAGACCTTCTGGCGAGAAAAGCCGGAAGCCCATCGCTTTTTCATTGACAACCCCTCAGGCTCATAGATTATGATAAAACCAGTCTCTTAGACGTCTTCACCCTCTTCATCATCGTGCAGGAATGGCCCTTGCGAGGCGCGAGGGGAGGAGAAAGACTGAAAGTGAAGGGGGATGGCATTTCACTTCCATGGGTAGGATCCGGGGAGAGGTATGAGGCATGTCAAGATCATATGTTCCGAGCCTTCCCTGGCTTTTGACGGGAAATGGAAAGGGAAGGAGACCCCTCAAGAGATCGTGGAGTACGTGATCGCGAAGGCACGGGAACTGGACATACCCGTTCATCTAGAAATCGAAGGGCTAGGGATCTGGAGCATTGCGCCTAATGGAAAGGTGATGAAAGGCGCTTTATTTGATTATACAAGGATTAAATCTTAATATGGGTCGAACTATTGAAGATATTCGAAAAGAAATTGATGCGATCGATAACTCTCTGATCGAGCTCCTCAATCAGAGAGCTAGGTTAGTTCTCGAAATCGGAGACCTTAAAAAAGCGCGAGGATTACCCATCTACGTCCCGGACCGAGAGCAAGAGATCCACAAAAGGGTTCAAGCTCTCAATCCGGGTCCTCTTAGCAACGAAGCCATGACGCGACTGTTTAAAGAGATTATACGAGAATCCAGAAAACTAGAGCAGGAGACCACGCGCAACTCTTAACCCTTATAGGTCAGGCCTCCTTCAGAAGTTCTTTGACCTTTTGCTTCAGGGCGTTTAAATCGGAAGATTTAACAACGTAACCGTTAGAGAGCCAGACACTAAAATCTCGCTGCATGTAATCTCCGTACGCCGTGGAAATAATAATCGGTAAATCCCGATGGGTCTCTCGGACCGTTCTCAAGAACTCCACGCCATCCATTTCGGGCATTCGGAGATCCAGAATAACCAGGTCCAGGTGCCTCATTTTGACGCTTTCGAGCGCTTCCCTTCCATTGGAAGCGGTGATAACCTCGTAGCCATCCTCTTTAAATTCCTCTTCATAAAGGAGGCGCATATGCTTCTCATCATCGACAACTAAGATGGTTTTCATAACTAATTTAAAGGGGCGGACTCTCCCAGATGGCACAGAGGAGCGCAGCTAAAATCTGCGTAAATCTGCGCAATCTGTGGATCGCTTTACGTAGCCGCAACGGGGTCTACGGGGAGATTGATCACAAAGGTGACCCCCTTGCCGGGTCTATTTTTCACAGAAATAATCCCGTGATGGTTCTCAATAATCCGATGAGCTATAGCTAACCCAAGGCCCGTGCCTGAATCCTTCGTCGTAAAGAAAGGATTAAAGATATTATCCAGGATCTCGGGAGGGATACCGCCCCCTGTATCGCTAAATTCAATGGTCACTCCGTCCTGGTCTCCGAGGCGGTTATTATAAGTCACGATATTCAGGCGACCTCTTTCAGGCATAGCCTCGATGGAATTTTGGATGATGTTGATAAAAACCTGTTTGATCTGTTGGGTATCTACCTTGACTTTATGCAGGCCGGTCAGAAGAATTTTATTGACCTCAATCTCCTTCTCGGCAATTTCTTCGGAGAGCACCTCGAGGGTTTCTCTGAGGATGGTATTCACATCACTTTCCTGAAACCTTAACTCCGATTTCCTCGAGAAGGTCAAGATGTCTTCCAGGATCTTCTCAAGGCGGCTCACCTCCTTGACGATGATCTCTACGTATTTACGGCCTTGTTCTTTAAGATCGGCATCTTTAGCCAGGCGTCTGGCAAAACCGCCGAGGGTCACCAGGGGGTTTCGAATTTCATGGGCCATAGCTGCCGCCATTTCACCCAGGGCCGCGAGTTTTTCAGACTGAACCAGTTGGTCCTGAACCTCCTTGAGCTGCTTATTGCGAGCTTCCAGATGGGCGTATAGGTTGGTATTTTCTATAGCCAGCGCCGCCTGATCGGCGAACATTTGGAGAAGGTTCATATCCTTATCTGTAATAGGGATGTGGTTATAGGCATTATCCACATAGAGGACTCCGATGACGCGATCCTTGGCGATCAGAGGAACGGTCGCAAATCGTGTGACGCCCAGCGTCTGCATAATTCCCCGGCTCTCCCCCAGGTAACTGGGGTCCTCGGCCACGTTGAACGCTTTTTTCTCGATGACCGTCCGGGCCAGCACGCCTTGATTAGGATGAATCGGAATCCAGATCTTTTTGGCCGCCCGTTCAAATTCCGTCTCCTCGTAAGGTTCCGGATCCTCCGTAATCATCTCCACCAGGGGCTTCTGTTCGGTGGATTTTTTACTCCAGATCCGGTTGGCCTCATCGGGGTTACTGGGGCCGACTCCCATAATGCCCCGGAGCTGGTTCGTGGTTTCATTGACCAGGAAGAGGATAGCTCGATTAAATCCAAGTCCCCCTCCGATGGTGACGCCCGTAAGGATGATTTTTAAAAGCCGGTCCAATTTAACGGTGGATCTCATGGCCGTATTGATGTGGTAAAGGATCGAAAGTTCTTTGAGCCGGAGCCAGTTATCGGAGGCCAGCTCTTCCATGCGCTCATAGTATCTAGCATGCTCAATGGCCATGAAAGCGTGGCTGGCCAGCCCCGATAGCAAATTTAGATCATCCTTGGAAAAGCTCTGGCGGCCCGTTAGCGGGTCCTTATCCAATAGCGAGAGGGTGCCCATGACGTAATCCCTGCTCTTGATAGGGACACAGAGGATGGAACGCGCGGTAAATCGCAGGGTTTTTAGGAAGCGAACATCCTTTGACACGTCCTCTGCCAAAATGGGCTCCCCGTTCTCGGCGACCCATCCGGCCAGGCCCTCGCCGAGTTTAAGATCGGGCCGGGTGATATCTTCCCGCTGAAGGCCATAGATCGCTTTAACGCTCAGCATCCCGGTGTAGGGATCCAGAAGCCTTAAAATACAGCCCCTGGCGCCGGTGATCTCTACGCAGGTCTTGGCAATGAGGTTCAGAAGATCCGGCAGGTTTACCCAGGCGGAGCTTAAAGCCTGGCTCACCTCCCCCATTTTAGTCTGCACGTAAAGTTTCTGCTTTAAATCCTGAAATAATTGGGCGGTTCGGATGATCCCGGAGATCTGGGAGGCGATCACAGAGAACAGTTTGGCCTTATCGTCCGAGAAATCCTCCAGAAAGCTGTTCGAGGTCATGGAATGGAGGCTGATAACCCCCAGACAACAACCCCTCTCATCGACGATAGGTACCGAGAGCAGGCCTTTAGCCTGGAGGCCCTCCCCTCCGGATATAGGATCCAGGATGATCCCTTCCCCGAGCTCGCCGTTTCGGACAAGCTGAAACGTCCGGACCTTTGCCGTACGACCGAGGATCCCCTCTCCAATTTTAAATTTAAGGTTATTCACGAGCGCCGGATTTAAGCCTTTGGTCGCCTTCAGGACCAGCACATCCCCTTCACTCAGGTAAATCGAGCAGGCCTCCACCCGGATCATATCTGCGAGGACGGTGACCACTTCCTGAAGTCGATCGCCGAGATCCGAGGGGGAGTTAGCGATGTGGGCAATTTTCGCTAAGAGGTCAAGCTCTAAATTGGAAGACATACTTCAGGTCAGGCTGAAGGAGGAATACCGAACGATGAACTCAGTCAACGAAGCTCATCCTTCTGCGCGGCGAATTCTTCGTTCAGCCAGTTCTACTTCCTTTCAGGGTTTTGAAGTCCTTCCGGAGGATTCTTCCTCCATACTAATCAGGTCCTCGAAGTTCTACTTCCCTGAGATGTTTTGAAGCCTCTTCAGGAGGGGTTGGATTGATATAAAAATCGGTCCCCCGCTCAAAACCAGCTGTTTTCGTCAGCCTGGGCATAATTTCCAGATGCCAGTGATAGAAATCATTATGGTGATCATCGTAAAGGGGCGAGTTATGGATAAAGTAATTATAGGGGGGACCTTGCAAGACTTTATCCATCCGGGTTATGAGCTCTTGGAGGATCTCTGCCAGAAGTTTATATTCGCTTTCTCTACAGCCTTCAAAATGAGGGATGTGGCGTTTGGGGAGGATCCAGACCTCAAAGGGGAATCGAGGCGCATAGGGAGAGAACCCCACAAAGCTTGGATTTTCTAGGATAAAGCGGCTTTTAGCTCCCAGTTCCTGTCGGATCATATCGCAGAAAATACAGCGTTCTCTGTTATCGAAATACCGCCGGGATCCATTCATTTCTTCGATCACCGCCTTTGGAAGTACAGGGAGGGCGATGAGCTGGGAGTGGGGGTGTTCTAAAGAAGCTCCCGCAGCCGCCCCATGGTTTTTAAAGATCAGGATATATTTAAATCTGTTATCTTTTCTTAAGTCCAGAATCCGGTCCCGGTAAGCCCATAGCATATCCTCAACCCGTTTCAGAGGCATCGTAGGGATGGTTTCATCGTGGTTGGGCGTTTCGATGATGACCTCATGAGCTCCGATCCCATTCATCTTGTCGTACATCCCCTCGCCGGCCTTATCCAGATCTCCCTCGATTTGTAAAGCCGGGAATTTATTAGGGACTACCCGGGTGGTCCATCCGGGAGAGTTGGGAGCCCCCGGATAGGGACGGTAGACTAAAATTTCCGGAGGAGTGGAACTTTCATTGCCGGAGCAAAAAGGGCAAAAACCGCCCTTCCTCTGCTCGACCTCATTTTTGAAGTCCGACGGTCGCTTACCCCGTTCAGTTGCTATAATCACCCACCTACCACAAACTGGGTCTTTACGTAACTCTGGCATAGGAGCGGAGGCTTGAGACTTGAGGCCTGAGGTTCGTTTTTCTAGTCTCCAGCTCTAGTCTTTAGCCCCTCAAACAAATTTATCCAAAAAAGACTTCTGCAATTTTATATAACTCGACATCCACAGGTTTAGAAGTGCTCAGGCTCTCAGACAAATCCACATAACTCACCTGGTTCCCCTGTAAACTGACCATTTTTCCATACACCCCAGCTTCTACAAGCTCTACGGCTTTGACGCCAAACCTTGTAGCCAAAACCCGGTCAAAAGCGGTTGGCGAACCCCCCCGTTGGATATAACCCAAGACCGTGACCCGGGTCTCAAATCCGGTTCTTTTTTCGATCTCCTCGCTCAGAATATTTCCGATACTGCCCATCCTTACATCGCCGCACCCAGCGGGCTTGGTGAGGATCTTCTCATTATCCTTAGGCTTGGCCCCTTCGGCGACCACAATGATGCTAAAATTCTTTCCACGTTTGTGGCGATTCCGGATGAGCCGACAAACTTCATCGATATCGAAGGGAATTTCTGGAATCAAAATACAATCTGCACCTCCGGCAATGCCGGCAACGGTCGCAATCCATCCCGCAGAGTAGCCCATCACTTCCACGACCATGACGCGATTATGGGACTCTGCGGTCGTATGCAGGCGGTCGATGGCTTCGGTCACAATCGATACCGCCGTATCAAAACCGAAGGTATAGTCCGTCGTCATTAAATCGTTTTCGATCGTTTTGGGGATCCCAATCAAGGGGACCCCTTTATCAAAAAGGACTTTAGCCACGCTCAGGGTATTTCCCCCCCCCACCACGATTAAAGCAGAAAGTCCGAGCTCCTTTACATTATCGGCGATCTTCTGAGCCCCGCCTTCGTAATTGAGGGGGTTCATTCGGGAAGTCCCCAAGATAGTCCCTCCCTTGTAAAGGATGCCGGAAACAGAGTCTAGATTCAAGAACTCCACGTCCTTCTCCATCAGACCCTTCCAGCCACCTCGGATCCCCAACACTTCATAACCCAGCTTAAGAGCTTTCCGAACTACCGCCCGAATCACTGCATTTAAGCCGGGACAATCTCCACCACCTGTTAGTAATCCTATCTTTTTCATTTTACTCTCACTTTAAGAGCCGCTCTTGCGCGGCTCTCACACCCGCTGCGAGCTGGACGGGGTATCCCAAATCGTACAGAGCCATCTCAAGCCCTGCAATGGCCGTAATGACATCAAATCGGTCCGCATACCCCAGGTGTGCGATTCGGAAGATCTTCCCTTTGAGACGATCCTGTCCTCCGGCAATAGTAATTCCATATTTTTCCCGCAAGTGCTTGATCAGGCGGCCACTATCTATACCCGGTGGAGATTTCACGGCGGTCACTGCATTACTGGGAGACTCCGGAGCAAAAAGCTCGAGCCCCAAGGCTCTTATAGCAGCCCTCGTGGCCTCAGCCAGTTGCGCATGGCGCTCTACAACGCGGTCCAGGCCTTCGGCCTTAATGAGCCGAAGCGATTCCCTTAAGGCGATCAACAAGGGAACGGCAGGGGTGTAAGCATTCTCATTTTTATCGTACGCCTTTTTCTCTTTTCTTAGATCAAAATAATACTTGGGAAGGTTAGATTGGTTTGCAAACCCCCAAGCCTTCTCGCTGACGCAGATAAACGAAAGCCCCGGAGGGAGCATCAGGGCTTTTTGAGAACCCGTAACCAGAACGTCCAGCTTCCAGGCGTCCATCAGGATCTTGTAAACTCCGATACCTGTGACCGCATCGACGATGAGAAGGGTTTGATCAAACTGGGCCGTAATCTCTGCAATCTTCTCCACATCATGTTTAACTCCCGTTGAGCTTTCACTGAACTGGACAAAGACGGCCTTGATAGCTCGATCCCCTTTAAGCCGGTCTTCTACCTGTCTCGGGTCCACCGCCTTGCCCCATTCCACGTCGATGACGCCGACTTGAAGGCCATAAGCTTCGCAGATTTCCCGCCAGCGCTCCCCAAATTTGCCACCCTGGACCACCAAGACTTTGTCTCCGGAAGATAAAAAATTGCAAACGGAAGCCTCCATGCTCCCTGTACCGGAGGAAGTGAAAAAATAGACATCCCGGCTGGTCTGAAAAAGGTATTTTAATCCCTCCTTAATTTCTGTAAAAATTTCCTTAAACTCGGGTCCCCTGTGATAGATGGCTGGCTTTGCCAGAGATAATAAGGCTTCCGGCGGTACAGGAGTCGGACCCGGGGTCAAAAGATAGCGTTTCATGAAGTACTCCTCCCCCTATGTCCCTCTGAATTCAAACAACCAGGTCTGGACGAAACGGGTTAATTTAATTATAGTAAGTTTATAAGGTAAAAGAAGGCCATCTGTCAAGGCCATTTTCTTAGTACCGGCCTTACCATTTACACCAAGCTGGGCGAAAGAGATCACCCAGGATCGGCTAAAAAGTGAGAAATTAACCGACCAAACCTGGCTGCTAACCGGGAGTTGTGTCAACAATAACAGGCGCTCTGTTCGAAAAACGTCTTGACTTTTCAAACATTGGGTTGCTTATTGAGCGTAAAAGGCCGGCACTTAGTTTAAATGAAATCTTCATCTAAAACCAGATTAAGAAAAAAATAAGACGATTCTTTAACTTTGCATAGTCTTTTTGTCTGCGCTCGCTTTTTTCGTCCCCGGGCTCGGACAGAAATGTTATGCTGAGATCCTGTAGGGGAGGGTTAAAAACCTTAAAAGTCATTTATGCAAAAACGAACGCATTATTGTGGGGAGCTCCATGAAAAGGATATCGGAAGCCATGTGGTCTTATACGGATGGGTTCAGAGGCGTCGAGATCACGGGGGAGTGATCTTTATTGATTTACGAGATCGGGAAGGGCTTGTACAAGTCGTCTTTAACCCATCCCATCAACCGCAGAGCTACGAG
>Ga0209172_10007278_pt1 | contig 11579 bp, 10 predicted proteins | sample LarsenN4metaG_FD_184113 | JGI IMG/M metagenome (GOLD analysis project Ga0209172, IMG submission 184113) | Hot spring sediment bacterial and archeal communities from British Columbia, Canada, to study Microbial Dark Matter (Phase II) - Larsen... ... | reverse complement strand
GCATCATGCCCGTCCTGCACGATCGCCTCAATCTCCGCAGCCTTCTTCGCTGCAGCCTCCCGCACGAAGGCGATCGCGCGCAGCCGCTGATCCTCGGGGATGTGCAGCCGCCTGGACCCGTCTTCTCCGGTCGTATACGTCAACTGCAGATTGAGATTCCCGATGACGAGGACGCCTCCGCGCTGCCTGGCGCAATCATACCCCGCGTAAAGCGGAAGCGAGCAGTGGTGTCCTCGACCATGCGCGCAGGTTCGAATCCAGCCGGGAGTACGACTCCTTCCCCCTCGCACTCAGTTCCGGGACAGCAGTAGTGTCCGCATCGAGCCGCTCCGCGGGCTAGCCGTCGCGGATGGCGGCGAGGGCCGTGGCGTCCTCGATGAGGATGGCGCCGCGGCCAAGGGTGATGGCGCGTTCGCGGGCGAGGGCGTTCAGCTCCTTGTTCACGCTCTCCCGGGAGACGCCGAGCATCGAGCCGAGCTCGGCCTGGGTGACCATCACCGTGCGGCCACCGGCGACCGCCGCGAGCTCGAGGAGGCGCTTGGCGAGGCGGCGGCGGAGGTCGAGGAAGGCGAAGTCGGCGATGGTTTCGTTGACACGGCGGATGCGGCCGCTGAGGGTGGCGAGCAGCGCGAGGGCGGCGTGCGGGCGCGAGGTCAGCCAGTCGATGAAGTCGTCGCGGCGGACGACGAGCAGTTCGGTCGGCGGGCCGGCGGCGACGGTAGCGGAGCGGGGGCGGCCGTCGAGGAGGCCGAGCTCGCCGCAGGCCTCGCCGGGGCCGATGCGGGCGACCGTGACCTCGTCGCCGGCGGGCGAGGCCATGGCGACGCGCAACTCGCCGGCGACGACGACGTAGAGGGCGTCGGCGGCGTCGCCCTCGCAGAAGATCGTGGCGCCGGCAGTGACGGACTGGCGGCGGGCGTGTGACGCAAGAGCGCGCACGTCCTCGCGGGCGAGGCGCGCGAGCAGCGGGAGCCCGCCGATCAGTTCGTGCGAGCTGGCGCTGGTTGTGCCGCTTTCCCGCCGTTCCACGAGTTTGTCCGTTGTGTGAGGTACTTCATAGAGGCGCCGGCGTGCCCGGCGTAGAGTATGCCCCACTGAAGCAAACTAAGGAGCGTAGCCATGCTGACGGGCACCATCCACGAAGTCCGGGCCATCGAACAGGAGCGGATCCGGGAGGCGGCGCGACTGACGCTTATCGCGAAGGCGCAGCGCCTGCAGGAGGAGTCGCGGGAAGCGCCGGCGCGCCGGGGCCTTCGGATGCCGCGGCCGACCTTCGTGGCGCGGGTGTTCCGCATGCAGCCAGCATGACACATCGAGGGCAGGGAGAACCTCCTGCATGGGCTCCCGAGCGACGCGACCGCCAGATGGACCGGCGGTCGCGTCGCTTTTCGGCGGAGGGACGGGACGCGTGGCCATGCCCCCTGCTTGGGGTTGATGTGCGCGCGAGGATGTGGCGCCGTCAGGTGTTGGTGCTTGCGCGAACGGGCTCGTCGGCGGGCTGGCGGGGCGCGGTGCGGCGAGTCCGCAGGTAGGCGTACGAGATGACGGCGATGGCGATCAGCGGCAGCGTGCTGACGAGGCGAATGAGCACGGCGCCCGAGGCGGCGGCGTCGTAGGACAGTCCGTAGCGGCGCCAGAGCGAGATCAGGGTCGCGTCGGACGAGCCGAGGCCGAGGGGTAGGAGCGAGACGATGCCGGCGAGCTGCGAGGCGCCGAACGACACCCACGCCTCGGTGTAGGTGATGCCGCCGTTGAGGGAGCGGGCGACGAGCCAGTACTGCAGCGCCGTGACGGCGATAATGGCGGCGGTGACGGCGTCCCAGCGGGCGCTCAGGCCGCGGTGGCGCGCGAGATCCGTCAGGCTGGCGATGCCGTCGCGGGCCGCGCGGGCGAATGCGCGGCCGCTCCGGCGGTCGAGGCGGCGCTGCAGCCAGCTGCCGGCGGAGGCGAGGATCAGTCCCGGGACGAACACGAGCGCCACGACGCTTGCGATCACGACCGGCATTGCAGCGAGCGGCAGCACGAGCATCAACGCGGCGGCACCGGTCGTCAGCATGATCAGGTAGACGGAGAAGCCGCGCTCGTAGAGGACGAGGGCGGCGGCGTCGTGGGCGGCGACTTCCGCGCGCGTGTGGAGCAGGACGCCGCGGATCAGCTCGCCGCTGGAGGCCGGTGTGAGCGCGCCGGCAACGTTGCCGACTATCGCGATGGGCACGGCCGTGCGCGGGTCGACGCGATGGCCGAGCTGGGCGAGCACGAACGACGAACGCAGGCCGAACAGCAGCGTGATGGGGATGTTGATGAGGCCGGCGATGACGAGCAGCGGTACGTCGGCGCCCGCAATGGCGTCGCGGAGTTCGGCGGGGCTGGCGAGCGAGAGGACGTAGGCGAACAGCGCGACGCCGACGGCGACCTGGACGATACGGAAGAGCAGCGTTCTCACGGCTTGCGCGCGACGACGAGCAGGTTGCTGCCGCCGTCTGCCTCAGGCGTGACGAGACGACGAGCGAGCGGCTCGATGGCGCGGACGGCGAGATCTGGGTGGGGGATGCGCCGGCCGGTGACGTCCTTGAACTTGCGCGAGGCGTACGCGGCCGGGAGCAGCAGCTCGAACGCCATGGTGGCGGCGGGCGAGATGTGCGTGCGCGTCTCCTCGACGCGCAGGCCCGCGCCTTCGACGAGCGCGATCCAGCGCTCGGCGGGCCAGACGTTGACGTGGGTGAGCATGCGATTGACGCGGTCGGCGTACCAACGGGCGGCGCGGGCGCTGACGAGGCGGAGCGCGCGGCCGCCGAGGAAGTTGTCGGTGAGGCGCGCCAGCGGGACGGTGAACGCGAGTACGCCGCCCGGCCGGAGGACGCGCGCCGCCTCGGTGAAGGCGCGCTCGACGTCAGGGATGTGCTCGAGCGTGCTGATCGAGAAGACGGACGCGAACGTGCCGGAATCGAGCGGGATGCGTCGCGCGTCGCACTGGATCAGCGCGCGGTAGGGCGCGTCGCGGGCTGCGAAGAGCTCGCTGCGGTCGATGTCGATACCGACGTCGATGGGCGGGCCGTCGCCGACGAAGATGCGGCCGAACTCGCCGAAGCCGCAGCCAATGTCGAGCGTCGGGCGGGGAAGCGGGACCTGTGCGAGGGCGGTTGCCTCGTTGCTGCGCCAGATGGCGGCGGCGAACGGCGCCTGGCGCAGGTACGCGCGAAGTGCGCGCTCTGCGCGATCGCCGAGAGACGTGCGTTCGGTCATGACGCGGCCCGCCCGAGGATCATCAGGACGTCGCCGCGCGCCGACATGTTCAACCGATAGAGCTGGTAGAGGAGGCCGGCGATGAAGCGGTCGCGCCTGCCGTACGTCAGCTTCGCGGTCTGGCCGCCGATGAGCTCGATGAGGCTGCGGTAGATGGGGGAGTAGAACGGGAAGCCCCACTCGATCACGCGCTCGACTGCGAAGCCGGCGCGCTCCATCTTCTCGATCAGTCCCGTGCGCGTGTAGTTGCGGAGGTGGCCGATACGTTCCTCAGAGCGGCGCATGCGGCCCTGCATGGTGCCGACGAAGCAGTGACCGGCGCAGAGCGAGCGGAGGAGGGCGAGGAACGCATCGTCGTCGGGCACGTGCTCGATGACCTGCGACGACAGCACGAAGTCGAACGTGCGGTCGGGCAGGCGGGCGGCCGTGACGTCCATGACGTCGAACGGGACGTCCGGGAGACGGGCGCGCGCGGCGGCGATGGCGGGCTCTGCGATGTCGAGGCCGTGGAGCGCGACGGCGGGCGCGGCGCGGCGGATGGCGGCGAGATTGGCGCCGTTGCCGCAACCGACGTCGATGAGCGTGCGCGGCTGCAGGTCGCGGACGATGCCGGCGATGATGCGCGCGACGTGCCGGTGCACAGGGCCGACGTCCTGCATGCCGCCCCATTCGCCGCGCCAGAGCGCGTTGTAGTCGACGGTCTCAGCCTGCACGGCGCTCATCCATCGTCTCGATGCCGGTCCTTCGCTCCTGCTGCCAGCGTACGTCCATCTGGCCGAGGAGGTAACGTCGCCATCCCTGGATCATCAGCCACTCGGTGAGGGCGAGCATGGCGACGCGTTCGCGCCACCGGAACAGTGCAGTGATCGCGCAGGCGAGGGCGCCGACTAACAGCGGACGTGGCGCGCGGCGGAGAAGCCGGAGCGCCGCCGGTGCGAGCATGAACGCGGCGGGCACGCGCAAGGGGAGGTAGTAGAGCACTGCTGAGGGCAGGATGAGCGTGCCGAACCACCCGTACCGGCGGTCGAACACCATGTCGCGCGCGCGCAGCAGCTCCTGGATGCCGCCAGCCGCGCGGCGCGTCTTCGTCTCCATCAGCTCGGTGAGATCGTTCGACCGCTGTTCGCTGAAGGTCGCGCCGTTCACGACGACACAGCGGTAGCCGGCGCGGCGCACCTGGAGGGCGACGTTCATGTCGTCGGCGAGGGTATCCTCGTCGAGCCGGTCGACCAGGCGACGACGGAAGGCGCACAGCTCGCCGGAGAGGAACGGCGTCGAATCGACGGCGGCTTCGAGCGCGCGCAGGCGGTTGCGCGTGCGCCAGAACGAGGCCTCGGCGCGCTGCACCCAGCCGTCTTCACCGGTGACGACGAACGTGCCCGTGGCAGCACCCACGTACGGATCGTCGAACGCGGCAGCGATGCGCGCAAGCGCGTCGGGCGCGAAGGTCGTGGGGGCGTCCGTGATGACGGCGATGGCATCGCGGTCGATGATGTCGATCGCGCGGTTGATGGCGGCGGCCTTGCCGCGGCGTGCGCCCTCGCGGATGACGGTGACGTCGTAGGGCGCGGAGGCGGCGAAACGCTCGGCGATGGCGGCTGTGCCGTCGGCTGAGCCGGAGTCGACGACGACGGCGCGGATCATGTCGATGGGATACGTGCTGTCCTGCAGGTTACGCAGCCGCCAGGCGATGGTCGCGGCTTCATTGTAGGTGGGGACGATGATGATGAGCCGCGGACGGGCGGGGGCGTCTGGCATGCCACCGGGGAGCGGCGGCTTCGGACGCAGGCGCGCGATCAGTGACAGCGCGAGCGGATAGCCGGCGAGCGGCCAGAGGAGCATCGCGAGTGCGGCGAGCCGTCGCCAGGACAGCCTCAACCTAATCCTCAATCAGCGACGAGAGCGCGGCGACGAGCACGATGTTGCAGCCGGCGATGATCAGCGCCTGCGCGACAGCGGCGAGTGCGAGAGGGCTGACGCTGTCCGGCGTGTAGGCCGCAAGCAGGATGTCGAGCGCGAGCCCGCCGATCACGAACGCCACACCGACGACGATCAACGTCTCCAGGCCGAGATAGCGGCGGTGGAAGCGAACGAACATGTCCTCGTTCGTGATGCCGCGTGCGGTGGTATGGGACGACGACGCGAAGCCGAGGAGCAGCGCGTTGATGCCGACGACGAAGAAGATGCCGCCGGCGAAGATCGGCTGCCACGTCCAGTCGGCGATCTCGATGGTGTTCGACGGAAGCGAGAACGCGAGCGTCAGCGCGCCGAGGAGCGTGAGCAGCATGCCCGGGAGGGTGAACATGTAGTGAGGGGTCGAGAGCAGCAAGAAGCGCAAGTGGCGCCAGCCGTCGCGGAAGGTGTTGAGCTTGGCTTCGCCAACGCGCTCGTTGTAGGGCACGGGCACGTCGGCGACGTTGAGGCCACGGCGGGCGGCCTTGAGGATCATCTCGGAGGCAAGCTCCATGCCGCTCGTCTTGAGCTCGAGGCGGTCGAGCGCGTCGCGGGTGAAGGCGCGGAGGCCGCACTGGCTGTCGCCCACGCGCAGCCCCGCGAACATCCGGAGCAGCAGTGTGATCGCCGGGGTGCCGATGTAGCGGTGGCTCCAGGTCATGGCGCCCTGGGCGATGCCGCCGGCGAAGCGGTTGCCGACGACCATGTCGGCGCCTTCGGCAAGGGGGCGGACGAGTTCGTCGAGGGAGGAGAACTCGTACGTGTCGTCGCAATCGCCCATGATCAGCCACTCGCCGCGCGCCTCGGCGAAGCCGCGCCGGAGGGCGGCGCCATAGCCGCGCGTGGCTTCGTGGACGACGCGGGCGCCGGCGGCCTCGGCGATCTCCGGCGAGCCGTCGGTGGAGCCGTTGTCGACGACGATCACCTCGCCCTCACGGCCGGAGCGGGCGAGCCAGCCTGTAGCCTTGGCGACGCAAATGCCGACGGTCTCGGCCTCGTTGAGGCAGGGCATGACGATGGAGACGAACCCCACGTGCATGGGCCGGCTGGTGGCGTTGAGCGCCCCAGCGTCGTCGGCTGCGTGTGCGATGGTCATGGGGATACCGCGTTTGTAGTTGAGGTACGTTGCCTATATAACGTGGAGCCGCCCGTTTCGGTTACAGCGGTATAGCATAACCGGTCGAGTGGCTGCTAACGGGGAGCAGGAGCCGAGGTTTGCAGATAACCCTGGATTCCAGCCTCGATGGCATTCTTGGGGCGCTCCGCCGCTCGTCCCGGTGGCTCCTCCCACTCTCACAGGCCCTGGCCGTCGTCGTCGCCGCGCTCATCGGGTGGTGGGGCTACTGGCTCGTGTCGAACGATCGCACGGCGATCGACCGGGCGGCCGCCGGCTACGCCGTCGCGCTGGTACTGCTCGGCTTCGCGGCGTGGACCGGGCCGCTACCGCGCCCCCGTCCTTCACTGGCGGGAACGCGCGCCTGGGTGCGGGAGCACGCTTTCGAGCTGATCGCGCTTTCGGGGATCTTCGCGGCGGGCGTATTCATGCGGCTGTTCCGCTTCGGGGATCTGCCGCCGCACGGTTACGTGATCCTCGAGGAGCACATCAATGGCGGCGCCATGTGGGACATCATCAACGGCGCGCGGCCGTACATCTATCCCAGCTCCCGTTATCTCGGCGCGCTCTCGTTGTGGCTGTTCGGGCCGTCGACGACGGGGCTGAGGGCGCATACAGTAGCGGCCGGCATCCTGAGCATTCCCTTCTTCTATCTGCTCATGCGCGAGCTGGTCCAGGTGCGCGCGGCGCTGTTCGCGACGGCGATCTTTGCGTCGCTGCGGATCCTAGGCGAGACATCGACGCACTTCGAGACGCCGATGCTGCTCACCATCATCACAGTGTGGCTGGCCGTGCGGGGGCTGAGGACGGGCAACGTCGCGTGGCTCGTGCTGGCGGCGTTCCTCTGCGCGGTCCTGTCGTACGAGTACGAGACGTGGAAGGCGGTCCCGCTGTTCCTGGGGGCGTTTGTCATCTTCCTGGCGCTGCGCGCGCTGGTCCTGCCGCTGCCGCGATCCTTCGGCACCGTGTTCGTCCGGGTGAGGGAACGCGCGCCGCTCGCCGCACGGGGCGCGATCATCGTCGCCGTCGCGCTGCTCATCGGTCTGGGGCCGATGTTCGCGGACCAGAACCGCGGCATCGACATCTACTTCGGCTCACTCGAGCGGCAGACACGCGACCGTGAAGCGCGCGGGACGCCCGGGACGTTTTCGTCTGAGGCGCGGGAGCAGGTCAAGTGGTCGTTGCAGGTGTACACGCCGTGGGTCGACCCTGACTACCCGGTAATCGGCCCTGTGCCCACGCGCGGCGTCATCGACCGCGTGACGAGCGTCTTGATCTGGCTGAGCGTAGCCGTCGCGGCGCTGACATTCTGGCGCGGATATCGCGCGCTTTTCGTCGGGTGGTTCATTGGTGGCATCGTGATGGCGGGGCTGCTGCTGTCGTCGTGGCATGCGTGGAAGCTCGTTGGGTTCCTCCCGCCTGCGATCGTGCTCATCGGGTATCTGGCGGATGATGTGTTGCGGTTGGCCGAGCGCGTGCGGTGGAAAGAGCATCGCTGGCCGGTCTACGGGGCGGCCGCCGCATTTGCGGCCATCGCGGTGTGGGCGTACGTGCTGAACATCCGCGTGCAGAACGCGAACGCGAATGACGATCGGGTGTTGCGCGAGTACTCGAATCTACCATCGCATCTCTACTCGATTTGCGACAACCTGCGTGCGCGGCCGGACCACACGTTTGCCATCGTCGCCCAGCGGACGCGCACGGGGACGGGGTTCACGATCAAGCCGGAGACATACGAACAGGTGCGCAGAGTGTGGGGGGACCACCGGTTCGTGTGCGAGGGGCTCGGGGGCCAGGCCGTGGCCGACATCGCCGAGGCGTGGCCGCTCTTCGTCGATGAGGGCCAGCCTGTCACGGTGATCGGGGCGATTCATCCGACGGAGGTGCCGCAGGGCATCGACGCGATCGGTCGCGCGCTACCGCAGTTGGGAGAACCGGACGAGATCAAGCTGTCGCCGGGCGGCGGGTTCGTGACGCTGATCTACGACTCGACCGCCGAGGAGCTCAACGCACGGCGCGGCCTGGTGCTTCGCGCGCGGAGCGCGAGCGGCACGCCGATGGACGAACGCGTGGTGGGCGGCCCGACGTTCGATCTGTCGGCCGTGCAGAATGCGGCGTCATGGGAGATGTCCGGCATCGTCTACCTTCCGGAGCCAATCCGCGGGCGTGCCGTCGTCGAGGGCGCCGACGAAGCCGCAAACGTGGAACTCGACGGGCAGGCGGGGGAGACGGTACGGGACTTCATCGTCGGCTGGCACCTTTTCCAGATCTCCGGAGAAGGGGCGGCGCCCGAAGGGCTGACGATCGCGTGGCAGGCGGACGACGGACGCAGGATCGGGCTGGAGCGGGATCACTTCTTTGCTCTCGCCGACCAAGCGGTGTGGCGACACATCCGCGTCTTCAACACGCCGGTGCCGTTGCCGGCGCAGCGGTTCGACTTCACGCCATACTTCACGTACCTCGATGCGCTTCGCGTGGGGCCGCGGCAGCCGCTGGCTCCCGGCACGACGATCGCCGAGGACCGCTGGGAGGCGCGCTGGACGGTCGGCGGCGGCGACTACCGCATCGCGATCGATCGGCCGGCGGGGCCGGTGCGGGTGGTGATCGACGGCCAGGAAATACTGAACCGTGAGCAGGGCGGCGGCACGGCATACGTGGACGTGGCGCTGACCCCAGGCGATCATCATGTTCAGATCATCATGGCCGACGGGAAGACGCACTATATCGGCGCGCTCTTCGCGGTCACCGATGCGCGGACGGGGCAGAAGGCAGACGTGCGAATATCGCCGTTCTAGCAGTCGCGCTCGTCGCTGGGACATAACCGATCGCGAATGATGTGTCAGGTGTGACGTGAGGGCGTTGACAAGGGCTGCCGGCCTGCGTAGTGTCAGCGCTGGCCGCTCACATGAAACGCATCGTCATCTGTTGCGACGGCACGTGGAACCGGCCGGACCAGATGTCCGGCGGGCGCATCTGTCCGACGAACGTGACGCACATCGCGACGGCGACGGCGGGCGAGGACGCGGCAGGCACGCTGCAGCTCGTCTACTACCAGCCGGGCGTCGGCACGCGGCGCGGCGAGCGGATCATGGGCGGGGCGTTCGGCGCCGGGCTGTCGCGGAACGTCCTCGAGGCGTACCGGTTCCTCATCAAGCACTACGCGCCCGGTGACGAGCTGTTCCTGTTCGGCTTCAGTCGCGGCGCGTACACGGCGCGCAGCCTCGTCGGGTTCATCCGCAACAGCGGGTTGTTGCGGCGCGAGCACGAAGAGCTCATGGGCGCGGCGTACGCGCTCTATCGACGGCGTGACGGGGATTCGCATCCTCGCGAGCGCGAGTCGCAACTGTTCCGGCGGACATACTCGTATGAGGCGATGGGGCACGAGGTGCATGTGAAGTGCCTCGGCGTGTGGGACACGGTGGGCGCGCTGGGCATCCCGATCGGGCGCACGGAGGCGTTCGTACGGGGGCTGCTGCGTCTCCGGTTCCACGATCTCGAGCTGAGCAGCCGCGTGGAGCATGCGTTTCATGCGGTGGCGGTCGACGAGCGGCGGCGGCCGTATGTGCCGAGTCTGTGGAAACAGCCAAAGGAGAAGCCGCCGCAGCACATCGAACAGGTGTGGTTCGCAGGGGCGCATAGCAATGTGGGCGGCGGCTATCCGGACGCGCGACCATCCGACATCGCGCTCGCCTGGATGATCGAGCGTGCGCGCGCGTGCGGATTGGCGTTCTACCCTGCGTACCTCGACCGGCACATCGACGTGCGCAGCCTGGGTGAGGTGCGGGATTCCCGCACGGGGATCTTTCGGCTGCTGCCGTCGCATGTGCGCGAGGTTTGCGCGGAGGATCCGGATTTCGTGGCGTACGAGCGCATCCATCAGTCCGTGGTCGAGCGGCTGCGGTCGGATGCGTCGTACCGGCCGGGCAATCTGCCGCGTGACATCGACCGCTTCCTCGAGCGACCGTCAGGCTGACTCGCCGCGGCGGGCGCGGCCGGCGGCGGCGAGCAGTTCGACGAACTGCTGTGCGTTGACCTGCGGGTAGTCCTCGTAGTTGTTGTTGAAGGTGACGTGCGTCTCGCGCGCCTCTTCGGCGACGGCAAGCAACGGGTCGATGAACTCGCGCAGCTCGTGCTCGCTGTAGAGGTAGTTGAAGCGGTCGGACGCGCGCTTCAGCCCCTTCTTCTCCCACATATCGGCGTTGCGTCCGTGCAGCCGGACGACAGCGAGGTCGGGATCGGTGACTTCCCATAGCAGGGGCACACTCGACGTAAACCCTTGTGGCTCGTCGACGATGACGTAGGCGAGGCCGAGTTCGCGGAGGAAGCTCATTGTGCGGCGGCGGCCGCGATCGTTGAGCCAATACTTGTTGCGGAACTCGACGGCGACCTTGTAGCCGGCAAGACGGTCGGCGCACTCCTCGATGTGGCGCTTCGTTTCGGGACTCGGAAGCGCCCACGGGGGGAACTGCATGACGATCGCGCCGAGCTTGCCGGCGTCGGCGAGCGGGCGGAGCGAGGATTCGAACGTCGACCAAAGATCGTTGCGGGCCGACGCGGGGAGGTCGCGGTAGTACCAGTTGGGTTTGCCCTCGGGCGGCGGGCCGATGGCGTCGCGGATCGGTGCGGGCAGCATCTTGTGCGGGGTCTGGTGCAACGTGAGCGTGCGGAAGGCCTTCACGTCGAAGAGGAAGCGATCGGGCGTGCGGTCGGTCCAGCGTCGCGCCTGGTCGAAGAAGTCGGCGGTGTAGTACGTGCTGTCGACCTCGACGAAGTCGAACACGCCCGCGTAGTAACGCAGTCGCTCCTCCGGCGTCGTGACGTCGGGTGGGTAGAAGCGGCCGCTCTCGAGCAGGCTGCGATCGGTCCAGGAGGCGGTGCCGACGCGGATGGGCGCGGATGGCATCAGGAGGCGCGACGGCGGCCGCCGCGGTCGTGAGGCGAGCGCTCGGGCGTGCCCGGGTTGGATGCCGCCTGCTTGCTGTGCATGTTGCGCACCTCCTCTCTCACCAGTGTGCGCCGCCATACCGTAACCGATGCATTGCACGGTGGCGGGTCGCGCGGTTCGAAGCTGCGACACTCGGACCGGAGGCGCCGGGGTGTAGGGATGACGGAGCGGACCTTTGGGGAGGGACTCGGACTGTGTAATCATGTAATCGGAGGCGATGCGATGCTCCGAGACATTCAGCAGTGGTTCGCGCGGCGGATGCCCGAGGGGTGGTTCGCCGGGGCGCCGGAGGTGACGGCGGACGAGGTGGAGATTCTCGTGGTG
>Ga0209172_10007277_pt1 | contig 11580 bp, 9 predicted proteins | sample LarsenN4metaG_FD_184113 | JGI IMG/M metagenome (GOLD analysis project Ga0209172, IMG submission 184113) | Hot spring sediment bacterial and archeal communities from British Columbia, Canada, to study Microbial Dark Matter (Phase II) - Larsen... ... | reverse complement strand
GTATCTGTTTTTAATCGGAGCCTACCGAGATAACGAACTAACTCCAACGCATCCGTTGGTCTTAACACTAGAGAGCCTGCGAAACCAGGGAGCAGTACTTCAGGAAATCATTCTGACTCCCTTAACACTGGAACCGTTGAGTCAACTGATAGCTGAGACATTACATCACAATCCTGATACCGTTCGTTCCTTAGCCCAAATCGTGTTGCGTAAAACCGAGGGCAACCCTTTCTTTGTTGGTGAATTTTTGAAGCTGCTGCATAGCGAAAACCTTTTGACTTTTGATGCCCAACAGTTGAGTTGGCAGTGGAACCTGGCAGAGATTGAAGCTCAAGATATCACCGATAATGTGGTGGAGTTGCTGCTGCGTCAGTTGCAAAAATTACCGGGAGCAACACAGCAAACTCTCTGCATCGCGGCTTGTGTCGGGGCTGAATTTGATTTAGAGACGTTAGCCATCATTTGCGGAAAATCACCGAAAGCAATTTTCCAGGATCTACTAGCAGCAATACAAGCGGGATTAATTCAACCTCTGTCTAACTTGGACGAAGATTTGTTGGTTCAAGAGTATAAGTTTCTGCACGACCGCGTTCAGCAAGCGGCTTATGCCCTAATTGACGAGCCGTGCAAACAAGTGGTTCATCTCCAAATTGGTCGCAATTTACTCGAAAAAACTTCACCGGAGCGACGATTCGATCGACTGTTTACTATTGTGGATCATCTCGACCAAGGAACGGAGCTTATCACTGCTCAACCAGAACGAACTGAAATTGCCAGATTGAATTTAACAGCAGGTCAGAAAGCAAAGGCAGCAACGGCTTATGAAGCAGCTTTTAAGTATTTCACTACAGGTCTTCAACTTCTCGATACAGAGAGTTGGCAGAGTGAGTATGACCTGACCTTAGCACTGTATTCAGAAGCAGCAGAAGCGGCGTATCTCCAGGGTCGCTTTGATGAGATGGAACAGTTGGTAGAAGTGGTACTCGCTCGTGCCAAAACAGTGGTTGACAAAGTGCAAGTTTACCATAGCAGAATTCAAGGATATTTGTCGCAGGGTAACCTGAAAGAAACACTCAAAACTGGATTGGAAGCGTTAAAGCTCTTGGGAATAGATTTAATAGAAAATCCAAGTCAGGCAGACGTTCAAAGGGAATTGAAGTCAACGGCTGCACTACTCGCTGAACGAGAAATTGAAGACTTGACTAATTTACCAGAGATTGCTGTACCAGAACCACTGGCAGCTATAACAATCCTATCGAATATAGGGTCTGCTGCATTTATAACGTTACCAGCACTGTGGATACTGATTATATGCAAAACAGTAAATTTATCAATCAACTACGGTAATACTATCTGGTCACCGATGTATTATGCTGCCTACGGATTTGTTCTATGTGGAGTTGTTCAAGACATTGAACTCGGCTATAAATTTGGTCAATTGGCTCTTACCTCGGCAGAACGATTGAATACCAAAAGAGGCAAGGCTAGAACCCTAAGGTTTTCGGCTACCCATATCATGCAATGGAAGGTGCATCTTAGGAACATAATACCCATGCTGGCTGATGCCTATCAAAGTGGAGTGGAAACTGGAGACTTTGAATGTGCTGGTTATGCTGCCTATAACGTATGCTATAACTCGTTTTCTGCTGGAGAGGAACTCACCCAACTGGAACAAAAAACAGCAACCTATAGCAAAGCGACCAATCAAATCAGACGGGAAAGGCCCTCGAATTGGCTGGCAATAGTGTGGCAGACCATTCTTAATTTGTTAGATAGGTCTGAGAATCCCAGTCGCTTAATTGGTCGGGTGTGTAATGAAGAGGAGGTGTTATCACACGCTATTGCAGTTAAAGATGGAACTGTAATTCAAATACTCTATTTACACAAAGTCATACTGTTTTATCTATTTGAAGAATATCATCAAGCTGTACAAACCGCCGTTGTGGCAAGGCAACACTTTGAAGAGGTGTCAGCCATAATAAGTTTACCCATATTCTGTTTCTATCATTCTCTAGCGCTTTTGAGCCTATCACCTGATGCTTCAAACTCTGAAGAAGAAGCTTGGTTAAGTTGTGTTAGCACCAACCAAGAAAAAATGCACAAATGGGCAGAACACGCCCCAATGAATTATCTACATAAATTTTATCTAGTCGAGGCAGAGAAAGCGCGAGTTTTAGGGCAGTTTCTTGAGGCTGAAGAGTTTTATGAACAGGCGATTCAAGGAGCCAGAGAAAATGAATATATCCAGGAAGAGGCGTTAGCATACGAATTGGCTGCAAAACATTATCTAGCGCGAGGTCGGGAAAAGATTGCTCAGCTCTACATGAAAGAAGCACACTACTGCTATGAAAGATGGGGCGCAAAAGCTAAAGTTAAAGACTTAGAAAAACGCTATCCACAACTACTCAATTCCAACCTGATTCGGCAATCGAACTCAATCTTGACCGCTAAAACGATCCTTCATCCGACTGCGGCGATCGATTTGGCTGCGGTAATGAAAGCAGCTCAAGCTCTTTCAGAAATAATCCATCTCGATCAATTGATCGCCACGTTAATGCAGGTGGTGATAGAAAATGCCGGAGCCGAAACAGGCGCTCTAGTGCTCCTAGAAGACGATCAACTCACTGTGGTGGCTCAGTGCAGTGGGAGTAGACAGTGCAACCTGGAAAAGATCGCTGTTACTGACTGTGCAACAATTCCTGTCCCCGTCATTTACTCAGTAGAACGTACTCAAGAAACTCTGGTGTTTGATGATGCAGTCAGCGAACCATCTTTTTTAACTGATCCTTATATTCAACACCAACAGACGCGATCGCTCCTCTCTATGCCAATTCTCAAGCAAAATCAGCTTGTCGGCATCCTTTATTTGGAGAACAATCTCAGCCCCGGAGTGTTTACCCGCGATCGCTTACAAGTCCTCAAACTGTTGATAGCTCAGGCAGCAATTTCACTGGAGAATGCTCGGTTATATGAACAGTTAGCAGACTATACCGAAACATTGGAAAGGAAGGTAGAAGAGCGAACTCAATCCCTACAGCAGGAAATCGCTGAACGTCAACAGACCGAAGCCGCATTGAGACAAAGTGAAGCGAATTATCGCAACCTGCTACAAACCGCCAATTCAGTCATCGTTCGCTATGACACGCAAGGACGAATTCGATACATCAACGATTATGGGGTGAAACTCCTGGGCTATGAAGAACATCAGATTTTAGGGCGAACCCTATTTGAAACCATCATTCCAGACATCGAAACCTCTGGACGCGATGTCAAACCCTTTGTTCACGATTTACTTCGCAATCCTCAATTGTACCCGCAAGGCGAGAGTGAAAACCTGTGCCGAGACGGTCGGCGAGTTTGGATGGCCTGGTCGAATCAAGCCATCTTCAATGACCAGGGAGAGGTCGTTGAAATCTTATCGGTTGGCAATGACACCACCCAGCGTAAACAAGCAGAAGAGGCTTTACAACGCAGTGAAGCTAAGTTCCGAACTATCTTTGAAAACTCGCAGGTTGGCATCTACCGAACCCGCACCTGTGATGGATTAATTCTCGAAGCCAATCAACGCTTTGCCAATCTGTTTGGCTTTGATTCACCAGAGGAGGTGATTGGGCTGAAACACACTACAGACTGTTATGTGAATCCCAGCGATCGCCAGCAAGCTATTGAATTGCTGAAGCGTGATGGTGAACTGCAAAACTTTGAAGTGCAACTGCAAAAACGAGATGGCACGCTATTTTGGGGACTTTGCTCTACTCGTCTGAATGCAGCTGATGAATGCATCGAAGGTGTGATTGCGGATATTAGCGATCGCAAGCAAGCAGAAGCAGCCCTACAAGCCTCAGAGACAAAGCTACGGACTCTAGTTGAGGCAATTCCCGATCCATTGTTTGTACTGTCTGCTGAAGGGCGACTCCTTGAAATAATGGTAGTGGAACCAAATCTGCTATGGCAACCCTATGAGGAGATGATTGGTCAAACCATGCATCAAATCGGAAAAGAACAAGCTGATGAATTTCTAGGTTATATTCAGCAGGTGCTGAGAACCCAACAAACCCTCACGGTCGAGTACAGTGTGTTTCTAAATGGACGAGAAGCCTGGTTTTCGGCTCGCATTGCTCCAATCGACCACGACCGGGCGATTTGGCTGGCGCGAGATATTACGGCGCTGAAGCAAGCAGAAGCAGCCTCAATTTTAGAGGAGCGCAACCGTATGGCACGCGAAATTCACGACACACTTGCTCAGTCGTTTACAGGCATTCTGGCTCAGGTGGGTGCTGCAAACCAGGTGCTCACGGATGATGTAGAAGCAACTGGGGCACATCTAGACCTGATCAAAGAATTGGCACGAACTGGACTGACTGAAGCACGGCGATCGGTCGTCGCGCTCCGTCCTCAGCTTTTGGAAGAAGGCAATTTACAGAGCGCTCTCCATCGTCTCATCGCTCAGACTAGAGCTGCCGCAATGGATACCACCTTGCACTATGAGATCGAGGGGGCGGTGTATGCTCTCCCCACTGAAGTCGAGAATAACCTACTACGGATGGGGCAGGAAGCATTAACCAATGCGATTAAACATGCCAATGCTGACGAAATTCGAGTGGAGCTAGTCTACGATCGCGATCAGGTTTGCTTGTGCGTGAGAGACAATGGACAAGGCTTTGGAGTCGGGAATATTCCAGCCTCTGAGGGTTTTGGCTTACTCGGCATGAGCGAACGGGCAGAGCGCATCGGCGCACAACTCACGATTGGAAGTCAACCTGGGCAGGGAACAGAGATTATTGTCACCGTCAATCGGAAGTAGTATCACGATGAGCCAAGCCACAACCATTCGGGTTCTGATTGCGGACGATCACGCCATTTTTCGGCAAGGATTAGCCACGATTATTAACCGTGACCCAGAGATGCAGGTGATTGCCCAAGCCGAAAATGGGGAACAGGCGGTCGCTCTATTTGAGGCACATCAACCGGATGTTACACTCATGGATTTGCGAATGCCGGAAGTGGAAGGAGTTGCTGCCATCGGCGTAATTTGTGCTGCTGCTAAATCGGCTCGGATTATCGTATTGACTACGTATGATAGCGACGAAGATATTTATCGAGGATTGCAGGCAGGCGCAAAAGGATACCTGTTGAAAGAAACTGAACCTGACGAACTTCTAAATGCAATTCGTACCGTTCATCGGGGGCAGAAGTACATTCCGCCCGATGTGGGAGCAAAGTTAGCACAGCGCCTCAACAATCCAGAACTGAGTGAACGAGAATTAGAAGTACTCCGCTCACTGGCACAGGGGATGAGTAATGCCGATATTGCGACTGCTTTGAGCATCGGTGAAGGCACGGTCAAATCTCATGTCAACCGGATTTTGAATAAGTTAGATGTCAGCGATCGCACCCAAGCAGTAATTGTTGCCGTTAAACGCGGCATTGTTAGTTTGTAGGGTTCACACTCGATTGAGTTCGAATTCTAACTTAAGTTAGAACCAGCTTTATACTTTGCGATCGCATAGTTACTCTATCAGTTTGTACTGTAAAAGAGTTAACTCACTATAGACGACGGCTTGAAAGCGATCTCCTATATTGAACTTACTCTGAAAGAGGCTGAGCACTAGAACTGGCAACACTTCAGATAGCTAGGAAAAAATGACGTTGACTAAATTTGAATCAAAAAGTAGACAAACTCATGAGCAACACCATCGACACAATGATCGATTCCAATGACGCTGTGCTGCTGATTACTCATCAGAGCAAACTCTTCCAACTTGTACGTGACATTGAACTCCCAGTCCTCCGCGCCAATGCCACCCCAATGGGCAGCATGTGCCGTGCGGAAGAAGACTTTACCGGAGTCATGAAATGAAAGGCAATCAAACAATCAACGCAACAGAACAGAGCCGCCGAGACTTTACTGGGCGCGCTGGCCGAGCAGAGTTTGACGTCATCATCGTCGGTGGTGGATCCGCCGGCGCAGTGCTGGCCAATCGCCTGAGTGCTGATCCATCTCGCCGAGTCTTGCTGATCGAAGCGGGCAAGTCCTATCCCCCAAACGCCTATCCCGACCCAGTCCGCCGCCAGGACCTAGTGGGTGGCGATCCGCAGCACGACTGGGGCTTTTACAGCGAGCCTGGCGTGCTGGGCAGAAGGCTTCAGCTCAACCGCGGCAAGGTGCTGGGTGGCTCATCTGCCATCAACGGTGCAGTGGCGATGCGGGTGCCGAAATACGACCACGATCGCTGGGCCAAGGCGCATGACCTCGATGCCTTGAACTGGCAAAGCTCGCAGGTCTTCTATCGTTCGCTGGAGCGTACCTCCGGCACTGGCGGCGAGGGCCGCGACGGCTGCGTCCCCATCCACCAGCTCGGCGATGAAGAAGTGTCTGACCAGCATCGCGACTTCATCGCGGCGGCACTGGCGGCGGGCTACCAGCGCACATCGGGTTTTACGACGGGGCAGCCGCTGGGCGTTGGTCCCTATGTGATGAATACCCGCATGGGTGTGAGGCTTAACACAGGAATGACCTTGTTGGGCGATGCGGTGCGCGCCCGACCTAATCTGACCATCCGCGACGAGACGCTGGTCGATGCCGTGTTAGTGGAGCATGGGCAGGCCCAAGGCGTCCGACTGGCTGACGGGGCGATCATCCTAGCCGGTGAAATCATCCTTTCAGCGGGCACTTATGTCAGCCCGGCGATCCTGATGCGTTCCGGCATTGGCCCCTCTGAGGTGCTGCGAAGCCTTGACATCCCGATCGTGTCCGATCTGCCGGTCGGTCGCCGTCTACAGGATCACCCGATGGTTCCGACCGTCTGGTCAATTCGCAAGGAAGCAGTAGGCCTTCCGTATCCACCCATCGGCGCAATGCTGTGGACGGCATCCAACCACGCAACGAACGGCGAGGCAGATCTAAACATCAGCACCGCGCCCCTGCCCGACAGTGGGCAGACTTCCGACGGCGCGATGTTCCTGCTGTTCGCTGCGCTCGTGAGACCGCGTTCCGTGGGTTCCCTCACCATCGCCAGCCGTGATCCCTATGCTGCACCCATCATCGATCTCGGCTTCCTGACGGACAGCGGTGACCGCGAGCGATTGGTCGATGGTGTCGAAGTCATCCGGACCATTGCGCGTCAGCAGCCTTTTGCCGATATGGTGGGCGCAGAACTAGCGCCGGGCGCGGCAAAGAGCGACCGCGCTTCGATCAACGCCGCGCTCGCGGCCTCTGTGCAGAGCTATCAGCATCCGACCTCCACGGTACCCATGGGCGGACCGCGCGATGCCGGAGCCGTGGTGGATATTGACGGGCACGTTCGTGGCGTCAAGAGCCTGCGAGTCGTCGATGCCTCGATCTGGCCTGATGTGCCCTCCGTCGCAACGGCTTTCCCGACCATGATGCTGGCCGAAAGCATCGCTGCCCGGATGGCCTAAGAGAAGTACGCAATCAGTGAAAGCAACCCCGACCGAAAGAGCGATCGCTCTGAGATTTGCCGCAGGAGCAAGTCAACATCACCAACCCCAACTTGGACACAATCACATGACACAAGATCATCTCACAAGCGACGTCACGCTCGCCACCGCCGCCCCCGCACACACGCAAGAGGCTGGCGAGGGTCTGACCGCAGCGCAATTGCTGAAGCGCAGTCTGGACACTTTCCTAGCCAAAGATATTAAGGGCTGGGCTGAACTCTGCGACGAAAACGTCGTCGTCGAATTCCCCTTCGCGCCCGACGTGGCGACCAGAAAGCTGGTGGGCCGAGCGGCTATCTACGAGTATTTGAAGAACTATCCTAGCGTCATTGACGTGCAGCGGACTCCCACGTTAAAGATCATCGCTACCGACGACCCCAGCATGGCCATTGCCGAATGGAGCGTCTCAGGCCGGGTGATCAGCAACGGCAATCCCTATGAAATGAGCTACGCCACGTTTGTGACTGTCAAGGATGGGTTGATCGTCAATTACCGCGAGTACTGGGACCCGATGGCGTTCATGGCAGCCATGAGCGGCGCAAAGTTCTGGTGACCTTGGCGAGTTGCTAAAACCGTTCGTGTTCCTTGACCTCGCCAGTTTTGATGCCACTGTGGGGAACCCTTGGTTCCCCATGCACCCGCACTCCGGCATCGCGACGCTGACGTTCATGACTACGGATTGTTGCGATCGCGCAGCGTGTGAATAGCACGTATCGCCTTTTCCAACCAATCTAAATAAGTCTGTTCCCGTTGCTTCACTAAGTCCAAAACCAGTCGATGCAGTTTTTGGTCACGAAATGCAGTCGGATTACTCAAAGATAGAGCCTCGATTGACCGATATCCGCATCAAGTTATTGCATCTGCATAAACTGTTGTTGGATACAGAGCGTATTCGTTACGAACAAGTGCGCGGACGGGTTTCTAAAGGTGAATTGCTGCAACTGGTGATCAATCACGATCAATTTGCCTGGGTGCATCACCTTTCAGAATTGATTATGCAAATTGATGGGTTAATCCACTCGGATGAGCCTATTATCTCCGAGGTGATTGCTCATCTCATTGCTGATGTTCGGATTCTACTCACACCTGATGAAGCTGGAAATGACTTCGCGGTGAAATGTGATGCGGCGTTTCAACGCAACCCCGATGTGGTGTTAACTCATTCTATTTGGTCGCACTGCTAGTAACTAAAGTTCAACTATAAATTGAGCAATTCATCCAGTTTAAATTTAATCTAGACGAACTGCTTTTATGCATTGTATTTATTGAATCGTAAGCATTCGCGACGTTTTCAGATGTACTCTCAAACAAATCAGTGTACCCATTTCTAACTTAAGTTATAGCCAACCTTCTACTCCGCGATCGCATGGTTACTCTATCAATTTGTACTGTAAAAATTTCAACTTGCTATAGGCGACGGCTTCAAGATAATCTCCTATATTTAACTTATGCAAATAGAAATGTAGTCAAGTGATCGAGTAAGTTAATTGCAAGATTTCCTGTCTGATACGAATGTAGAAAGATGAGCGACGATCGTAGCGACAGTTCTTTACTTGTACTACCTTCAACTCAAGATTGGATGCAAGGTGTGCTAAGTGCAAGAGTCGTGCTGGTGATGTATGGAGACTATCAATGCCCTAGAAGTGCAGACGTTTACAAGTTGATTAAAGCGATCAAACGAGAGCTTAGTACTGCTTTTGGAGAAGATTATTTATGCTTCATCTTCCGTCATTTTCCGCAAATACAAATTCATCCCCATGCTCGACGGGCAGCCCAAGCAGCCGTTGCCGCCGCCGCTCAAGGAAAGTTTTGGCTGATGAGCGATACTTTATTTGACCATCAACAAAGGTTGGAGGACGGTTATCTTGTCGAGTACGCCAATGATTTAGGGCTTGACATTCCTCAATTTCTCAAAGAGTTGTCTAAACAAGTGCATGTCGATCGCATCAACGAAGATATCAAAGGCGGAATAGACAGTGGAGTAACGACTGCCCCAGCCCTGTTTATCAATGGAAGTCGGTATATCGGGCACCGGAACACGACGGAGTTGATGGCAGCCATGATTGCTGCAAGTCATTAAGTTCCCCGATCTTTGCTCCCAATTCATATCTGACTTGTCTGTGAGTGCTATGAGCTATCAAATTTTGATAGCTAGACTTTGCCTATTCTGCTGAACAAAATTACCGCTTTTTGAACCATGCCAACAACTGAATTCCTGCGTATTGATTTAGTCAATCACAAATCAGTATTTAATTGAGGATAATTCTATGACACGTTTACTAGTACAAGGCAAGAATGATTTTAGGCATGAAGGTACACCTCAGACTGATTCTCTTCGCGACTCCTCAGTTAATCATGCCCTGATTGCGATCGCGCAAGAAGTCACTGAGTTGCTGAGACAAACTTACCCGATACAAACTGATGAAATTAAAACAGGAGAAACAGAATGATTCTACAAGATAAAGTGGCGTTAGTCACCGGAGGCACATCGGGAATTGGTCGAGCAACCGCGATCGCTTATGCCAAACAACAAGCAAAGGTAGTGGTGGTGGGTCGTCGAATTGATGAAGGTGAAGAAACGGTTCGATTGATTCAGGAAGCTGGCGGAGAGGCGATTTTTGTGCAAGCAGATGTCACGAAAGAAGCCGATGTTCAAGCAATGGTTGATAAAGCGGTTAACGTTTTTGGTCGATTGGATATTGCTTCTAACAATGCAGGAACGATCGGCGAAAATCCCTCTTTGATTGAGCAAACAGAAGCGGAATATGACCGCACAATGAACGTCAATGTCAAAGGCATCTGGTTGTCGATGAAATATGAAATCGCTCAGATGTTGAAACAGGGAGGTGGTTCGATCGTCAACACGGCATCTGCGAATGGAGTCGTTGCACTTCCGACCTTTCCCCTCTACACCGCGAGTAAAAGTGCAGTCATCGGTTTAACAAAAGCGGCTGCGCTTCAATATGCCAAAGCGGGGATTCGCATCAATGTCGTGGCACCAGCGGTAATCGAAACAGAGATGTTTGAAGTAGCGACAGGTGGGCAGGATGAGGTCAAAGCTTACATAACAGGACTCCACCCAATCGGACGAATTGGCACACCGCTTGAAGCTGCAAATGCAATCCTGTTTTTATCATCTGACCTGGCATCGTTCACAACAGGTGAAACGTTGATGGTAGATGGTGGGTTTGTAGCGCAATAGTCGATCGCAGTGCGAAATGTTTGATACAGCACTTCAAGCGACTTACTAAAGCAACACTGAAATCGGTTCGCTAAATTCATCAGAAACTCCATAGGAATCTGCAAGAAGTCGAGTGTTGGAACTGACTACACTCAAGTGAACTAAGACAAAGAGAACTTAGGCATTGATGATGTCCAAAGTGTTTTCTACCTCACCACCACAAAACTAAAGAAAGGAATCGTTACCATGAGTACCCAACCAACCGAAGTGATCAAAGAGTTTCTGGCGAATACGGCAATCGAAAAGGTCGAGGCGGCGGCCCGTCGGCTCGTTGCGGAGGACGCAACATACATTTCCCTGAATTTCGACAACCCTGAACTAAAGCAAATCTTGCCTTGGACGGGAACCTCTAAAGGTCCCCAAGCGTTCATCGATACGTTCTCCGGGGTTGCGAAATGGTGGACACATGAGGACTTCACCGTTACCGCCCTCTTCGGTGAAGGCGAGAATGTTGCTGTGTTTGGCAGGTTCACGTACCGCTCGGTCTCGCTGAGCAAGGCGGTGACCTCACCGTTCTCGATCCACGCAAAGGTGCGCAACGGGAAGATCGTGTACTTTCAGTTTATGGAAGATACTTTCGCGACCGCTCGCACTTTCAGCCAGAAGGGGACTTGGACCATCAAAATCGCTCCGAACCAGCCGGAGTTTGAGGTGTAATAGCAGCCTACGACGCCTAATCATGCGCTGCATCGGAACGCTAAATTTGGTCGGTTGAGTTTTCATGGTTATCTGCGTCCAGTGAGCTTGGTCGACTATGAAGCCGTGGGGGTGTCAAGGGGTCAGTCTTCTTTTTCCAAGCAGCTTAGTTTTCTAGATACAGCAATGTATCTACTTTTCTGTAACTAAATCCAGTTCAAAGTTGATGCTCTGTCAGTGTC
>Ga0209172_10007272_pt1 | contig 11586 bp, 8 predicted proteins | sample LarsenN4metaG_FD_184113 | JGI IMG/M metagenome (GOLD analysis project Ga0209172, IMG submission 184113) | Hot spring sediment bacterial and archeal communities from British Columbia, Canada, to study Microbial Dark Matter (Phase II) - Larsen... ... | reverse complement strand
CGAACGCCCCGCGCAGCTTTTCGAGGAGCCGGAGGCCATGCCGCGCGTAGAGCGCAGCCATCAGCTCGGCCAGGCTGCCTTCCGGCGGCCCGGAGACTTCTGCCCAAAGCTCTTTGGCGTTAAACAGCTCGGCATCGCAGGCCACGATGGCTTCGCGGGAGTTGCACACAGAGACGGAGCCAGAAGGCGACGTGCCCCCGAGCCCTACGAGCGACTCCACCGCGCTCGCCGCGGGCCAATCTGGCTCGAGGGCGAGCGAGGCCAGCATGGACACAATCGTCGGCGGCTCGATCGGTCGCCCGTTTCTCTTGCTCGCTATCCCGCAGATGGCCATAGTGCTCGCTCTAGGCCCTTATGCCCGCTTGCCCTGCCGGTACTGCGGCACGGACGGGCAGAGCTTGGCTCTCCGGACGCGAAGGCCCCTCGCATTGAAATAGCTTCTGCCATTGCCGGAACATGAAGACTTCCCAGAGCAGCGCCGAATAGTCGCGTGTGCCTGCCTGGTGCTGCTGCCAGATTCTCTCCAGGTGAGTGCGATTCAGCATCCCGTCGCCCGCATCGAAGATCGTGGCGCGCGCCCATTCGCGCAGCTCGTTGCGGAACCATTCGGCGACGGGAACGCCGAATCCCTGTTTGCCGCGGTGCAGAATGGACTGGGGAAGCAGGTCTTCGAGCGTCTTTTTGAAGATGTATTTTCCGGAGCCGTTGTGGAGCTTCAGCCGCGAAGGGATCCGCGCGGCCAGCTCCATCAGCTTGTGGTCCAGCAACGGCGCGCGCACTTCCAGTGAGACGGCCATGCTCGCCCGGTCCACCTTCACGCAGATGTCGTCAGTCAAATAGGTTTTGATGTCGAGGTACTGGATGCAGGATAGGTGATCGTCGGTGTTCGCCCGGCGGTAGTACTCGCGAAACTGTTCTAGCGGATCGTAGTCCCCCAGCTGGGCTTGCAAATCCGCGGAGAACAGCGCCTCGCGGATCGCCGGGGGCATGGAAGTGGCGGCCAAGTATCCTTCGAGCGGATCGCGCGTCAGGTTCTCGAGCCTGTTCTTCGCGCGGAAGATCCGCGGCGCGTTCTCCAAGCGAGGATACCAGCGCGCAACCGGCGCGATGATCCGTCGGCGGAACCAGTGCGGGAAAAGGGCGCGCAGTGCGTTTTGGGTCTGATCCTGAAGATAGCGCCGGTAGCCCGCGAAGTTTTCGTCGCCGCCGTCGCCGGAGAGCGCCACGGTTACCTGCTCGCGGGCAGCCTTGGAGACGTAGTAGGTCGGGATGGCTGACGAGTCGGCGAACGGCTCGTCGTAGTGCCAGGCCAGCCGCTCGACGACTTCCGTGGCGCTTGGGCGGACGGTGATCTCGCGGCTGTCTGCACCCACGCGTCGGGCCAGCTCGCGAGCATAGGGCAGTTCGCTGTAGGCTTCTTCCTCAAACCCGATGGTGCAGGTCTTGACCGGTTCGCTGCTTAGCCGGCTCATGGCGGCCACAACCGCTGAGGAATCGATCCCGCCGCTCAGGAAGCTGCCCAGCGGTACGTCGCTGATCAACCTGACGCGCACCGCATCGAAGAAGGCCTTGCGCAGCTCTTCGCACCACTGCTGCTCGCTTTTTTCTTCGACCTCGCCAAACGACAGATCCCAGTATTCCTGCTCGCGTAGGCCCTGCTCGCTGATGACCACGTAGTGCGCCGGCCGCACCTTGCGCACCGCGCTGTAGATTGTCTTCGGCGCGGGGATGTAGAGGAACGAGAAGTAGTCGCAGATGGCCGTAGGGTCGAGGTCGCGCCGGATCTCTCCGCCGGCCATCACGGCTTTCAGCTCGGAGCCAAACACCAGGCGGCGGCCATCCCAGGCGTAGAACAAGGGCTTCTTGCCGATGCGGTCGCGGGCCAGCAGCAGTCGCCGGCGGCGCCGGTCCCACAACGCGATAGCGAACATGCCGCGCAATCGCGCGAAGCACTCTTCGCCGAGCTCTTCGTACAGGTGGACGATGGCCTCGGTATCGGTCAGGGTGCGGAAACGGTGGCCGCGGGCCTCCAGCCAGGGACGCAGTTCCAGAAAGTTGTAGATTTCGCCGTTAAACACGATCCAGATGCTTTCGTCTTCGTTGGCGATAGGCTGGTGGCCAGTGTTGAGATCAATGATGCTGAGCCGCCGGTGGCCTAGTCCCACACCTGGCTCCTGGTGGTAGCCGGCGTCATCCGGCCCGCGATGCGTCAACGTCTCGGTCATCTGGCGGAGCAGCTCGGCGGAGATGGGCCGGCTGCTGTCCACTTCAAAGATTCCGCAGATTCCGCACATCGGCGACCGGCCTCCCTACAGTTGGTTCAAAGCGGCCTGAACGCGCGCATGAGGCCTGAGGAGCTCGCAGTACAGGTTCTTGTAATCGTTCATCATGCGCGTCAGGCTGAACTGACTCTCAATGCGCTGGCGGGCACGGCTTCCCAGGCTGTGGCGTAGTTCTTCGTTGCGGGCGAGCTCGGACAGATGCGCCGCGAGCTGAGCTTCATCGCGCGGCGCGAAAAACAGACCGCAGCGCCCTTCCTCGATAACCTCGACATTCCCGCCGACCCGCGTGGCCACCGGCGGCAGGCCGACAGCCATGGCCTCTAGCAGCGTATTGGACATGCCTTCAGAGAGCGACGGCAGAACAAAGGCGTCGAAGCTGTTGAGCCACGAGCGCACCTTCTGTACCATCCCGGGAAACACGGCGCGGCCTGCCAGGTTGGGGAGATCCTTCGCGGTCTGTTCGAGCTGGGAACGCAACGGCCCATCCCCAACCACTACGAGGCGCAAGTCCACGCCCCGGCCGGCCACCGCGTCGGCCGCGCGCAATAGCGTGACTTGATCCTTCACCCGATCGAAGCGGTTCACCGAGCCCACCACGAAAGTTTTCGGCCCGGCGCCCATCTGCTGCCGCTGCGCGCTACGTTCTTCGGGGTCCGGACGGAACTGCGTCAGATCCACGCCATTCGGGATCACCCGGAAGCGCGATTCACTCATTCCCGACTGCCGGGCCTGGTATGCCCTCAACTCATCGGACACGGTGAAAACACAGCTCGCCAGCGGGTAGCAAAACCGCCGGAACAGGCGGCGTCGCAAGGGCTCACCATTCATCCCGCCAAATTCCCGGCCGTGTTCGCTGTGAACCACCGCCGGCACGCCGGCCAGCCGAGCCGCCAAGATCGCCTCGATGGTGCCCCAGTTCCGAGAATGCACGAGCATCGGACGTTCTTTGCGAAACAGCCGTACCAGGCTGGGAACGAGCGTGCCCGGCTTGCCGAACGGGCGGCCAAGGCACGTGATGCGCACCTCCGGGAGGGGATCCACAACGAACGTCGTCGTGCTGCAGATCACGTGCTCAAACAGGTTGGGATCCACGCCGGTCACCACGCGGCGCAGAGCCATCTCTGTGCCGCCGGTGCCCAAGCCGATGATGACGTGCATGACGCGGATGCGGTTCATAGCCTTTGCACACCCGCCACGGGTTCGCCCTTGACGACCAGCCCTTGCCGCGCGCCTCCTGCACAACCGGACGCAGCAGCGACCACGGCCTGCAGCACTTGCTCCAGTTGCCCGGCCAGCGCTGCATGGCTGAAGTGCTCGGCGAAACTCCGGCGGATTTCTTCCACCGGGGGTCGTGGCCCGCGCTGGAGTTGTTCCGCAAGGCAGGCAGCGAAGCGCCGCGGGTCGTCTTCGATGATCAGTTTCGCCTGCACCGCCTCCGGAAGAGCGGCGGCAACCTTGCTCGTCGTGGCCACGGGAAGACCCATGGCCATGGCTTCGAGGATCTTGTTTTGCACGCCCCGGGCAATGCGCACGGGCACCACGGCTGCAGCAGCGGCCCGCAGGTACGGTCGGATGTCAGGCACGGCCCCAGTGACGTGCACGGCCGGGTCTTCCGCCAACTTCTTCACCGCGCGCGCGGGGTTCCTGCCAGCGATCACGAATTGCAGGCTGGGGACGTGCCGGCGCAGATCGGGGAAGATCTCGCGGCAGAAAAACTCCGCTGCATCCGCGTTGGGCAGGTAATCCATCGAGCCCGTAAAAACCACGTAAGGCTGCCAGGCAGCCAACTCAGGAGGGAGCGGGGTCGCGAACGGGTCGTAATAGTCCGCGTCCACGCTGTGCGTCAGGACCCCGATCCTGGCGCTGGCCACCCTCCGTTTCAGGATTGCGGCCTCCGCGGGGGTACAAAGCAAGGTGGCGGCAAACTCGGTCGCGATGCGGTTCTCATAGGCGGCCAGTGTTCGGGCTTCCCGGAGCCAGAGCCAGGACTTCGGCCCCGCGAACCGACTGGCGTACTGCGCCCATTTGTCGGAATCCACATCCGCCATGTCGAGGATTTGCGGGATCTTGGCCTGTTCGGCATACTGGGCCATGGACGAGCTATAAACGAAGATGGCGTCGTAGTTCTCCGTGCGCAGGGCCTGGCTTACTTGGCCGGCCATGTCCGGCGAATAGAAGTAGCTGAGGGTGAACGAGCGGCCCGTCACGGCCGCCGCCAGAGCCCGGCCGCGGCTTCCCCACCAGGAAACCGGTTCGGCGTAGAGTCGGCGGCAGTGGCGCCGCACCGCGTCGAAATACTGCACGTCATCGGCGTCGTCGTAGAAACAGAACAAGTCCACCTCGTGACAGCGGGCAAGCGTCTGCAGTTCCCAAAACGAGCGCAGTTTATCTCCCTTGTTCGGTGGATACGGTAACCGATGAGCTAGGAACAGAATGCGCATGACACTCTCGGTTCCACAGCCGCGCGGGTCGCTTCCCCAACGACTTCCTGCATGGCCCACGCCAGGCAGCCGCGGCCGCTAAAGCCGCGCATAACCTCCCCCACCTCCTCAGGGAAACAACCGGACCAGAGCCGGGCCCAGCGTCTTCGTCAGCGGGAACGGCATGTGCTTCCACAGGGAAATGGCAAGCCCGAAACGAGGATTTGCCGGCGAAAAGTTTGGCAGTTCCTTCCGTCGCACCAAATAGTACTGGTATGGTAAGGGATACTCCCGCATGGACCATTGGCTCTTGAAAAAGTACGAACCCGTGCCCCGCTTGCTGCGCCCAAAATCAAACCAGCGGAATCCGCGCTCGCAGGCGCTTTTCATGACTTCCCAATAGAGGAAGTTATTGGCTGCAAGGTCTCGCCCTTCAGGAAGGGAGCCGCCGTAGTAGGGCAGCAGCCCATCGCGGTAGCGGAAGCTCAGCACGCCCGCGACGGCTTTCCCCCCGTGCCAAACCACGGTGATTTCCGCGCCGGGACCGAACTCTTCGGCCAGGGCGCGGAAGAAGTTCCGTGAGAAAACCGGGCTGCCCAGGGCGCGCACACTGTGGGCATAGATCTCGTAGAACACGTCCAATTGCGCGTTATCGCGCACGGCGCGCAGGCCTTTCTTCTCTCCCTTGCGGATCATGTAGCGGGTGTCTTTGGGAATCTGTTTAAGCAAGCGTTGCGGGTCGCTCGGCAGCTCCAGGTCGAAGCTGACGTAAAGCTCCTTTGTGCGGAACCCGGCTCCCAGGTCGCCGCGCCGCTCACGCAGTTCGAGGTACTGCACGTCCTGACGAACCGCCATTTGGCAGGCGGCTTCCCCCAGGGCCGAGCGGGCTGATTCCGTGCTGGCGCAGATTCCTCCGTAGACCGCGAAAGGCGTGGAAATCAGCGTGCGCCCCTGGATCCAGTTGGAAACCAGGAACAAGGGAAGCACGCCGGCCACCCGGCCGTCTTCTTCCGCCAGCAGGTGGCAGGGCTGGAAGCCAAAGGCGCGTTCTACGACCCGGCCCCAGCCGGTCAGGTGGAAGAACGAGCCTTCCGGCTGCTCCAGGACAAACGCGTCCCAGGCCTGCTGCCAGTTGTCCGAGTAGCCCTGGATCTTCATGGAACTCGCGGAGTACTGTCTTACCCTCAGAGTTGTTTCACCTTCTGATTCTGGCCCGCGCCATCACCACGGACAGCGCTCCTACGGCTTTCGAACAACCATCCTTCCGGCTTGCCGAAGTATTCCGCCAACTTGGCCCGTATTTCCGGTGAGGGCTCGCGGAACCCGTTGATGATCTTGCTGAGCACGGTCTCGTGGATATGAAGCTCGCGTGCCAAGCGGTTCTGTCGGATGCCCGCCTTCCAAATCTCAAGCTTGAGGTTCGGATACATGTTCGCGCCCCTGCTATCGATCCTGCTCCCCTTCGCCCGGTCAGAGTTTCACCGGGCGCCCCTATTTCTTGGCTTTCCGCTCCTGGTAGTAGCTGTAGTAGCTATAGTCGAGAAGCTCGTTCGAGTTGTTCAGTAGCACGCCCAGACATTTGCTCCGGTCGAGCCGCGGCGCGATTCGCGACAAGCCCTGGCGCGTCGTCCTGCGCAACTGCACGACAAGCAGGAAGGTGTCACAGGGAGTCAGAAGCAGCTCGAAGTCGGCCACCGGAGCGGTGGCGGGCAGGCAGTCAATTATGACCAGGTCGAATTCGATCTTGGCCAACTGCAGGAACTCGGCCCAGCGATTCCCTTCCAGAAGTTGCGGAACCAGTCCGTCAGGCGCGGTGCCCGCGGGGACCACGCTCAACGTGGGGAAATTCGTGCGGTGCACGATGGCGCCGTACGTGGCTGTGCCGCGAAGGTAGTTGCTCAGGCCGGTTGCGCCTTCCAGTTTGAAGAGGTGCGAAGTCGTGCTGACGCGCAAGTCGCCATCCACCAGCAGGATTCGCTTCTGGCCCAGCTGGGCTAGGCTGAGAGCGAGATTCAAAGCCACCATGGTCTTGCCCTCGCCCTTCTCCGAGCTGGTGATGATCAACGACCGGATGCCTCGCCGCGAGTGCACGCCGAGCAGGCGTGACCGCAAGATTCCGAAATACTCCGCAGCGGGCGACTGCAAGGGATCGAGAACCACAGGGTAGCCCGGCAGGCTGCGCAACTCGGCAGGCGTGTTGTTCATCGGCCGGACAGCGGAATTTGCTTCCTTAGCAGCTTCCGCGGCGCCGGCCGGCACTATCGGTTTCATGGGTCGCTCCACAGGTTGGGGTTGAGGATTCATCGCATGCCTCTCTGGATTCTGGGACTGGGGATTGATGGGTTGATGGCTCATGGTCTCCCCCTGTCAGGCCCTGCCCAGCCAGACCAGTGCGACAAAGACGGTCGCCAGCACGGTGCTGGTCAGGGTAGCCACCGCCGTCCGGAAGCGCTTCTGGCGCTTTTCGCGCGGCGTGGGTAGCCAGGGGATCTCGGAAAAGACGGGGAAACCGAGCTGCTCGATGACCTCGCGCTCCGTTTTCACCGTCGGGTCCACCAGCTCGATCCCGATGGCCGTGACCAAGCCCAGACCGATCCCGGCCACCAGGCCGATTAGATCAATCAGCAGGCGGTTGGGCCGGTGAGGCCGATCGGGCACTTGCGCCGGATCAAGCACGACAAAGCGCTCGCCTTTCTGGCGCGTTTCCAGGTTGCTGGCCATCTCTGCCGAGAACTTGCGATCCAGCAAGAGCTTGTAGTGATCGCGAGCGATCTCGTAGTCCCGCAGGATGGAAGAGAGTTGCTGCTCGAGAATGGGGATCTTTTCCAGTTTGGATTGGTGGTAGGTAATGCGATCCCGGATCTCGCTCATGCGCTTGTTGCGCTGCTGGATCTCATCGTCGAGCGCCGTGATCTGACTCTCGATGACCGGGTTACGCCGCTGGGGAGTGCCGGCGGTAAGTTGCTGCCTGCCAGACTCCTCTGCGCGGCGCATCTCCTCGCCCTTCTTCCTGAGTTCATCCACTTCGGCTTCCTTCTTGAGCACTTCCGGGTGGCGGGGGCCGTAGCGCCGCCGCAGTTCGCTGAATTGCCCCTCGGCTTGGGCCAACTGCGCCTGGATGGGGAGCAGGTCGGAAGGGCCCGCGCGATCTAGGTTGATGACCGGTGTGGATTCCATGAGCAGGGACTGCAGATAGACCTTCTGCTGTTGAGCTCGGCTGATAGCGTCCATCTCGGCGCGCAATTCCAGTTGTAGGGAGGAAACCGCCTGGATGTGCATGCCCTGCGACTCCGGCAGTTCCGATACGTACTTGGTCTTCAGTTGCCGGATCATTTCTTCCTTAGCGCCCAGGCTTCGGCGGGCGTCTTCGAGCTCGCGGTCGATGAATTCAGCGGTCCCGATCACCTGCTGCTCGCGCGACTTGATGTTCTCCTCAATAAACAGCGAGGCCAGCCGGTTGGTTACCCGGGCCGCCTGTTCGGGGTCTCGCGAGCTATAGGAGATGCTGAACGCGCCCAGGCCGCGATCACCGCTGGTCGTGCTCTCCACTTGAACTTCAATGGACTTGCGCATCATTTCGACGATAACGTCTCGCGGCCGCTGGTTTCGCAGGTGCGGATACAGATTCATTTCGTCAATGATCTGGCCGAGGCGGGTGGCCGAGAGGATTTGCTGACGCAACGTGGCCAGGCGATCCCCGACTGTGGCCGAAATCGTTGAGGCGACGTAGTTTTCAGGAACCTTGCGCGGATCCACCAGGATGACCGTCGTGGCCCGATAGATGTTTGGCAGCCAGAAGGCCACCGCCGCGGTGGCTACCGCGACACCCAGGGCGACGAAGATGATCAGCCACTTGCGGTTGACGAGGACCCGCTTATAGTCCCGCAGGGTGAAGTACTCCAGCCCCGCAAGTCCGAAGTCCGATGCAGATTTTTCCCTCATAACGTCCTTCCACCTTTGCCAACAATTTGTTGGCGTGCGTTAATATAAGAGGGGCGTGCCTTCTCCCTCTTGGCATTTCCCTTGCCGATGCCCCTCAGTTATTCGTCCGGGCTAGCAACTTCCTAGCTTCCTCAGCACCAGGGAAATCTGGTTCCAGCCGCAGCGCGGTCTCCAGCGCCTCTTTGGCCTCATCCGTTCGGCCAGCACCCAGGTAGGCGACTCCCAGGTGGTAGCGGTACAACGCGCGCTTGGGCATCTTCTCCACCGACTCGCGCAAGAGTTGGATAGCGCTCGCATAACTGCGTTTCTTGACGTAGATCCACCCCAGCGTGTTGGCGATCATCGGGTCGGCGGGCACCGCCTCCCGGGCTTCTTGAGCCAGGCGCAGTGCCACATCAATGTTTCCGCCGTACTCGGCGTACAGCCAGGCAAGATTGTTTTTGGCCACGGCATTGTTTGGGTCAGCTTCCAGCGCTTTCCGGTAGCATTCCTCCGCACGCTTCCAATCCTCTGCGCGGTCATACAACTGGCCCAGGCGGACGTGAGCTGCCGCCAGGCGCGGCTGCTGGGCCACCAGTTGAGTTAGCAGATCGCGAGCTTGATCCTGGCGGCCTTGCAGGATGGTCAAGTCGGCGCGCAGCAGTTGGGCTGAGCTCAGCTTCGGATCCAGCGCGAGGGCTTTCTCGAGATACGCCTCGGCCTCAGCATAGCGGCGCTGCTGAGCGAGCAGTTGCCCGAGCACTTCGAGTCCCGCAGCCCAATTGGCGTGGTTCTGCAGATACGCTTCGAGCGGCGCCAGGTTGGGTTGTTTGTCAGCTAGCGCCGCCAGACCCCAGAGCAGAAACGCCTCCCGGGACTGGGGCTGCAGCGCGAGCGAACGTTCCGCGGCCGCTCGGGCTTCGGCGTAGCGTTTCTGGTGGAGTCGCAGCCAGGCAGCAGTGCAATAGGTGAGGGCCTGGGCCCTGGCTCCGGGGAATTCTTCGAGAAGCCTAAGCAGGTCCCTCTCTGCCTGCCGGAGATCTCCTTGCTGGGCTAGGGCCATCGAGCGCACCAGGTAGGGCTCCACGGCTGCCGGCTGCTGAGCCAGCGCTTTTTCAACGAGCGTCAGCGCCTGGTCGGCTTTGCCCCGGTTCAGTTCGAACTGGGCCAGAAGAACCCGCGGGGCCGGTAGGTCCGGGTCGAGTTGCACCGCGTTGCGCAACTCGGCCTCTGCGAGCTGGAGTTCGCCGCGGCGAAGGTAGGCGGCCGCCAGAAAGTAGGCCACGACGGCTGACCGCGGCTCCGCCTGCTTGGCCCGCCGCAGGACTTCCAAGCCCTCGTCGGCCCGCCCTTCATCCATGAGCAGTTGGCTGCGGAGCAGCAGCGTGGCGGCGTCGTTCGGGTTCTGCTTCAGCAACTGGTCCATCGTGCGCTGCGCCTCGGCCTTGCGTCCCGTCAGGAGGTAAAGGGTGGCCAGGCGGCGGCCATTCAGCAGGTCTTCCGGATGCTTCTTCCGGATCTCCAGGAACTCCCGCTCAGCTCGTTCTGTTTGCCCGCTGGCCGCGAAGAAAAAGGCCAGCGCCCCGCGATGAACAGGATTATCGGCCCCGAGCGAAGCGATCCTGGCAAAGATGGGCTGCGCTTCCTTCCAGCGTCGCTGGTGCCACAGAAAGCTGGCCAGCAGGTAGTTGGCCTCGAGGTCCTCGGCGTGGGCCGTCTGCGCAGCGCGTAGCAACTGCTCGGCCGTGCTAGTCTGTCCCCGCTTGACCAGCAGGGAGGCCAGTGCGACGTGCGCCTCGAGCCAGCTGGGCCGCCAGAGGGCGCTCCAGCTTTCCGTTTTGTTCTTTCTTTCGGTCTCTGCGGCGACTGCCCGCTCTAGGTGGCGCTGCCCGGCAGCGACGTTCCCGCGCTCGACTTCCAGCACGCCGAGCAGATACCAGGCGCGTCCTTCCGCTGCAGCAAGGCTGCCTGCGGATTCCCGATCCCGGCCGTTGGTACTCTCCAGAATTCGCTCGGCTGCAGCGCGTGCTCGCCGACTATCCCTCAGGCCGCGTGCGCTTTCCGCCAGTACCATCAGAGCCCGGAGACCAAGCTCCGTTTCCTGCGCTGAGGTGTTTTCCAGAACCTTTTCTGCTTCCTTTTGCGCCTCGACGAAATTCTGCGACAGCAGCAGAAGTTCCGCGGCGGCGATTCGCGCCTGGCTGTTGGAAGGATCCTGCTTGAGGACGGCCTGGAATTCCTTGTAGGCCACCAGGAGCTCGCCGCGGTGGGCATAGGCTTGGGCGAGTTCCAGACGCGCCTCGATTAGGTTCGGGTTTTTCTGCAGGGCCTTGCGATACTCGATCAGGGCTTCGTTGCGCTTCCCCTGTTTCGACCATTGCCGGGCGCGGCTCAGGTGTTCTTCGGCTTGACGGATTGGGTTTGCGGAGCAGGCCACCAGCAACCCGGAGAGAAGACAGGTCAGAACTGTGGCCGCAGCCCGTCCGCGTGCAAGCCGCAACAGCAGCGGGCGCAACAGAATGCGCATGGACACCATGGAGGTCATCGGCCCTCGGGACGGAGCAAGCCGCATTCCAAATGCACGGGCCAGAGACCAAGGGGTACACATATATCCCGTTGATAAGACAGGGTTTGGTTCGAGCACCGACCCTTCCTTGGAATGCGACCGGCCCCTTCCAAAGCGTGAAAGAAAAGTTTTTCTCCTAGCGGCAAGTAGGTTCTCATTCTGTGAGCATCCGAAACATCCGCATTCGCCTGAATCATGACCGCTTGCGTGCATCCTCGTTATTCCTGCCTAGTGTCACCGCCGCGACGAGCTGTCCAAGGGTCAGCCACAAGTCAGGCTCGTTCAGACTGCTCCTCGTCCGAACAAGACCACTTGAACGGTGCGGAAGATAATCAGCAGGTCGAACGACAAGGTGAGGTGCTTGATGTAGAAGAAATCGTATTCGAGCTTGCTCTTG
>Ga0209172_10007269_pt1 | contig 11594 bp, 5 predicted proteins | sample LarsenN4metaG_FD_184113 | JGI IMG/M metagenome (GOLD analysis project Ga0209172, IMG submission 184113) | Hot spring sediment bacterial and archeal communities from British Columbia, Canada, to study Microbial Dark Matter (Phase II) - Larsen... ... | reverse complement strand
TGGCGGCAGCGCGCGGCGTCGCCGCGCTGGCCGGCGGAGGTGAGCATGATGATGGGCGCGGCGCCGATGGCGGGGCGCTTTTTGATTTCCTCGACGAGGGTGAACCCGTCCATGTCCGGCATCTGGCAATCCACCAGGACCAGACGGAAGGGGGAGCCGGCTTCCACAGCCCATTTCAAGGAGATGAGTGCCGCGCGACCGCTATCGGCCAAGGTGGGCTTCATCTGCCAACTGGTCAGCACCTTTTCCAGGATGCGCCGGTTGGTGGCGTTATCGTCCACCACCAGAACCGGCAGGCCCATCAGGTTGACCGGCACCTTGGTGGGGACCGTGTGGGCTTTGGCGAGGCCGAAGCGGGCGGTAAAGCGGAAGGTAGTGCCCAGGCCGACTTCGCTTTCCACGGTCAACCGGCCGCCCATCATGTCCACGAGTTGAGCGGCGATGGGCACGCCCAGGCCGGTGCCGCCATACTGGCGAGTGACCGAACCGTCGGCCTGCTCGAAAGGCCGGAAGATGGCGTCGAGTTTGGCCGGCGGGATGCCCACGCCGGTGTCGCTGACGGCCAAGCGCAGGACGACTTCGTCAGCGGACTTAGACTCCAACGCCGCGCGCACGACCACTTCGCCTTGCGGGGTGAACTTGATGGCGTTGCCGACGAGATTCAACAGGATCTGGCGCAGGCGGCCGGGATCGCCGATGAGGGCGTCGGGGATTTCCGGGGAGATGTCGCAGGCCAGCTCGAGGCCTTTTTCCTGGGCGCGATGGGCCAGGGCGCGGAGGGAGTCGTCCAACGTTTCGCGCACGCTGAAGGGAATGGGTTCCAGGTCCAGCTTGCGGGCCTCAATCTTGGAGAAGTCCAGGATATCGTTGATGACGGTGAGGAGAACTTCGCCGGAGGCTTTCACGGTCTCGAGATATTCGCGCTGCGCGGGGTTCAGGTCGGTGTCCAGGGCGAGCTCGGTCATGCCGATGACGCCGTTCAGGGGGGTGCGGATTTCGTGGCTCATGCGCGCCAGGAACTCGCTTTTGGCGCGGCTGGCGGCTTCAGCGGCTTCCTTGGCGCGCATCAATTCCATCTCGATGCGTTTGCGATCACTGGCATCGCGCAGATTCAAGAGCAGCCCATCCACACCCGACGTCCCCAACTGGTTGGTGCCGATGGCATCCACGTGAATCCAGCCGCGTTCGGGATGTCTCCAGCGGAACTCCGCACGGGTGGCGGTGCGCTGGGAGAGGCAATCCGCCAGGAGTTGACGCGCGACGGCCACATCGTCGGAGTGCACCAAGCTTTCCAGCGAGCTGCCCACCAGCCGTTCGGGCAAATCCCCCAGCACATTGCGAGTCGCTTCGGAGGCGTAGAGGATGAACCCTGTCGGGGCCAGGACCACGGTGACTTCCGAAGAATGGCGGAGCAATGCTCGAAAACGCTCTTCACTCTGACGCAGCGCGCGCTGCGCGGCCTCCGTGACTTCACTCTGGCGGCGGAGATCCTCGAAACGCCACACGGAAAGCGAAATGGCCCCGGCGGCGAGGAACAGAATCAGCGCGGCGCCCCAATCGGCGATGCGTGTAGCGCGCGCCTCCCTGGCCCGGTACACCTGAACCAGATCCTTCATGACCAGGTCAATGGCGTCGAAGGCGGGGTCCACCAGCGTCTCATCCACCTGCCGCGCTTGCTCCCATTTGCCGGCGCGAATGAGCTGGAACTCTTCGCGCATGGCCTGCTTGTAGGCTGAGAACCTGGCCGCAATGGCCTGCTGACTTTCCGGCGAGAGACCCAACTGTGCCACGGCGCGCAATCCTGCGTCGAGGGACGCAAACTGACGGTCAATTTCCTCCGCGGATTCCGCATTGATCTCTTTTTCAGCGACGGCCTGCCACTCCAGGGCGTTCAAACGGTGCATGTGCACTTCCATACGCTGCAATTCCACCTGCAACTCGGCGTATTTCTCGGCGTAGCCGTGGAGCAGGAATAGCCCGGCGACCGCACCGGCGGCGATGGCAAAGACAACGAGCATGAGCCCCAGCCGACTTTTCATGAATCCGATGTTCATATCGTGGTCTGGAAGAACTTGGGTGTCGGAGCGATTCGGAACCCTGCTATGTGGATGCGGTCCGAAATCGTCTGCACCGTTTTCTCCAGCCTCCTTCTCCGTGCTGTGGCGGGCCGGCGCGGGGCGCATTCATTCCCGGCTTCCCACGCCAACCTGGAACTGAACGACCACGCCCAACTTTTTGGTATCGCGAGTGAGCCCCACCGGTGTGGCCACGGCTACAAACATCTGCTCGTTGAGGCGGTACTTGAAACCGGGAGAAAAAGCGGCAATGCGCTGACCGTGTTGGAGACCCACCTCACCGTTCACTTCGGCGAGCAGGTGGAGGGTGTGGTCCCGAAAGGGAAAGGCCACGGCCCAGTTGTAGGTGAAGGCTCGCTTCTCCTCGTCGGGGTCGGCGGCCGAAGTGAGAATTCGATTGGAAACGCCGACGTTTCCTTGCACGAGCACGCGGCGGAAGTCTTGCAGCAGGGCGAGGAAAGGCTCCAGCTCGTAGGTTCCCTCCCCCAAGTGCCTGGCGGCGCGGCCGGTGGGGAATGTCGTTTCCAAACCGAGAACGACTGCCGGCCTGCGGCCAGCGGGCACCGCGAGGAGCCATTTCAGGCCAACGGAGACGTCCCCCAGACCATAGGAGGATGAGGAATCCTTGCGGTAGACCAGGGGACCATCGAAGTCTGCGCCGAGGTTGCGGAGGATCCCGAAAAAGGTATGGAACCTGGGCAGCAGGCCGCTGCGGATGTTTCCGGTGTCCCTGGCATATTCGCTGGTGAATCGGAAATCCCACTCGCCAACCTCGTTGGGTAGGGTTTCTTCGGTGATGATGGGCTCCACATACTCCGGCTTCCTGTTCGAACTGCCATTCTGCTGATTCTGTTGAGCCCCTGCGCCAGAGGCCAGGAGAAACACTAAGGACAGGAAGAACAGGGGCCGAAGTAGATACAAGTTGTGAATGCGAGCCGGGACAGCCATGGCTTCCCTCCTTAGCGTGCGGCACCTGCGCGGGCCGCACGGCGGTAGCACAGAAGCAGGAGCAACGCCGGCGGCAGCAGTCCGAAACTGCGCCGGTGGAAAGCGCTGCGAGAACGTGTGTCCAGGCGTCTCATTTGATGGCACCGAGCCAGTGGTCGAGCGTTTCGCGCAGGAGGCGGAAATCCACGGGCTTGGAGACAAAGGCATTGCAGCCGGCGCGGAGGATGGCCGCGCGCTCGGTGAGCATGGCGTGCGCGCTGACGGCGATGATGGGCAGGCGGCGCAACCGCGGCTGGCGGCGGGCCCAGCGGGCCAGCTCGAGGCCGTCTTCGGCACCCAACTGCACGTCGAGCAGGACGGCGTGCAGGATTTCCTTTTGCACGGCCGAGCGCGCGGAAGAGAGATCGCTGACGGTGAAGACCTCGTAGCCTTCGTCCTCCAGCCAGTCGCAGAGGAGTTCGCGGTTGGAGGGCTGATCTTCGATGACGAGCACGCGACGCTTCATGGACTTTCCCCTCGCCCCACGGATAGGGCGCGCACCACCGCCGGGGACAGCACGCGGCGGAGTTGCGTCAGCAGAGGCGTCTGCCAGGGCTGTTTTTTCAGGAACAGGAACTCGGCATGGGCGCGCAGGAATCGTTCCTCTTCGGGGGTCAGTTCTTTGCCGGTCAGAATGAAAACAGGGACATCGGCGGTGCGCGGATTGCCGCGCCATTCGGCCAGAAGCTGAAAACCGGTGACGCCGGGGAGCTGCAAGTCGAGGAGGACGAGATCCGGCAAGGAAGCCGCCATCCACCGGCGCGCGGCGTTGCCGTCGGGCAGCGGGGCAACAGCAAAACCTTGTCCGGTGAGCATTTCTGCGAGCATTTCGCGGGTAGCGGCATCGTCTTCGACCACCAAGATGGGGCGGGTAAGGCGCACGGTGCCGCCAGCACCCAGGCAACGTCCGATAGCGGCCAGCAAAGAGGGTTTCTCCACCGGCTTGAGCAGATAGTCGTCCGCGCCGAGGGCCATGCCAACGCCCGGCTCATCCACCACGGTGCTGACGACCACAGGGATGTGCGCGGTGCGCGGGTTGGCGCGCAGGCGAGTGAGCACTTCCCAGCCATTGGTCGGCTCCATGAGGATGTCCAGGGTGATGGCGGCGGGCTGGAGTTCGGCGGCGAGGCGCAGGGCTTTTTCGCCGGAGTCGCAGAGCACGGTGGAAAACCCGGCGCAGGCCAGTTGGGAGCGCAGGAGCTGGCCAGTGACCGGGTCGTCTTCCACCACCAGCACCAGAGGCTCCGCGCCACCCCGCTGCGGGGTTGGGGCCGGAGGCTTTTCGAACACGGGCTGCCCGGTTGCGGCGCGGAGATTGAAGAAGAAGCAGGCGCCATGGCCCGGCTGGCTTTCCACACCCATCTCTCCGCCTTGCAGGCTGACCAGACGGTGGGCGATGGCCAGACCGAGGCCGGTGCCCTCGGCAGCGCTTGCGGCACCGGACAGGCGGTAGAAGGACTCAAAGATGCGCGTCTGTTCCTCGAGCGGGATGCCCGGGCCGGTGTCGCGCACGGCGATGCGCACCTGGCCGTCGGCGCCTTGGGCGGCGACCTCGATGCGGCCGCCACTCGGGGTGAACTTCACAGCGTTGCCCAGCAGGTTGAGCAGAACCTGCTTGAAGCGCGTGGCGTCGGCGTGCACGGCGAGGCCAGAATCGCAATGCCGGGAAATGACGAGGGATTTCTTGTCGGCCAAGGGGCGGAGGGACTCCAACACTTCGGCGATGACCGGCTCGACGGAGACGACTTCCATGGCCAGCTCGAGGCGACCGGCCTCGATGCGAGAAAGGTCGAGGACGTCATTGATGAGCTTGAGCAGGTGTTGACCGCCGGTGCGGACGTGGTCGAGGTAGCGGTGCTGGCGGTCGTTGAGGGGGCCGCAGCGCTCGTCGGCCAGCAGCTCGGAAAAACCCAGGACGGCGTTGAGCGGGGTGCGCAGCTCGTGGCTCATCATGGAAAGGAACTGGTCCTTGAACTTGCTGGCGCGCTCGGCTTCCTCCTTGGCGCGGAGCAGCGCTTCTTCCGTTCGCTTGCGCTCGGTGATGTCGTGGGCCGCGGCATAGACCAAGTGATGGTCGAGGGAGGGCGTGCAGCCCCACAGGAGCCATTTATAGGAGCCATCTTTGCAGCGGTAACGGTTCTCGAAAGAGATGGTCTCGAGGCCGGTGGCCAGCTTGGCAGCCTCGGCCGCTGTTGCTTCGCAGTCATCGGGGTGCACGAACTGCAGATAGGGCACGGCCAGCAACTCTTCGGTGGTGAATCCGAGGGTCTTCTCCCAGGCCGGGTTGAGGCGTTTGAAATAACCATCGAAGCCGGCAATGCAGATCATGTCGCGGGAAAGGGTGAAGAAGCGGTCGCGTTCTTCTTCGAGCTGCTTGCGGGCGGTGATGTCGCGGACGGCGGCCATGACAAGAGCGCCACTCGGGGTGTCCACCGGGCCCAAGCTGATTTCGACGAGGAATTCGGTGCCGTCCTTGCGTCGGGCGAACAGTGCGGGGGCGTCAGCCATGGGCCGCACGTAGGGGCTGGCCGAATAGCGCTCCCAGTGGGCGAGATGCCGTTCGCGGAGACGCTCCGGGATGAGGGTTTCAACGCGCTGGCCAATCAGCTCATCCCGCGAGTAGCCAAAGAGCTTCTCCGTCTGGGCATTGATGCGGACGATGTATCCCTTGTTGTCGGTGACCACCACGGAGTCGGGGGCAGCTTCCAGCAAGGCGGCCAGAGTGCATTCCACGCGCTTGCGCTCGGTGACGTCCTCGATGGCCAGCAGGATGCGGTGGGTGTTGTTGCCCTCGCGGTACAGCTTGCGGGCGTTGAGCATTAATACGCGCTGCCCGATGGGGGGAAACTCGGCGGTCACTTCGAAATCGTCGAAGGATCCGTCCCCGGGAATCACCTGGCCCAGACGGCCGCATAGCTCGGGGATGTTCCACTTGCCTTCGGCCAATTCGTAGAGGAAGCGGTTTTCCGTGTTCGCGGAGGTGAGATGAAAGTGCTGGTAGAAGGAGCGGTTGGCGGCGATCACGCGGAAGTCACCGGCGAGCACCAGCAGCGGCTCGCGCATGGTATCCACGATGCTCTCGGCGAAGACGCGGGCATCGCGAGCCTTGACCTCCGCTAGCTGGATGCGGCGGATCTGCCGGCGAATGAGATAAAGGCAAAAGCCGAAGAACAGCCCGGCCAGAAGCGACGAAACAGAAAACACGAGCATGGCCTGCCGGGTGCTGGCGCCGGCCGCTTGCGTACGGACTCTAAGTAGTTGCCGCTCTTCTTCCCCCATCTCCGCGAACACGACGCGGATATCGTCCATAAGCTTCTTGCCCTTGCCGGTGGCCACTTGCTCGACGGCCGCGGCGAATCCCATCTGCCGGCGTGTTTCCAAGCGCAGCTTCATATAGGCGAGGAACTCCGGCACCAGGACATCAAGGCGGTCGAGGCGCTTCTGGTGGCGGGGATTGTCGGCGGTGAGGAAACGAAGCCGCTCAAGTTGCCTGGGAATTTGCGGAAGGGATCGCTCGTAGGGCTCGAGGTATCGCGGCTCGCCGGTAAGCACAAAGCCGCGTATGCCGGTCTGGATGTTGAGCAGATCCACGAAGCCGGACTCCAAGTTGAAGAGGACGTCGTGGGTATGGATGAGCCAGCGGGTGGTCTCCTCGTGCTGGCGGAGGGAACGATAGGAGACCACCCCGGCGACAGAGAGAAGCGCAAAAGCCAAGACGAATCCCAGGAGCGTCCCGCGCTCGATGTACCATTTCACGCTCACGTTCCCTCCTTTTCCCGGCAGGCGGGCAGAGACGGCGCGGACGTGCAGCCGGTTTGCATCAGACGGCTCCAGCGGTCTGCTGGCCAGAAAGGGTGGAAGCGCTTGCCCGGATCAGCGCCTCGAGCTCCTCCAGCAGTGCGGCATCCCACCAGCCGCGGGCCACCTCTTCACGCATCGAGCGGAAGGCATCTTCCGGCGGAAGCGCTTTTCGATAGGGGCGGTCGGTGGTGAGCGCGTCGTAGATGTCCACGATGGTCAGGATGCGCGCAGTCAGCGGGATGGCATCGCCGGCGAGACCGTCCGGATAGCCCGTGCCGTCCATCTTTTCGTGGTGGTGGCGGATGATGGGAAGGACGTGACGGAAGGAACGCAGCGGGGAGCAGATGCGCTCGCCGACCACCGGGTGCGTCTCCACGATCTTGCGCTCCTCCGGTGTGAGCGGGCCGGGCTTGAGCAGGATGTGCTCGGGGACGGCCACTTTGCCGATGTCGTGCACAATGCCGCCGCGGCGTAGGGCCACTTTTTCCTGCTCGGAAAGGCCCAGGCGTTCGGCCAAGGCCACGGAATATTTGGAGAGACGGTCGCAGTGACCCTCGGTGTACAGGTCTTTGGCTTCGATGCTGAGCGCCAGGCTGAAGAGCACGGCTTCGGCGTGCTCCAGTTCGTCGGTGAAATGCTTCAAGCGCAGCAGCGAGCGCACACGAGCGAGCAACTCTTCCTTGGCCACGGGCTTGTTCAGGAAATCGTCCGCGCCGCATTCGATGCCCCGGATGCGGTCTTTGCTGCCGGAAAGGCCGGTGACCAGCACGACCGGGACCAGGCGGGTCCCAGGATTGGACTTCAGGGCGCGACACACGGAAAAGCCGGTGCGCCGCGGCATGACCACGTCCAGCAGGGCCAGATCAATGGGCTGGTGATCCAGGTACTCCAGGGCCTGCTCGCCGTCTTCCACGCAGGTGACCCGGTAGCCGTAGGATTTCAGGAGGTCGGAGAGGAGCTCGCGGTTGGCTTCGCTGTCGTCGGCAACGAGAATGTGGGCCGGGGCACTGTCCTCGGCAGGCATGGGAATCCCTCGATTCTCAGTTAGGGGCTCGGAGGCCTGTCACCCTGAGACGTGGTCGGCAAAAGACACCAGCGCGACCGGGCAATCCGAGGGGCATCCAGCGCAGGAAGGGGTACGCTGGATAAACAAATAGCAGAAGATTACCTGCGGAGTCAACCAAAACAAATTCTGACGCTACTCCCGAGACACCTCAGCCAAACACGCGGCGAAAGAGGTCGTCCACGTAGCGTAGCTGGCGCTTGAGATCGAAGGTGCGCGCCAGGGCCGCGGCGTCCAAGAACTTGGTGATGCGCGGGTCGGCGGCCACGCGCTCGCGAAAGCTGGCATCCGACTCCCACGCAGCCATGGCGTGTTCCTGCACGCAATTGTAGGCCTCCTCGCGCGGCATGCCTTTTTCCACCAGGTCCTGCAACAGCGTGCCGGAAAAGACCAGTCCCCGGGTAGCTTCCAGGTTGCGCAGCATGCGCGCGGGAAAGACGCGCATCTCGCCGACAATGGAGGTCATGCGGGCGAGCAGGTAGTCCACGAGAATCGTTGAGTCGGGCAGGATGACACGCTCGACGGAGCTGTGGGAGATATCCCGTTCGTGCCACAGGGCGACATTTTCGAGCGCGGCCATAGCGTTGGCGCGCACCACGCGGGCCAGCCCGCAGACCTGCTCGCAGCTTACCGGGTTGCGTTTGTGCGGCATGGCCGAGCTACCGCGCTGCTCGCCGCCAAAAGGCTCTTCGGCTTCGCGCACTTCGGTGCGTTGCAGATGGCGGATTTCGAGGGCGATTTTTTCGAGCGACGCGGCCAGCAGCGCCAGCGTAGCGACGTAGTGCGCGTGGCGGTCACGCTGCAACACCTGCGAGGAAATCGGCGCGACTTCGAGGCCGAGGCGCTGGCAGATCTGCTGCTCCACATCCGGGCCGAGGTGCGCGCAGTTGCCCACCGCGCCGGAGATTTTCCCCACGGCCATTTGCCGCGCGGCTTCGCGGAAGCGCGCGAGGTTGCGGCGGTTCTCCGCGTACCAGATGGCCAGCTTCAGGCCGAAGGTGATGGGCTCGGCATGAACGCCGTGCGTGCGGCCGATCTGCGGCGCGTCCTTGAATTCGAAGGCGCGCTTCTTGAGGGCCTCTGCGAATTGCAGGAGGCCCTTCTCGATAATCTGCGACGCTTCGCGGAGCAGCAGGGCCTGCGCGGTGTCCACCACGTCGTTGGAGGTGAGGCCGTAATGCAGCCAGCGCGCGGCGTCGGGGTCGGCGATGGATTCGCCCACTTGCATGGTGAAGGCGACGACGTCGTGCTTCACCTTGGCTTCGAGTTCGTTGATGCGCGCGGGATCCACTTTGGCGCGGCTGCGCAGCGCGGCGGCGGCGCCGCGGGGCACCTGGCTGAGGTCGGCGAGCGTCTCCGTGGCGGCCAGCTCGACGTCGAGCCATTTCTGATATTTGTTGGCGTCGCTCCAGACGCGGCCCATCTCCGGACGGGTGTAACGTGAGATCAAGTTGCGCTCCTCGGAAACTAGGACACCGGCGGGGAAATTCCCTGAACCATCATACCTGCAAGAAGTGGCGAGTGGCTAGTGGCGAGTGACGAGAAATGACCCCGGAGTGTCGTGTGGCTCGGGAGCGGCGCGTTCGCACTCCAAATAGCTAAAAGCGGAAGAGGTAGGAGAACTTGACGAAGAAGCCGCGGGCGTCGTTGATGAAGCGGTTGGTGCGGAGCACCTGCGAAGTGCAGGAGGAAGGCAAGGCGCAGGGCACCAAGTCAATGTTTTGCAGGTTGGAGTTGTAGCCGATGTAGAGGGCGGTGCCGGGGTGGAGGAGATAAGTGACGAGGAAGTCAGCGTTGAAATTCTTGGACGTGCCGAGCGAGGTGTTCAACTGATTGGCCAGCAGCGCGTTGTACTGCAGGATGATGCGCAGGGACAGCTCGCGGTTGAACTGCCAGTTCCACTTGGAGCGGAGGATGTGGTTGTTGAAGATGCTCAGGCGGTTGCCGGGGTGGGTGAGGCGGAAGAAGAGATAGGAATTATCAATGCGGAGGCGATGCACGGGGCGCAGGGTGAGGGTGAGGTTGCCGCTGGAACGGCGGGCCAGCTCCGGCTCCTGGCCCAGCACGGGATCAATGTTGATGCGCTGGCCGAAACGGAATTCGCCGGAGGCCTCCACCTGCTTGAGGGCGCTGGTGGCGAAGGAAAAGCCGCGAGTGTTGCGGTGGTAGTAGCGCGGGCGGGTGAGGGCGGGATGATCCTGCAAGCGGAAGAATTCGGATTCAGGGGCGTAGAAAACCTCGAAGCGGGATCGCGCGGTGAACTCAAACTCGAGCGTGGAGACAAGGACCCAGTTAAGGACCTGGCCGGAGTAATCCCAGGTGGCCTCCCCGATCAGGTTGGGGCCCCAGGCGAGGAAGCGTTTGCCTTCGGGGCGCCAGCGATAGCTAAGTTGGGTCGAGATGTCGCGAATGTCGCGACGGGCGAGGAAACCGGTCTGGGTGTCGAAGCCGGGGCTGCGATCGGAGAACCCGAAGCCGGCGTTGAACTGGCGTCCACGGCGGCTGAGCGAGGCTTCATAGGCGGGGCCGGCGGTGCGCGCGCCGAAGACGGACTGTGTGGTGCTGGTCACCGCCTGGAAGGAGGCCGCCCACGCCTGCGAAAGGCGGAAGCGGCCGTCCACGCCGCCGACACGGCTGTAACCGCGGGAGACGGGGCAGGCCGCGCCGCAGTTGAGTTCGCGGTCGGTGTAGATGAAGCCGATGCCGGACTGGCGGAAGATGTCGCGGCTGACGCGCACAATGCCGAAGAGGGCGCGCTTGTCCGCAAGCGGATCGCCGGCGATGACGCGCTTGCCGGGCGATTCGTCGTCCACCAACATGGCGCCCACAGCCCAGCGACCCACCTTGCCCGTCAAGCGCGCGCCGAACTGCGGGTCGGCGATGCGGCGAGTGAAGACCAGGTTGATGGGCGTCTGGAAGAAGCTTGCGTTTTCGATGAAAAAGGGACGCTTCTCCGGGAAAAAAACTTCAAAGCGCTCGTTCACGGTGACTTGCGGCTCGTCGGATTCGACCTGGTTGAAGTCGGGGTTGGCAGTGAGGTCGAGCACCAAACTGTCGTTGACGACGAACTTGGCGTCCAGGCCAGCGTTGAACTCGGCGCGCTTGCCGGTGAAAACCGGCGCGCCGGGGTCGCGCGTATCGAGGGCACGGAAGGCCCGCAAGCCGGCGTATGGAATAAGCTGGACGTTGCGCCCGGGCGAAATGTTCTTCAGACCCCTCATCGGAGCGGCCTGGTTGATGAAGCCGCTCACTTTGGGGGAAAGATGCGGCCAGAAGACGACCTCGCTTTTGCGCGGCAGGTCACGGTTCAGCAGGATGCCCCAGGTCTGCTCGACCTCGGAAGAAAAGCGCAGGCTTTTGAAGGGAATGGCCACCCAGACGATGAAGCCGCGGTCGGTGATTTTGGCGCGGGAATGCCAGAGGGTGTCGAAGGAGGCGTCGAAGCCGCGGCCATCGCTGAACAGGCCGTCCCACTGCACGCCGTAGGGATTGATCTGGAAGACGTAGCCGCGACGCTGGTCGTGGAAGGTATCGAGGGAAATGGAGACGCCGTCGTCCACCATGGTGGCGGTGGCGTCCACGAAGTTCTCGCGGCTGACCATGCGGGCGCGGAGCTTGTGCGGCGCGGAATCGAAGGCGACAAAAATAACGTAGAGGCTTTCGCGGTC
>Ga0209172_10007265_pt1 | contig 11596 bp, 9 predicted proteins | sample LarsenN4metaG_FD_184113 | JGI IMG/M metagenome (GOLD analysis project Ga0209172, IMG submission 184113) | Hot spring sediment bacterial and archeal communities from British Columbia, Canada, to study Microbial Dark Matter (Phase II) - Larsen... ... | reverse complement strand
CGGTATTCCGCTTTGAATTCCTCAATTTCCAGCGCGGCGATTTTTTTGAACTCGTCGCTCATCGCCTCGCCGGATTCCAATTGCTCGCTATCGACTAAAATCGTGTTGGGCCGCGCACTCCAACGATCACCGTCCACATTACTGAACAGCGGCAGCTTGCCGGGAACCGCGACGTTCGAACCGTCGGCCCGAGTTTTCTTCCATCCGGAAATATATTCAAAAACCAATTTGGAAACGTTGGTGTTGTTGCACACGACGATGAAAACCGGCGGGGTTAAAAAGTGATTGCCGTTTTGGCTGGCGCGTTCCCATTGGCGATAATAATTCTGCGGATCATTCGGCAACAGCACGCGCAGCCGGTCGCGGATGGTGATGCCGGGCGTCACGATTAGAAAGGTATCTGAGAAGCGCACGTCCTGCGTGTTGGCCAATTTGTTGAGTGCCTGCCACGCGATGAGCATCGCCATCACCACGGTCTTGCCGCTGCCGGTCGCCATTTTGAAAGCGAGACGAAACAGGAGGGGATTGGCGTCTTCATTGTAAAGGCGCAATTTGTTTTCAATCCACGCATCGCCGTATTTGCCCGCCACTTCGATAATGTAAATGGCAGTTTCCAGCGCTTCAATCTGGCAGAAGAATAACTTTCGCTCGCGCTCCGAATGTTTCCAGTATTCCAACAGCCGGTTGGTGATTTTGGTGATGCCGACGTAACCGCCTTGCGGCCAAAGCGCGACACGCTTTTTTTTCTTCTTGACGTTGTCATTTCTCTTCACGCTCTGTACCCGCCGTTTTTTGCTCAATCCGCTCCACCAAAATGACCTGCGCCAACTCGCGGCCAAGATGATGGAAAATTTCGCCGAGGCGAACATGCATCGGGCCGTTGAAAGGCGCCTTGTCGATCACCTCGATTTCAATATTCGGATAGAGGCCGATCTTGCCGAGATAACGCAATTTCTCGGGGTCGCGATCGGGAACCATGCGCACGACGACGCGGTCGCCGGCCTCGGCTTGCGACAGCGCGAAACCCTGAAACACCGGCATCTGGCCGTCTTTCGTCGGAATCGGCGCGCCGTGCGGATCGGCGGTCGGGCGGCCGAGAAACTCGTCGATTTTATCTTCAAATTCTTCGGAGATCACGTGCTCGAGCTTTTCGGCTTCGTCGTGAACCTTGTCCCAACTGTAGCCCATCGCCTCGGCGAGATAAAGCTCGAGCAGGCGATGATGGCGAATGATTTCCAGCGCGATTTTTTCGCCGGCCAGCGTCAGCTCGACGCCCTGATACGGCGAATGCTCGACCAGCTTCATCTCCGCCATTTTTTTGATCATGCCGGTCACCGAAGCCTGCGCCACGCCGAGGCGTTCCGCAATCGCGGAGGTCGAAACCTTTTTGTCGGTGAGCTGCAAAAAATGGATGGCCTTCAAATAATCTTCGATGGCCTGGCTTAACACGGGCTCGCGCATGTTGCTGTTTGTTGAATGATCTGAGTTATGATTATGGCCGTGCGTCAAAATAGCACCTTGCCGTCTAACAAGCAAGAAAAATTTTGCCTCGATGGCGTTGACGCGGAAGGCAAATTTTTGTATATTTTCATAAAAGCCATCGAACTCTTGGCAATTTCCGTCGTCTCATTTTAGTAGTTTGCAAGAAGCTCAAAAGCGTCAAACTCACTGAGACAATAACCCCTTTACTAATAAGGAGCGAGAGGGCATGAAAAAGAATTTCATTATCACGCTGGTTATTCTTGCCGCTGTGCTTGTGGGCGGCTACTTTCTTTGGCGGCGCCAGCCAGACGAAAAATCGATGGCGATGGCCGGAATGACGCAGCGCACCACGGCGATTAAGCGCGGAAATTTGCAGGCGATGGTTTCAGCCACCGGCAAAGTCGAGCCGATCAAAAAGGTCGAAGTGAAGAGCAAAGCTTCCGGACAAATCATGACGATGCCGGTGGAAGAAGGCGATCGCGTCACGAAAGGCGCGCTCATCGCCCGCATCGATGAAACCGATTTGCGCAATGCGTATGCTCAAGCGATGGCGGATTTGGATCTGGCGAAAGCGACGGTGGCGCAATCCGCGAGCAATGTCAAGCGGCAGATGGAGCTTTTTAGCCGTGGCTTGCTGTCACAAGCGGAAATCGATCAAGTGAAATTGGAAGAAGTTCGCGCGAAAGCGCAACAAGTCAAAGCCGAGATCGAGCTTTCCACCACCGAGACACGTCTGAAAGAGGCGGTGGTGCGGTCGACGATCGACGGCATTATCCTGCAGAAAAATGTCGAAGCCGGACAGATTATCGCCTCGGGAATCAATTCGGTTAGCGGCGGCACGCTCATCGCCACGGTGGCGAACATGGACAGTGTTTATGTGCAAGCCGAAGTGGACGAAGTTGACATCGGCCAGGTGACGCTCGGGCAACGCGCCAAAGTCGTGGCCGATGCGTTTCCTGATGACGTTTTTTACGGGCATGTGCTGCGCGTGGCGCCGCTGGCCACAGTCGAACAAAATGTGACGACGTTCAACGTTACCATCGTCGTGCAGAATCCCGGCAGCAGGTTGAAAGCCGGCATGAACACGACGATTGATTTAACCGTGGCTGATCGCCGCGATGTGATCGTCGCGCCGAAACAAGCCGTGAAAGATTTCCCCGAGATTCAGGCGCAATTGGCGGTGATGTACAGCAATGACTCCACCATGACGAATCGCTGGGGCGGCAATCGCATGCCGGATTCGGCGCGCGCGAGAATGCGGGCGCAATTCGCGGCAAATGGCGGCCCTCCGGGCGGCATGCCGATGTGGGGCCGTGACGGTGGCGCGGGCAACGGACAGGCGTCGCGCAAATTCGTGCTGGTAAAAAATGAAAATCGTTTCGTGCCGCGCCGCGTGCAAATCGGCGTGAGCAATTTTGATTATGCCGAAGTCATTAGCGGCTTGCAAGAAGGCGACAGCGTGTTGGTTTTCAGCGCCAGCCGCGCCGGCGCCGCGCGACAAGAGTTTATGAATCGCATGCGCAATATGAGCAGTTTCGGCAGCACCCCGCGCACGGGCGGTGGGCGATAAGTTTCGTCGTCGCGCCTTCAGGCGCGCGCTATCTCTTTTATAAATTATCACAACGCGGACGAGCCTACGGCCGTAGGCCGCAACCAAAAAAGATTAACCCAGAGAAAACAGAACAAACAGAGAACTAAAGGAAGATTTTTATGGAACTGCGAGAAGGTTTTAGCGTCGCATTAGATTCTGTGATTGCCAACAAAATGCGCGCGGCGCTCACGATGCTCGGCATCATCATCGGCGTCGGCGCAGTGATCACCGCGGTGTCGATTGGCAAAGGCGCGCAGAAGGCGGTGACCGAACGCATTCAGGCGTTGGGTTCGAATTTGCTCTTTATCGAGTCCGGCTCATCGCGATCCGGGCCGGTCATGGCGGCGGTGGGCTCGAGCACCAAGTTAACGCGCAAGGATGTCGAAGCCATTGAGGCGCAATGTGAAGAGATCATCGCGGTGGTGCCGGAGTTTCGGCGTGGCGCACAAGTCAAAGCCGGCAATAAGAATTGGAACACCCGCATCGTCGGCACCACGCCGAACTATGGCGAAGTCCGCAATGTCGCCGTCGTGGCCGGGCGCTATTTCACGGCGCAAGAAGAGCAGATGCGCGCCCGCGTTTGTTTGATCGGGTCGACGGTGAAAGACAATCTTTTCGATCCCAGTGAAGACCCCATGGGCAAAACGCTGCGCATCAGCCGCATGAATTTTCAAATCATCGGCGTGCTCGAAACCAAAGGCCAGTCCGGCGGCTGGATGAATCCCGACGATCAGGTCTTGATTCCGCTGGCGACCGCGCAAATGCGCCTGTTTGGCGTGGATTTTATCAACAACGCGGCGCTGCAAGTGGCCGATGCTTCGCTCATGGACAACGCCTTCTATGACGTCGAACGCGTGATGCGCCGGGAGCATCGCCTGCGCGACAGTCAGGACAATGATTTCAGCATTCGCAATCAGGCCGACATGGTCGCGGTGTTTACCGACACCCAGAAAATTTTTACGCTGTTGCTCACCGGCATCGCCGTGGTTTCGCTCATCGTCGGCGGCATCGGCATCATGAACATCATGCTGGTTTCCGTTACGGAGCGCACGCGCGAGATCGGCGTGCGCAAAGCCGTCGGCGCGAAACGCCGCGACATCCTCATGCAATTTTTGATGGAAGCGGTGGCGCTGTCATTGACCGGCGGCTTCGTGGGTATTTTGGTCGGCGTCGGCGCCTCCCAAATATTGCCGCGTATCGGATTCAACACCGCAATTTCTCTGGAGTCGATTGGCGTTAGTTGTCTCTTCGCCGCCGCGGTTGGAATTATTTTTGGCATTTATCCCGCCTTCCGCGCGGCGCGGCAGAACGCGATCGTGGCGCTGAGGTATGAGTAGAGAAAAGCAATCAGTATCCACAAACAGCAAGCGCGACCATGTTAAACGCCCGAATTTTGCCGGGCGTTTTTATTTTGCGCGAAAAGCATTTGTATTTTACTCATGCAATATTTATACTTTGTCAAACTGAACCGCTGTAAATTTTTGATTGACTCATGCGCGCCTGTTTTATCTGTGACACCGCGGCGAAGGTGAATCATTACGCTCATGTTGCCGCACAAGATTATTTGCGCTGCTCGCGTTGCGGCCTTATTTTTGTCGATGACATCAACCCGCCGGACCAGCTTTATCATGCCTACGACGGCGGCCTTTTGAAAGCCTGGCGGCGCAAACTCGTCGCGCCGTTTCGTGGGTTCACCCAAGTGCGAAATTTCGGCAAATCCATGGCGCGCGCCAAGCGCATTTTGGGTTTTGTCGCCTCGATGTACACGACGCATCACCAAAATCCAACCTGGCTCGACATCGGCTGCAACAAAGGCTTCTTGCTCGCCGCGGCGGTGGCGCAGGGTTGGCAGGTTTACGGCGTCGAGCTGGTGCCGGAATTGATGCGGCCTTTTCAAAAAAAATTCAAATCGTTCGCCAATAATATTTTCTCAACGCGCTTTATCGATGTGCAAGCGAATTTTCCCGATGACGCCTTTGAGGTGATTTCCGCCATTGACGTCATCGAACATTTTGAAGAACCGCGCCGCGACCTGAGCAGCGTCTATCGCCTTTTGAAACCCGGCGGCCTTTTTGTCGCACAAACGCCGGATGGCGCTGCCCCGCAAGCGCGCGAGTTGAAAGAACGTTGGGGCGCGTTGAAGCCGCTGGAGCATTTGCACATTTTTAATTCTACTAATCTCGAAATGTTCGCCAAACAACTCGGCTTCACTGGAATAAAATTTTTCCCGCCGTTTGAAGAAGCGGATGGGAATTTGGTGGCGGTGATGAGGAAATGAAGCAAATGCCCGTTCGAGCGCGGCAATTTGCAAAACGTTAAGGAAAAAACTCTGGAATTAAGGCTTGCGGGTGCCCGGTCTGTGAGCAGAAAAAGGATTTGCATTTTGCCGCGGCAATAGCTATTTTTCTTGAGAACAAGAGAGAATCACAGATGAATAAACACAACGCGGACGAGCCGCAACCAAAAAGATTAACAGGAGAAAACAGAGCAAACAGAGAAAGCAATGATTGAGAAATTCTCTTTAGCTTTTTAATCTCTGTTTACTCTGTTTTCTCCGTGTTAAAAAATCTTTGCTTTTTTTGCACACATTTTACTTGTTAGAGATTAAGAAACAATTCTCAGAAGTTCGCTCTTTCTTCCGTACCATTGATCTCAAAGAAATATTTATCACCGATCTGTCACTCCATTCGATTGGTATTATTCTCACGGAAAGCGCCCTTCGAGGTGATCTCATGAAACGCTTCATGCGGGAGACCTTCACATGAAACTCCTCTTCTCCGAAGCCGCCGCGGATTACACGCATTACATTTTTCCTTATGCCGTTTGGGCCTTTCCCGAAGCCGAAGAACAACCGCACCATTTTTTTGAGAAGGGATTTCTACCTTCGTCAAAAAATTTGGATCGCTTCTATTTGTGCCGCAGCGTGCGGGTGGCGCTGCGCGAGTTTTCGCCGTCGTCGGAGAATCGGCGCGTCATGCGTAAGTGTGCGAGCCTCTCTTTTCAGTTGATCGCGCGAGGGAATTTTGCTTTTAACGATCACTGGCGCGACTTCTGTCTTAGGTATGCCCATATCAAATTCGGCAACGAAACGATGACGGCGGAGCGGCTTGATAATCTGATCAATTCGAAGATCACCTCGCATCTGCTGCTCTTTCATGATGACGCCGCCAGCCGGGACGTCGGCATGGCGACGTTGTTTCTGGAGCCGCCGCAGGTCGCGCAATATTATTACGCGTTTTATGATCTCGACTATTACCGCCGGAATCTCGGCATGTTTATGATGACCGCCGCGGTGGATTATTTTTCGAAGGAGAAATTCGATTGCATTTATTTGGGAAGTTGTTATTCGCAAAATGCCCTGTACAAAACCCAATTCGCCGGCGCGGAGTTTTTTAACGGCGCCTGCTGGTCGCGCAATTTGGATGAACTGAAATATCTCATCAATCGCGGCACGCAGCCGATCACGCAGCATCTGTTCGAGGCGGAGGATTATCTGCATCAATTTTATGACGGCAATCTGGGAAAATTGGTGGCGAAGTCTGTCTTTAGTCTGGACATACTGAAAGAGTTGGCCGGCCGCAAAAACTGTTAAAAAAATCCAAACGCCGCGTTTTGATTTTGCGGAAGCGGCGTTTTGGGGCAGTAAGTGAAATTGTTGGCCATTGCATATGCCCAAGCTTCATCTCAAGCCCAACCGTGATCGCGCGGTGCGCCGGTTCCATCCATGGATTTTTTCCGGCGCCCTGGCTCGCCTCGAAGGCGCGGCAGAACCCGGCGTGGTCGAGGTCATTGCCGCCGAGGGAGAGTTCCTCGGTCGTGGCTTTTATAATCCGAATTCGCAAATCGTTTGCCGCATGTTGACCTGGCAGGATGAAGCCATCGACGCGGAATTTTTTCAGCGCAGAATTGAAACTGCCTATCGAATTAGGCGGCGCTTGTTTGAGACAAAAGCAACCGACTCCTTTCGCCTCGTCAATGCCGAAGGCGACGGCCTGCCCGGTTTGATCGTCGACAAATACGCCGGCTATCTCGCCGTGCAAATCAGCACGCTCGGCATGTCGCATTTTCGAAATGAAATCGTCGCAGCCTTGCAAAATATCATGCAACCGCAAGGCATCTTCGAGCGCAGCACCGGCGCGGCGTTAAATGAAGAAGGATTGCAGCCGGTAACCAAAACACTCGCCGGCAACGAGCCGCCGGCTTCTCTGCAGATTCGCGAAAATAATCTTCTCTTTGCAGTCAACATTCATGAAGGCCAGAAAACCGGCTTCTTCCTCGACCAACGCGAAAACCGCGCGTGGGTGGCGCGAATCTGCGCGGGGCGGAAATTGTTGAATGGATTCGGCTACACCGGCGCGTTTTCAGTTTATGCCCGCCAGGGCGGCGCGCAACGCATCGTCACCGTTGACTCATCCGTGCCGGCCATCGAATTGGCGAAAAAAAATTTTACGATCAACGGCTTCGAGATTGCCTCGGAGGATTTTGTCGCCGCTGATCTCTTTCGTTATTTGCGCAGCACCATGCAAAGATTCGATTTTATCATTCTCGACCCCCCGGCTTTTGCGCATCGCCAAAAAGATGTTGATAACGCGGCACGGGCTTACAAAGACATCAACCTGCAAGCCATGAAAGTCATCGAATCCGGAGGCCTTTTATTGAGTTGTTCGTGTTCGCAGCCGTTTTCTCCTGATCTCTTTCAGAAAATTCTTTTCGGTGCCGCTGCCGATGCCGGTCGCGTGGTGCGCATTCTTGGTCAAAGCGGCCATGCGCCGGATCATCCGATCAGCGTTTATCATCCCGAAGGCAGATATTTGCAAGCGATGTTGTTGCATGTGAGCTGAGCGCCGCGAAACAAGTCATTACGAATTACGTTTTACGAGTTACATTTTACAAACAATGTCCACCTTCGCCTACTGGCTCGGTTTCATCGCTTATTCCGTCGTCGTCGTCGGCATGGGTTATTACATCTATCGCCGCGACCTTCGTCAAGGCAAGCAAGCCGATGCCAACGAGTTTTGGGATGCCAAGAAAAACCTATCCGCCAGTTCCGCCGGCTTGTCGATCTCGGCCAGCATGATGTCCATCAGTTGGTCGTGTGTGTACGGCGTGCAATTGTTTTATTGGTACGGCCTCGGCGCCGCGTGGCTGCTGGTGATTCCTTGGCTCATGGCGATGCTCGGTTTTTATGTGCTCGTTCCTCGTTTTCGCCAACTCACGGCATTTTCCCAACCGGAAATGATCGGGCAACGCTTCGGCCAACGCGCGCGTCAAATGCTGGCTGTGCCGCTGGCATTTGTTTTTATCATTTGGTGCGGCGCGGAAATTTACGCCTCGGCGATCATCCTGGCGCCGCTGCTGCAAACTTCCAAGCACGTGATGCTGATTCTAATAGCATTGGTGGTGGCGGCATATTCATCCTTGGGCGGTTTCGAGGCCGACGTGGTTACGGACAAAGTGCAATATCTTTTGGTTGCTTTTTTTATCGCGACCATGGCCTATTTGGGTTTGCACGAAATTTTGCAACAAGAAAGTTTCTCGACATTTTTGGCCAACGTGCCGGCCCCTCCCAAGACCGGCGTTTCGGCGCTGTCGTTCTTCGCCGCCGGCGCCGCCCTGATTATTTTAACGTTCGTTTCTTATCTGCCCGGCTGGCTGGTGGAAACTGATGTGTGGATTCGCTTGCAAGCGGCGCGCTCCGCTGCCAAAGCGCGGCAAGCCGTCGGCATCGCGGCGACCAATTCGCTGATTTTCGTCGGACTGTTGCCGATGCTGATTGGCCTTTCGGCGCTTTATCTTTATCCGCCGGTCAATGGTATTATCCCACCAGAGCTGAAAGACGGCGCGACGATCTTCGCCGCGCTGATGAACGATTATGCGCCGGTATGGTTGAACGTATTGCTCGGCGTCGGCTTGGCCGCGGCGGCGATGTCCACGATTGACACTTGCGGTAACGTCGCCGCGCTGTCGATTTGCTATGATATTGTCGCGCCTTCGCTCAAGAATCGTTCGCAAGCCGGCCGGCTGAAATTGGCGCGCGCGATCTCCGTGGTGGCGATTGTGGTTGCTTACATTTATTCGTTGTTCACCGAATCGTTGTGGGATATTTTTTATCTCTCGTCCGGCATTTTGACGACGACGATTTTCTTGCCGATGGTGGCGATTTTTCTTCCCAACACCAAGCCGCAGCAGGTGCAAGCAGCAATTGTCGCAGGCTTTGTCGGAACCCTGTTATTTTATTTTCTCGAAAGCCGCGGCCACTTGGCGGCGTTTGAACCGCCATGGCTCGCCGCCACCGGCTTGGGATATATTTTGTGGGGATTCGCGGCGAGTCTGCTCGCATTTGTGATTGCAGGACGTTTCAGCTTTTCTTTCACGCCATCTCAATATGCGTCGGAAACTGCAATGAGCCATGATTCTTTTTGAACGACCAACCCTCGAAAAAATTCTGCGCGAAAAAGAGGGCCAGCTTTTTGACTTCAAGAGCGCGCGTCTCGACCATCGCGAAGTAGCGGCTCATTTCGTGGCCTTTGCCAACGCCGATGGTGGCTTGCTCGCTATCGGCATAGAGAAAGACGGCACCATCACTGGTGTGAACGAGTACGAAGCTCAAGTCAACGCCTTTCTTCAAGCCGCGTGGAACCTTTGTGTGCCGCCGGTAATGATCGCCCATAAATTTGTGGATTGCGTTAACCACAACGGCAAGGCGGATAGAATCATGCTGATCGAAGTTGCCCCAGGACGAAAGTTGCACGCCACTTCCAAAGACGAAGTCTATCTTCGTATTGGCGATCAAAGCCGGAAGCTCACTTTTGATGAACGCCTGCAGTTGGCTTACGACCGCGGCGATGCTTCGTGGGAAAGCACGTTAATTCCCGATTTCTCTCTTGACGAACTGGACAAAGGCTTGCTTCAACGTTATCGTCGGATGTGTGGCACTTCGCTCAGCTCGGAACGTTTGCTTGTGGCTCGTAATCTGGCTGAGCAGAAAAAAGATGAGATCATCCTGAATCGAGCCGGTGTTTTGCTGTTCGCCAAGAATCCTTATCGTTGGTTTCCTCGCGCCGATGTACGATTTTTGCGTTACGAAGGCACAGTCGCAGAAACCGGCCCGCGCATGAATTTGGTCAAAGACATTCGTCTTGATTTGCCGTTGCCGAAATTGTTGGACGAGGCTTTCCGCGTGGTGAGCAGCCAATTGCGTGAATTCACCAGATTGGTGAAAGGCGGCAAATTTGAAACGACTTTGGAGTATCCGGTGTTTGCCTGGCAGGAAGCCATCTCCAACGCCGTCATTCACCGCGCCTATAACATCACTGGCACGGATATTCAAGTCAAGATGTTCGATGATCGCTTGGAAGTGGAGAGTCCAGGAAAGTTGCCAGGGTTGGTGCGGTTGCACAATATGCACGAGATGCATTTCTCGCGCAATCCGCTCATTGCAAGAATCATGACTGAAATGAAGTACATGCGCGATTTCGGAGAAGGCGTCGACCGCATGATTCGGGAAATGAAAGCCATGGGTTTGGAACCGCCGGTGTTCGAGGAATATGCCTTCATGTTTCGCGTTACGCTGCGGAATAATTTGGAAAAGCGGCAACTGCGGCAAACTGCAATGCCCATCGTGGAGGACAAGCGGTTAGCCAATTTGAATGAGCGGCAGAAAAAAGCTGTGAGCCATTTGCAACGTACTGGCCGGATAACTGTCGAAGAATATTTAAAGTTGAATCCGGGTATTACCGATCGAACCGCACGACGCGATCTTAATAGTTTATCCGACTTGAAGATGGTCAAGATTGTGGGATCAACAAAAGATCGCTACTATATTTGGGCAGGATTGTGATGTCCGAATCATGTCCGAATCATGTCGGATAATTGTCGTTTAAACGTCGTTTAAGAGATAATGAATATCGCCAAGTACTTGAAAATAATGACTAAATGTTTTGACTAAAATGTCGTATAAAATGACCGTTAAATGTCCGAATCCTGTCCGAAAAAACTTAGCAAATTGACGTGAAAATTATTCTTGATATTGACAAGGCCATGACTTGTTGCACTCTCGAAGGCACTACCAAATTCTTCAACCCGCAAGCCCGCCGCCTGGAAAAACAATTCAAGAAAAAAGGCCTGCGCAAGGAGCAAAAATATCTCGCCGAAGGCATTCACCGCAGCGGAATGACTGACGCCGAAATTCTCGAAATCGGCTGCGGCGTTGGCGGCTTGCATCTGAGCCTGCTCAAAGACGGCGCCGCAAAGGCCACCGGCTTCGACATTTCGGAAAAAATGATCGCCACCGCGCGCCAGCTCTCGGCGGAAATGGGCCTGCACGATCGCACGCAATACCAGCACGGCGATTTTGTCGCGATGCACGAGAACGCGCCGGCCGCTGATGTAACGATTCTCGACAAAGTGATCTGCTGCTACGAAAACGCGCCTAAGCTGATCGCGCGCTCGACCGCCAAAACGCGCCGCATATATGCGGTGAGCTACCCGCGGCAAAACCCCTTTGTTCGTCTGGTTTTTAAG
>Ga0209172_10007258_pt1 | contig 11604 bp, 9 predicted proteins | sample LarsenN4metaG_FD_184113 | JGI IMG/M metagenome (GOLD analysis project Ga0209172, IMG submission 184113) | Hot spring sediment bacterial and archeal communities from British Columbia, Canada, to study Microbial Dark Matter (Phase II) - Larsen... ... | reverse complement strand
GCTGCTGCCGCCTCCGGCTGCCACTCTCCGATCCTCTGGGCTCGGTTGCTCCATGGCCATCGGGTCTATCGGCTTTGGCTCAGCCCGAACTGTCACGGGTTCCTCGCTGGAGTACACCGTGGGCGTGGGCCGCTCGAACGAGGCGGGTGTGGGGGGCACCCGATTCCCCGTAGGATTGCTGGCAAGGATCACGCCGCGTCCACCGGCCCCCCCTGGGGGACGAGTGTCTGCCAGCTCGGACTGGTGCTCCCGCCCTTGGCGGATTTCCCCTGCCCCCGGTCGAGGGGCAGGCTCGTGACGAGCCGAAGAGATGGGTACCTCGTCGCCTGCAATGGGTTCGGTGGGAGCCTCGCTGCCCACGGTCGGCTGCTCGAGGGCAGGCTCCTCGGTACCGCGGCTGACTGGCGGCGCGGTCAGGGAGGCAATCTCGGAACGTGGCGCATCCGACCGCAGCGACCAGACGACCGCCATCAGTGCGGCTGCGGCGCCCGCGGCGGCAGCGGTACGGCCGACCCACCCCCGCCAAAGTGCGGGCTTCCGGGTCGTCCTTGCAAAAATCGCTTCCCTTAGGCCGCTCGGCGGTTCGGCGGTGTCGGCGGCCAGGGCTGCGTCCGTGGAGCGGATGAAGCCGAGCAGGCGCTCGGCGTCCGGCTCCTCGCGCAGGTAGGCCTCGACGAGGCGCCTCTCTCGTGCGTCGTTCTCGCCGTCGGCGTAGGCGGACAGGAAGGCGAACATCTCCTCTTCGAGGCGTTCGCCGTGCCCTTCGTTTTCCAGTGCGTCCCAGATGTCCTTCACGGTTGGGTTCCCTCTGTTCAGTTTGACGCCGTGTCGCCGGAATCGTGGCGCAGTCTTGCCTGCTGGTCTGGCATCCGGCGTGGCGGGTGTGCCATACTGCGTGCTTGGTCTCCGCAGACAACCGGCGGGCGCCTCTGTGTGCCCTTAAAATTGCCGGTCGAGGAGCGAAGAAACGACTCTGGGACGATTTTGACCAGGGGCTTCGCTTGTTTGCGGAGTCCCTGGATTCTTTTCTAAGGGAGAAGCAAGTGCCAACAGCACAGAAGGAACGGATGGTCGCGCAGGCGCGGCAGTGGTACGAGGAGTCGGTAGGAGTCATCTTCACCGACTATCGAGGCTTGAGCGTTCCGGAGTTGCAGGCTTTGCGCACCTCGTTGCGAGGCGCAGGGGCGGAGTATCACGTCATCAAGAACACTCTGCTCCGGCTCGCCATGGGAAGCGACGTGGAATCGTTGCCCTACGAGTTGCACAACGGGCCTACGGCTACCGCGTTCATCCTGGGCGAGCAGCCCGCCGTCGCGAAAGCGATCGTCGATTTCGCAAAAACACACAAGCAACTGGAAGTCAAGGGCGCCCTGATCGAGGGGCGCGTGCTCTCGAAGGAAGAGGTCGAAGAGTTGGCGAAGTTGCCCAGTCGCCAAGAGTTGCTGGGCATGATCGCCGGCCTCGTCGCCGCGCCGATGTCGAATCTGGTCGGTGTTCTGAACGAGGTCATCGCTGCCCCGGTTCGCGTCATTGGCGCAATCGAGGAGAAGGTCGCCGCTGGCGGCGCGCCCGCAGCAGAGAGGGCAGAGGAGCCGAGCGCTTCGGAACCCTCCGCCGAGAGCGAACCAACACAAACCGAAGAGGAAGGATAAGCAAACCATGTCTGAAATCGTTCAAGAAATCGTAGACAAGATCGCCGGCATGACGGTGATGGAACTGAGCGACCTGAAGAAGGCGCTCGAAGAGAAGTTCGACGTCACCGCGGCAGCCCCGATGGCTGCGATGGCGGTTATGCCCGGCGCAGGCGGCGGCGCAGAAGCCGTAGCCGAGGAGAAGACCAGCTTCGACGTCATCCTCACCGAAGTTGGAGCGGCGAAGCTCCAAGTCATCAAGGCTGTGCGCGAACTGACCGGCCTCGGCCTGAAGGAAGCCAAGGATGTGGTGGACGGCGCGCCGGGCCCCATCAAGGAAGGCGTCAACAAGGACGAAGCCGAAAAGGTCAAGGCGGCTATCGAGGAAGCCGGCGGCAAAGTCGAGATCAAGTAGTTGGGGGGCAGCCGACTTTTGTCGGCTCCCCTACTTCCCTCTCGGTTCGTCGTCGCCTGTTGCGCGCGGGTGCGCCTGTCGGTACTTCTCGCGCAGCGTGTCGAAGTCCAGAAACGTGTACACCTCGGTCGTCGCGACCGACTCGTGCCCCAACAGTTCTTGCACCGCGCGCAGGTCCGCCCCCGCTCGCACCAGGTGCACTGCGTAGGAGTGGCGTAGCGTGTGTGGGCCAACCGCCTTGCGAATGCCCGCCTTCCGCGCATGACCCTGCAGGATTCGGAACACTCCCGAACGCGACAAGCCGCCGCCGCGCTGGTTGAGGAACACTCGCGAGGGCGATTTCGGCTTCACAAGAGCCGGGCGGCCATCTTTCAGGTATCGCACGAGCCACATCAGCGTTCCCTGTGGGATGGGGATGATTCGGGTCTTGCCGCGCTTGCCGGTAACGCGAACGACCTCGTCCTGAAGCAGCAGGTCGCTGATCACGAGGTCGCAGCACTCCGAGACGCGAAGGCCGCAACCGTAGAGGCTCTCGAGCATCGCGCGGTCGCGCAAGCCTGGCGCGCGCGACGCGTCCGGCACAGCGAGCAGCGCCTCGACCTCGCGCTCGGTAAGCGCCTTCGGCAAGCGACGTGGCTTCCGCGCAGAGGTGTGCTCAGGCAGCCGCGAGCGAACGTCGTAGCCCTCTCGGAGGAGAAACTTCAAGAAGCTTCGCAACGCGGAGAGTTTCCTTCGCACGCTCGTTTGCGAAAGCCCCTGCCCCGCCATCCAGGCATAGAACCGGTCGGCGTCATCGGGGCAGAAAGCAGCCCAGTCCACCTGCCCTGCATCGAAGTACAGCTTTGCCGCCTGCATCAGGTCGCGATGATAGGCGTCCACCGTGTTGCGGCTTGCAGCCTTCTCGACGGCGAGGTAGTCGAGAAACCACTCAATCGGCTCGGTCAGTTCCTGCGGCGGAGAACACATACGGCGGGCTGAACATACATCATGTCGTGCGTAAGCGGGAAGCGACGACTTTGGTTGGTTCCAAGGAACACGGCGCGAAGCACCTCGCGTGATGCCGGCTGCGGGTCAACGTCCTGCATGCGACCGGCCCACGCCCACGCGACGAGGTCGTAGGACTCCGGGAGCACTTGCATGAACTCGACGAAGTCCGGTTGGTTGATGCGATTGTGGTCAATGAACTCGAACGAACTAATGCAAAGGAGGTCGGGCTGGTCTTCCGTCAGCAAGCGAACGTCCCACTCCTTGCGCGGGCCGTCCGTCGGGCCGTGCACGATGAGATACGGAACCTGCTCCCGCATTGCGCGCACACGGTTGTTCGCGCCAAGCAGCCCGGTGTCGGGGAAGAGCGGCGGCGTATAGAACCACGGGTCGGTAACGAAACCGACCGTCTCTTCCGGCGCGCGGCTCTGTTCCACAAAGGTTGCGACGATGTCGCGAGGATCTTGGCTGCGCATGAACTGAAGCAGGACGAGCGTTCCGCCAGGCGCGATGGTCGAGTATCCGATTGCGAGCAGCGCGACCCCCGGAACCACGCGCGCCCAGCCGCCCCTCAGGTGAGCCAAGCCTGCGACATAAGCCAACCCCATCGCGAGCGGCACGAGCAGCGGCAGCGTATACCGAAGGAACTTCACCTCTGCCGAGCCGATGAGGACGTAGTACAGCACTGCGAACGCGCAAACCGTCGCCGCCATCTTTGCGCGCGACCTCGCCCACAGCGCCAAGCCGACAACTCCCAAAAGCATCGCCACGGTGCCGAACGCCTCCATCATGTTGCCGATGTGGAAGAGGTAGCCGCTGCTCGTTCCCGCGAAAACGATTCCGTGCCCTTCGCGCACGTGGCCCGACTCGTACGTAAAGTCTCGAACGAACGCAGACCACTCGAGCAGCACACCCGGCGTGGCAATGAAGAAGCCGAGCGCGGCACCGGCCGCCGCCAAACCCGCGAACCGCCAGGGCGCGCCGCCCAGCCGCCTGCCCTCAAGCAACGCCACCAGCACGACGACCGGAACGAGCACGATCCCCGAGTACCTCGCACCGGCGAACAGACCCGCGAGCACGCCCACGCAGAGCCACAGCGAGGGGCTCGCCCGATCCCGCCCCAACGCTGAGGCGACGCCATACAGCGCGACGGCGCCAAGCAGCGTGCCGAGCGCATCCGATGTCTGAAACTGTGAGTGCACAACGTGCCCGGGCGCGACAGCCAGCGCCAGCGCGCCCACCAGCGAGCCGAGCAGATTGGTGACGAGCAGGCACGTTAGAAACACGAGGACCACCGTCAAGGCGCCTGCAACAGCGCTGATAACCCGCCCGGTGAGATGCACGCCGCGGAGCGTCTGCCACTCCGGCACCGCTTCGCCGGTAGGCACCCATCCGTACACCGCTCCGGCGTCCGAGCCGACCTTCAGGAGCGTGAGGTAGGCGGTGCCGTAGTTGTAGAAGTTCGGCCGGAAGTACGGCGAGGCAACGGTTGTGGCAGCGATGAGGTACTCGTCGGGATGCAGCGATTGGTGCCTACCTTCGTGCGGCAGCCCCCAGCCGATGCCGGCAAGTCGAAGCCAAAGCGCAATCAGGAAGAGCGCCCCCGCGCACGCGAGCGCGACCCTCTTGGAAGGCGTTGTGCCGAGGACATCGGCGCCGACCCCCTGCGCAGACTCCGCCCCGCCCATCTCGGCGCCTACTTGCGTGTCAGGCTTGCCCTCGACTTGATCTTCTCCTCCATCACCGGGGCGTCCGGCAGTTCGTTCACGGTAAGACCAAAGTATCCGTTCGCTTCGGCGTTGATGCGGATCACCGCACACGTGCTCTTGTCGAGGTAGTAGTCAACCTTTCCTTCCATCTGCAAGCGAATCTCTTTGAACGGCGACGCCATGCGGGCCTCATTGAGCAGGTCCTCGATGTACTTTGCGGCGTCGGTGTCCTGTTTATACGTTCCCTGGATGTGGTACACCGCTCGCCCGCCATGGTTCGCCTCACCCATGAAGGTGTAGACGTAGTCAATGCGCGCGTTGAGCGTGCGACCCTTGTCCGCGCCTTCGGCGACGGTAACGGGCGCGTATCCAACGGTCTCCTTCCACGTCCCACCCGGCTCGACCGGATGCGCCGGAAGGATTGGCCCCAAGTCGAAGAAGTTCACGAAGCCGGCGAGCTGATGCATCTGAGTAATCCAGTCGTCAATGATGTCGAATGCCATCTCTGCAGCAGCAGGCGAGGCATTGCGCAACATCGCCGAGCGGAGGCCCCCGCCGGAAGGAGGCGGTTTCGGCGACTCGTCGCGTAGCGAGAGCACCTGATTCGTTCGCGACAGGGTGAACAGGAGACTCTCGTCGCGCCCCACCTTCTCCTCTTTGGGTGGCTCATCGAATCGCTCCCCATACCGTATGGTGACTTTGTTCCGCTTGAACCTAACGTCGGCGACTCCGTCCGGCTTCAGACGCTCGGTCGTCAGCGTAAATGTGTAGTACACCTGATCGTTTACGGGAAAGAACGTCTCCTGCGGATACTCCCGCGCGTCCAGCATGATGCGGGTCGTGAAGTCGTACGTGCTGGTCTCGCCTTGCCGGAAAACCCGCTCAAGGGTTACCGGCTCGGCGGAGGTGAGAGCAAGAGCCATGACTGCCATCATCATTTTCGTTCTCCGTGCGCGGGCCGCCGCGCGTTAGACGCTATTATAGCGACTCGCGTGACAAGGCGGTTCCTTCTGACTGTACTCACCGGCGCCTGGTGGTCCATCGTGCTCTTCTCGAGCGGCCCCGGCGCGTCCTCCAGTTGGACCAAGGAGTTGCTCAGCAGGCTCTTTGGGCTGTCGGGCGAGGCTCTGGAGGTTACAAACCTCGTCGTCCGCAAGGTGGGACACGTCGGGTACTACTTCGTTCTTGCCCTTGCCCTGGCCGCCTGCCTCCGAGCGTGGAGCCGGCGGGCGAGCCTCCAGCAGGTCTGGCTGGCTGCGGCGCTTGCCTTCGGCACGGCGTGCGTCGACGAGGCGCGGCAATCGCTTTTCGCCGGGCGAACGGGCACGCCGTTCGACCTCCTCTACGACGGCGTCGGCGTCGGGCTTGCGGTCTGGGTGCTGGCTCGAGGGGCACGTATTCGTCGAGCGCCGAGCAGTGAGCGAGGTCGCCCTCCGCGCTGCTCGTCATCTTCATCGCCATCAGGATCGCGCGGGCGGTGTCCAGGTTCGTCGGGCACGGGATTCCGAACTCGACGCAGGTGCGGCGAATTAGCATCCCCTCCGCCTCAGCCTCCCTGTCTTCGCTCGGCGTGTTGATGACGAGGTTCACAGCGCCGTCTCGAATCACCGAAAGGACGTTGGGCGTGCCGCCCTCGCTAATCTTGGCGACTCGCTCGGCGGCGATTCCGCTCTCCGCCAACTTGGCGTGCGTGCCGCCGGTAGCGAGCAGCGCGAAGCCCATCGCTTGTATGTCCCTTGCGATCTCGACAACTGAGTCCTTATCGCCGTTGCGCACGGTCAGGAGCGCGGCACCGCTCTTCGGGATGCGCGTTCCGGCGGCGATGAGCGCCTTCAGCATCGCAGCCTCGTAGGTGAAGTCCATGCCCATCACCTCGCCGGTACTCTTCATCTCCGGGCCGAGGCTCGGCTCGACGAGGGCGAGTTTCTGGAAACTGAACACTGGCGCCTTGACCGCGTAAGCGGGCGCGCGAACCGACTTCGCGTCCGAGCGCGCCGTTCCGGTGGATGGATCCCACAGTCCACCGCTGTAGCCCTGGTCGGCGAGCGTGCGACCCATCGCGCATGCGGTCGCGATGCGTGCCATCGGCAAGCCGGTCGCTTTGCTGATGTACGGCACGGTTCGGCTTGCGCGAGGATTCACTTCGAGAACGTACACGTCGCCGTCGAAGAGCACGAACTGGATGTTCATCAAGCCGCGCACCTTCAACTCGGCGGCGATGCGGCGGGCGGTGTCTACCATCACCCATTGCGTCTCCGGCGAGATGCCGATGGGTGGATAGACGGTCATGCTGTCGCCGCTATGCACGCCGGCGCGCTCGATGTGCTCCATGATGCCGGGGACGAGCGCGTCCTCGCCATCGCAGATGGCGTCCAACTCCGCCTCGACGCCGGGGAAGTAGCGATCCACGAGCACGGGCGCCCCCGCGCTCGCCTGTTCGGCGTGTACCATGAAGCGAATCAAGTCCGCCTCGGTGTGCACGATCTCCATCGCCCGGCCGCCGAGCACGAAACTCGGTCGCACCAGAACGGGGTATCCGATTCCGCGAGCCACCGCGCGCGCTTCCTCCACACCGCGCACCGCCGCGCCCGGTGGTCGAGCGATCCCAAGGCGCTGCAGCACGGCATCGAACTGCTCTCGATCCTCCGCCATCTCGATCGCTTGTCGGCTCGTGCCGAGGATGGGAACGCCCGCGTCGTCGAGGGCGGCGGCGAGGTTGATGGCAGTTTGCCCGCCAAACTGCAGCATGGCGCCGATGCACCGCTCATGTTCGACCACCCGCAGAGCGTCGGCTGCGGTAACGGGGTCGAAGTAGAGGGCGTCGCCGGTGTCGAAATCGGTGCTGACGGTCTCGGGGTTGTTGTTCAAGATAATCGAGCGATAGCCGAGGGCGTGCAGCGCCCAAGCGCAATGCACGCAGGAGTAATCGAACTCGATGCCCTGACCGATGCGAATCGGCCCGCTGCCGAGCACGAGAACGGCTTCGCCCTCGGCGGGGATGTGATCGTCCTCAACGCCATGCGAGGAGTAATAGTAGGGCGTCCGGCTCTCGAACTCGCCCGCGCACGTGTCCACCATCTTGAAGACGTTCGCCTCCGGCTCGCGAAACCGACCGGTAACGATGTTCTCGATTCGGTGCAGGAACCACGGGTCCACCTTTGACAGGTCGTTGATGCGCTTCACTTCCCAGCCGCGGCGGGATGCTTCGGCGAGCGCCCAGAGGCGCTCGTCGGTAGGAACCGCGACGCGCTGCTCCAGTTCGCCGTCCTCGAGCGATTCGAAGCCGGTCGGCAGCAGCGACTTGCGGTCCACCTCCAAGCCTCGCACCGCCTTTAGCAGCGCGCTCTCGAACGTTCGGTCGATCGCCATCACTTCACCGGTGGCTTTCATTTGCGTCGAGAGCGTGCGGTTGCCACCGGCGAACTTGTCGAACGGCCAGCGAGGGATCTTGACGACGCAGTAGTCGAGGGCCGGCTCGAAGCACGCCTTTGTCGTCTTCGTCACCGCGTTCTCGATTTGGTCGAGCGTCTTGCCCACCGCCACTTTGGCGGAGACGCGTGCGATCGGATAGCCGGTCGCCTTCGATGCGAGCGCCGAAGAGCGGGACACGCGAGGGTTCACCTCGATGACGTAGTAGTCATAGCCGTGCGGGTTGACCGCCAACTGAACGTTGCAGCCACCCTCGACTCCCAGAGCGCGAATAATCTTCAGCGACGCCGACCGTAGAATGTGATACTCAATGTCCGACAGCGTTTGTGACGGAGCAACCACGATCGAGTCCCCGGTGTGCACACCCATCGGGTCGAGGTTCTCCATGTTGCAAATCGTGATGCAGTTGTCGGCGGAATCGCGCATCACCTCGTACTCGATCTCCTTCCAGCCGAGAAGCGACCGCTCGACGAGAATCTGGCTCACCGGGGAGAGTTGCAGACCTTGCCTGCCGATTTGGAGCAGTTCCTCGGGGTCGTGAGCGATGCCGCCGCCGGTGCCGCCGAGCGTGAACGCGGGGCGGATGATGCACGGGTACGGCACCTTCGGCACCAGCGCCTGAAGTTCATCCATCGTGGAGACGATCCAACTCTCGGGGACGGGCTCCTTGATCTCGCGCATCAATTCGCGGAACGCCTGGCGGTCCTCGGCCTTGCGAATCGCGTCCAAAGGAGTGCCGAGAAGGCGGACGCCGTAGCGATCCAGCACACCCTCGCGAGCCAGATCGCTAGCGAGGTTCAGCCCCGTCTGCCCGCCGAGCGACGGAAGCAGCGCGTCGGGCGCTTCCTTGCGGATGATTCGCTCGCAGAACTCGACGGTGAGCGGCTCGATGTACACCCGATCCGCCATCGAGAGGTCGGTCATGATGGTGGCGGGGTTCGAGTTGACCAGAATCACCTCGTACCCATCCTCGCGCAGTGAACGGCACGCCTGTGATCCGGCGTAGTCGAACTCTGCAGCCTGACCAATGACAATTGGCCCGCTGCCGATAACCATGACCCGCTTCACGCGCCCGCCCTCCCGATTCGCGTTAGAAAGTCGGAGAACCACGGTCGAGAATCCCACGGGCCCGGTGCAGCCTCGGGGTGATACTGGATGCTGTACGCGTCGCGCTTCTCGATTCGTATCCCCTCCACGGTGCCGTCGTTCAAGTTGCGGTGCGTAACCTCGGCGCCGGTGCCGACCAGGCTCTCCTGGTCTACCGCGTAGCCGTGGTTCTGGGATGTAATGGTGACTTTCCTGGTTGCGAGGTCTTGCACCGCGTGGTTGCTCCCCCTGTGGCCGAACTTCAGTTTGTAGGTGCAGCCCCCGACGGCGTGGGCGAGCATCTGGTTGCCGAGGCAAATGCCGAACATCGGCACCTTGCCGAGCAGGTCGCCGACCGTCTCCATCACCGTCCGCAGATGCCGCGGGTCGCCGGGCCCGGGCGAGATGACGACGCCGTCCGGCTGCCAGCCAAGGACCTCCTGCGCGGTTGAGAAGTGCGGCAGCACGATGACGCGGCAACCCTCTGCGGCGAATCGCCGAAGAATGTTCGCCTTCACGCCCAGGTCGAGAAGCACCAGCTTGCAGTCGTACGAGCGGCTCGGCGCGTCTACCGGTTCGCGCCCTTCGATGCCCCAAGCGTAGGGCGAAGGAGTGCTGACCTCTTCCACGAACAGCCGCTCGTCGTACGACGGCGCCTGGCGCAGCCGGGCGAGCGCCGCCTGCGGGTCGTCGTCCGTGAGCGCGCCCATCGCCACGCCCGCCGAACGGAGGCGGAGCGTCAGCGCTCGCGTGTCTACCCTTTGAAGCCCGGGCACATGTCGCTCCCTGAGGAAGGCGTCAAGCGACCAGCGACTTCGCCAGTTGCTGGGATGCTCCGCCGCCTCGTGCACGATGAGCCCAACCGGCTGCACGCGGTCCGACTCGAAGTCGTCCTGGTTCAGGCCATAGTTGCCGATGAGGGGGTAGGTGAGGAGGACGACTTGGCCCGCGTAACTGGGGTCGGAGAGGATCTCCTGGTAGCCGGTCATCCCGGTGTTGAAGACGACCTCGCCAAAAACTTCAATGTCGGCGCCCAGCGGCTCGCCGCTGAACACAGAGCCGTCTTCGAGGACCAGGTGTCGTGCCACGCGTCGTTCGTCTGGTCCCACCCGCGTGCGCACCGGCTTTTCCGGCAGCGGCGTCGTTGGAACCGGGATAGAGTACCTGATTCCACTGCCGCAGCGCAAGAGGCGCCCCGAAGGGCGCTTTCCAACGTCTAAACTGTAGACATGAAGACACGATGGAGCGCCCCGATGCTGCTGGCGGCCGCCCTCGCGCCGGGCGCCTGGGCACAGAAGGTCGAGATGGTGATCGAGGGCAGGGGCAGGATGGTCATCGAACTGTATCCGGACAAGGCGCCCAAGACGGTCGCGCGGTTTCTTTCGCTGGTGGACTCGGGGTTCTACAACGGCGTCCGGTTCCACCGGGTTGTGAACAACCCCCGGCCGTTCATCATCGTCGCCGGCGACCCGCTGACCAAGACGCTGCCTCTCGACGACCCGAAGATTGGCACCGGCGGAACGGGCCAGAAGATTCCGTTCGAGAAGAACGACCTCAAGTTCACGAACGGCACACTGGGCATGGTGCGCGACGTCAGCGACGAGAACAGCGCCGATTCGCAGTTCTTCATCTGCAATGGAGACCAGCAGTTTTTGGAAGGCACCTACACCGCCTTCGGGCGCGTACTGGAGGGCTTGGAGGTGATCAAGCGGGTTCAGATGGGCGACCGAGTCGTTCTGATCCGCCGGCTCCCTGAGTGAGAGGCGGTGGAGAGCCTGTGTGTTTTCAGGGTTTTGCCGCCATTTTTACCGGACTTTCGCCCTCCACCCCCGCAAACCGGCCAGAGTGCGTTACACTGGTAGCAGGATATGGCCAAGACGCTCAACCCGCCAAAGCAGGTGACCTGCGGCAACAGCAGCCAGTCGCTTGACCTGGACAACAGCACAGTCAAGGTGATCGTGCGCAACCGAAGCGGCACGCAGGCGGCAAACATCAACATGGGGTACGCCGCGCCCGCCGACGATACCGTTCCCCAGCAGGACGGCGACGACGCCATCACCTTGTTCCCAGGCGATGAGATTACGCTGGATGTGCCGACCGGTGCAGATCAACACCTCAACTACATCAACGCCGCGACCGGCGAGTCGCCCGTCTTGGAGGTCATTCAGATCACGTAGCGATGAGTACGCCAAGCAAGAGACTGAACCTCGACCCCCTCGGCTATGCAAAGGTAACCGAGGCGGGGGTCGGTTTCTCGGGTGGGCAGGTGGAATGGGAGTCCACCGGAGCGATCGAGATCTCGCGCCTGCTCGACGACCGGAACATGCTGTACCTCAAAGTCATGGAGGGC
>Ga0209172_10007247_pt1 | contig 11614 bp, 9 predicted proteins | sample LarsenN4metaG_FD_184113 | JGI IMG/M metagenome (GOLD analysis project Ga0209172, IMG submission 184113) | Hot spring sediment bacterial and archeal communities from British Columbia, Canada, to study Microbial Dark Matter (Phase II) - Larsen... ... | reverse complement strand
AGCAGAAAGTAATGAAGAAATAATAATAACAGGAATGGCAGAAGCAACTCATATTGATATTGCTTCTAAAATTGCTGGCAGGATAGACAGCATTCTTGTGAATGAAGGTGAAAATGTTCAGAAAGGACAAACCATAGCAATTATAAGAAGTAAGGAAATCGAAGCAAAACTTGACCAGGTAAAATCTGTAATGGATGCAGCTTACTCTAAACTGCAGATGGCTATTAACGGAGCCAGACCTGAAGAAAAAGAAATGGCTGAGAAATTATACCTTCAGGCAAAGTATCAGTTTGAATTAACAGAGACAACATATCTTAGATTTTTGAAACTTTATAACGATAGTCTTATTTCAGCACAGGAAAAAGATAAAATAGAGTTTCAGTACAAATCTGCAAAAGAGCAGATGGATGCAGCTAAAGCTAAATATGAAATGGTTCTGAAAGGTGCAAGAAATGAGGAGATTCTTATGGCAGAGGCAAATTACAGACAGGCAGAAAATTCATTCAGAGAAGTACTTGCATATGAAGAAGAACTTTCTATAATAAGTCCAATCAGCGGTGAACTCAGCAAAAAAATTACAGACAGAGGCGAAATTGTTGCAGCCGGATATCCTGTCTTTACTGTAACTGATTTGAGCGATATTTGGGTTACTCTTCAGGTAAGAGAAGACAGAATGCAGTATTTCAGAAAAGACGCTATATTTTCTGGAAGAGTACCGGCACTTGGAAATAAAAGTTTTGAATTCTATGTGTCATATATTTCTGCTATGGGAGATTTTGCAGTCTGGAAACCTACTAATCAAAAAGGAGATTTTGATTTGAAAACTTTTGAAGTAAGATTAAGGCCTAAAGGTAAAATAGAAGGTTTCAGACCCGGAATGTCAGTTAATATAATTATGCCAAATGGAAAATAAAGCTCCAATCATAAAGGTTTTACAAAGGGAAATTAAAAGAATATCAGGCAATAAAACTATTTATTTGTTGTCAATATTCCTTCCGTTCTTTTTGTTTACTTTTCTTGCTTATATTTATAATGAAGGTGTTGTCAGACAAATACCAATAGCTGTTTGTGATATGGATAACAGTGAACTATCACATACTTATCTTCAATATATCGAATCAACCGGCTCTATGAGAATTATTGGTCATGTAAATTCCGATGATGAACTTATTAATGAATTTAAAAAAGGAAATATTTACGCTGGAATTTATATACCTTCAGGCCTTGAGTCTCAGATAAAGAAAAATAAAAGCTCAGAAATTGTTTTCTACATAAACTCTACAAACCTTATTATCAGCAATACAATATTCAGAGATGCTACAGTAATTACTAAAAATATTTCAGGAAGTATTCTTCTGAAAAAACTCAGAGCAAAAGGTATTCCGGCTGATAATGTTATTAATATGATTAATCCTGTTAAAATTGAAGTTCAGTCTTTATATAACCCCTATTATAATTATCTTGTTTATCTTGTTCCCGGTTTAATTCCCGCTATGCTTCAGATGATTATAATGCTTGTTTCAGTCTTATTGATTAGCTCTGAATTTACTCATAATACATTTGACGATTTACTCGAGACTGCAAATTATAGTATAATCGCAGTTTTCTTAGGGAAATCAATTCCACATCTTGTTATTCATATAGCTACTATGTTTGGAATTCTTGGAATCCTATACCCTGTTTTCGGAATTTATCCGTCAGGAAATTTATTGCCTGTGATCTTACTTTTTATTTCTTTTATTATAGCTTCATTTTTCCCTGGAATGGCGATTTCCACTTTTGTTCACGACCAGTTGTTTGCTACTGAAATTGCTCTGTTTATAAATACTCCTGCTTTTATATTCAGCGGGTTTGTTTATCCGCTCTGGGCTATGCCCGGAGTTCATTCTGCGTTTTCTCAGTTATTGCCGTTTACTCACTTCCTGGAAGGTTTTCTTAAATTATTCTTTATTGGTGTTCCTTTCAGCGAAGTAAATACTGAATTCTTTAAACTCGAAATTTTTATTTTACCATCAGTTTTGTTAACTCTGTTACTTTTGTATTATCAAAAGAGAAAATTTTTAAAATGTCATATACATTAAACAACTACCTGAATATAGTTAAACGTGAAATTACCAGAATCTCAAAAGATAAGAACATCTTCATGATGATTATTATTGTCCCGGTTTTTTATTCTTTGTTTTACGCTTCTCTTTACTATTATAAAACTGAAAAAGATGTTCAGGTTTGCGTAGTTGATATGGATAATTCCGAATTTTCACGGAATTTTACTCAAAGACTTGATGCAAATGAACTTACAAAAGTTGATGCTGTTCTTTCGGATATCGCAGAAGCTAAACTTCTTCTGCAAAAAATGAAAATTCATGGTATAATTTTTATTCCGCCTTATAGTGAGCAGGATTTAAAATTAAATAAAGCAATTACAATAAAAGCTTATCTGAATACAACAAGATTTCTTGTTTCAAATGATATTAATAAAGCGGTAAATCAAACAGCTTTTTCTTTCGGGGACGATGCACGGAAAATATTATTTCAAAAATCAGGTTTAAGTTCAAAAGCTTCAGAGGAAATTATTGAACCTCTCAGACTCGAAGATAAACCGCTCTTCAATACTCTCGAGACTTACGGAGATTTTTTAATTCCCGGTTTGATTGTTCTCATTCTCTATCAGACTCTGATGATTGGTATGTCTGAATCAATGTCAAAAGAAAGGGAAGATAATACCATTAAAGATTTGAAAAGAATATCGGGTGGAAAAGTTCTCATTACCCTGGCAGGAAAGGGTACATTCTACATTATACTTTATTCTGCTTATTCATTTTTTCTCTTTACTGTAATATTCAGAATCTTCAGCATAAAATTTGAAGGTGACTATCTCGCTTTGAGTATATTGACTATTATGCTTATATTTTCAGCCATATTTTTTTGTATTCTGATATCTTCTTTTTTTAAGAGGAAAATCATTTCTCTTCAGGTCCTTGCTTTTTCTTCATATCCTGTTTTTTTAATATCTGGTTATGTTTTTCCTTTTCAATCTTTACCCTATGTTATCAGACTTATTGCGATGACTCTTCCGACTACCCCATATCTGAATGCTTTCATAAGATTAACCCAGATGAATGCAGGTATGGCTGATATAAAATCTGAATTATTACATTTATTCATTATCATGATTATTTCAGGACTTTTTGCCATTTTCCGCCTGAAAATAATATATAAAAAACAGGAAAACGAATAACAGAGTTTGCCGTGTTCCTTCACTCTTTTTTAAGGTCGCAGAAAAGAAAACCACTCAAAAGGCAAATTCCTCAAAACCCAGTACAGCAATATAATTCCAACCAGAATATAAAAAACCCGGTGATTGAAATCCGGATAAGCAAACTGCTTACCTGAAAACAACAGCATAATCTCATTAATAGAGGCAAACACAAAACCCGGTATAAAAAGCAATAACAACAGGTTGTTTTTTAGTCCCTTTAAAATATCCCCGTGCAAAATATAATATGCTCCGCGATTTCCTCCACAACCCGGACAATATAAACCGGTAACCTCATATAAAACACACGGAATCTTTAAAGGGAAATCAACAGGATTCATTAGTAAAAATGTAAATGAATAAGCGGCAACTGCAAATAAAAAAGCTGCCGCTCTGAATTTCCTCTTCCTTAAAAGATTACTACCGATTCCGTTATAATCAACAATCAATTATTTCACCAGAATTAATTTATTCACTTGTACGAAATCTCCTGTATGCATCTTACAAAAATAAATTCCGCTGTTAAGTCCGCCTGCATTGAAACTTATGTTGTGGGTTCCTGCATTGAAAATACCGCTGATTATTTTCTTTATAAATTTTCCCGATATGTCATATAAATCCAGATTAACAAATCCTGTTTCTGTAATATCAAATCTTATACTTGTTGTTGGATTAAACGGATTCGGATAGTTCTGATATAAAAAGTTTTTTGACGGAATCAGAGATATTTCAGACGAAATATTTACAGGATTTTCATTTGTATCTATTGCAATATTGTACAACAATCCACCACTTCCCATCTGTCTCGCATGTACTGCCTTCCCGGTGCCAAATACAGATCTGCCGTCATTTGATACAGAAGTATAAAACATTGAGCCGTTAGTTTTTAATGTAAATAACGGGATGCCGGTAGTATTGCGTGTTTTAAATACAACTAAATCATTTTTTGTATGTGCTAAATCCCCCCAGCTTGCCGCAGATAAAATATTTCCGTTCTTGGAAAATGCAACAGTTTGTACCTCATCTCCGCATCCGGTATAAGACCATATCGGTATATTTCCGGATGAAATTTTAAACATTCGAACTCTTCCGTCAAAACTGCTACTTGATATAAAAATCAATGAACCGTTTGCAACATATTGACCATCTTCTGAAATATCTACTGCCGTTATCCAGTTGTGATAAGTCCCTGGTGCCTCCTGAAAACTCCATTTCAGTATGTACGATGTCCCGTTCCATTCAAGCACTCTCATATATCCACGGTAATCTATCAGGGCAATATAGTTTCCGTTTCCGCTTATGCCCTGTTTTGTCTGTGTACCATATTGAATATCCCCCTGATACCTCACTGTGCCTGTATATGTATTTACTACCCAGCATTTTGAATAAGTGTTGACAATAACAAGTGAATCGTTATGTGAAATGTTAATCCCGTAAACTGAAGTTGGAACTCTTAGCTTCCATCCTTGAGTGCCGTCTGCATTCAATCTCAAAATAGTTGATGTGTCGCTTCTGTTTGCAGAACCTATATAGAAACTCCCGTTTGAAGCAAAATCAACAGGTCCCGCATTCCCGGTATCCGGTAATACTGTTAGGTTAAAATTATTCACTGGCACATTTGAATTTTTATTGAACATCAGAATATTTTTTCCTGATGAAAATACTATAAGCGTACCTGAATCATTAACTGCTGAGTATCCATCTCCGGCATTAGCTGCTGCTGTATAAGTCCATAATGGGGTCGAAGATAATGAATCATAAAGACACAATCTTTTGTTGTTCAGATTCCACGGAATCGAAAAAAGATTTCCAGGTCCGCTCATTGCTCCGCTACCTCCTATACTCGCCGGATCCTGATAATTCCATCTTGTTTCAGATAAATTTATACTGTAAAGTTCATTGATGTTTATCGGAGTTGTGATACTATTTCCGGAAAACATTACAGGAGAAGTGATAAATTTTACAAGATTTGATTGATATACTGCTGATTGATTCTGTGGAAAAGCATTAACAAAGTAAAACAAACAAATGAAAAGAGTAATAATCTTTTTCATATCTTTGATGTTTTTAAGTTAATAAATATATTAAATATAATTATTTTTTATTAATATTTATATTTCATTATTTTTATTATTTTATTTCATAAAATTACAAGATGAATACTGAAAAATATCTGGTCGGGAATGACTTCATTTCTTCTGATGAAGTTATTGAAATAAAAAATCCCTTTTCAGGGCAAGTGGTTAAGAAAGTCTTTAAAACCACAAAAGAAGATGTTAATAAATCTCTTAATTATCTTACTTCGGCTTTTGAGAAATTTAAAAAAGTCCCGGTTTATCAAAGATACAATTTACTCGACGCCATAACAAAAAAAATATCCGAGCGAAAGGAATTTCTGGCTGAAACCATTACACAGGAAACCGGAAAACCAATTAAATTTTCGCGTATAGAAATTGACAGAGCCATACTTACTTTCAGAACAGGTGCAGAAGAATCGAAAAGAATCGAAGGTGAAACTATTGACCTTGATTTACTACGCGGTTCTGAAAATAAAATTGCAATTATAAGAAGATTTCCAATAGGAGTAATATTTGCAATTACTCCCTGGAATTTCCCTGTGAATCTCGTTGCTCATAAAATATCTCCTGCGCTTGCCTCAGGCAATGTTATCCTGCTCAAACCAGCAACTGCTTCTCTTGTCTCAGGAATAGAAATTGGAAAAATTATAAAAGAAGCGAGCGAAGAAACCGGATTTGATTTTTGTCCTGTTAATGTAATTACAAGCTCAGGCAGTGAAGCAGAATTCTGGCTTTCTGATTCAAGAATTAAAATGATCAGTTTCACCGGGAGCCCACTAGTTGGCTGGGGGATTAAAAGAAAAATTTCACATCAAAGAATATCTCTTGAACTCGGTGGTAATGCCGGAGTAATTGTTGATAAAACCGCTGACCTCCAAAAAGCCGCTTCTAAAATTGCTCTCGCCGCTTTCGCAGTGGCAGGTCAAAGTTGTATTTCAGTCCAGAGAGTTTTTGTTCATAAGGATATAAGCGAAAAATTCACAGAATTATTAATTTCAGAAACTAAAAAAATTAAATTCGGAAATCCATTTGACGAAAATACTATCACAGGACCTATGATAAATACTGCTGAGGCAGAACGTGTAGAAAGATGGATAGGTGAAGCTATGGAGAGTAATGCTACTATAATTACCGGTGGGAAAAGGGAAGGAGCTGTATTCGAACCAACTATAGTCAAGGGTGCAAGCAGGGAATCAAACCTTAACTCCAAAGAGGTTTTTGCTCCTCTGCTAACACTGAGAGATATAGATGATTTCAAACAAGGTGTTGAAGAAATAAATAATTCTGATTTCGGTTTGCAGGCAGGTCTTTTTACAAATGACCTGCGAAATGCTCTATACTCCTATGAGAACATAGAAACGGGCGGGGTTGTTGTAAATGATGTACCGACATACAGAATGGATACAATGCCTTATGGCGGTGTTAAACATTCAGGAATCGGAAAAGAAGGAATAAAATATGCAATAGAAGAAATGACTGAAAGAAAAGTATTTGTAATAGATAAAATAAATGACTTATGATTGATAAAAAAGCAAAAATTACAATATTCGGTGGTACAGGTCTTTTGGGAGGTGCAATTTACCGAATGCTTAAAGTTCAGGGATATTCTAATATCCAAACTCCCTCAAGAAAAGATGGCTTTGATCTGCTTTCAAAAGAAAAAGTTGAAGATTATTTCCGAAGCGAAAAACCTTCTGCATTATATATGACAGCAGGGCTTGTAGGCGGAATAAAAGCCAATGACACTAGGTCAGCAGATTTTCTTTATCAAAATGCAATAATGATTTTAAATGTTATAGAAGCCATCAAAAATTATTCGCCCACAACAAAAATTCTTTACACAGGTTCTACCTGCATTTATCCGAAAGAAAACCCTCAGCCGATAAACGAAAGCAGGTTTATGTCAGGATATCTCGAAGAAACCAATAAAGGATACGCTGTAGCCAAAGGTATGGGTATTGTTGCATGTCAGCTTTACAGGAAACAATACGGTATTAATGCTATATCAGTAATGCCAACCAATCTTTACGGACCCGGTGACAATTATGATCTTGATAATGGCCATTTCATTGCAGCAGTAATAAGGAAAATCTTTGACGCAAAAACTAAAAATATCATACCGACTTTCTGGGGAACAGGAAAACCCCGCCGTGAAGCTTTATACTCAGAAGATTGTGCAAATGCATGTATATTCCTGATGGAAAATTACAACAGTCCTGATATAGTAAATATCGGCACTGGTTTCGATAATTCAATTACTGAATATATTGAAATTACAAGCAGAGTTATCGGATATAATGGTGAAATACTCTGGGATAAATCAAGACCAGACGGGACATTTGAAAAAAGAACGGATATTTCAAAACTGAAGAGCATAATGCCGGATTTTAAACCCCGTGATTTCGAATCGGGTCTGAACGAAGTCCTCAGAAAGGATTTCTACATAAGTTGATTTTTTGGGATAAATTTTGGGACAAAAAAAAATTATCTTAATTTGTATCTTTATAATTTTGTGAATTAAATTTAATAACATTGGCTAAAACACCTGACACTGTTGAAAAAATTGTATCTCTATCAAAAAGAAGAGGATTTATTTTCCAGTCATCTGAAATTTATGGTGGTCTGAACGGATGCTATGACTATGGTCCGCTTGGAGTTGAACTTCTGAAAAATATAAAAGAAGCATGGTGGAAAGAAATGACTTTCAGGGAAAATATCGAAGGACTCGATTCATCAATACTTATGCACCCGCGGGTTTGGGAAGCGTCAGGACACGTTGAAAACTTCACTGACCCGATGGTTGATTGCAAAGAGTGCAAAGCCAGATTCAGAGCCGATCAGCTCGAAGATGTCGAATGTGGAAATAAAGGTAACAAAGGACGCAAAGCAATAAAATGTTTCGAAGAAGGCAAATTTACAGAAGCCCGCCAGTTTAATCTAATGTTTAAAACGTTTATTGGTCCACTCGAAGATACAAGTGCAGTTGTGTATTTAAGGCCTGAGACAGCACAGGGTATCTATGTAAATTTCCTCAACGTAAAAGAATCTTCAAGACAAAAATTGCCGTTTGGTATAGCACAGATAGGGAAGGCATTCAGAAATGAAATCAACACAAAAAATTTCCTTTTCAGGACAAGGGAATTTGAACAAATGGAAATGCAGTTTTTCATAAATCCTGCTGAAGACGAAAAATGGTTTGAATATTGGAAAGAACAGCGGATTAACTGGTTTGTAAAATATGGAATGAAAAAAGAAAAAATGAAAATTTACGTTCACGAAAAACTCGCACACTACGCAAAAGCCGCAATAGATATAGAATATCATTTCCCGTTTGGTTGGGGAGAAATAGAGGGCATTCATAACAGAACAGACTTCGACTTAAAACGTCACAACGAATTCAGCGGAAAAAAACTCGAATACTTTGATGACGCAACAAAAGAGAGATATATACCTTATGTAATTGAAACATCTGCAGGTGCGTCAAGAAGTTTTTTTGCATTCCTTGTTGATGCCTATGACGAAGAAGAAGTTGTAAAAGAAAATTCTGATGGGACAAAATCATCTGAAACAAGAGTTGTTCTTCACCTGCATCCTGAACTCGCTCCAATAAAAGCCGCTATATTTCCGCTCGTAAATCGTGACGGAATGCCCGAAATTTCTCAGAAAATCACAGAAGACCTTAGAAATCATTTCAAAGTTTTTTATGATGATTCAGGTGCAGTTGGGAGACGTTACAGAAGACAGGACGAATGTGGAACCCCTTATTGTATCACAATTGATTCCGAAACCCTCGAAAATGGCTCTGTCACAATTCGTGAACGTGACTCAATGAATCAGGAAAGAATAAGCAAAGATAATATTATTCAATTCCTTAAAGAAAAAATCTGACAAATATTTTTTAAAAATTATCGGAATATGGAATCAAAACACGCACCTGCAGAAAGAACTTCTGCGGAAGATATAAAAAGAAAAAATAACAGGATTTCCTCACTCGATAATCTCAGATTTTTACTCGATGCTCTTCCCTATGTTGCTGTTATTCTTGATAAAAACAGACAAATAGTTTACTCAAACTCAAGGTTTATCACCATGCTTAATGTCGAGTCATTTGACATTATCATTTCACTTAGGCCCGGAGAAGCAGTGAACTGTGTCCATTCAAAAGAAATGTATGCCGGTTGTGGTACTGCTGAGAGCTGCAGATATTGCGGTGCTGTAAACGCTATTCTTGAAACCCAGAAAACCGGTAATCCCGCTATTCACGAATGCAGAATTCACTCTGATATGCAGGGACAATTTGTAACTTTTGACCTTGAAGTCTCAACTTCTCCTTTTATTCTTGATGACGAACAATTTATCGTTATGACGCTCAAAGATATAAGCGATGAAAAAAGAAGAAAAATTCTTGAGAGAATATTTTTTCACGATGTCTTAAATTCAGCCGGAGTAGTTTCCGGATTTCTTTCAATACTCAAAGATGAAGATGATCCGGCTCAAATGAAAGAATATGCCGGCATTGCTCTGAATTCAAATGAGCGTTTGATAGAAGAAATACTCGCTCAAAAACAGCTTGTTGCCGCTGAAAATAATGAACTTATTCCTGAACCTCGCAATGTTTCCTCACTAAATATGCTGAATCAGTTGATTACACAAATGAAACAGCACATCGTCGCTGAAAATAAAAATATCATATTATCTGAAAGCTCAGAAAATATTACATTCACTATTGATCCGGTTATTCTGAGAAGGATTCTAATAAATCTTGTCAAAAATGCTCTCGAAGCTACAGAACAGCATAACAACGTTATTGTAGGATGTGAACTAAAACAAAACGAAATCATTTTCTTTGTTAATAATAATACAGCTCTCAGCAGAGAAATACAGCTTCAGATTTTCAAAAGGTCATTTTCCACAAAAGGAGCTGACAGGGGAATAGGAACCTTTAGTGTGAAACTCCTAACTGAAAAATACCTGAAAGGGAAAGTCTGGTTTGAATCAAACCAGCACAATGGAACAACATTCTTCGTTTCATTACCAGCTTAGTCCAGAATCCGGTTTATTTTAAATTATTATGCCAAATATTTTGTTTTAAATATTCAAAATAAATATAAAAATATGGCAAAAAAAATAATCATTACAGGTGCTGGAGGTGGTTTCGGTTTGCTGACCGTAAAAACCTTACTAAGCAGGGGACACAAAGTCGCCGCAACAATGAGAAACATCAATGGCAAAAATAAAACTGCCGCAGAAGATTTAATTAACTCGGGAGCGTTAATTATCGAACTTGATGTTACTGACGAAAAAAGTGTTAACGAAGGAGTTAATCAGGCAATTGAAAAATTAGGAGGACTCGACGTACTTATAAATAATGCAGGTACTGGTTCAATCGGTATGCAGGAGTTCTTCTCCACAGAAGAGTTTAAAAAACTTTTCGACGTTAACTTGTTTGGCGTTCAAAGAATGAACAGAGCCGTCCTTCCTTTTTTCAGGCAGAATAATAGCGGGCTTATTATTTATATCTCAAGTCTTCTGGGAAGAATAGCAATGCCTCTATATGGTCCCTATCAGGCAACAAAATGGGCACTCGAAGCTCTTGCAGAAACCTACAGGGCAGAGTTGTCAACATTCGGAATCGAAAATTGTATTGTTGAACCCGGTGGATATCACACCTCATTCATGTATAATCTTCTGAAACCTGCCGACGAATCAAGAGCTGGCTCCTATGGCGATTTTATGAAATTTCCTGAAAAAATGTTCTCTCAGTTTGGCGAAGTCTTAAAAAATAACCCTCAACAGGATCCACAGAGGGTTGCTGACTCAATCGCTGATTTGATTGATGTCCCTGTAGGACAAAAACCTTTCCGAACTACTGTTGACTTTATTGGTATGGGCGATAATATCAGGAAATATAATGAACTTCTTGAGCAAATATCAACGTCACTTTTTTCAAATTTCGGGATCGGTGATTTGCTTTCTGTAAAGAAATAAACGATTTAAAGTCTAAATATATAAACTTTAGAATTTACTTCGGATGAAAAATTAAAAAAAGGGTTATTGATTAATTTTAAAAATAATCTGATAACCCTTTTTTTTAAAATTTATTGATATGCTATTTCGTTAGTATCATCTTTTTAATAACAATATAATTACCGGCTTCCAATCTGTAATAATATATTCCGCTCGGATATTTTGTTGCATTCCAGTTTACTTCATATTTGCCAGCATTAAATTGTCCATTTACTAATGATTCAACTTCCCTGCCAAGTGCATCATAAATTAT
>Ga0209172_10007246_pt1 | contig 11615 bp, 16 predicted proteins | sample LarsenN4metaG_FD_184113 | JGI IMG/M metagenome (GOLD analysis project Ga0209172, IMG submission 184113) | Hot spring sediment bacterial and archeal communities from British Columbia, Canada, to study Microbial Dark Matter (Phase II) - Larsen... ... | reverse complement strand
CGCCGCCTGCGCGTTCTGGTCGTAGGACCCGAGCGGCGCGCCCTTCACAAACTGCTCGACGCGCACGCGGAAGCCTTCCCGCTCGACGTGCGCCAGGTGCGCCAGCACCTGGCTGATCGACCACCGCTTGCGGTTCGGCTTCCAGTTGAACGCCGCGCGCGGCGCCGCCGCCAGCAGCGTTTCCAGAATCTTCGGCGTTTGCTTCAACGTTTCCAGTCCGGGAATCGCCTTAGCGCTCATCGCCTTTCTCCTTCTTTTTCACTTCGGCGCGCAAGCGCCCGCGCGCTAGTTGAATGGCCAGGGCATCGCCGACGCTGACCGCGCCGGCGCTCTTGATGACGTTCCCTGCTTCGTCGAAGACGATGGCGTAGCCGCGCTCGAGCACCCGCATCGGGCTCAACTGGTGCAACTGTCCGGCCAGCGACTTCAACCGCAGCCGCTCCTGCCGCACCCGTCCGCGCAGGTCGAACGACGCCAGCCGGGCCGCGGCCAGCGCCCAGCGCTGCCGCGCCTCGGCCACTGAATCGCGCAGCGCCAGGCGGAGCGCCGCCGCCAATTCATCGGCGCGCTGCGACTGCTCCCTGACCAATCCTTCCAGCCGCCGCCAGCCGGGCCCGGCCAGCAGCTCCGTCAAGCGCTGGCGGGCGTGGAGCGTCTGGTACCGCACGAGCTGCGCCATCCGCGCCTCGAGCGCCTGCAGGCGCTCTTTCAATTGCTCTTTGCTCTTGATCACCAGCTCGGCGGCGGCCGAAGGCGTGGGCGCGCGCAGGTCGGCGACAAAGTCGGCGATGGTGAAATCAGTTTCGTGGCCGACGCCGGTGATGACGGGGATCTTCGAAGCGGTGATCGCGCGGGCCAGAACTTCTTCATTGAAGGCCCACAGGTCCTCGAGCGAGCCGCCGCCGCGGGCGAGAATAATGACGTCCACCCGGGGCGCGGCGCGGTTGAAATACTGCAGGGCTTCCACCATCTCCTCGGCCGCGCCTTCGCCCTGCACGCGCACGGGATAGAGCAGCAGGTGGAGATTTTCGTAGCGCCGGCGCAGGATGCGGATCATGTCGGCGACGGCGGCGCCGCGCGGCGAGGTGATGAGCCCGAGGCGCTGCGGCAGCATGGGCAGAGGCTTCTTGCGGGCGGCCGCGAAGAGCCCTTCCGCCTGGAGCCGCGCTTTCAGCTGCTCGAAGGCCAGTTGCAGCGCGCCCAGGCCCACCGGCTCGAGGTAGTTGACCAGAAGCTGGTAGTCGCCGCGCGCTTCGTAGACTCCGAGCGCCCCGCGCACCGTCACTTCCAGCCCGTCTTCCGGACGCAGCCGCAGCAGACGCGTGTCCTTCTTGTTTACGAAGCAGCGCAACTGCGCCGAGGCGTCCTTCAGGGTGAAGTAGTAGTGGCCGTAAGGAGAGACGCGGAAGTTCGACACCTCGCCCTGCACCCAGAGGTCGCGGAAGGCGCGCTCCAGCAGCTCGCGCACCTGCGCGGTCAGCTCCGCGACGCGCCAGACCTTGCGCTCGGGGACGAGTTCGAGTTGCCGCTGTTCGGCCACGCACCCTCCGCCCGAAAAGCCAGAACACAAGCGAGAGTACCACAAGAAAACGGCAGGCGGCGCGGCCTAGAGCAGCTCGTGGGCGGAAAAGAAGTAGCCGATCTCGAAGGCGGCGGTGTCGGGGGCATCTGACCCGTGGGTGCAGTTGTTCTGGACGCTCGTGCCGAACTCGCGCCGGAGCGTGCCCGGAGCGGCCTTGGCGGGGTCGGTCGCGCCCATCACCTCGCGCCAGCGCGCGATGGCGTTCTCGCCCTCGAGCACAAGCACCACCACCTCCCCCGAGCTCATGAAATCCGTGAGCGGCTCGAAGAACGGCTTGCCGCGGTGCACGGCGTAGAAGCCTTCCGCCTGCTTCTTCGAAAGCGCGAGCGCTTTCTGCTCCACGATCTTGAACCCTTCCCGCCGGATGCGGGCCAGGATTTCCTCCGCCAGGCCCCGCGCCATGGCGTCGGGCTTGATGATGGCGAGCGTGCGCTCTATGGCCATCAGGAACCTCCGAGGCAGGAGGCAAGGAAGCAAGGAGGCAAGGAGAAAAGCTCTCCTACCCGCGCCATTGCTTCCACAGGCTCTGCAACATGGCGCCGATACGGTTGAAACGGTCCTTGAGTTGCTTGCATTCCGCCTCCGAGATATACTCTTCGTCCCTGCTCAGGTCCAACCACATCCGAACTTCGTCGCACGACCCGATGGCAACCTGCAAATACCTCTTGAATTCCGGTGTGGAGGCTCGCTTGGCCCAGCCTTCGACAATGTTGGCGGGCACCGACCGAGCAGCCCGGCGCAACTGCCTGGCCAACTCCACCTGTTCGAGCCTCGGGAAGCCTTTGGCGAGACGCGAGACTGCCAGGGCAGCGGAGTAGGACTCGCGATAGACCTCCAGGTCGTGATAGGTGCGGATGGCCACTCCTACCCCGCCTTCCTTTCCCTGCCTCTTTGCCTCCTTGCCTCCTTGCCTCTCTGCTCTCCCAGCACAGCGGCAACCGTAGCCCCAATCTCTGCCGGGCTCTCGGCCACGGTTACGCCGGCCTTGCGCAGCGCGGCGATTTTATCTTTCGCCGTCCCGGCGCCGCCGGCGATGATGGCGCCGGCGTGGCCCATGCGACGCCCGGGCGGCGCCGTGCGCCCGGCGATGAAGCCCACCACCGGCTTGCGCACGTTCTTCTTGATGTAGGCCGCGGCCTGCTCTTCCGCGGCGCCGCCGATCTCGCCGATGAGCACGATGGCTTTGGTCTCCGGGTCGTCGTTGAAGAGCCGCACGGCGTCGGTGAAGCTCGTGCCGATGATGGGGTCGCCGCCGATGCCGATGCAGGTCGACTGCCCCAGGCCGAGCGCGGTCAACTGCGCCACCGCCTCGTAGGTCAGCGTCCCCGAGCGCGACACCAGCCCCACCGGCCCGCGCTGGTGGATGAACCCCGGCATGATGCCGATCTTGCACTGCCCCGGCGAGATGATGCCCGGGCAGTTCGGCCCAATGAGCCGCGTGCCGCGCGCCGCCAGCGCCGCGCTCACCTTCACCATGTCGAGCGTGGGAATGCCTTCGGTGATGCAGACGACGAGCAGCAGGCCGGCGTCGGCGGCTTCCATCACCGCGTCGCCCGCGAAGGCCGGCGGCACGAACACGACGGAGGCGTTGGCGCCGGTTGCGCGCGCCGCCTGCTCCACCGTGTCGAACACCGGCACGCCCAGATGCCTCGTCCCGCCCTTGCCCGGGGTCACCCCGGCGACCACCTTGGTGCCGTACTCAATCATCTGCCCGGCGTGGAAGCTGCCTTCCCGGCCTGTCAGGCCTTGCACGACGACGCGCGTCTTGTTGTCAACCAGAACGCTCATGAGAATCCCCGATGCACAGGAAGCAAAGGAAGCAGAGGAGGCACAGGAGGAACGCTCATAGCTTGCGCCAGCCCTTCCAGAGACGCTGCAGGAGTGTTCCAATCCTGGCGTATTCTGACTCCAATGCGGTCAGCCCTTTGCCGTTCGACAAACCTTCATCACGACTGAAATCGAGCCACACCTTCATTTCCTCGCAAGAACCAATGGCCATCTGCAGGAACCGCCGGAATTGCGCCGCTGATTCGCGCCGCGCCCAGCCTTCGGCAATGTTGGCCGGGATGGAACGCGCAGCCGCACGCATCTGCCGCGCCAACTCGTATTGCTCATGTCTCGGAAAGCCTTGCGTCAGCCGCGATACTTCAGGCGCCACGCGGTACGCCTGCTGGTAAACCAGCAGGTCTTTGTAGTGGCGGATCGCCCCGCGCTTGCCTTCGCTCTTCTCTTCTTCGCTCATTCCTTTGCTTCCTCTGCTTCCTCTGCCTCCTATGCTTCCTTGGCTAGATGAACCACCTTTTTCGCGGCGTCTTTCATATCGACCGCCACCGTGAAGTTCAGGCCGGACTTCCGCAGAATCTCCCGGCCTTGCTTGACGTTCGTGCCTTCCATCCGCACCACGATGGGCACGGTGAGATGCAGCTCGCGCGCGGCTTCCACCACGCCGGTCGCCAGGCGGTCGCAGCGCAGAATGCCGCCGAAGATGTTGATGAGCACGGCGCGCACGTTCTTGTCGGCGACGAGGATCTTGAAGGCCTCGCGAATCTGCTCGGCGCTGGCGCCGCCGCCGACGTCGAGGAAGTTGGCCGGCTGGCCCCCGGCAAGCTGGATGATGTCCATGGTGGACATCGCCAGCCCGGCGCCGTTCACCATGCAGCCCACGTTGCCGTCGAGCTTGATGTAGTTCAGGGCGTGCTTGGAGGCTTCGATTTCGAGCGGCTCTTCTTCGTTCAGGTCGCGCAGCGCGGCCAGCTCGGGGTGGCGGAAGAGGGCGTTGTCGTCGAAATTGATCTTGGCGTCGAGCGCCACCAGCCGCCCGTCGCGGGTCACGATGCAGGGGTTGACTTCGACCAGCGAGGCGTCCTGCTCGACGAACACGCGGTAGAGCGCGCCTAGCAGTTTGGCGGCTTGCTTGCCCAGCTCGTCCTTCAGGTCGAGCCCGAAAGCCAGCCGCCGTATTTGAAACGACGGCAGCCCCGTCGCCGGCTGGAGCGCCGCCTTGAGGATGGCTTCGGGGTTTTCGCGCGCCACTTCTTCAATCTCCATCCCGCCGGCGGCCGAAGCCATTACCACCACGCGCGCCAGCGCCCGGTCAATCACCAGGCCGAGATAGAGCTCGCGCTCGATGGGAAGCGTCTCTTCCACCAGCACGCGCCGCACCACTCGCCCCTGCGGGCCGGTCTGCGGGGTGACAAGCGGCCGGCCGAGCAGGGCCGCCGCGTGCTTTTCGGCTTCGGCGGGCGTCGCCGCTTTGCGGATGCCCCCGCCCTTGCCGCGTCCGCCGGCGTGAATCTGCGCCTTCACCACGACTTCCGCGCCCAGGCGCGCCGCCACCGCCGCGGCTTCCTGCGGCGTGGAGGCCACCTCGCCCCGCGGGATGGGTACGCCGTAGCGGGCGAAAATCTGCTTGGCCTGGTACTCGTGAATCTTCATCGGGCGCGAGCGTCTCGGGGCTGTTGCTCTGGGAGTTGCGGCGGTAGAATGTCGTTTTTACCGCCGAGACGAAACGCCGAGTATATGGAACGCGCGGAGCGAAATCAAGAACCGGCCCCGGCGCTCGCCGCCGCGCTGGCGCAAGTCGCCGCCGGCCGCTCGCTTGACCGCGCCCAAGCGCGCGCCGCCATGGAGGTCATCTTGGACGGCGAGGCGAGCGACGCCCACATCGCCGCCCTGCTCGCCGCCCTGCGGACGAAGGGCGAGACTGTCGAAGAGATTGTCGGCTTCGCCGAGGCTCTCCGCGCCCACGCCCGCCCGCTCTTCGCCGCGAACGGGCGCCCGGCCGGCACGCTCGTGGACACCTGCGGCACCGGCGGCGACGCGGCCGGCACCTTCAACGTCTCGACCGCCACGGCCTTTGTAGCGGCCGCCGCCGGCGCTCGCGTGGCCAAGCACGGCAACCGCTCGGTGTCGAGCCGCTGCGGGAGCGCCGACGTGCTGGAAGCGCTCGGCGTGAACATCCTGGCCGAGCCGGAGCGCGTGGCCGCGGCCATCATTGAGCTCGGCATCGGGTTCGTTTTTGCCCCTAGCGTCCACACCGCCATGCGCAACGCCCAGCGGGCGCGGCGGCAGCTCGGGGGACGCACCGTCTTCAACCTGCTCGGACCGTTGACCAATCCCGCCGGTGTGGACGCGCAGGTCGTGGGCGTGCCCGAGGCGCGCTGGCTCGAGCCCATGGCCGAAGCGCTCCGGGCGCTCGGCGTGCGCCACGCTTTCGTCGTGCACAGCCGCGACGGACTGGACGAGGCCTCGCTCGCCGATACCACCGACGTGGTCGAGTTGCGCCACGACCGGCTCCACCGCGCCGAAGTCGCGCCCGAGGATTTCGGCTTGCCGCGCGCGTCCCGCGAAGCGTTCGCCGGCGGCGACGCCGAAACCAACGCCAAGATTATCGAGCGCGTGTTCGCCGGCGAGCGCGGCCCGCAGCGCGACATCGTGCTGATGAACGCCGCCCTGGCGCTGGTTGTGGCCGGGCAGGCGCGCGACTACCGCGAAGGAGTGGCGCAGGCCCGCCAGGCGCTCGAGTCCGGCGCCGCCCGCGACCGCCTGCGCGCCCTGGTCGAGTTTACCAACCGCCCGCGGGAGCAGACCCGATGAGCCGCGCCCAGCTCTACGACGAGCGCGTGGCGGAATACTACGAGCTCATTCCCCTGTCCAAAGACCGGCGAGACCTGGAGTTTTATCTCGACTATGCCCGCCAAGCCGGCGGGCGCGTGCTGGAACTCGGCTGCGGCACCGGACGCGTTCTCGTCCCCATCGCCGCGGCCGGGCTGGAAGTCGTCGGGCTCGACCTCTCCGAGGCCATGCTCGCCAAATGCCGCGAGAAGCTCCACGCGCAGCCGGCGGAGGCGCAGCGCCGCGTGCGCCTGCTGCGCGGCGACATGACGGACTTCAACCTGGGCGAAACCTTTACGCTCGTCATCATTCCCTTCCGGCCGTTCCAGCACATGCTCACGGTTGAGCAGCAGCTCGCCTGCCTGGGCTCGATTGCGCGGCACCTGGCCCCGGGCGGCAGGCTCGTCCTCGACGTCTTCCAGCCCGACCTGCGGCGGCTCCACGACCCGGTCTACCAGCAGGAGACCGAAGAAGTGCCGGAGCGGACGCTCCCGGACGGCCGGCGCTTCCGCGTCACCTCGCGCGTGCTGGCTTTTCGCCGCGCCGAACAAATCAACGAGGTGGAGCTCATCTATCATATCACCGGCCTCGACGGGCGCGCGGAGCGGATTGTCGAGCCGCTCACCATTCGCTACTTTTTCCGCTATGAGCTGGAGCATTTGCTCGCGCGCGCCGGCTTCCGGGTGGTGGAGCTTTACGGCGACTTCGACCGATCGCCCTTGCGGGACGGCTCTCCGGAAATGATCTTCGTGGCGGAGAGGACGCGATGAGCCAGGTGGCGCTGGTGCGGGAGTGGGACTCGGACACTTTCCACAAGAAAGTGGCGGAGCTCGAAGCGCAGGGCTACGAGGCCGTGCGCGAAACCTACCGCATCATTCCCGAGACTCACCCCGAGACCGGCGAGGTGATGCACCTGCACTCAATCGAGATGCGCAAGCCCGACCCGGGCGAAGCGTGAGTTGCGGCGGCCGCCGGCGGGTTATTACTCGCCGCTTCCGAGCGCGGGCGGCTTGACGCCGGGAGGGAGCGAAGGGAAGTTCGGGGAGGGCGCGGCGGGCTTGGGCAGTTGCGTCACCAGCTTGCGGTTCATTTCCAGGTGCTCTTCCCCGCAGCGGTAGCAGTAGCCGCGTCCGGTCTCGGCGTCGCGCAGCGAGGCCAGCTCGTAGCAGCCGCAAAGGCAGTCGCAGTAGCCGGTCCCGGTCGAGGTCTTGATGGGCACGAGCGCCATTCCTACGCCTCCTCGGTCAACCCATTGTAGCTTACCATAGAGCAGGAACTCGATGCCTCGCCAAGAGTCAGGAGCGCGTGTCATTCCGACCCCGCAGACGCGGGGGAGGAATCGGCAGTTCGACATGCCGATCCCTCGCCCCCAAGGGAATCAAGGGCTCGGGATGACAGGGAAACGGTTGCGCACGACCGTTTGATTGGGAGCGCCGGTGCTGATTCGCTTCGTGTTGTACGGGCTGCTCGGCTGGTGCGCCGAGGTGGTCTGGTCGGCCGTCACCGAGCGCGCGCTCGGCAAGCAGACTGACTGGCGCCTGCGCGGCCACACCTCGCTCTGGATGTTTCCGATCTACGGCCTGCTCGCTCCGCTCTATGAGCCGCTGCACGATTTCCTGCGGCCGTGGCACTGGTTCATGCGCGACGTCATTTACGCCCTTGGCTTCTGGCTCATCGAGTACGCCAGCGGGTGGCTGCTACGGCGGCTGACGGGCAAGTGCCCGTGGGACTACTCCGAGCTGCGCGGGAATCTCCACGGTTTGATTGCCTGGGAGTACGCCCCGGTGTGGTTCGTGGCCGGACTCGCCCTCGAGCCGGTGCACGACTTCCTCGTGCGACTCACGCCGGCCATCCGCGCCGCGCTCGCACTCTAACGGAACAATTCCCGCGCGCGCTCGTATAATCAAGCAAGACACCTGTGGAGGTCGGCGATGTACTGCAGCCACTGCGGGACCCAGGTGCAGGGGGAAGCGAAGTTCTGCCCGTCGTGCGGCAAGCCGCTCGGGCCGATTCCGGCGCCGGCGGCGGTGACCGCCCCACCGCGCAGCCGCGTGCAGAGTCATCTGCAAATGCTGGGCGTTCTCTGGATTGCCTACGGCGGGTTGAAGCTGCTGGGCGCGGGCGCGACGCTGTTCGCCGCAAACTTCATCCTCCCGAACGTCCATCTGCCGATGGAGGCGCGCTTCGTGCCGGCCCTGGTCACGATGGTCGGCTGGGGGCTGATGATTGCGGCCGTCGTCGGGCTGATGGCCGGGTGGGGCCTGTTGCAGCGAGCGCCCTGGGCGCGGCTGCTGGCGCTCATCCTCGCTTTCCTCGCCCTGTTCAACGTGCCGTTCGGGACGGCCATCGGGGTCTACACCCTATGGGTCCTGCTGCCGGAGGAGTCCGCCCGCGAGTGGGAACAGACCGCCCGCACCTGAAGTTCAACACCGAGGGGTAGCTCCATATGGTCAGAGAGGTTAGCGCGGGACTAACCTGATCCGGAACTTCTTGAAATCCTTTCGAAGGATCCGTTTCATCACATAGACTCCGACAAAGAAGCCCACGATCAAGGCCACTGCCTGAGCGGTCCTGACGATAGATTCTTTGGGAAGTCCAAGGATTCCCAGAACGACACCTAGCACGAACGCGATGGGGAGATTGACCGCAAGAGAAATCAGCGTATGTCGCCAAACCCAGGCCCACCAGACTCGGACTGCATGATTCAGGCCGGGCGCTACGAAGTCGGAAGTAACCCCCGTCATTTGTGTACTCGGAGGCTCTTCCAGTAGCCTCAACCCGAACGAGGCGAAATCCTTGTCGAGAAGGTTCCATAGTGTGTACACCTGTGCCGCAAAGATAAGAAAGACGGATCCGAGGAACGACACGATGGAGGTCGCGCGCTGTGTTCCGCCGGCCATGATGCTCAAGCCCATGAGAGGCGCGTTAAGGACAACCGCACCGCCGAAACCAAATAGAATCCACCGCCACAACCACGCCCAGCAGATTCGCAAGGCGTGGCCAAAGGTCGGCTGTAGAAAGGTGCTTTCGGAACTAGGGGAAGACGCCAATGGACTTTCCTAAAGCTGGCTTCCGATGGGCGCACTATGGGGCCGTGAGGAATAAGAAGTCAAGCTAGGCATTCTTCGTGCTACCGCAGTGTCAGGAAGTTTTTCAGCAGGCGCTTGCCTTCACCAGTCAAGATGGATTCGGGGTGGAACTGCACGCCCTCGACGCGGTAGCGGCGGTGCCGCAGGCCCATGATGACGCCGTCGCGCGTGCGCGCGGAAACTTCAAGCTCTTTCCTCGGAAAGCCTTTCGGCGAAACCACCAGCGAGTGGTAGCGCCCGGCCGCAAAGCGCGGCGGCAAGCCGCGGAAAATCGTCCGGCCGTCGTGGAGGATTTCGCTCGCCTTGCCGTGCATGAGCGTGGGCGCGCCCACCACTTTGCCCCCGAAGGCCTGCCCGATGGCCTGGTGGCCGAGGCAGACGCCGAGGAGCGGAACTTTGTCCGCAAAGCGCTCGATGACGGCCAGCGTCAGGCCGGCCGTATCCGGCGTCCCCGGTCCGGGCGAGATCACGATGCGCTTGGGCTTCAGTCGCTCGATTTCCGCCAGGGTCACCTGGTCGTTCCGCCGCACCACGACGCGCTCGCCCAGCTCGCCCAAATACTGCGCCAGGTTGTAGGTGAAGGAGTCGTAGTTGTCGAGTAAGAAAGTCACCCGCGGTTCCTTTTCAGTTTGAGATTCTTCGCTTCGCTCAGAATGACAAACAAGGAGCCTGTCACTCTGAGCGGAGCCAAGGGTCTCAATCTCTGCCTCATGGCAGTCCTTTTTCCGCCAATTCTATCGCCGCGAGCAGAGCCTTCGCTTTGTTGAGCGTCTCCTGGTACTCGCGCTCGGGCTGCGAGTCGGCCACCACCCCGCCGCCCGCCTGCACGTAGGCCACGCCGTCCTTGACGATGAGGGTGCGGATGGCGATGCAGGAGTCGAGGTTGCCCGAGAAATCGAGATAACAAATGCAGCCGGCGTAGACCCCGCGGCGGGTGGGCTCGAGCTCCTCAACGATTTCCATGGCGCGCACCTTGGGGGCGCCGGTCACCGTCCCGGCGGGAAAGCAGGCGGCCAGCGCGTCGAAGCAGTCCGCGCTGCGGCGCAGCCGCCCGCGCAAGCTGCTGACGAGGTGCATCACGTGGGAGTAGCGCTCGACGGCGCCGAGCTCCTCCACTTTCACCGAGCCATACTCGCACACCCGGCCGAGGTCGTTCCGCCCCAGGTCCACCAGCATGACGTGCTCGGCCCGCTCCTTCGCCGACTGCTTCAACTGCTGCTCGCGCCGGCGGTCTTCTTCTTCGCTCTCGCCGCGCGGGCGCGTACCGGCGATGGGACGATAGAAAGCCTCGCGCCCCTGCACCTTCACCAGCATCTCGGGCGAGGAGCCCGCCACTTGCAACCCGCCCAAGTTGAGGTAGTACATATAGGGCGAGGGGTTGACGATGCGCAGGGCGCGGTAGACGCTGAAGGGGTCGCTGGCCAGGCGCGTCTGGAAGCGCTGCGAGAGCACTACCTGATAGACGTCGCCGGCGCGGATGTAACGCTTCGCGCGGCGCACCGCCGCCAGGTAGTCGCCCTTGCGGAAGTTTGACTTGACCTGCAGCTTCCGCGGTCGCTCCCGCCGGCGCGCCTCCGGCAGTCGCGGCGCCCGCTCCAGCCGTGCTGCCAGGACATCCAATTCCGCCGCCGCCTGGTCGTATTGCTGCCGCAGGCTCCGGCGCTTGTCGCGAAAAACATTGGCGACCAGCAGGACCTGGTGCCGCAGGTGGTCAAACACCAGCAGGTGCGAAAAGAACATCAGCTGCGCATCCGGCAATTGCAGGTCGTCCGCGGCGCGACCGGGCAGGCGCTCGAGTTGCCGCACGACGTCGTAGGCAAGATAGCCGACGGCGCCCGAAGTGAACGGCGGCAAGCCCGGCCAGGAAACCGGACGGAAGGACCGTGTGAGCTCCCGCAGCAGGTCAAAGAGGTTTCCGCTGCGGTAGCTCGGCGCGCCCGCGCCGATGATTTCGGCAGCGCCGTCGCGATAGCGCAGCCGCAGGTAGGGCCCGGCGCCCATGAAGCTGTACCGGGCGATCTTCTCACCGCCCTCGACGCTCTCGAGCAGAAACGACGACTCGCCGCTGCGCGCCAGACGCAGGTAGGCCGACACCGGCGTCAGCAGGTCGGCGGTGATGCGGCGGGCGACCGGGATGACGTTCCCGCGCCGCGCCAAGCGGGAAAAAGTTTCGAAACTGGGCTCGACGGATTGCATGTCAGCTCGGCAGCCGGGCCAGCACGGCCCGGCGCATGGCGGCCACCGGAGCGCGCAGGCCTGTCCAGATCTCGTACTGGGCTGCGCCCTGCTCGACCAGCATCTCGAAGCCGGGCACGACGCGGCAACCGCGC
>Ga0209172_10007244_pt1 | contig 11616 bp, 5 predicted proteins | sample LarsenN4metaG_FD_184113 | JGI IMG/M metagenome (GOLD analysis project Ga0209172, IMG submission 184113) | Hot spring sediment bacterial and archeal communities from British Columbia, Canada, to study Microbial Dark Matter (Phase II) - Larsen... ... | reverse complement strand
TTCGAAACCACACTACGATATTCATCAATGAACGAAAATAGATTATCTAACCTATTCGTATTGGCAAAATGTAACGATGATTTCGTTGACTTAATCATACTGGTATTTACTGGTATTTATATATTTTACTATTTTCTTTGTTTAATTCTTTTACTTTTACTTCTTCTTTTTCCATAAATCCTTTTTGTTTTTTACACAAACGCCACCGGTTGGGGTTCGATATGCATTTGGTAATTTACCAGATTTATACCAATTTCATGCCGTTCTATAAGTTACACCAACTTGATTAGCATATTCGGATAATTTCATAAAGTTATACCTTTACTACATTATACCATACTTTTACTTTTATTATTACTATGTTATACTATAACTTACTACTAAAAATGAATTAGTATTCAATACTTTTGTGCATTCAATACATTTTGTTTTCTTTTCTTCACAGTTATGCAATGATATACCGTTACTGGAAATAAATTCACCACACTTTTGACATTTTATATCGGTTGGTTTTTAGGATTATGTTCACACCACTTAACATGATTTGAAAATATTCTACCTTCAATACTATAGAATATTTTATTACAGTGATGGCATTGTCTATCTTTTTCCATAGTTATTTCCTTAATATATTATACCATGTATTTATAATGGAGGAAACGCTTTCTGAAACACTAACCTTGGTGGAGAATATGGGGATCGCACCCATCTGATACCGCATTGCAAATGCGGTGAACACCCTAGCATTCCCATTCCCCAAAATAATCGCCGTACTCTCCGATGTGTCACCGCTCTTAGATATTAGCTTGCGGTTGCGCTTGTGTCTGGTCTAAGTCCAGTCTGTATATGATCCACCGTCTATACAGCAATGATGTTTTTTCCTTTTCAGGTATTCGTTGATGGAACCATTCATGGTGCTGGTTAGTGGAATTGAACCACTTTTAGGAAATCCTGACTCCTTATGAGAGAGTTGAGAGTCCATCGCTCACAACCAGCATGTTCAGAAGTGTTTGGTACGCACACTCCATAGATACCCATATAGAGGGTATCTTGTATCTTTTATAGTATTAGACAACATCAACCAGTCGTTGATAAACCCCGTTGTACCACGGGTAACTGGAATCACGATGCCCTGTTTTGTCGTTTGGGACAGGCTACCCACTTCTGAGCAGCATTCGGATATCTGCTCTATTTCTGCCAATGTGGTATACACGGCATATGGCACCCAAGCTAGGAATCGAACCTAGAAGTGTTCTTTAGGAAAGAACCAGTTTTCCGTTAGCTTACTCGGGCATGTGTGGGGAATGTTTAGATTCCCACGGTGGGGAGATATCTATGCGGTTGGCGAATTCCCCGTTATTCATCCAACATTTCGCGGTCCAATTGTCAGTTGCGCCTATGGGTTACACAGGTTCAAGTAGAATCCAACTGGACTCGGTTCATTTCTACTTGGAGATTCCCCAGGAGTTGTTCACGGGATTCTCAGCAAAAAATACGGTCATCGTCACACCACCTTGCGATAGTTGTTCATTGAAGAACCGTGCTTAGTCCCGACGCATCCAGCTTACAACTCATCGCTGGAGGATTTTCTTGGCACCCGATGAGGGATTCGAACCCCCGGCTAAGACTTTAGAAAAGTCCTACTCTTCCACTGAGTTAATCGGGCAAGTTATCAGTTTTTGTTTGTGGACTCATGCCAACTGCGGTTAGCATTCATCACACTCTCTAGGTGCCTAAACTGATGTAAGATGGATATCATTCTAAGCATGATATTCCTTATGTGAGCGCCCATACGGGATTTTACCTTGCGGACTGATCGCTCGCTTAGATGGTGTTGATGGCTTCGGACTATAACTTGTCCAGATACTTCGATGGACAAGTCAGGCATACTCTAAGATACTGCTATCAGCGTTGAGATGGGCATGGGTATCATAGGTTCCAACCGTTCCAAGTTTACTCTGAAACCACGCCTATGCGAGAAAAAATGGAAGCCATCAACCAAGTCCCGTTTGATCCGACCCGCACGAAACTTGGGAGGCTTACATAAGAGAGATGACGGTGAGGGGGAGTCGAACCCGCAATTGCTTGCGTTTTACCCGCATGAGGTTTAGTGACCGCTATTTGCAGTCTACCTCCGATCTACCACTGAGATACCACCGTCAAAAGAATGCGCTTAGTTTTTCTCTGTCCTTTCATCACTCAGTTGATACGATCGGTATCCTTCGTGACTACTGAAAAACTCGTAGGTTTGTTCTCATCATCGTACGTCGATGGTTTTGATACTTTGGGTCCGTTTACCAGTTGAATGACTGGTCGGGCTGTTCTGCCCTTGCATTTTCATTCACAGAACATCACTTGGCTCGTCCCAGCTTTGATGCCGGCGTTTCCGTATGACACTGTGCAAAATCCCCTTACTTTTCCTTGTAGTACCACAAGTAGCCCTTTTTTTCAAGGGGCTGGATGGTGCAGCAGGAGAATTTCGAAATCTCGACATCGACTTTGGAAAAGTCGCACTCTAGCCTCTGAGTTACTGCTGCATTTTTAGCCAATATCCTTTTGGAAACTTCGGTATAGTAACGACATTTTCTATTAAGCTAGGCTCTCCAACTGGAGTGTCAGCACCTTTCCATCATATAACATCCGATGACACAGGTATAGTTATCGTGAAGGAACTGGACTTACGGTCCCCGACTGTCATATCTCAAATCAGAAGTTATCGCCTTATGTCTCACAGAAAATTGGAGCGATGTGCGAGAATCGAACTCGCGTGTCCAGCTTTGGTCGAGGATTCTTCCTTTAGTGAAGTTTCCACGGGAAGGCTGGTGCATAAGCCACTCTGCCAACATCGCATAAAAAGGCTCCCATACTCGTCGTTCCCTACGAGTGATACTTGTTTTTTCAAGTCTCCGTTTCTGCATTGTGAAGAGGCTGGAGGGATTGGAAAATGGTGAATCTCAGAAAGGTTGGTCGCCGCCACATTCACTTTCTGGCACCTGAATGAAATGGAAGTATGAAGTTTCTGTCAAGCCACAAAAACTACAACGAGACTACTACCCTCGTTATGAAATAAGGCATTGATGGGAGCGCGGCTAGGATTTGAACCTAGATCAAAAGCTTATGAGGCTATTATGCTACCGTTACACCACCGCGCAATGACTAAATATTCTACCTTTTTCAAAACCTTTTTCAATATATTCTTCTAATTTATTTTTATCCACTCTAAAACATTCGTCCGTTTTTGTATTTTTAATCCACACCATATTGGAATACATTTTACCATATTTCTCTTTCGTGAATACTCCCTGGGAGTATTCACATTTTCATAACCAAGCAACTTACTGCTTCTCTACTAAAAGTGGATGCGAGTGATGGATTTGAACCACCGACTGGTTATGAGCCAGATGAGATAACCGGACTTCTCCACCCCGCGATACGATGCACACCAAGCGCCAGCTTGGGTTTACAGCGTTTCGAATTTGGTACACCTAAGCGGATTTGAACCGCTGTCGGGAGATTGAAAGTCTCCTGTCCTAGACCGGGCTAGACGATAGGTGCATGACGATGGTTTCGCTAACTTGTTAGCTCTGTTATCAAACCATCAAACTTAACATATGGTGAACGATGAGGGAATCGAACCCTGCGAATTACGGTTGAAAGCCGTAGGTTTTGCCACTAAACTAATCATCCATGTATTTTTTATATCTCTTGCGTATGGCTGCTTCACTAACCCCACACATTTTTCCTATTTCGGTAAATGACTTTGTTTTCTTCAACTCGACTATTTCTTGTATAGAAAGTCCAGATTTTCTATGACGTTCTCCACAACATTTTGGGGAGCAGAATCTTCCATTTTTTGTTTCTTTCCCACACACTTCACAGTTTACTATTTTTATAACTTTCTCCACTACAGGTATTTTAGTTATATCGAATCTTATAGGATTTTTTATCTCTACAATACCAGCATGAAATTCTCTATGACAGTTTGCACACAACATTACGCATTTCTCACATTCGTCGTATATCTTTTGCTTGTTTTTTATTTTGAAACCACTAATGTTGAAAGATTTTTGTTTAGGATCTAAGTGGTGTAAGTCGAAAGCGTCTTGACATTTATCATATCCGCAGACGCAGCACTTACCACCGAAACCAAAAACTATATTCTTCTTCATATTCTTATACCAACGCTTTATGTCTTCTGTCGTGCTACTCATACCGAACCTCCTATTAGTATTTATATATTATACTATAAGATTCAGTTATAAAATGGTACGCCTATGGTGAGTCGAACACCCTCAGAATCGCTTATAAGGCGACCGTCCACTACCGGCGAACACTAGGCGCATGTTTGGTAGGTTTTTATTGACGGGTTTATGCCTAATATACTATCTGATTTCTGTATTCGCTGTGGTAGGGAATGAAGGAGTCGAACCTTTCAGGACCGCCCAACATTGTCAACTGAAACGCTTATAAGGCGTTCGTCGGGTACATTCCCCATGATGTATTTTTGTTGGGAGGAATACTAACCTCCTTATGGTGCTTCCGTAGGGTAACGATCCCTCTTCTGCTGGTTAAAAGCCAGCGGCTCATCCACTAAAGCTTCGGAAGCATATTCAAGCTACTGATATATATTTTTCAACTGAGCTTCTTTCGTTGCTCATACCTCTATTGTAGAGGGTATTTTTATTTATCAATACCTATCTTTTCTTTCGGCGTGTCAGGTGTATGACACAGAGATGGTGAGGGCGGTAGGACTCGAACCTACATCTCCGCATTCAAAAGCGGCGTGTTTTCAACTACCTCGGTGCGGGTTCTTCAAGTTTTACATTTCAATCCACTTTACTTCGCTCCATTGACACCACACCCTCATAGATGGTTATTGGATATGTCTCGGTAACAAGCCCAAGAGACAATTGGTAGAGGCGCACATACTCTACTCTTCTAGGGCGAGTAGCCCTGCGCACTTACTGGCACTGAGTTGGTTTACATCGCTGTGTCCATTGTGGTGCCGCCCCATCCAAACTAACAGGATGAAACGACTGAGCATCGCCAACTACATTATACGACAACCGCCGGTGCATATCCGAGATTGTTTTTCAGTCGCTTAGGTTGGTTCTGTGAACTCCAAGCGTTAGGAGCCTTTGCCTTGCGGCATGAACAAAGTAATCGTCATAGGATAAGGTGTGTTGATTTCCTCACCCACTAAGACTTTCCCTCCGTAGGGGACTCTGGTAAGAGATTCTTACCGCTCTACATTCATTAGAGTGTTGCCTTCGACTTTGACCCCAACTGGATGTCTCCATCGCTTCCACACCTTATGTGTTCTGGTGTAGCTTTCCCTACGATCTGCTTCTACTGAAAATGGTGGAGACAATGGGGATTCAACCCATCACAACTGCATTGCAAGTGCGGTTCGCCAGCAAGGTACATGCCCCCATATTATGCAGTTCTTTTTTATTCCCGTTCTCGGGAGTAGCAGTATGTCGCTACATGCAGGGAACCACATTTCAGCTAGTGATACAAAGCCTGCGGGACGGTGAAGCTGGTTTCTTTTTTATGAGTGAAACACTTTGCCTCTCAGCTAAAGTTCTCGGTAATGGCTCGTTGGTTGCCACTGAGTAGATACTTCGATACCCAGCGACTATATTTTCACCAGCCCATTGCGGCTGGATGGATTCATCGTATCCGTTGAAATGGTGCCACCGCCGCCGACACGCTCGGCTACTAACCCCTCAAATCCTTTCGGATGCTGGAGAGAAGTTTACTATCCCCTACGAGGACAGGTGAAGGTTGGCAGGGCAGATTGTTTATCCAGCTTTGTTTTGGCTGAAGAGGTAGGATTCGAACCTACGGCGAGCATTTCTGCTTTCTGATTAACAGTCAGACCCCTGCTACCACTCGGGTACTCTTCAATGCTTTTATTTTTTTCAGTCTCTTGTGAACTGCAACATCCGAGACACCTATTTCAGATGCTATTTGTGTTATTGTTTTATTTTTTACTTCTTCTAGTAAATCTATTTTATCCCAATCAAACTTCCTCGACTTTTTACCGGCACACTCTTTTGAACATGTTATGGAATGTATTGGTTTTTCTTTGCCGCATATAGGGCAATATGTTTTCTCTTTATTCTTTGGTGATATATCGATAGACTCATTATAAGTTATACAGTTATCTGGAATTTGTAAAACTCCAGCGTGTATTTCACCATGACAATTATGACATACTAAAATACATTTTTTTAGTTCACTTACAATTGTTTCCCATTTTACAGGACATGCTCTAATGGCTCCGAAAGAAAATTCCTTTTCTGACGGATTTATATGATGTAGTGCCAGGGATTTATTGCATCTATCGTAACCGCATAGGCAACACTTACCGCCCATAACAGCCACAATTTTATTTTTCATATTTTCTCTCCAAACTTTTACTCTTTCGGCAGATGTCATCATAGTAATCCTCCTAACCTATATTTATATTATAACACATAAAGTTATAACTATTTATAGGTTAGGTTATTTTGGCAGCCTGCGAGGGATTCGAACCCCCTTCATCGGAGTAACAATCCGAGGTAAACACCTAGTATACGAACGAGCTATACCTGTTTCTTTTCTTTGATAATGTCGAAAGGAAACCTCACCATGTTTGAGCATCTTGAGGGATGCTCCTGTATGCAAGGTGAGAAACAAAGAGACACTGGTGCTGCTTGACGGACTTGAACCGCCGACCCACCGCTTACAAAGCGGTAGCTCTACCACTGAGCTAAAGCAGCATGCGGAAAATCTGAACCATGCATCATAGCTCCCGCAAAAGAGTATGATTATTGTTGCGTTGTCCAGCCATTTTCCTGTGGAGCCTACGGAGGGAATCTAACCCCCGTTTTCGCGATACAAAGGCGTTGTAATAACACTATACTACGCAGGCATAAACCCGTTCGTTATAGAGTAACGGGTGCGAAGCTCATTCAGATTGGAAATGCGTGGGGGAGTCGAACCCCAAACTCTATGTGTTTTGCAGACACCCACCAGAAACCCTCTGATGTACGAGACACGCATTTTGGTGGGAGATAGGTCGAGTTGAACGCCTTGCCCGTTGAGGAACTGGTTTACAGCCAGCCAGTAGCACCCGCTACTCTTATTGTATCTCCCATAAAGCCCTTTATTGTCGGGTTTGCTGGCGCAAAGGACGAACGCTTGCAGCACCTTATCAGCATGAAATTTCGGCATCGGATGAACCGCTTTCGCAGTAGTCTATGCTGACTACACCCTTACCTATCAGCCTTATTTAGATTGCTACCTTTGGTAGCGTGACACTCTGCTCACAGGCTGAAGCCCCTGAAGTGTCAATACGGTTTATTTCCTCTCGTAAACCGTCAACTGCGTCTGGTGGGTCCGTAGGGTAACGATCCCTCTTCTGCTGGTTAAAAGCCAGCGGCTCATCCACTAAAGCTTCGGACCCATTACAGTAGGTTACTTCAAATGTGATGTGTACCTACAAACATTGCTGTGGTGGGTCGCCAGGGAATCGGACCCTGTTCTGAGCGTTAAGAGCGCCCTGCATCGCCATTTATGCTTGCAACCCATTTTTCTTTCTGGATGACCAAAATCCTCTACCTTTTCTCCACTCTATTTTCATTTTTTCACATCTCGTTCTTATAGCATTATCGCAAACTCCAAACATTTTAGCTATTTGAGTTACTGGCATTTCATCAATAAGTTTTTGAAGCTCTTCCTTAGTGACTTCAAACTTTTTTCTTGATTGGAAAATACACTCACTCGAACAATATTTCATATGTGTCTGTATTGGCTTACCACATATCAAACATTTGTTAGGAGTGTAGTCGAAACTACCAGTTTTACGAAGAACCTTAGCCACCGTTTGGGGCGTTGGATTGTAATACTCTTTCCAATTTGAAAGTGTGAAGATTAGAGCTACTTTTTTCATAGCGTCGAAGCTTATAAAGTTTTCTCCATGCTCATGTATTTTTCTATGACAGTTTGGGCAGACACAAATGAGATTATCCATACCATCATTACCTTTTTTTGACTTTGGTAATATATGGTGTATATCACATGATGCGTCGTTCCAGCCGCATATAGCACACTTAGCATTAGCTCTTTTCAGTATCTTCGACACTGTTCTTTTTGAGAGCATAAGAATGGTTTCTTCTTTATTCATAGTATTCGAACCTCGCTGTATATATTTATACAGACATTATACCATACTTCGACTATTTAATTTGGTGCGGAGGGTAAGAGTTGAACTTACGGGGTGCTAACGCACAATTGATTTACAGTCAATCCCAGCCCACTACTGGTCTACCGCCGCATACTTCAAGCTACATTATATAGTTTTCAATCGTATCAGTCACTACTTAGGTCTGCCTGCCGTGTCTTTAGCACGGAGTCTTATGGCTCGCTCATCGTTTCTGATAGGCTAATCATAGCCTCGTTTTCTGTATTACAATCCCCATTCCTTTTAGGTGACTTGGGGTGTGTCACACGTTGGTAGACCATACCGGAATCGAACCGGTGACTCAACTTTGAGAAAGTTGTGTGTTTACCACTAAACTAATGGTCCATGTGGTGCGGGTAGCAAGAATCGGACTTGCGTCTAAACATTGGCAATGTTTCGTTTTTCCATTAAACTATACCCGCATAATTAAGCTACAAATATAGAGTTGTAAAAGAAGAAACCCCTGGTTTTAGCCAGGGGTTTCAGTGAATCTTAGGTTTGAGAACCCTTGTTTACACCGCACCCCCGAGGATTGTACCTTCGGCACATCCTTTATTCTCTATCTTATTATAGGTGCATGTAATCATTGAAAGTTGAATCCTTCTAAATGGTATTTATAAGCGGTTCACACAACCACTTACTTTTCTTTCTTCTGAGGTTTAGTATAACAGGTTTTTAGTTATTTCAATAGGGGAGTTATCAGCCAGCCGCCACTATATCACTCACCCTGACATCGTTATACCCACCTTCTGTATTTGGTGGATTTTTCATCAATATGAATAGCTACTAAACTGCCAAACCTTTGATTGGATATATCTATTGGCTTCTTTGACATACACATTTGCCTCCTTATCGCAATGTGATAAGGAGGAATGTGTGATTTATTTCATCTCGCAGCCGTTTGGACCACTGCAAGCCGCTCCAGCTATTGTAGTTACATCAATCTTGAAGTCATCCTCCATGCAGAGGCTCCAATCAACCTCTTGGTATTCGCGCTTCAAGTCAACCCACAACTTATAGTTGGATACATGCTTGAGAAGGTGTGAGCATCTACGCTTATCCCCGCCGCAGTATCTATCTGCGAACTGCTGGAAGCGGCGTACCCAATCCTCCTTGATGATGAGCTTGTCAACAACTGCCTTCAGCTTGCCGTTGGTTAGCTTCTTCTGATCATCTGTCAACTCAAGCTTCTCACCGATGCCGAGAGCCGAGTCACACGCTGCCCATAGGTTATCATCGAAAGCCTTCAAGCCGTCAACGATAAGCCCCGAAGCAAACAAAGCGCCCTCACCATAAATCTTCATTATTTCAGTTGGCTCCAAGACGCAGCAGAACGGAGCCTGTGGGTAATCCAAGTCGCCCGACATAGGCAGCAAGGAGATTCCTGCGAACCACTTGCGGTTGTTGTAAATGAACTTGGTTACATCGTCCCATTCATCATCACGAACGGTGATGGTGTTGGAAACATTGTGACGGAGCCATGAAGCAACACCCTCAGATTCTCTTGTTCCAAACTCAACCCAATTCTGCTGAGTCAAACGGACATGCTCAAGAAGCTCTACAGCGTTCATCTGATTCTTGAGCTTGGCTCCTTCGGGAACTTCACACAGGAATATGATGGACATGTCAGTTCCAGTTGCGCTCCACACCGACTTCTCAACGGCTCTTGGATTATGAGCCTGGAAATACTTGAGTGGAGTCTCGTTGACATTAGCCTGAACACGGCGGAAGTAGCGGCGGGCGTGGTGTGGGTGGATTCCACTTGCCGAGCCGAGCAAGCAGCTTGTGCTTCCGGCAGGCTTGACACAGGTAGCTCTTGCACACTTGTTGATGCCGAGCTTGGCGGCTATCTCTTCGTTCACCTTGAGAATAAGCTTTGCGCCCTTCTTCTGAATGGCTGGATCGAAAGCTATTTCTGGCGAATCCATCATGCCTGTCATGGAGCAGCCGAGAAGGGCTTCACGACGAACGATGGCTTCTGTGACTGGACCGAGATAATCAAACTTATCGTAACCAGCCTGCATGGTTCCGAGAATAGCGGCTGCACGGCAGGCATTGAGGAATTCCTCTTCCGTCTTGCACTTCTTCATGTTGATTTCACAGAGGTTACAGAACTGCCAGCCAGAGTTGCCATTCTCGTCATAGGCACGCATGCCGATTTCTACGCAGGGGTTATATAGAGCTTCTTCGTTGTCACTCCAAATGAATCCAGGCTCACCGAACTCACGCACCGACTTCATCAACTTCTCAAAGTCTTCACGGGAAGTCTTCTCACGAATGAGTAGAGCCGAGTTGTTGGAGCGTCCACGCTGTGGGTTCTTGATGAACCAGTCGCCAGTCTTAGCATTTACCATTTCGGTGTCATTAGCCGAGAATATGCAAATGGTTGCGCTGCGGCGAATACCACCACTAAGCACCGCATCGGACGCGTGCATGATAAGATCATATGCGTCGATAGAGCGAAGACGCTTCGATCCGGTTGCAAGCGTTACATCAAAAACACTTTCCATCTTCTCAATGGATTGTGTCAAGCCCTTAGCGCCCGGAGCCTTGCCGCCCCATGAGAGGGGAGCGCCTGCTGGGCGAATCTTGCTGAAGTCAAACTTTACCTTATGCCCTTGATAGTCGGGGAAAGGAACTTCGCCTGTGAAGTATGAAGAGATGAGAACGCCAATAGCGTCAGCCCAGCCCTCAATGGAGTCTGGAACAACATATGTCTTCTCAGCCTTGGTTCTGGTTGCAATGTCGCTCAACTTGGCTACATGGTGTGTCTGGACGGAAAAGCCCGTTCCACAACCACAAAGAAGTAGATACATGCACTCTTGGAAGAAACGAGGGCGATCAACGTAACTTACAGTGCAGTTATAGAGCTTCGCATTCTTGTCAAGGATTGGCTTACCACCAAACTGCAAGGCTCTCTGCGAGCCGAGGACACGCTTACGCTTTACCATCTGCTTTGCAAACTCAAAATCTTCTCTTATAGCTTCTATCTTATCTGCATACTTCTTTTCGTGCATCTCAAATACCCTATCAACCTGTTCGTCCCAAGATTCTCTTCTTTTGAGTTCCGGTACGAAACGGCTGTATTTAGCGTAACGGGTGTATTCCATGAGGGCGCGTATAGACATCTTATTGTTCTCCTGCTGTTATTTTAGTCTCTGTTATTTTTTTACAATAGTTACTAATTTTGAAAATCATTCCACTTAACCAGTTTTATGGGTATCGGGGACTATAGACTCCTGACCTGAGCATAACCAATAAAGACCAGTTCTATTGACTTTACTCAATCGCAGTTGCTTGCCGATAGGTAATGCCGATAGGCATTTGGTAATTTACCAGATTTATACCAATTCCATGCCGTTCTATAAGTTACACCAACTTGATTA
>Ga0209172_10007237_pt1 | contig 11622 bp, 10 predicted proteins | sample LarsenN4metaG_FD_184113 | JGI IMG/M metagenome (GOLD analysis project Ga0209172, IMG submission 184113) | Hot spring sediment bacterial and archeal communities from British Columbia, Canada, to study Microbial Dark Matter (Phase II) - Larsen... ... | reverse complement strand
CGTGTACGCGGCGATGGCGGCGCGCACGCCTTCGACCACGTCCGCGTAACGCACGCTCACAGACCCAGCTCGACGATCGGCCGGTCGAACGGGTACCCGTTGACCGCCCCGAGCGCGCCGAGCAGCCGGTCGTGCGGAAGGCCGGCGAGGAAGCCGTCGATCGTCCGCTCGAAGTTCGAGATGTGCCCCTCGACGGTCGCGGACAAGCGCATGTACTCGAAGCTCTTCGCGTGGAGGCCTTGCTGCTGGCGCGGCAGGTTCGAGAAGTCCTGCGCGGGGATCGGCGGCCACCGCGGGTCGTCGCACTCCCACACCTCCGGTGGCGCCGGGCGCTCGGGCTCGTCACCTTGTGGGAACCGTGTCAGCGACCAGATCTCCATCAGGGTCTCCTCCGGACCGAGCGGGCGGAACCGGTACGACGACGCGCTGCTGTACATCGGCAGCACGAACCAGTGCGGGAAGCAGTGGAAGAACTCGAGGTTGATGCCGCCGGCCTCGAGCGCGTTGAGATCGGGGACGTCGCACCCGCGCTCGCGGTGCCAGGCCGTCACCGCGTCGTTGAGGGTCCGGTACCACGTCGCGCGTGCGTCGTCCGGGTCGGCGGGCAGGTCGATGTCGCGCAGGCCCTCGGCGACGCGCACGTCGTTCGCGTGCACCATCCCCGCCATGCCCTCGCTCATCGTGCGCAGGTAGCGCAGGTCGGCGTCGACGAACGCGCGAGGATCGAACGCCTCGTCGTCGCGCCGGCCGTAGCGCGTCGGGATGACGAGCTGCGGATGCGTCTGGACGACGTGGTAGCTCTCGACGAACGCTTCGACCGCGAGCTTCCAGTTCACCGGGAGGCGGCACGCGTACCATGCCTCGGTTCGCAGCGATTCGATCTTCCACGCGTCGAGCGCGCTCGCGGCCGGCTCGATGCACTGCCGCAACGGCGGCGCGCCGTCGTCGAGGTTGATCCAGGCGCACCCACCCCACACCTCGCATCGCACCGGCACGAGGTCGAGATCGCAGCGGTTGTGATCAGCGAACGTCTTCGCGCGCGGGACGAACGTGTTCTTGCCGTCGGGCGCGTAGCACCAGCCGTGGAAGGGGCAGACGAACCCGTGCTCGCACGTTCCCCGTCCCTGCGCGAAGCGCACCCCGCGGTGGCGGCACGCATTGGAGAAGGCGCGCGCGCCCATGTCGTCGGTCCGCACGACGACGACCGACTCGCCGCAGGACTCGTACTCGGCGTAGTCGTTGGGCCGGGGGATCTCCTCGAGGCGGCACGCCATCTGCCACACCCGGCCCCACAGGTGCTCGACCTCGAGCCGGTGGAAGTCGGGGTCGAAGTAGCGTCGCTTGGGAATGCGGTCGGGGATCTCCACGGCGTGCGGCACCGCCACGACCCGTAGACTAGACCGATCGGTACAACGACTCTTCGGGAGCCCGACGTGCTGGTCGTCGGGGCCGGCATCACGGGCATCTACCAGCTCTATCGCGCCCGGGAAGCGGGCTTCACCGCGCTGCTCGTCGAGGCCGGCAGCGGCGTCGGCGGCACGTGGTTCTGGAACCGCTACCCGGGAGCCCGCTTCGACTCCGAGAGTTACACCTACGGGTACCTCTTCTCGGAGGAGCTCTTCGACGAGTGGGAGTGGGAGGAGCACTTCGCGCAGCAACCCGAGATCGAGCGCTACCTGAACCACGTGGTCGACCGGTTCGACCTCCGGCGCCACATCCGCCTGGGCGCTCGAGTCACCGCGGCGGCGTGGGACGAGCAGTCGCGCCGGTGGATCGTGTCGGCCGGCGGCACCGAGCACCGCGCGCGGTTCCTCGTCGCCGCGACCGGCGTGCTGTCGGTGCCGTACTTCCCCGGCGTGCCGGGCCGCGAGACGTTCCGGGGCGAGCAGTACCACACGGGACTGTGGCCCACGATTCCCGTCGACTTCGCGGACCGACGCGTCGCGGTGGTCGGTACGGGATCGAGCGGCGTGCAGGTGGTCCCCGCGATCGTCCACGAGGTCGCGTCGCTGACGGTCTACCAGCGCACGGCCAACTGGTGCACTCCGCTGAACAACGCGCCGATCACACCCGACGAGCAGGCGCGGTTGCGCGCCGAGTTCGAGTCGATGTGCGCGACGCTCGCGACGTCGGTGCACGGGTTCCTCCATCCACCGCACGACCGCGCGACGTTCGACGACTCGGAGGAGGAACGCCGGGCGTTCTTCGAGAAGATGTGGGCCAGTCCCGGCTTCAGCAAGCTGACGAGCAACTACACGGACCTGTTGCTCGATCCGGCTGCGAACGCGCAATGGTGCGAGTTCGTCGCCGACAAGATCCGCACCATCGTCAAGGACCCCGCGACTGCCGAGAAGCTGATCCCGAACGATCACCGCTTCGGCGAGAAGCGCCCGCCGTTCGTGACCGGCTACTACGAGGCGTACAACGAACCGAACGTCGAGCTCGTCGACCTGCGCGAGACGCCGATGGTGCGCATGACCGAATCGGGGATCGAGACGACCGACGGCACGCGCGACCTCGACATCGTCGTGTGGGCGACCGGGTTCGACTTCGGGACGGGCGCGCTCTTGCGCATGGGCATCCGCGGCCGCGACGGCATCGCGCTCGCCGACCACTGGGCCGACGGGCCCCGCACCTACCTCGGGATCCAGACCGCGGGGTTCCCGAACCTGTTCTTCCCCGGCGGACCGCACGCGGCGGCCGGCAACAACCCGCGCTACAACGGCGACCAGGTCGACTTCGTGACCGAGATGCTCGTGTACGTGCGCGACCACGGCTACGACACGATCGAGGTCGATCCCGCCGCCGAGGACCAGTGGACCACCATGGTCGACACCGTCGCCGAGCTTCCCCCGTCGTTCGGGGCGAGCAGCTACTTCTTCGGGGCCAACATCCCCGGCAAGCCACGCCGGTACCTGCTCAACGCGGCCGGGAGGCCCAAGCTCTTCAAAGAGATCGCCCGCGTGCGCGATTCGGCGTACCGCGCGTTCAGACTGTCGCGATCGGCGTGACCGGTGACCCGACCGCGCCCGGGAGTCGCAGCGGCGGCGCGGTGAGCAGGAACCGGCTCCGGCGGTGGTCGCGCAGCCAGGCGGCGAGCTCGTGCAGATACCACAGCTCACCGAGCGGAACGCCGAGCTTGAACAGACACAGGTGGTGGATGGGGAGCAGCGAGTGCCGGCCTTCGGGTCGCGTGCCGCGGACGAGCCCTTCCACCGCGTAGTTGTCGGCGACGAGCGCCGCGATCTGCGAGTCGGCGATCCATTCGAGCAGTGACTCGTCGCGCGCGTCGAGGTACGTGCACATCCGGTTGATCTGCACAGGGTCCGGGTCACGGTTCCACTCGAGCACTTTCGTCGCGAAGCCGGTGTGGAGCAGGAGCATGTCGCCGGGCTCGACCACCACACCGTCGGCCGCCATGATCGCCTCGAAGGTTTCGCGGTCGACACCGCGGAAGTCGTGGCCGAGGTGGTGCGCGAGGTCGACCAGGACGCCGCGTCCCTGCACGCCGTGCGCGGCCATGTGCTCGAGCCCGAGATGGTGCGCGAAGCACAGGTGCCCGCTCCCGTCCCCGGCCGCGTCGCGCTGCGGGCCGACGAGGTCGACGCCGCCGCGGTAGCCGTTGTAGAAGACGGCTTCGTCCGTCCCGTCGCCGTCGGCGTCGAACTCGGCCCCGGCATGTGCGAGCGAGTCCCACTGCGTCGAGTACTGCAGCGACAGTGTGACCGTGTCGTCGGCCCATACGTCGACGTGGCGGGCATCGCCCCACCTGGGGATGTCGCGCTGGCGGACGTTGTAGAACGCGGCCGGGTTGCCGTCGAGGTCCTCGGTCGGTGCGAGCACGGGCGGGTGGCGCCGCTGGTTCAATGCGGTCCCGCCGGGATAGTCGAGGGGGAGGCTGAGGCAGAAGCTGATGCCGGCCTCGACCTCGCGGATGCCCTCGAGCACCTTCGCCGGGGTGAGCAGGTTGATGCGGCCCAGCTCGTCGTCGTCACCCCAGTCGCCCCATGTCGACCCGGGCGGCCGCTGCACCCAGCGCTGCGCCACACGTGCTTCTTAGCACCGGCAGCATTGTCTGTACCGACCGGTCGGGTTACCCTCGGCGGCATGACGGACCGCGTGGTGTCCGCCGACGGGCACATCGTCGAACCCACCGATCTGTTCCGCACGCGGCTGCCCAAGCGCTTGCGCGACCGCGGCTTCTGGGAAGAGGAGTTCGAGATCGAACCGCTCGTCGAAGGCGGCGTGCGCGAGTTCGCACGCGTCCGCACACCGGGGTTCGAGGGATGGACGGTGTCGCGCTACCGCCACTTCGACGGTTCACCTCACACCGGCGACCCCGATCGGGTCGTCGACGACATGGATCGTGACGGCATCGACGTGCACGTCATGCACCCGAACCGGTCGCTGTTCGCCCTCTACTCCGACGACCACGAGCTGTCGATCGCGCATGCGCGCGTGTACAACGACTACGTCGTCGAGCGGTACACGCCGTACTTCGATCGACTGGTGCCGACCGCTCCGGTGCCGCTCACCGACATCCGCGACGCCGTCGGCGAGATCGAGCGCGTCGCACGGTCAGGACTGCGCGCCATCCTGTTGCCGGCGATGGCCCCGCTCCCCTACTTCTCCGACGAGCTGGAGCCGGTGTGGGCCGCGGCGCGCGCCAACGGCGTACACGTCTTCTTCCACTGCGCCACCGGCGGCGTGAAAGTCGGGCAAGCCGAGTCGCCGACGCTGCAACAGGTGCGGGCGATGGCCGACGAGCTGAACCGGCCGATGAACAGCCGGCTCGCGTCGAAGCGCATGATGGCGCAGTGCGTCTACAACACCATCAACCCGCAGCAGATCATCATCGAGCTCGTCGGCGGCGGCGTGCCCGAGCGATACCCGGAGCTGCATTTCGGGTTGATCGAGTTCAACGCCCACTGGCTCGCCTCCCTCGTCGGCGCGATGGACAAGGCATGGGTGACGGGCATCGGGCAGGACGCCGACTGGTGGCTCGGGTACTGGGACGACAGCCGCCCCGCGAACGACCAGCCCCAGATGGCGCGCATGTTCGACGTGAACGAGAAGTGGCCGTACCCGCTCACGCCGAGTGAGTACGTGCGGCGCCAGTTCCACGTCTCGTTCCAGGACGATCCCGTCGCCGTCGCCTGCCGCCACGTCAGCGGGTTGTCGACGCTCGTCTGGGGATCCGACTACCCGCATGCCGAGGGAACGTTCCGCGGCACCCGCGCGCTGATCGAGCACCAGTTCGCCGGCGTCCCCGCCGACGAACGCGCGGCGATGCTCGGCGGAACCCTCGGCGCGCTGCTCGGTGTGGCTTAACCCGCCGAGATCCCGTTGATGAAGATCTCCGCGAACGACCGCGCCACGTCCCGCGGCGGTACCCGCCCGCCGGGCTTCAGCCAGAGGTAGCTGTAGTTGTGCATCCCGAGCCAGGCGAGCGTGGTGAGCCGTGGGTCGACGGCGCGGAACTCACCGGCGGCGATGCCCTCGCGCAGGATGGCCTCGACCCTTCGCTCGTACTCGCGGCGGCGGACGCGGAACGTGTCGGCCCGTTCCGCAGAGAGCGCCGAGAACTCGTGCAGGAACACCCAGACGTGATCGGGGTAGCGGTGGATCACACCGAGCAGCTCCTCACCGAGCAGCGCAAGCCGCGCGGACGGCGAGCCACCCGCGGCCGCAACCCGGTCGGCGCCGGCCATCACCTCGTCGGTCACGCGGTCGTGGATCGCGGCGAGCAGCTCCTCCTTCGACTCGATGTAGTGGTAGAACGCGCCCTTGCCGAGCCCGTTGACCTCGCAGAGCTCGGCGATGCCCGTGGCGTGGTAGCCCTGCCGGGCGAAGACCCGCGCCGACGCGTCGATGATCTCGTCGCGGCGGGCCGTCCACCGGGCGGTGCGTTGAGGTTCCGCGCTCGCCGCCATTCGATGCAACCATACGTCGCGTGAGCGAACACCGGTTCGACGGGCGGGTCGCGGTCGTCACCGGCGGGGGTCGCGGGATCGGGCGCGCGCACGCCCACTTGCTCGCGGCCCGGGGCGCGTCCGTCGTGGTCAACGACCTGGGCAGCTCGATCGACGGCACCGGAGCCGACACCGCGCCGGCAGCGACCGTGGCGGCCGAGATCGTCGCCGCCGGCGGCGCGGCGGTCGCCGACCACCACGACGTGTCGAGCCCGACCGGCGGCCAGGCGCTCGTCGACGCCGCGCTCACGCACTTCGGACGCGTCGACATCGTGGTGAACAACGCGGGAACCGTCCGGTGGGCGGGCATGCCCGACGTCGACGCGGACAACCTCGCGCACCATCTCGCGGTGCACGTCGGCGGCTCCTTCAACACCACCCGGGCCGCGTGGCCGCACATGGTCGCTCAACGCTACGGCCGCGTCGTCATGACGACTTCGACCGGGATCTTCGGCCTGCCGAACAACGTCTCCTACGCGACCGCAAAGGCCGCGCTCATCGGGCTCGCCCGCAGTCTCACGACCGCCGGCCGGTCACACGGCATCAAGGTGAACCTCGTCGCACCCGTCGCGTTCACCCGCATGGCGGGCGGGCCCGGTCCGGCGAGCGACCAGATGGCGCCCGACCACGTCGCACCCATGGTCGCCTTCCTCGCGCACGAGTCCTGCCCGGTGAGCGGGGAGATCTACGCGGCGGGCGCGAACCGGTGTGCGCGCATCTTCGTGGCGGAGACCGAAGGCTACGTGCACACGGGAGTACCGCTCTCGCTGGAGGACGTCGCGCGCAACTGGGGCGCGATCAACGACGACGCGACGTACCACGTGCCCGCCGACCTGATGTCGTGGTCGGCGCGGTTCACCGCGCACCTCACCTGAGTGTTGCGGTATTCATGTCATGGCAGCGGGGGCCGCTTCAGTACGGCGACCCCGGGCAACTGGCCGGCACCGAGCACACGTAGTAGTGCCACCACAGATCGGCGAAGCCGCCCGCGGGGACGTCGACCCAGACGCCGGCGCTCCACTCGTGGACACTGCCGGTGTGGCAGTCGGTCCGGTCGTAACAGAGCGTGTAGCCGACGTACCAGCCGGCGGGCCACGTCACCCGCACGTGGTGCCAGCCGGGCGCGACCGACCGGACGTAGGGCGTGTCCTCGGCGTCCGGGACCGCAACGTCGTCGATGTACACGCGTTGCGCGGCGATGTTCGGACCGTACGGGCTCCTCGTGTTGCCGTGGATCATGAAGCCTTGGATCGTGCCCAGCTTCGTGAAGTACCACCGCACGTCGAGGAACTTGCCAGGTTCCGGGTTCGCCGTCACGGTGTCGCCCGGCGTCGGCGTCTTGTCGCCGTGGCAACTCGTGTTGTTGGAACACGCGGTCCACGCGACGGTGTAGCCGGCGGGCACGCTCACCTTCGCCGTGTACGTCTTCGGGTAGTCCTTGGGCATGACGTGGCGGAACGAGCCGTCGGCGTTGCTGGTCTGCACCGGCGACCCGTTGACCGTGACCTGCGCGCTGCGCGCCACCGGGTCGGTGGACGGGACGCGCGCTCCCTGCAGCCATCGGTCGGCGGGCGGCGGCGCGGGCGGGCGCGCGTCGAGCCATTCGTCCTCGAAGCCCCACGTGAGCCACAGCAGCGGGTCCGCTTTGCCGCAGGTCGTGACGGCGCTGCTGTTGTCGGCGCTGCATCCCTGCCGGTACAGGTACACCTTGTCGGATGTCGCCCACGAGTGGCGGTAGACCACCTCGTACACGGTGGACCCTCGGGCGAACGTGCACACCGCGTACGCCGACCACTTGCTCGAAGCGTCCTTCACACCTTGTGCGGCACCACGGGCCCAACCGGAGCCCGGGACGCACTCGTAGCGCAGACCCCGGACGAACAGGTTGTGCCCGCGATCGTCCCAACACAGCTCGGTCTCGAGCCGCACCACGCCCCGGGCCGCGTTCCCGGCCGTGGTCTTTGCTCCCCACTTGCACCCGGCGCCTGCTTGCCACAGCGCGGCCTGCGGCCGGGGACGGCCGCTCGACGGGATCGCAGCCGGGTCTTCGGGCGGCAGTCGCGGGATGCATCCACTGAGGACCACCGCGGCCGCAACCGCGACCAGCCCGCGCACGATCGCCCGCTGCTTGCCCGTCATGAGACGCCCTTCGGATGACTTGCCCGCCATGCCCGCGCCATCGCCCTACGCCGGCGGCCCGGCGCCGTCGAAGAGGATGTCGGGCCGGCACGCGTACCCGTTCGAGCCCTGGACGCACAGCTCGGCTACCAGCGGACCACCGGGTGCCTGGGGCTGCGCCGACTTGTACCGGTGGTCAAGCGTCTCCGGCGACGAGCAGTTGGTCTTGTCCCACCTGCAGCTCTGCACCTGCAAGACGGTGTGGATCGTCGCGTCGCCCCAGGTGGTGCGGGTCATCTTCCACGCGCCGGAGACCGGGATCTCCACGCCGACGGGGACGCTGCCGATCGGGAGCACCGTCTTCACGACGCCCTGGGCGACGCAGAAGAACTCGCTGATCCAGACGTTGCGGCTCACGGGGTAGGTTCGCAGACCTTCCATCTGCACACGCCCGCTGACGATGCCGAGCGCGGGATTGAGGATGCACGACGGCGAGTTCCCGTACGGCGTGTCGAAGTTCATCCTGATGTTCTTGGTCCGGTCGCTCCGCACGCCGCCGAAGCGGTCGTAACGAACGACGCGACGCCGGAACGTGCAACCGCGCTGGTAGGGCATCGTGGCAGTGAGGATGTGCACGAACGCCCGCGCCTCGTGCCGCCACTCGGGCCCGTACACGCAGTGCGAATAGCCGACGGTCTTGACGGGCGCCGCCGACGCCACCTCGGTCGACGGCGGGAGCAACCCGCTGGCTGCCGCGAGCGTGACCGCCCACAGGCAGCGCCCGATGCGCTTCCTGGATCGCATGCAACCGTCCTCCGTACGCGCCGCCTCCCTCTCCGGAGCCGGCACCTCGGCGCACTGTCGCGCTCGCGCCGCGCCGTGACATCGGCCGCGAGGCCAGATCTGCGTGGTCGCTCGGCCGATCGGTCGTCGGCCGCGGGACCGACGTGCAGGCCAGGGTCACACGTCGGGAGGGATCCAGTCCGGTTGGCGCTTCTCCAGGCGGACGTTCGTGGTGCCCAGGTCGACCACGGCCGGATATTATTTGGACCGACCGGTACAGCGTCGGGGGAGCAACGCGATGGCACTCGACCGCCAGAAGTCGCCGTACCGGCGGGGGATCCGCTTCGACGTGCTGCCGATCCCCATGGTGCGTGAGCGTTGCGTCGCCGTCGACGCCGGCGCGGTCCAGCTCGTCGTGGAGTTCCGCGAGCTGACGAACGACATCATCGACGACACCTACGGCGGCGCGGTCGAAGCACGCGTCGCGTTCGACGACTCCGGCGCGTCGCTGCACGTCTGCGGTACCCGCGACGGTCTCGAGCACCTGCGCTTCGACTGCTTCGAGGACGAACCGCACTACCACTACATCCATCAGGCCGATGGTGCGAACACCGTCGTGCGCATCGACGAGCTCGCAGTCGGCGACCCGATCGAGTTCTCGCTCGGCTGCGTCGAGCGCCATCTCCCCTCGATGCTGCGTCACTGCGGCGTTGCGAACCTCGCCGACGAGGTCGAGCGTGATGCCGACAGGGTGCGCACCGCGATCGGTGCCGTGCGCGACCTGATGCGCAACGCGAACGATCAGTCGGTCCGCGCGAGGTAAGCGGCCTCGACCTTGTCGAGGTCGCGCCGCACGGCCTCGGGAGTGCCGTGGAGCTGGATGCGGCCCCGGCCCATCACGTACACGCGGTCGGCGATGTTGAGCGCCTGGCCGACGTGCTGCTCGACGAGGAGCACGCCGACACCGCGCTCGCGTGCGGCCCTCCGCACGGTGTCGAGGAGACTGGTGACGATCATCGGAGCGAGGCCCAGGGACAGCTCGTCGGCGAGGAGGACCTTCGGCTGGCGACCGAGCGCCCGCGCGAGCGAGAGCATCTGCTGCTCGCCGCCCGAGCACAGCCCCGCGCTACGGCCCAGGACGCGTTCGAGCGCGGGGAAGAGCCCGCAGGCTGCTTCCGGCGTGACGCGCGCGAGCTTCAGGTTCTCGGCGACGGACATGCCCATGATCACCGACCGCTCCTCGGTGACGTAGCCGAGACCGTTGCGGCACCGCGCGTGCATCGGGGCGCTGGTGAGACGTCCGAGGAAGTGGACCTCGCCGCCGAGGGGCGCGAGCTCGCCGGCGAGCGTGAGCAACGTCGTCGTCTTGCCGGCCCCGTTGGGTCCGATGAGCGCGACGACCTCACCCGCGTCGACGTGCAGGTCGATCTCGCGCACGACGGCCATCTTCCCGTAGCCCGCCGACAGCCCGCGCGCCTGGACGAGCGTGGTCACGCTTTCACCTCTTCGTGCGCGCCGGTGTCGGCGTGGCCCAGATACGCGTCCCGCACGGCGACGTTGTCGCGGATCTCCGCCGGGGTGCCGCGCGCGATGACGGAGCCGAAGTCGACCACGACGACGCGGTCGCACGTCGACATCACCAGCCCGACGTCGTGCTCGACCAGCAGCACGCCCATGTTGCGCTCGTCGGCAAGCCGTCGGATGAGGTGCGACAGCTCCGCGGTCTCGTTCTCGTCGAGCCCGGCCGCGGGCTCGTCGAGCATGACGATCGACGGCGCGGACGCGACCGTGCGGGCAATCCCGACGAGCCGCCGCCGCCCGTAGGGGAGCGCTTCCGGGAGGTCGTCGAGGTGCGGTTCGAGCGCGAACTCGTGGACCGCTGCGACGGCGGTCGACGGCAGCGGATGGTGGCCGGGCCAGAACAGGTCGGTGAGCCAGGACATCCGCGTGGCGCGCTGGTCGCTGCCCGCCCGGATGTTCTCCTCGACGCTGACGTCTTCGAACAGCTCGAGCGACTGGAAGGACCGCCGCAGCCCGAGGCGGGCGCGCGCGGTCGCGTTGAGCCGGTCGATCGATCGCCCGCCGAAGGAGATCGAACCGGACGCGGCCGGCACGAACCCCGTCACCGCGTCGATGATCGTCGTCTTGCCCGCGCCGTTCGGCCCGATCAACCCGACGACCTCGCCCGGATTGACGTCCATCGACACGCCGTCGACCGCGACCACGGCTCCGAAGCGGACCGTGAGACCCGAGATCGACAGCGACGCGGCGGGCACCGGCTCGACGGTCGGGGGCGGCAACGGCGCACGCGCCTCGTGCCGGCCCACGAGGTGCAGGTTCTCCCACAGCGTTCGACCGTGGACGACGACGTCGGCGATGCCGTTCTGGTGGACGAGAAGGATCACGAACACGATCAGCGAACCGATGATCAGGTCCCACTGGTCTTCCAGACCGACCCAGTCCTCGACGATCCGGGTGCCGATGCCGCCGACCGCGTTCGGGCCACCGAAGGCGGCACCGAGCACGTACCCCAGACCGCCGATCACCGCGTGGCCGAGGCTGTTGATCGATTCGAACACGTTGAACCGCTCGTACTGGATGTTCTGGCCGCGGAAGCCGATGAGGATGCCCGCCACCGCGGCGATCGCGGCCGACACCGCGAACGCGTACAGCTTCACGCCGAACACCGAGATGCCGAGCGAGGCCGCGGCGCGCTCGTTGGTCCGAACTGCGATGAGGCGCCGACCGG
>Ga0209172_10007236_pt1 | contig 11624 bp, 10 predicted proteins | sample LarsenN4metaG_FD_184113 | JGI IMG/M metagenome (GOLD analysis project Ga0209172, IMG submission 184113) | Hot spring sediment bacterial and archeal communities from British Columbia, Canada, to study Microbial Dark Matter (Phase II) - Larsen... ... | reverse complement strand
CGGCATCCGGGCTGCGTTCGATGCCTTCGCCGAGGACGTGAACAACCCGTTCGACCCGAACGTGGTCTCGCTGCCTGAGGACGGCATCTACGCCGGGTCGTTCTTCTTCGGCCCGCCGCCGTGGGGTGGTCCGCCGGATCTCAACCCGTTCGCCCAGTGGTACCTGGAGCTGTTCACCAACATCCCCGGCTGCCCGTGCTCGGCGGACCTGAACGGCGACTGCGTGGTCGACCTGGCCGACCTGGCCATCCTGCTGGCCGGCTTCGGCGTCACCTTCGACCTGGAGGACCTGGCGATCCTACTGTCGCAGTGGGGCTGCACCGGCTAACGGTCGGTTGCGTCCCGGCTGACGTCTGACCATTCGCGCCGCGGAGGTTGCCTCCGCGGCGCTTTTGTTGCGCCCGGACTTGCGGTCGGAGGATCAGAAAAGCGGAAGTCGGGCGCACCTGCGTCGAGGAGGCCAGCCGGCTGCCACCGCCCGACTTCAGCCGCCGGTGATGCGCTCGAACAGCGCCTTGATCTGCTCCGGCTGGTAGACGATCGCCAGCGCGGCCAGCACCCAGGCCAGAATCGCGATCTGGAACGGCCGGTCGCGCAGCACCACGTCCGTGGGCCCGTCGACGTCCCCGTGCTCCACCAGCACGGCGAAGCGGAACACCGCATACACCACGATCGGCAGCGTGTACAAGAGGCAGGTTGACACGAACTCGCCCAGTTCGCGCGCGCCGTGCCCGAACTCGGCCTTCGTGCGGTCGTCCACCGCGTACAGCATGAAGCTCACGATCGCGATGCCGGCCGTCAGCGTCGTCATGTGGTTCAGCAGGTCGGGCGTGTACACCCGCAGCGTCCTGCGGTGCGCGCCGGCCGGGTGCGGGCCGCGGGCTTCCGCCCGCCCAGCCGCTCGCCCGCCGGCCAAGGCGTTCAGTTCACAGCGGCGCTTGGAGAAGCCCATGAACAGACACAGCGTGAACGTGCACAGCACCAGCCAGGGCGAGATGGGCACGTGCACCAGCACCGCGCCGGCCACTGCCCGAAGCACGAAGCCCAGGCCGATCGAAACCACGTCCAGGATCACGGCCTGCTTGAGGCTGAACGTGTACGCAAGCTGCAGCAGAAAGTAGACTGCCGCTACCACGCCGAAGCCGGCGTCCATCAACCAGCCGCCGCCCAGGCCCAGCACGAACAGGCCCGCGGCGAGGCTCGCCGCGGTCGGCACGCCGATCTCGCCCGACGCCAGCGGCCGCTTGCTCTTGCGCGGGTGGAGCTTGTCTTCCTGGCGGTCGTAGATGTCGTTGATGATGTAGACCGCGCTGCTGATCAGGCACAGGCAGACGAACCCCAGCAGCGTGAGGCCGACTGCCTGCCCGTCGCCCAGCTTGCGCCCGAAAACCAGCCCGGCGAACACGAACAGGTTCTTGATCCACTGCTGCGGGCGCAGGAGGCGAACGTAGGTCACGAGCCTTCCCGAAGCCGCGGCCCGCGGCTGCAGCCGGCAGGCATCGGCCGGCAGATTGTGCGAACGTCGAAGGCTGCGGTCAACGCAGCTTATCGGCCCGGTGGGGTGAGATGGGTGGCATTTTGTGTCAGCTCAGCGAGAGTGACACACAAAAAAGTTGGGGACCCCGGCCGAAGGCTGCTGGGCATCGGCCTCCGGAGAAGGGGTCCCCGCCAGGGTTTGGAGCCATTCGGTTGGCGGTGCCGAATGACCCGCCTGGTCGAGCCCCGCCGAACGACGGGACTCTCGCCGCGGACTGCCGGGCTCCCACTTGCAGTCCGTCATGCGCCAGCGGGTATGTAGCAACTGGCATTCCAGTCGCATCCTCTCCTGGCTCCGCTTTTTCATAAATCTCGTAAATACTTCTCATATATGAGGTTATAGAACAACTGGTTGGTCGGATCCGGCGGTCGCGCGGCGTGGGAACCGTGAAGGACATACCAGCCGACGTCGGAACTGGGTGGGTAAGGATTACCCACCCCCTTGTAACCCCGAACGGGGTCATCTTCCGCACGGGTGACGCCACCGGATATGGCCGCGTCGCGAGATCGGTGCCCCCCCAGGCGGCAAACGCCGTGGGGGAGCGGGATCCCGGCCCGGCTCGTGTCGATCGCATCCCGAACGGTCGCATGGACCGCTGCCCGTGGGCAAAGTCCGCATTCGCAAGTGCCATTGTGCGCCGGACCGGCTGCGGGCCCCCCCGGCAGCCTCAGCTCGGGTAGATATCCAGCGCCTGGTTCCAGGCCGTCAGCAGGGCCACGCGCGTGGCGCGGTCTTTTGGGAGCTCGAATGGACGGCCGCGGGCATCGAGGATCAGGCCCACGACGCCGCCGGTGATCTGGCGCGAGACGGTCTGGCCGGGGCCGGCGCCGACGTCGAAGCCTTTGGCGGGAGTCACGGTCACGTCGGCGGTCTTGCCGGGCTCCAGCGGGATGAGGTGCAGGTCGCCGACGTGAAGTTTGTGAGTCTCGCTTCTTCCGGTGGTGCGGAACTGGACGGTCATGCAGGGCGGAGCCCCGGGCAGGATGCCGATGCCAGCGGGCGAGCTGTCCCCGCTCCGAGCGGGCGAGACGCCCGGACCACCCTCGGCGGGCAAGATGCCCGCACCACCCTTGAGGGGCGAGACGCCCGTAGCGCCGTTGGCGGGCAAGACGCCCGCCCTCCGCGTTGCGGGCCGCAGGCCCGCACTCCCCGCTGCGGGGCGGAGGCTCGCAATCCCTTTGGCAACGCCGACCCCGGCGCCGCGCGGGGCGATGCACCAGCCCAGGCGGATCAGGCAGTCGCGGTGGAAGACTTGCAGCGCCGCCTCCTCGTGCACGGTGCTCAGCACGCCGAGCTGCGGCATCATGAAGATGCTGTCGACCGTCAGCTCGGTGAAGCCCTCGGGGTAGAAGCCGTCCATCATCATCAGGGCCGACTGGTTGCGGCGCGGGGCGTGGCTGAGCACGCCGCCGGAGCCGACCAGCATGTCCAGGTGCATCATGTCGACCAGGGACTGGCCACTGGCGAGTTGCTCGAAGGTATCGGCGACGGTGCGCTGCTGCTGGACGCCCTTGAGGCCGACGGCCATGGAGCGGTGCTGGATGAAGGCCAGCCGCAGGGCCTCGCGGCAGATGGCCTGCTCGATCATCAGCTCCTCGATGGTGTGCGGGATGGTGGTCGGGCGGATCATCTTGTTGCGGATGCGGTTGCGGATGTCGCGCTCGTCCAGCTCCAGCGGCACCCAGCGGACGATGTTCTCGAAACCGGCCTCGGCCACCACGTTGAAGATGCTGTAGCTCAGGCCGAGGTTGGCGGAGACCGTGCGGTTGAAGACGGTCTCGGGCGAGACGCCCGCGCTACCCGGGTCTTCGCGGTCGCTGCGGAAGACGCTGAAGATGTCGGTGGTGGCGCCGCCGATGTCCACGCCGACCACCTGGATCTTCTCGCGCTGCGCGATGAGCTGCATGATCAGGCCGACCGCGCCGGGCGTGGGCATGAGCGGCACGCTGGTCCAGCCCATCAGCTTCTGGTAGCCGGGGGCCTGGGCCATCACGTGCTCCAGGAACAGGTCGTGGATCTTGTGCCGCGCCGGCACCAGGTTCTCGCGCTCCAGCGTCGGGCGGATGTTCTCGCTGACGTACAGGGCCGACCGCTCGCCCAGGATGCGCTCGATCTCCTCGTGCGCCTGGTTGTTGCCGGCGTAGATCACCGGCAGCTTGAAGCCCACGCCGAAGCGCGGCTTGGGGTCGGCGGCGGAGATGATCTCGCCCATCTCGACCACGTGCTTGATCGTCCCGCCGTCGGTGCCGCCGGAGAGCAGGATCATGTCCGGCCGCATGCGGCGGATGCGCTCGATGCGCTCGTGAATGAGGCGGCCGTCGTTGGTGGCCAGCGTGTCCATCACAATCGCGCCGGCGCCGAGGGCGGCCCGCTGGGCGCTCTCGGCGGTCATGTTCTTGACCACGCCCGCGACCATCATCTGCAAACCGCCGCCGGCGCTGCTGGTGCCAACGTAGATGTCGCAGCCGTTGTCGCCGTCGCGCGGCTTCCAGACGGCGTCGTCCTTGATGAACCTGCGGCCGGTGAGGTCTTCGATCTCGCCGACGGCGTTGATGACGCCGCGGGTGACGTCCTCGGCCGGGGCTTCGACGGTGGTGGGGGCTTCGCCGCGGGTGATGAGGCGGAATTCGGCGTCCTTCTTCTCGATCAGGATGGCCTTGGTGGTGGTGGAGCCGCAGTCGGTGGCGAGGATGGTGCGGATGTCCTTGTCGGGCATAGCGCGTCGTTCCGTATTGAGGGATCGCCCGCGGAGGGGGCGGCTGGCACGGTCTGGCGCAGCCAGGCCGTGCTGAGCCAGGTGTCGTGGCAGCCACGGCCTGCCTGCGGCAGACCGTGCCACCCGGCCCGAAGAATCTTAGAGCAGCACGGGCGCGCGGCCAATGGGGCGGATGGAGGCTGTTACGTCAGCGCCGTGGGATCGGCTCGCCGCATTCGGGACAGCGGCCGGAGACGTTGCCGGTCAAGTCGTAGCCGCACTTCGTGCAGCGGCCGCGGGCGGCGCGAAGCCGGGCGCGCAGGTCGCGCAGATCGCGGCGCAGCGCGAGCGGGAACCCGATGGCGAGCAGCGCCATGGCCGCCCACAAGATCAGGTCTGCCGCGCTGATATTCACGATGGATTCGTCCTGTCGCCGACGCTGCGGAGCGCGGCCGTCGCCGCGTGATGGTCATTCTTGTCCGCAGGCGTTCGGGCGATATACTCGCCGACCGGGCCGGTGTGGGCGAGAGTCGAGCCGTACAACGGAGACGGATGCATGGCGGTCAAGCAGCCGGGCGACATCCGCAACGTCGCGTTCGTGGGGCACTCGGCGGCCGGCAAGACGACGCTGGGTGAGGCGATTCTGTTCAAGGCCGGGCTGACCACCCGCCTGGGCAGCGTCCACGAGCGCTCCAGCCTGCTGGATGCCGACGAGGAGTCCAAGGAACGCCAGCACAGCGTCGACTCGGCGTTCTTCTACGTCGAGCACGGCGGCAAGCTGCTCAACGTCTTCGTCACGCCCGGCATGCCCGACTATTGCGGTCAGGCCATCGCCGCCCTGGCCGCCGTCGAGACCGCCGTCGTCGTCGTGCCCGCCACCAGCGGCATCGGCGTCAACACCCGCCGCATGTTCCACCTCGCCCGCGACTACGGCCTGGCGCGGATGATCGTCATCAGCCGCATCGACGCCGAGGCGGTGGACTTGGCGGAGGTCTACCACGGCGTGCGCGAGTCGTTCGGGGTGAACTGTCTGCCGATCAACCTGCCGGCCGGCGGCGGCAAGCGCGTGCTGGGCCTGCTGGAGGACGCCAAGGGCGAGAGCGACATCCTGAACGCGGCCGAGTGCCACACGCAGCTCCTGGACGCGATCGTCGAGACGGACGACGCGCTGATGGAACAGTACATGGAGACCGGCCGCGTGCCCTCCGGCAAGCTCGGCCCGGCCGTCGAGCAGGCCGTCGCCAGCGGACACCTGGTCCCGGTGCTGTTCACGGCGGCGCAAGCCGGCGTAGGCGTCGACGAGTTGCTGGGCGCGCTGGCGACGTTCGCGCCCTCGCCGCGGGAGGGCAAGAAGCGCAAGCTGCGGATCGGCGAGGGCGAGGGCGCGAGCGAGACCGTGCTGGAGCCGAAGCCGGAAGGCGAGTTCGTTGCCCAGGTGGTGAAGGTGCTGTCGGACCCGAAGAGCAACATCAAGTATTCGCTGGCGCGCGTGTTCTCGGGCACGCTCAAGCCCGACGGGCAGGTCTTCGTCAGCGGCGACCGCAAGGGCCAGCGGCCGGGGCACATCCTGAAGCTGCGCGGCGTGCAGCAGGAGGAGATTCCGGCGGCCGGCGCGGGCGACATCGTCGCGTTCGCCAAGCTCGACATGAAGACCGGGCAGGCGTTGTTCGCCAAGGCGGGCGACGGCACGATCGAGATGCCCAAGTTCCCGCAGCCGATGTTCGCCTTGGCGCTGGAGCCGAAGTCGCGCGGCGACGTGGAGAAGATCAGCGGGGCGCTGGCGCGGTTCGCGGAGGAGGACCCGTGCTTCACCTACGAGCGCGATCCGCAGACGCACGAGCTGGTGGCGCGCGGCATGGGCGACCAGCACCTGACCGTCGTGCGCAGCAAGATGAAGCGCTACTTCAAGCTGGAGGTCGAGACCAAGCCGCCCAAGATTCCCTACCAGGAGACCATCGCCGGCTCGGCCAGGTACGTCGAATACACGCACAAGAAGCAGACCGGCGGCGCGGGGCAGTACGCCAAGGTGGTGATCGACCTGGAGCCCAGCGAGCGCGGCAAGGGGTACGAGTTCGTCGACAAGATCTACGGCGGATCGATCGACCAGCCGTTCCGGTCGAGCGTGGACAAGGGCGTGCGCGACCAGATGCGCAAGGGCGTGATCGCCGGCTACCCGGTGGTGGACGTGAAGGTGTCGCTGGTGGACGGCAAGACGCACCCGGTGGACAGCAAGGACATCGCCTTCCAGATCGCGGGCCGGCAGGTGTTCAAGAAGGCCTTTGCCCAGTGCCGGCCGGTCCTGCTGGAGCCGGTCGTGAACCTGGAGGTGACCGTGCCGGCGCAGCACGTGGGCGACATCACGCGCGACATCTCCGGCAAGCGCGGGCAGATCCTGGGACAGGACCAGCTCCCCGGCAACCAGATGGTGATCAAAGCGCAGGTGCCGCTGGCCGAGGTGGCCAACTACAGCTCGCAGCTCAAGAGCGTGACCGGCGGGCAGGGCAGCTATAGCATGGAGCTGAGCCACTACGACGTGGTGCCGCCCAACCTGCAGCAGCAGATCGTCGCCGCCCACAAGCCGGGAGCGGAGGAGGAGGAGTAGCGCTCCCCGGCCGCGGACGGGCCAATGATCCGTTGCCACGGCCGGAACGAAACGCAGCCCGTGGGTGGGGCGTTCCAGGCCGCTTCCCGCCCGGCATGGGGCGGACGAAGAGGCCGCCAAGAGAGGCCCGCCGGCTCGGGCCGACCCCCGGGGGCGTGGCAGGGCGCCACGCCCGGCGGCACAAACTGTCGCGCCCGCAGCCGCGAAATCGCCCGCCCCCTCAAGGTTCGCTTGACTTTCGGGCGGCACTTCGATGTTATGGGAGCTGACAGAAACACGGCGTTACGGCTGCCGCCGCGGTCGGCGGCGGCCTCCACGTCAAAAACACGAGAGGAGAGGTTCCAATGTTCAAGCGTCTGGCCATCGGAGTGTTCTGTTGTGCGTGCACAGGGATCGCCCTCGGTGCCGCCTCGGTAACGAAGATTCGTGCGTTTGCGGCCGTCGGTGACGGTCAGCAGGAGAACGCGGACGGCGATGGGATGGCGGTAGTAACCTTCAATCCCGAGTCCGGCAACCCCGGAACGGGCGATGGCCAGGGTGAAGTGACGGTCGTCGTCACGGGCATGCTGCCGGACACGACCTACCGGGTCCTCGTGCAGAGCGACTTTAGCGGACTGGACGCGGCGTTCGCCACGAATCCCAGTGGCAATGGGAACTTCCACACCGTAGTAACAGGCCCAAGCGCTGACCTGACCCAGAACACCTGCGTAATCATCTACATCGACGAGGACAATAGCACGACGTTGCAGGCGGGAGAGGAGCGCCTCCAGGGCGGTGCTTGTCAGTGAAGCGAGGCACCAAACTGCGCTAGTCCCGGTTCTCCGGCGTACGGATGAGGCCTTCGCGTCAATCGACGCTGCGGCGCCGGGGGGGATTTCCAGGTCGATCGGGCCGAGGAAGCGGGGCGGGGCGTTGTCCAGATGCGTCTGGCGGTACGCCAGGCCCAGTAGCTGTAGGTCGGGTCTTTGACCGGTCTTTGACCTGACACGCCCTTAGACGACGCCCAAGACGGCGCCGTCGGGTCTGGCGACCGGTCTGCCGACCCGACCTACGCGGAGGTGCGGGCCGGCCTCAATCCACTGCGCGGCGCCAGCCGCCGGACGGGATCTCCAGGTCGACTGGGCCGAGGAATCCGGGCGGGGGGTTGTCGAAGTAAGTCGAGCGGTAGGCCGGGTCGAGGAAGTTGCTCGCCGACAGCGTGACGCCGACGACGAGGGCCCCGTCCACGGTCACCTGGTTCGTCGTGCTTGCGTCGCCTGAGACGTAGATCAGACCGGTGATCTTCGAGGGGTAGCTGTCGAGCTGGTCGGTGTCCTCGGAGCCCTGGTAGGGCGTGCCCGGCGGGTTGAGGCTCATGCCGGCCACGGCTTCCGTCAGCGCGGACGAGACCGTCTCGAAGCTCATGGGGCCTTGCACGAGCAGCGCCGGGTAGTTCGCCACCGCCGCCTCCCAGTTTACCGAGCCTTCCAGCCTGGAAGCCGTGTCGGGATTGAGCACCACGAGGGTGCCATAGATGCGGCAGTTGCGGATGCGCAGCTCCTTGCCGCCGCAGTCGATGACGTAGATACCCTGCGGGTTGGTGGTGGGGCCATAGGGGTTGTGGGCCGGGCTGAGCAGCGTGTTCTCGATCACGCGGGCCGGCGCCGCTTGCGCAAGGGTGTCATACACGATCGCCGTGCCGTTGGTGAGGTAGTAGTCGAAGGCCTGGGCGTCCGGCAGCTCGCGGGGCGTGATGCCGGTGGTTCGCGTGCCCGTGTAGGTCGCACCGGTGATCGCATTCACCGCCTGCACCTCGCAGGCGATGCTGGAAGCCGATGCATCGACCGTGTCGTTGGCGCTGAGGGTTGCGGGCACGAGGCATTGCATGGTGGCGCTGCTGAACAGCACGTCATTGCCCGCGTGCAGAGCGACCTCCAGGCACGTCAGGCCGCGCTGCACGGCCGTCACCGTCGCCTGGAGCTTATAGCGGGCCTGGCCCTGCACGCCGGTGCCGGTCAGCAGGACCGATTCGACATTCGAGTCGGCCAGGTTGCCGTCCGCCGGGTCGACCACGGACAGCGTGCAGGTTCCGTCGCCGATCGCCAGGTCCTTGAACCAGTCGCCGTTGGCCCGGCTGCGCCAGTCGGAATCGCCGCGAATCAGGTGCAGCCCGATCTCCACCGCCGACTGCGCGTACAGCCGCGCCGCCGCGAAGTCCGCATCCGCCCCGCCGCCGCGCAGCTCCACCCGCGCCGCCGACAGCGCCGTCAGCCCGATGACCGAGACCAGCAGGGCGATGCCCAGCACGGCGACGTAGAGACTGCCGCGGGCGCGAGCTTTGCTTTGGCATCTCATGGCTTCGTCTCGACCTCAGCGGGGGTTGGGGCTGAACGTGGCCGCCGCCTGCGACTTGACCGCGGTCAACGTCGCCACGGGCAGGTCATTGTGTGTAACGGTGACCACGATCCGCTTCAGGCCTGTTTCTTTTCCCGTGGCCGTCGTCAGGTCGCCGGCTGCGACCCAGGCGACCGCCACCGTCTGCCGCCAGCCGGCCAGCTCCGCGCGAACGGCGCCGGCCTTGTCCTGTGGCGGGGAAGCGTCCCAGCCGTTGTAGTCGTCCACGTCGTCGTAGACGGCGCGCGACGCGCTCGATTCCGGCGGCTCGGGGCCGAACAGCGGTGCGTCGGTCGGCTCCTGGTATGCTTGCTGGAGGATTTCGGACATCAGCTCCTGGGCCAACAGCACGCCGCGGTCGCGGTCCTGCGTCCTGGCGGCGCTGGTCTTGACGGCGCCGACGGTTTGCAGAGCGGCGACGAGCAGGACGCCGACGATGACCGTGGAGACGGCGGCCTCGGCCAGGGTGAGCGCGCGGGGCGCGGTCGTGCGGCGGCGGTCGGCGGCACGTGGGCTCATGGCGTGGCGACCTCCGGCTCGTTGAGGAGCGGCACGGAGGTTTGCAGGCGTGCGGCGGCATCGGCGCCGACGCGGAGCTTGATGGCGGCGGCGGTCAGGAAGTAGCGCGACGTCTCGATCTGCTGGTCGGAGCTGGCCGTGTAACGGCCGTAGACGCGGAACATGGCGTCGTTCTGTTTCTGCAAGCGCGCGGTGGAGGGGCTCCAGGTGGCGCCGGAGTCGGTGGACCAGAGCATGACCGGCACGTCGGCAGGCGCGTTGGTCGAGTACAGGTGCTGCAGCACTGCGGTTTGGGCGCCCACGCCCTTGGCCACGATAACGAAGTCCGTCTGCGCCAGGTCTGTAATCACGACATCGGTGAACGTGAAGCCCGTCCAGTCAAACGCGGCCGGCAGCGACGAGCTCGGGAGCGTAGCGGGCGTGCCGATCGGGCTGGCGGCCGGCTGCGGGTTGCCGGCTGTGGCCGGCAGGTGAATGCCAACGCTGACCGAGCCGGCCTGCGGTCCAGCCTGTAGCATCAACTCGACCTTCGTGATCTTCAGCGCGGTCGCGCCGGCCGGCGTCGTAGCCGTGTTGCGGAAGAACTCCGACACCCACAGCGTCGGCGAGAGTGTCAGCATGTGGTATTCTGCCGTGACGCCCGACCAGGCCTCCAGCGACGCCAGCAGAATCTCCGGCCCGTCGCTGGCGGCCGTCTCCGTGCGAAGTGTCGTGTACGTGCGGAACAGATACGCGACATCGAATTCCTGCACGTCGTCCGCCAGGTTCTGGACCGTGCCGGCGTTGTACTGGCGCGTCAGCGGGTCGCCGGCCTTGCCCGACCAGGCGTAACGGACCAGCTCCGGGGCGGTGTCGCCGTTGCGGTCGGGGATGGTGAACTCGATCGTGCGCACCGTGCGCTCGGTGAAGGTCTGCGCCAGGTACAGCTCGTCGGTCAGCCGCGCCAGCACGCCGTGCGACTCACGCACCGGGGCGATCTTCCCCGGCGTCTCGGGCAGGGCATGCGAGGCGACGAGCACGGCCGAGACCAGGCCGCTGACCAGTACGGTCATGACCGCCAGCGCCACGACCAACTCGGCCAGCGTCAGGCCGGGGCACAGGCCGCCGGCCGGTCTTTGCGCCGGGAGGCTCTGAAGAAAGACCGGCCGGAGGCCGGTCCCCCGACGGGCGACTGGCTGAACTTCCGCCCGCTGCATCACGGCTTCCGGCCGCCGCATCACTGCGGCGGCTCTGTTTGTGCTCACTGCACCTTCGCCTTGCCGGTCTGGGCGTCCAGTGTGACCGCGCGCGTCTCGTCACCGACTCGCAGCACCACCGTCCCGCCGCTGTCCGGATCGCCGTAGCCGTTGAAGATCACCGTTGCGTCGCCGCCGAAGTCGGCACTGACCAGCGTGGCCAGATACGGCTCGTCGGCCAGGCGGACTTCGTACGTGGAGCCGGGGCGATCCAGGTCCGGCACGCCCTCAAGCTGATACACGCCGCGGGCCGCATCAAACACCGCGGTCACGCTCGCGCTTGTGCCCCGCGCTCGCTCCTGGGCGTACAGCAGGTCCAGCCGCACGCGGCCGGCCGCCGCATCCGCCCGATTGCGCGTCAGGGCGCTCGCGACGCGCGGCATGGCCATGGCCGCCAGCAGCGCGAGGATTACGACCACCGCCGCCAGCTCGACCAGCGTGAAGGCCGCCTGAAACCGCCTGACAGGCACACAGGGCTCCCTCTGCGTGGCTGCGCGACTTGGCGGCGTCGGGCCGGGCCTCCGGGCGGGACGCCCGGGCCAACCGCGCATGCACGCGCGGGTCGTATCGGCTGGCCGGGAACGTCGGATTCGCAAGGCGACGCGAGCGCCACCCGGCTGCGTTCGGCGCCGGCCGACAATTCTTGAAGAACCCGATAACCCG
>Ga0209172_10007231_pt1 | contig 11633 bp, 10 predicted proteins | sample LarsenN4metaG_FD_184113 | JGI IMG/M metagenome (GOLD analysis project Ga0209172, IMG submission 184113) | Hot spring sediment bacterial and archeal communities from British Columbia, Canada, to study Microbial Dark Matter (Phase II) - Larsen... ... | reverse complement strand
AGCCGCCGCAGAGAGGCTGCGGCCTGCTCCCATGGGGCCAAGACTGCGGGCTCAAACGTGCCCGTGCCTGCGTATGAGAGAGGGGAGGTGAATTGCGATGAAGGCGACCCGATGGCTCGGCGCAGCAGTGGCCGTGGGGGTGCTGGCAGCCGCCGGGCCCGCGCGCGCCCAGGGCTATTTCGGCTCTCCGGTCATCCCCAACGGATTCTTCGCCGCACCGTCACTTGGGCCCGGAATCCGGCCGCTGGGACCTGCCGGCCCTCTGGCTGGCGGCTTCGGCTCCGCCGCCCTCCTGCGGGACCGCATTCTAGCCGCCCAGCTCTTCGGGCGGGATCTGTCCACGGGCTTCCCAGCGCCGCCCGTCGCCGCGCAGGCGAACCCGGGAGGCGCGGGCCAGAGCGGGGCCGCGGCCAGACAGAACGAGGACACGGCCGAGCCCGGTGCGAACGGCTCGGGGCGAGCAGCAATGCCGGCGGCATCACTGGCGGCGGCGGCGTGGTGCTCTTCGACCGCTTTGGAAACCCAGTGCTGGCCACCCCCGTGGGCGCGGTGGCCGTGCCGGGGGCCATTCTGCCGCGCACGTCTGAGTCGGTGGAGGCGCGGATCGAGAAGGACGGCCGCCTGTTCATCCGGTGGAACGGCGACCCGCGCACCGTCCGCGGAATCACGTTTGCCCTGCTGGACAGCCGGCGCAACACGATCAAGGCCACAGTGATCAACCGGCTGCCCACGGAGACGCGGTTCAAGCTGACAAACCGCACCGCCTACTACCAGGTGCGGGTGGACTACGTGAACGGAACCACGACAACAGTGGTCTCACCGTTGTAGCGCCGCCTGCACGGCGACCAGGGAGTCCTAAGGGGCGTCCTCAGCCGTTGCGCAGCGCCACGATCAGGCCATCCCGAATGGGGACGAGCGTGCTGGTCCACGCCGGGTCGGAGGTCAGCAGGCGCGTCGCCTGGCGCACCCCCTGGGTTGCCGGCGACTGGTCCGACTCATCGAAGATGGCCCCGTGCCAGAGCATATTGTCGATGATGAGAATGCCCCCCGGCCGCAGCTTGTCCTTGGCGACCGGGATGGAGTCCGGGTACTGTTGCTTGTCGATGTCGATGAAGAGGATGTCGAAGGGGCCCTCGGCCTCCCGGAGGGCGTGCACTGCTTCGCCCACGTGGTAGCGCACGATCCCGTCGAAGCCCAGCGCTGAGAGGTGGCGGCGCGCCCGCTGGGACAGCCCTTCGTCCCACACCACGTGATGGACCTCCCCGCCTCCGTTCTCCTTGACGCCCCGGGCGAACCAGGCTGTGGAGTAGCCATAGCCCGAGCCCAGCTCGAAGACCCGCCGCGCCCCCACGAGCCGCGTAAGCAGGTAGCACATCTGGCCCGAGGCCGGGCCGACGATGGGGAATCCCGCCTCCTCGGCGTGGGCCTCCATCGCCCGGAGCTCCGGCGGCCGCTCGGGCACCAGGCTGTCAAGGTATTCGCGCACCTGCGCGGGAATGGGATCCACGGCCATTCGGCTCTCCTCGGGTGGGTTGCGATGCATCCGGGCTGGCGGTTCGGCCCGCCGCTCACGGTGCTCCGCGTTGCCAGGGCTTTCTCCCGCCGAGGGCCATCATCCTGCTGCGCTGCAGCCGCCGGGGCGCGGAGCAGTCAGAAATGAAGGGAGTGTCCGCAGAGCCCCGGGCATCCGACCCGGCCGGGGCGAGGGAATCCCCTGCCGCGTGTCGAATCGGCCGCCGCCTGACTGCGGCTGCAACTCCAGGAGGAGGTCCACCCACTCACATGATTCTCCGAGCGACATGCACGACCGCCGCCGTTGCGACGGCTCTCGCGCTGGCAGCGCACGCGGCCGATTGGCCGCAGTTCCGCGGGCCCGACCGGTCCGCCATCTCCAAGGAGACCGGCCTGCTCAGGAAGTGGCCGGAGGGCGGCCCTCGGCTCGTGTGGAAGGCGGCGAACCTGGGCGAGGGCCACTCCACGCCCTCGGTTGCCGGCGGCCGCGTCTTCGGCATGGGCCTCCGCGGCGAGAATGAGGTGGTCTGGGCGCTGGACGAGAAGACCGGCAAGGAGCTCTGGTCCACGCGCATCGCCGGCGCCATCGTCTTGGGAGGTCCCCAGGGCGGATACGGCCCGCGCAGCACCCCCACGGTCGACGGGTCCCGGCTCTTCGCCCTGGGTGTGGGCGGCGAGCTTGTCTGCCTGGAGACCCAGACCGGACGGCTGGAATGGTCCAAGAGCCTGGTGAAGGACTTCGGCGGATCCGTGCCCACGTGGGGCTACAGCGAGTCGCCGCTCGTTGATGGGGACAAGGTGATCGCTACGCCCGGCGGCGCCAACACCATCGTGGCATTCAACAAGGCCACCGGAGCCGTCATCTGGACGGCGAAGATCCAAGAGGGCAGCCGCGTGGCCTACTCCTCCTGCATCCCGGCGGTGGTGGGCGGGCGGCGCCAGTATGTCCAGTTTCTCGCCGGAGGAGTGGTGGGGGTGGATGCGCGGACCGGCGAGCTTCTGTGGCGCTACGACCGGCCGGCGAACCGGCAGGGGATCAACTGCTCCATGCCCCTGGTTCAGGACGACCTTGTGTTCGCGGCATCCGCCTATGGGAATGGCGGGGGACTGGCGAAGGTGTCGCCGCAGGGTGCCGGCTTCCAGGCACAGGAGGTCTATTTCACGCGGCAGATGCAGAATCACCATGGGGGCATGGTCCTGCTGGGCGGGCACCTCTACGGGTTCGACAACAGCAGCCTGACCTGCCTGGAGTGGAAGACGGGCACCGTCAAGTGGACGGATCGGAGCGTGGGCAAGGGCTCCCTCGTGGCGGCGGACGGGCTCTTGATCGCCCGCAGCGAGCGCGGCTCCGTGGCGCTGATCGAGGCCAATCCGGAGAAGTACGTGGAGCTGGGGCGGTTCGATCAGCCCGACCGCAGCAGCGCTCCATCCTGGCCCTATCCGGTGGTTGCGAATGGCCGTCTCTACCTGCGGGATCAGGACATCCTGCTGTGCTACGACGCAACAGCAGGGTCGGCTGCAGGCGAAGGCAGGGGCTCCTCGGCACGCGCGGCCACGCAATAGCCCGGATCGCGCGTACTCACAGGGGGCGTGCCCGCCCCACCCGACGCCATCCGAGGGCAGATCCACTCCATGACACTCCCACACTGCACGCGCGCCGCACACCGGTCGTGCTGCGCGCGGACGGAGGACCGGCGCCTCGCGGACCTTTGGGCATGGGCCCCGACGGCCTGCACGGTGCTGGTCGTCCTCGTGCTGTGCTCCGCGGCCCGTGCGGCCGACTGGCCCCAGTGGCGCGGGCCTGCTCGAAACGGCCTCTCATCGGAGACCGGCCTGAACTGGGCGTGGGGCCCGGCCGGTCCCCGCCGCCTCTGGACGGCCCAGGTGGGGCAGGGCTTCTCCTCGGTGGCCGTTTCCGGGGGACGGCTCTATACGATGGGCAACGACGGAAGCCGGGATTCCGTGTTCTGCCTGGATGCCCTCACCGGCCGGCAGATCTGGCGCTTCAGCTATGCGTGCGGCCCGGGCGACTATGAAGGCCCCCGGGCCACGCCCACGGTGGCCGGCGGTCGGGTCTACACGCTGAGCCGCGAGGGAGAGGCCCACTGCCTGAAGGCCGCCAACGGCCAGCTCGTTTGGCGCCGGGACCTGCGCGGCGAGATGCGGGCGGAGCCGCCCCGATGGGGCTTCGCCGGCTCGCCGCTTCTGGCAGGCAGCCTGGTCCTCTACAACGTGGGGACGGCTGGGATCGCCGTGAACGCGGGCACCGGGAAGACCGTCTGGGCCTCCGGCCCGCGGCAGGCCGGCTACGCCTCGCCGGTGCCCTTCACCGCGGGCGGCAAGCGCGGGGTGGCGCTGTTCGTGGCCTGGGGGATCGTGGCTGTGAACCCGGAGGATGGGCGCCCACTCTGGCAGCATCCCTGGGAAACCAGCTTCGGAGTGAACGCCGCCGACCCCATCTTCTCGGGGGACCAGGTCTTCATCTCCTCCGATTACGGGCGGGGCGGTGCCGTGCTGCGCATCTCCGGGCCCCGTCCCCAGCGGGTATGGGAGAACCGGGAGATGAAGAATCACTTCAACTCCTGTGTGCTCATCGGCGGCAGCCTCTACGGCAACGACGAGAACACCCTCAAGTGCGTGGACTTTCGTACCGGCGCCGAGCGGTGGCGCCTGCGGGGAATCGGCAAGGGCGGGCTCATCGCCGCCGACGGCCGCCTCGTGGTGCTGTCGGAGCGCGGCGAGCTTATCGTGGCCTCCGCCACGCCGGAGCGGTATCAGGAGCTGGCGCGTGCCAGAATCATGCGGGGCGAGTGCTGGACACACCCGGTCATCGCCAACGGCGTTCTCTACTGCCGCACGCGCCAGGGCGAACTGGCGGCCTTCGACCTCCGTCCGGCGCGGTGAGCGGCCGGACCGGCCGAACTCGCCGAATCCAGCCTGCCCCTCCCGCTCAGTCCCGGAATCCCCGGCCTGCTGGACCCAGCCCGCGGAACCGGTCCAGCGTCCCGCCTTGGAGAATCAGCAACTACCGGAGGAAGCCTCTTGGAAATCGAGTGGATCGAGATTGACCGCATCGTGGAGGATCCCGACCAGCCTCGCAAGCGGCAGGATGAGGAGGGCCTGCAGGGGCTGGCCGACAGCATCCGCCAGCACGGGGTGCTCCAGCCGATTACCGTGATGCCTCTGGCAAGCGTGAACATGTACAAGATCATCACCGGGGAGCGGCGCTGGCGGGCTGCCCAGCGCGCCGGCCTGGAGGTGATGCCCTGCATCGTGCGCGAGAACCCGCCGGACGACGTGCTCACGGAGCAGCTCATTGAGAACATCCAGCGGGAGGATCTCCAGCCGCTGGAGAAGGCCCGGGCCCTGGAGAGCGTGAAGCAGCGGCTGGGCGCCACCAACCGGGAGCTGGGCAGCCGCCTGGGGCTCTCGGAGCGGATGGTGGGCTACCTGCTGGACCTGCTGGAGCTTCCCGAGCCCATCGCCCGGGAGGTGGTTTCCAGCCCCAACCGCCCGGCAGACGGCCAGATTACGGAAAAGCACGCCCGGTTCCTGAAGCAGCTCAACGACGATCCCGACCTGCAGGCGGCCGTGGCGGAGAAGATCCGGGAGGAGAAGATCAACAGCGACCAGACTGGTAGGCTCGTGAAGGCGCTCCGCCGCCAGCCCGACAGGACCCGGGAGATCATGGCCACACCGGCGGACCATCTGGCCGACTTCTTCCGGGAGGCGGAGCCAGCAGAGGCGGTGGTTCAGGAGCCCCAGCCGTTTCACCTCTCCATACACGCGCAGCGGATCCTGGAATTCCTCACGGTGCTGGACCAGGTGCGGCCTGCGGAGCTTGCCCGCCGGGAGGCGGAACAGGTGCAGGAGGCCCTGGAATCGCTGAGGCTTGCTGTAGACGCCCTGCTGCGGGAGTGCCGGCTGGAGACCGGCGCGACAGCGTGACGGACGGTTCCCGGTTCCGCTTCCAGGCCCTGTGGAAGGAAGGGCTGGTCCGCCTGTGCGGCCCGGGGCGCCTCATCCGGGAGGTGCCCCATGGCCATCACGCGGGTGCATCCGCCGGCGGGAGCGGTCTGGCAGGTGCGGGTGCCTGCCCGGGCGGTGTCGCCTGGGAGGCCCTGTGGGCGCGGCTCTGCCGGTCGAGGCTGGGGCACGGCTGTTCGCTCCCCGTCTCTGTAGACGCGCGGGTCTGGAGGGGAGGCGAAAAACAGGGCGGCCGGTAAAGGAGAGCAAACCCGGCCGCCCGAGGAAGGAAGGTGAACTCGAATCACCTGGATTATCGGCGCATTGCGGTGGATCTTCAGGGCGATGTTGGGGGGGCCGGTCTGTCCCGGAGTTCCCGCAGCGTTGCAGGGGGCCTCTCGAGCGTTCCGGCAGTCTCGCGCGGATCGGGCGGCCAAGTGCCCGTATAATGACGGTATTCGCCCGGCTCTCTTTGTTCCGGCCGGGCGCACTGCGAAGGGAGCAGGGAGAGGATGAACCCAGTGAACAGGCTGGCCGGCGTTGTGCTGCCTGCGGCCTTGGCGATGGTGCTGGCCGGGTGCGCCCCGGATCAGTCCGCCAGCCCGGTCCCGGATGCCTCCGGTGGACCGCGTCGCGTGGCTGACGCGGCGGGCCCGGCCAAGCTGCAGAGCGTGGTGCTGAATGTGAAGGGAATGACCTGACCGGTTGGGTGACCGCCTCAGGTGGAAAAGGCCTTGGTCAAGGTCGACGGCTACAAATCGATGGAGGCCGACGTTGCGGCCCAGAAGGTGACGGTGAAGTACGACGCGGCGAGGACGAACCCGCAGAAGCTGGCGGAGGCCATCAACGCGGGGACGAACTTCCAGGCGTCCGCGCCCAAGGGCTGAGCGGCCCATCTGGCCTGTCAGTGGTGCATTGCGGGCGGCCCGCATGGCGGCCAGAGGACCGGCGATGTGCGGCATGCCGGCGGAGGGGTATTCCCTTCGCCGGCATGTTCGTTCTGGCTGATGACTGCCGACAGGGGTGCGGGTGCAGGGGCCCTGCTGAGGCCAGCCGACGACGACAGCCGACGGCCGTCCTGACGAGCAGAACGCGGCGCGGGCGGAATGCGTATCGGGAAGGGAGCCGTCCGCATCCGCCGGAGGGCCCGAGGCCGCTGTGCCCGCGCGAAGCGTCGTCCGCGGCACGCCCGTCCTCCGTGCGCCATGTGGTATCCTGCGCGACGGGCCAATAACAAGGACGCGAGACCTCCATGTCCACCATCAGGCAGGAACAAATCCAGAACCGGCTGGTCGAGGAGATCAGCAACATGCTCCAGCGAGACCTGAAGGACCCCCGACTGGCGCTGGCCACCGTCACCGGCGCGGAGATATCGCGCGACCTGCGCCACGCCAAGGTGTTCGTCTCCATCCTGGGCGGCGAGGAGGAGCGCCAGGGGGGAATCCAGGCGCTGCGCCGCTCGGCGGGGTGGATCGGCGGGGAGTTCGCCCGGCGGGCTCACCTGCGGATCGCCCCGGAGATCGACTTCCGCTACGACGAGGGAATCGAGCGGGGCGCGCGAATCTTCGAGCTTCTCCATCAGATCAAGGAGGAGCGGCCCGGGGGAGGCGGGGGCACGCCGGATGGGGCGTAGTGCCGGAACCGTGAAGGACGGAGGAGCGCCGTCGACGGGCGGCGGGTCGGACTGTCGCTCCGGGCTTGCGGGTGCACTGGCGCAGGCGGCCAGCCAGCTCCGGCAGGCGCGCCGGGTAGTGCTGGCCACCCACGTGAATCCCGACGGGGACACGCTGGGCAGCGCCTTGGCCCTGGCCCACGCCCTCCGTGCCTCCGGGAGCGAGGCCGTGGTGCTCTCGCAGGACGGCGTGCCCGACATCTACACCTGGCTTCCCGGTGCTGGCACCGTGCTCACGCAGACCGAGTCCCGGGACTTCGATCTGGGCGTGGTGTGCGACACGGGCACGCTGGCGCGCGTGGGGAGCCGCGTGCGCCCCGCCATCGAGGCGGCGCGTCGGTCCCTCTGTGTGGACCACCATGTGGCCGAGGGCGACTTTGGAGACATCCGGCTGGTGGATTCCACCTCCGCCTCCACGGGCGAGATCGTGTGGCACCTTCTCCGGTCCATGGGGGCCCATCTGGACCGGGCCATTGCAGACTGCCTTCTCTGCGCCATCGTCACGGACACGGGCTCGTTCAAGTATCCGAACACGACGCCGGCCACCCTGCGCATCGCCGCAGACCTTGTGGAGCGCGGCGCCGACCCGGCGGCCATCAACGAGCTGGTGTTCGAGAACCGGTCGCTGGCCAGCCTGAAGCTGCTGGGCCGGGCGTTGGATTCCCTGCAGGTGTCCCACGACGGGCAGATCGCCTGGGCTCACGTTCGCGCCCGCGACTACGAGGAGCTGGGTGCTTCGGACGAGGAGACGGAGGGCATCGTGGGCCACGTGCGGGCGGTGCGCGGTGCGCGGGTGGGGCTGCTCTTCCGGGAGATCCCCGGCCGGAAAATCCGGGTGAGTCTGCGCTCGCGGGAGGGCTACGATGTGAACGCCGTTGCCCAGAAGTTCGGGGGCGGCGGGCACCGCCTTGCGGCCGGCTGCTCGCTGGATCCGCCCCTGGAGGAGGCCGAGCGCCTGTTGCTGGCCGAGGCCGCCCGCCACCTGTAGGGCACCCCGCTCCGCGCGCATCTCCGCGGTGCCCGCGTCCGGTTTTCGTGCGACGGCAGCACCCGGCTCGCGTTCGGCCCGCATCCCGTCCTGCCCTGGCGGGCCGCCCGCTTCGAGGAGAGCACCGGACGGGAGCAGACCGACCCGAGAAACGGACGCGCGCCGCCCCGGGGCGGAGAAGGCAGCGTTCGGGATGGCGGAGCACCGGGTTTTCGTGGCGCATGCGGAACGGATCGGCCAACGGCCGGCGGGGCGGTGCCCGGGAAGGCACCGCCCGAGCGCCGGGGGCAAAGCCTCTAGAAAGGCGGCGGCAATGGACTTGAGACAGGCGCTCAAGGAACAGTACCACGGCGGGCTGGCCATGCTCGCCGAGTGCGTGGAGAAGTGCCCTGAGGACCTGTGGCTGGAGGGTGCGCCCCCGCGCACATTCTGGCGGATAGCCTTTCATGCTGCCTTCTACACCCAACTCTATCTGGGGCAGGACGAGGCGGCCTTCGTGTCCTGGCCCGGGCGCAGGGAAGGCATCCACGCCCGGCTCTGGCAGGATCCGGACGAGGCGGGGGCTCCTGAGCTGCCCGCGGGCAGCCCGTCGTACGGCCGGAGCGAGATGCTCGAGTACGTCCGCTGGGTCGACTCACTGGTGGACCCCACGGTGGACGGGCTCGACCTTGACTCGGACGAGACCGGATTCCCCTGGTATCCGAACATGGGCAAGCTCTCCCACGAGCTGATGAACCTGCGCCACCTGCAGGGCCACGTGGGACAGCTCTCGGAGATGTTGCTGGCCAGGGGCGTCGACACCGGCTGGGTCGCCAAAGCACGCGCGCTGGGCGCTTCCTGAGTCTGGTTCCGGCCCGTTCGGGGCTCTTTGCCCTGGGGCGCGGAACCCTGGGGCAGGGGAGGAGGTGCCCGCGGACCGGTCAGCACAGAATCCCCGGGGCAGGGCGCACCCGGCACCCTGCCCCGGGGATTCCATTTCCCCCTACGAGCAGCCGAAGACGGAGCCGCAGTTGAGGCACTTGTAGCAGGACCCGTTGCGCACCATGAGCGCGCCGCACTCGGCGCAGGCCGGGGCATCCGCCTGGAGCTGAAAGATCTCCCGTTCCCGGTCCGTGTAGGTGGCGGGACCGCCCTGGGGCGGTTCAATCTGGGCGCGCGGGGCTCCCACGGCGGACAGCGGAGGAGGGGCGGCAGGCTCCGCGGTGCCGTTCAGCGTCTTCTCCTCCTCCGGCAGGGCCTCTCTGGGCAGAAACTTCAGCCCCAGCCACCGGAAGATGTAGTCCGGTATCGACTTGGCGAAGTGGATCTCGGGATTGGGCGTGTAGCCCGAGGGCTCGAAGCGCATGTGGGCGAACTTGCGCACCAGCGTCTCCAGCGGCACGCCGTACTGGAGGGCCAGCGAGGTCATCGTGGCGATGGTGTCCATGAGCCCGGAGATGGTGGAGCCCTCCTTGGACATGGTCAGGAAGATCTCCCCGGGCGAACCATCTTCGTACATCCCCACGGTGATGTAGCCCTCGTGACCGGCAATGCTGAACTTGTGGGTGATGGAGCGGCGCTCGTCCGGCAGCTTCCGGCGGATGGGCTGGCGCACCGTGGTGTTCACGGGCACCTGCACGGTCACCATCTCGCCTGAGGCTGTGGGCGCCTCCACCTTCTTGGTCATGAGCGGCTGAGTCCGCTTGGAGCCGTCGCGGTAGATGGCGATGGCCTTCAGCCCCAGGCGCCACCCCTCCATGTAGACGTTGGCGATGTCCTCCGGGGTGGCGTGGCTGGGCATGTTCACGGTCTTGGAGATGGCGCCGCTGATGAAGGGCTGGCAGGCTGCCATCATCTTCACGTGGCCGAGGTAGTGGATGGAGCGCGTGCCGTTGGCGGGCTTGAAGGCGCAGTCGAAGATGGGCAGGTGCTCGTCGCGGAGGTGCGGCGCGCCCTCGATGGTGTCGTGGGCGTCGATGTGTGCCAGGATGTCGCGCACCTGGGCGGGCGAGTAGCCCAGCCTCCCCAGCGCCTCCGGGACCGTGTTGTTCACGATCTTCATCAACCCGCCGCCGACCAGGCTCTTGTACTTCACGATGGCGATGTCGGGCTCGATGCCCGTGGTGTCGCAGTCCATCATAAATCCGATGGTGCCGGTGGGGGCGAGGACGGTTGCCTGGGCGTTGCGATAGCCGTACTGCTCGCCGAGGGCGATGGCGCTGTCCCAGCAGGCGCGGGCAGCGGCCATGATCTCGTGGGGCACGTGCCGGTCGTCGATCTCGTCCACGGCACGGCGGTGCATGCGCATCACGTCCAGGAACGACTCGCGGTTGGGGGCGTAGGCGGGGAAGGCGCCGCTGTCGTAGAGCGTGCTGGTCTCCGGATTCCGAAGCACGTGGTCGCGGGCGATGACGGCCGACTGGTGGTAGGCCTCGCCGGTCATGATGGCGGTGAGTGCTCCGGCGAGGGCGCGGCCCGCGTCGCTGTCGTAGGCGACTCCGCGGGACATGAGCAGGGCGCCCAGGTTCGCGTATCCCAGGCCCAGCGGTCGGAAGGCGTGGCTGTTGCGGGCGATGGCGTCCGTGGGGTAGCTGGCGTTGTCGACGATGATCTCCTGGGCGGTGATCAGTATGCGGCAGGCGTGCCTGCAACCCTCCACATCAAACTCTCCGTCATCCCGCCGGAACTTCATGAGGTTCAGCGAGGCGAGATTGCAAGCCGAATCATTCAAGAACATGTACTCGCTGCAGGGGTTGCTGGCATGGATGCGGTCGGTGGCCTTGCAGGTGTGCCACTTGTTGATGGTGGTGTCGTACTGCATGCCCGGGTCGCCGCAGATCCAGGCGGATTCGGCGATGGCCTTCATCAGGTCGGCCGCCTTGTAGGTGGTGGCGGGCTCGCCCGTGGTCACCAGCCGCGTGGTCCACTCGCCGTTCCTGAGGCAGGCCTCCATGAACTCGTCGGTGACGCGCACGGAGTGGTTCGCGTTCTGGTAGCTGACGGAGTCGTAGGCGCCGCCGGGGACGTTGAAGTTCCCGCTGTAGCCGGCATCAATGAGGGCCCAGGCCTTCTTCTCCTCCTCGGCCTTGCAGGTGATGAACTCCAGGATGTCGGGGTGGTCGGCATTGAGGATGACCATCTTGGCGGCGCGGCGCGTCTTGCCGCCGGACTTGATGACGCCCGCGAAGGCGTCGAAGCCGCGCATGAACGAGACGGGTCCCGAGGCGGTGCCCCCGCCGTGCAGCTTCTCCCGGGAGGAGCGGAGGGTGGAGAAGTTGGTGCCCGTGCCGGAGCCGAACTTGAAGAGCATCCCCTCCGTGTGGACCAGCCGCAGGATGGAATCCATGGTGTCTTCCACGGAGTTGATGAAGCATGCCGAGCACTGGGGCCGGGGCTGGTCCTTGAGGCCCACGTTGAACCAGACCGGGGAGTTGAACGCCGCCTTCTGGTGCAGCAGGAGGTGGGTGAGCTCATCGCGGAATGCCAGGTAATCCGCTTCGGAGGCGAAGTACTCCA
>Ga0209172_10007229_pt1 | contig 11634 bp, 9 predicted proteins | sample LarsenN4metaG_FD_184113 | JGI IMG/M metagenome (GOLD analysis project Ga0209172, IMG submission 184113) | Hot spring sediment bacterial and archeal communities from British Columbia, Canada, to study Microbial Dark Matter (Phase II) - Larsen... ... | reverse complement strand
CCACTTCTTTGCGTGCCCAAAATCGCTCGGTGTTGGAGTATTTAGTGCAAGCGTGTCGTGCCTCTCGCCAAGGTCTACCAGCACCCTCTTTGCTACCGATTCAAGACTGCACCCCCTGAACGGTTACGAGGGAATTAATCCTTCATAGCCTGGGCGACCGAGCAAAGCACCCGCCACAATGACCCCCAGCAGCAACAGGGGCAAAATTTGTTTAGCAAAATCCCAGGACGACTCGAACCATTCCCCTGCTTCATCCTTATTTGTACTCGTCAGCCAGGATAGCCCGATCACTCCAGCCCCAAAGGCAACCATGGGCTGCTCGGAAAACTGAAACGACAGAACGGCAGTGACCACAGCGATGAGAATCACCTTGCCTGCATTCAGTTCAAACCAGGCAATGAGCATAGCTGAGAGGGCGATCGCTAACACGCCCGTAATCCACCATTTCGCCGCATAAATCGATGCCCAAGTGCCAACCATGTCGGCGGGTCTTGCCCAGTTCGCAAAGACCAGAATCCCTACCATGACGGCAAAAAAGAGGACATTTTGCCACAACGGACGGGTCACTTCGGGTTCCGGAAAACCAGCCTGTGCTTCAATTTTTTCCAGTTCTTCTTTCCGGAAAATAAACGCCATCAGCAACCCAATGATCACACTGAAGGCGATCGCCCCCACGGCTCTGGCAATGCCCAACGACAAGCCCAGAATTCGTGCCGTCATGATAATTGCCAGCACGTTAATAGCAGGACCGGAATAAAGAAAGGCAGTGGCAGGGCCTAACCCTGCACCCATGCGATAGATCCCGGCAAACAGTGGTAGAACCGTACAAGAACAGACCGCGAGAATGGTACCGGAGACGGAAGCCACACCATAGGCCAAAACCTTGTTCGCCTTGGCTCCCAGATATTTCATCACCGCATCCTGGGAAATGAACACAGCGATCGCACCCGCAATAAAGAAGGCGGGAATCAAGCACAGCAACACGTGTTCTTGAGCGTACCAGCGGACTAAATACAGCGATTCAAAAAAGGCATTTCTCAGCCGTTCTGAATTTTGAATCAGTTCCACAGGCAGATAAAAGCATAAGAGGAAACCCACCACAATCCATACCAGGGGTTTCCATTCCGATTTCCAAAAATGCATAAATGCCCCTCCTATCCGACCGATCGGGGAGTCATAGAGTCAATGAAGATCAAACGTTAATCTGTTTGAGGCTGGCGATCGCTAAGCCAGTAAAAGCGGCTCAATCTCCTGCGCTTCTAGCACTTTGCCCTGGCTCAGCACTTTGCCGTCAACGACTAGGGCGGGCGTTTTCATCACGCCGCGCTTAACGATTTCCATTGTGTCGGTGATATGGGCAATGTCAGCGTCTAAATGGCGATGGGCGATCGCTGCTTTAGCATTCGCCTCTAACTGCTGACATTTTTTGCAACCAGTTCCTAAAATTTCAACCTTGAGGGTCATGGTTTAATTCCTCCCGATTATGAAGCGATAGGCTGTGTAACGGCTCTGTTGAAGTTACCAATGGGTGTTGTTGAAACACCACGCACTGTTGCCCGGTTGAGGTTTGTGCCAAACTCCGCTGACATTGATTCAGTAGGGGATTGAGTTGGGCTTTCAGGGTTTGCAGCTGATGGATCATGTCGTCAATGTGCTGCACTTTCTTGAGCAGGCGATCGTACACATCCTGGCAGGAAAGCTGTTGCCCATCCTGCAATATCAACAAGTCTTTGATGTCATCCAGACTCAGTCCTAGAGCTTTAGCTTGGGTAATGAAAGATAACCGATCCAGATCGGGCTGTTCATAAAGGCGGTAGCCTGCTGCGGTTCGCTTTGGACTTGGCATCAATCCGATCCGCTCATAGAAATAGAGGGTTTGGGGATTGAGTCCTAATCGACGCGAAACTTCACCAACCTGAAACATTATTCTGGCTCCGTTACGATCTCATGCCCTAATCCTACATCTTATACCTAGGTATAAGGTCAATAGTTTTGTAGCAAGAATTAAAGTTGTGTCGCAAATATTTGTTATAGATAGATAGAGGGGAGCATAGGGATCCGATTAAACACAGATTCCAAAGATCTTTTCGATGAACTTCACCTGATGATAGAACAGTAATTGCAGAATTTGGCTTTTCTAAGACTCCAGGGGTAGAATGTCGATACGCCCCTGCAACACAGGCAGAGAAATCAAATCTTGTGGGGTTTCCTGCCGGGAAGATTGTAGCAGATGGTTCTAGCATTGGTGGCTTGGGCTATATTCACCATGCTTACTACAAGCAAAGCCAGTGTGAATGAGCAAATGATTTGGCGGAATTAGCAAATGAATGGCATAAATCCCCGATCTTTTGCTAGGTAATCGTTTCGGGTCCAAAGCGTAGGATGTTAATGTTTCTTGGCTTGATCTGTTTCAAATCTGAAAAGACTTAAATAATAGCAGTTTCAAAGGTATAGAAAGTGTGTAGCTGATTTGCTAATTGCGCAAGTTTTTTGCTCAGTCACATTACTCTCGCCTGTCCTAACAGTGATGTACAGTGATCCCACGGGATGTGCAATGAGGTTGGGTGGGATGTGCTGGAATGTTTACTTAGAGGGGGTATGCCCACGAGATGCGCAACCAGTGCAAGAGTAAATGTTAAAAACAAGACACAGAGAGGATTCTAAAGCTCGCAAAATCCGCTAGAAAAAGACATCGAGTCGTACTGCATGGAGGCAGTTCCCGATGTCAGAAAACAATGTTAGCTTCACTGTAGCAGGTTTGTTAGAAGTCACCACGACAGAACAATCCAATCTTGCGATTCCAAATTGGTTGGCAGAAGCGCTTTTGGTAGGACAGTATTGGAATCAGAGTGGATTGCTCAAACAGTTACAGCAGCAGGTTCGAGTCAGTCGCGGACGGATGGGACAGTATGAGGTTTGTGATTTCGTGCTTTTACTGCTTGCTTATGCAGTGAGTGGAGCAGTGAGTGGAGCCGAGACCTTGAAGTTATTTTTCGAGCAGCTAGAGAGCGTTAAACACGTGCTCAGGTCGGTGTGGAAACGAGAGAAGTGTCCCGTAGCAGCAACCTTGAGCCGTTTTCTAGCCGATGTCGATGAGTCTGCTGTTGAACAACTGCGAGGCTTATTTGAGATGGATTTACTGGACCATCCGATTCAGATGAATCCGGCAATGGGATTGAGTGACCGGACTGGAAAGCGATGGGTGGTCTTTGATGTCGATGGTACGGTCAAAGCCACTCGACATCGGGCTTTAGTGACGGCACCCACGCATCCACAACTCAAGCGGCGGAGTGAAAATGCTTGTGCTCCAGGGTATGGTGGACGCAAACGGGGAGATCAGGTTCGCACCCGCAGTACGATTGCTTGTGCCCATACTCATGAATGGTTAGGCACCTTTGCCGCCCCTGGAAATGGGACCCCGAAGCCAGACCTCGCTCGTGCTTGTGGGTTAGTGCAACGCTATCTTCAAACTCAAGGATTCACCATCGAGCAAGGGATTGTTCGACTGGATGGACTCTATGGCAGTGCAAGCTATGTGAGTCCACTGCAACAAGCCAAGATCAGTGATGCGATTCGCTGTCGAGACTATCATTTGCTGACTGACCCCATCGTTGTGGCAGCACTGAAGCAAGCTCCTCATGCTACGATTACCTATCCTGATAGTCCCCATGCCCGCGAACTGTTTGACATCCCTTGCCTCGATTCGACTCGACGCGGCTACCATGAACCGATGCGCTTAGTGATTGTGCGAATGGAGCGATTCGATAAACGCAAACGGGCCGTGGGCAAATGCAAGGGCAAGTACATTCATGAGCTATTTCTCACCTCACTTCCTGTTGAGCAATTCACCGCAACGGATGTGCTGAATCTCTATTGTGGTCGGGGTGGATTTGAGCAAATCCTATCCGAAGAAGATGCTGAGCAAGATGGCGACCGTTGGTGTAGTTGGCACGCTCAGGGACAAAGCTTTTGGCAGATTCTCAATCAATGGGTGTGGAACTGGCGCATTCGCGCTGGAGCCGCACAGTCGCCGGAACTGTGTGCGCGTCAAACAGAATGGTCGCCTGCTTTAACTGAGATGGCTCGTGAGATCGCGACTCCTCAACCGGAAGAACCTCAACCCGCATTACCCGCTCCCAAACAAAGTGAACGTGCGGTCCCTCAATATGGGGCAATGACCGTTTCAGAGGGTTGGGGGAAAAGTCGTCACAAGTATTCAGGTCAAGACTTTAAGATCATTGACGATGAATTTGTAGAATGCCCGGCAGGTCATCGTATGGGACGACGTGAAATCCGCTATACTCGTCGCGGCGATATGCAAATGCTCTTCAGCGTCACTCCCCGCAAATGTGCGAGTTGTCCCGTCAAGCACCATTGTTTGTCCGATGATTCCAAAGGCACGAATGGTCGGCGAATTTCGGTGATGCGAACGAAGCTTCCTCCGATTCCAACGGTGGCATTAGAACCTGAGATTACCGTCATTGCTCAAGCTCCAAGGCAAATCGTGCAAGGCACTCAAGCGCTAATCTGGACCGATATTCCAGCCACTCGACTGCGTCGAGAGATTCGACAGCATCTGAGGCGACACCAAGCTCGAATTGAACAGAACGATTCGGGGATTCAACCGATCGAGCCAGTCTCTTCTTACTTGACTCGCAGCCAACGCGCTCATCGACGATTGGCTTGGGCAGAACGGTTGAAACGCAATGCAATCCCATCCAAGAGTGTACAGATTTCAGTTCAGCTTTTTGGTATTTCGCCAAGATTGATTGATTTTCTCAATTGCCCACCACACAAGCCTTCTGAGTCTTCCTAATGCACTGGTTGCGCATCTCGTGGGCACAACCATGTATCATCAAAGCAACTACTCGATACAAGATGATGCCGTGAGCAAGCGAATCCACGCCACTCTGTCTGATGGGGTATACGCCAAACTAGAAAATCATAGGCTGACGCAGAAGCCCGTCCAGTCGTGAACCTCGCGGCATATTTGCTTCAGAAAGTTTTAGACGAGGCTGAAGATCAGGGCAAAATTCCGGACTCTGCAAAGCCAAAGAAGTAAGAGGCGATCACAATGGTTCAGGCAAGACTGCGATTTAAGAATTTTGAAGAATACCTTCTGGTGAACCCTGAAGACTTACCAGAAGGGCCGCACGTTTATGTTGACGGTGAGTTGGTTGCGGTGTCACCAGAATCAAGAGTTAATTTGCTAATTGCTCGCTACCTGAGCAAATGCCTTGAGGCTTCAGGTGTCCCCTTTGAGCTGATTTACTGTCATGCCTTTGAAATTGAAGTGCCCGTATTCAGCCAGATCAGAGAGCAAACCCGTTACCCTGACTTGGTTGTCATCCGACCCGAGCATCTAGAGCTGACAGAAAATAGAGCAACCATTACTGTCGATATGCCAGCTCCGCAGCTTGTTGCTGAAGTCGTTAGCGGTGGAGACGAGAACCGTCGTAGAGATTACCAGGCAAAGCGCAAACAGTATGAGGCGCGAGGCATCCCTGAGTATTGGCTGATTGACCCTGAAAAACAGCAAATCATTGTGTTGAGCCTTGCAGGTGATAACTACGCTGAGAGTGGCGTTTTTCAAGGGGGCGATCGCGAAAGCTGTGCCATGCAACTTGTAAGGAATGGAGTGAATCGTCATTTCTAAAAAGGCATTAAAACCTCGTTATTTCAGGGGTTTCAAGAAATTTAAAGTTAGTTAGCAGTAATCGGTCTAAAGCATTGCCCATTTTTCTCTCGTGAGCTAACCTTAGGATCACATTGCTTCTTGGTGATTAATTCCGAAGATATTTTTGTCTTTACATTTAATCAATTGAAAAGACAGTCTGTTTGTGCCTAAAAGGTGTGTCTACCACTCCACCATCTTTTAGAGCGAGGAATTTATCTGTCATGTTAAGAAAAACGACTTTTTTATTAATTCATTCAACCACTGTTGCTGTAGCGACTGCCATTTGTGGTATTCTTGCTCCCTCCGCAGAGGCGGCATCCTTTTTTAGCTTTACTCCCGTCGTAAATAACGGCGATTTAATCCCCAATACTAATAACTTTTTCAACAGTTATAATCAGCCTTCTATCAATGAACGTGGGCTGGTTGTCTTTCGAGCGCGGAGCCAAGGGGGGGCAGGGCAACCTGTCAGTGGCATTTTTGCACGGGATATGGGGATTCCCGGCTCGCCCATCAATACCCTCGCAACTCGCACGACCGCTGTGCCATTCCCTAACAATACGGGGGCAACGTTTAATGAGTTTCCATCCTTTCCCCGAATTGACAGCGAAACAGATATGCTCGCTTTCCGAGGTCAATCCCAACCAGTGTGGCAAGTGATTGACCCGAGTACAGGGGAGACTGTGACAAAAGTTGGGACTACGGGCGTTTACACCACAAATCCAGCGGGGGATCTCATCACCGGGGCCACTCAATTGGGTTCCCTGTCTGATTTCTCCTTCTTTCAAGTTCCAGGTGCAACTGCGGGCACAAAATTTGATCAATTTCCTGGTGCGCCCTCTCCCACCGATGGCAATACTGTTGCTTTCAAAGGGAATTGGACAGATTCTGGAACGGGGACAGGGAAAACAGGTGTTTACTTCCGAAACGTTTTGGCAAACGGTGGGCAATCAATCGTTAATCTTATTGCAGACAGCAACACCTTGATCCCAGGAACAACACTGGGCACAAAGTTTGGTTCCACGGCACCACCAAGTGCAGCGAAAGGCCAAGCCGTTTTTCTGGGTGTAGACAATGAGGAAAATCCAACTGAGGGGGGTATCTATCAGGCTTTACTCTCTGATCCCACCATTCTCAATACAGTCGTTGCCCTTGGTTCCACTCCAGCGGGTACCGACAAAGCAATTACCCGACTGGGAGAAGCCTTATCGTTTGATGGCAGAAATGTCGCCTATTGGGGGGCTCTAGGAACTGAGACGCGAACTATTACACTGTCTTGCCCCACCGAAGGAAATAAGGATTTGGTCGAATTCTGTAATCAGGAGTATCCCGAAGGATTTACCACTGAAGTTCCCGTCAATCAGGGCATCTTCTTGACTGATGTTAAGACGCTGGAAACCCGGCTGGTTGCCCAAACTGGCTCAGATTATGCCGACTTTGTCTTCTGGAATTTTTCGGGCCGTCCTCCAGGAGTCGGTGAAGGAGAAGAAGGCACTGATGCAGAGTTAGCCCGTTGGCGATCGACCAGTTTTGTCGCGACTGAGGGCAGTGGACTGGTCTTTAAAGCATTGAAGACATCAGGAGTACAGGGACTTTACTCTTCGCTTTCTCCTGATTTACCCATCCATACGGTTGTCGAGACTGGCATGGATGGTGGCATCCTTGACCCTCAAGCAACTGGTTTGTTGATCTCCTCCCTTGGTGTTGAGCGAGATGGTTTCCGCAAAGGACAACTTGTTTTCAACGCCAGTATGCTTGGTACGGCCGAAGAAGACAGTTGGGCTGGAATTTACTACGGCAAAGCTGTCATTCCAACTCCTGCATTGCTTCCAGGTCTTATCGGTATGGGGGTTGCTGTTTTACGCAAGAGACGTGATGCCTCTGAGGACAGTTCAAATACCTGAAGGATGATGCCTCTCTAATCTCAAATCATCCTGAATGGTCATTTATCATTGCAATTGTGCAGTTTAGCAAGCTTAGAACACCTATTTAAGCCAAAGGGAGCGTTCGAGCTTTGCCCAAAACTGCAAAATACGCCAGTTTGACGACGTTATTCTGAAAGCGAATGAACACGAAGGCATAGCCCTCTTTCTTCATTGATTGGGGGCTTCTTTTTGGGCTACCGCCGTCGCTAGTTCTTAGCTTTGATAAGGGGCTTCTACATAGCGCTACTTTTTTGGCCGAAAGGTAGCCTAGCTGTAACGAAGTGCCACGCGATCTCTGTAACATTCGACCCGCAAGGATTGCAGCAAAAAAAGCTTGAAACTTGAAACTTACCCGTAAATGATAGTTGATTTTTTCTGGAAGCCAGTTTACGAAGGGCGATCGCCCAGTCAAGTCTGTCAATGATAGTTATCTATCGCTTTGGATAAATCTCATGCACACTCTTAAAACACGATTCCTTAGTAATAAGCGCAATCTCGCAATTTTGATCACAAGCATTGCTGGAGTTTTTGGCATCGCCTTTTATTTCTCGCCGCATCTTACCGTTTATCAAATGCAGCAAGCCGTGTCCCGAAAAGATGCACGATCGCTGTCTGAGCGTATTGATTTTTCTGCTGTTAGAAGTAGTCTGAAAGCCTGGGTTAAGGCGCAGCTTTTGCAACAGGCAGGGAAGCAAAGCCAAAGCCCCTATGCAGCACCAGGTCTAGCGATGCTGGCAGGGCAGTACGTCAATTTTATGATTGATACGATCGTCACGCCAGAAGGACTAGAAGAAATAATGCGATCGAGCAAATCAACGACTAGCCAAGCCGGACTGTCTCAAGCAGATCTAGAAAAAGCCTTGTCCGATGTCCAGATGAACTACGAATCATTCAATTCATTTGTGGTATTAACTGTGGTATCAACACCCACAAACATGGCGAACAGCAACGGTCAGACCACCAACAAAGTCGAGCTGGTGTTTCGTCGAGATGGATTGTCCTGGAAATTAGCAGGCATTCGGATTCCGTCAAACCTATAATTTTGGTGCATTGACCGTTCTCGGCCAAAAGGTAGCGTAGCTGCAACGTAGTGCCACGCGATCGCATACCACTTAACCCGTAAGAATTGCAGCAAAAAAAGCTTGAAACTTGAAACTTACCCGTAAATGATAATTGAATTGCTGACAAAATTGACGGCAGAATGGGCTTTTCAAGCCTTCCTTGTCGAGAAACCTGCCCATAAATGGTCATTTTTTGGGGTGTTGAGGCAAAATTACGGATATTTTTCTAGAACTCTTACAGGGTATAGCTTCTAGACATCACATGGCACTTGGTTGCAGCCTCCCTACCCTGGGGCCAGTTACAGCGATATTACTATCTATACCGTATGTTTCGATTTCGGGATGATCCGCAACTGTTTACACTCACAGGCGCACTAGATCACCTTTGCAACCTGAGTCCAGTACAGTTTGTTGCTCGGATTGCGTAGGCGATCGTATTCCTGATTCCATTTATTCAGTTGTTCATCATCTTAAGGGTGCCTAACGGGACTCGTTCTCGAAGCGTCTCTGAATGGAGAAACCCGTTAATGCCCAGCTTCACAGGCTGGTGTCTCGACCATTTCGACTTTAGGCACCATCAGTGGAGTCGATCGGACTTGAACCGATAACCTCGTTCTTGCAAGGAACTTGCTCCGCCATTGAGCTACGACCCCAAGGCAGGAATGGCAGGATTTGAACCTGCATGGAACCGTTTAGAAGACGGTTGCCTTATCCATTAGGCGACACTCCCATAATTGGTAGTCCTGATAGGAATCGAACCTACAACCTCTCGCTTGTAAGGCGCTTGCTCTACCGTTGAGCTACAGGACTATAAGAGCGAATGACGGGATTCGAACCCGTGCGCTGAGACTGGCAGACTCAGATGCTTGCCACTACATCACATTCGCATTTGGAGCGATTGCCTTACGGCACGCTCAAGCGACCGACGAGACTCGAACTCGTGTCTCCTGATTGGAAGCCAGGGGTGCTTGCCGCTGCACCACGATCGCATTCTGGGGCTGGCGACAGGAGCTGAACCTGCAACCTTTCGCTTACAAGGCGAGTGCTCTGCCGACTGAGCTACACCAGCACATTTGGATCAGACGATGGGGATTGAACCCATATCGGGAGCGTACCAAGCCCCTGTGTTGCCAGTTACACCACGTCTGCATGGAGCAGGCGACAGGAGTTGTAGGCTTTGCCTTCCCGAAGGGTACCTGCATGAAGGCTGTACGAGAGCCTCATGTTGCCCGTTACATCACACCTGCATTTGGAAGCGGGGGTGAGAGTTGCACTCACCGACGTAGCTTATGAGACTGCCGAGCCGCTCTTGCTCTATCCCCGCAGTACCCCTGGCGAGACTCGTTCGCGAAGCGTCTCCGATAGGAGAAACTCGCAAGATTCCAGTTTTAAGTCGGACACGTCTGCCAATTGCGTCACAGGGGCATCTTTGGTGGGCGTTGTAGGAGTTGAACCTACGTCAGTCTCCTTAAGAGGGAGGTGCATCACCGTTCTGCCAAACGCCCATTTTTTCCCTGCTCAACCAAAGGTTGAATTTGGTGGGTCGCCCAGGGGTTGAACCTGGATAATTCCGCTTAAAAGGCGGCTGCATATCCGCTCTGCCTTTCTTGTATGCCCAAAGGGCTTTACGACCCGAAGGGTCTGAGTGGTAGGGATTGTAGGCTTTGCCTTCCCGCATGCAACCGTCCGTTTGTTGGTTTCGGAGCAAGTGATGCCAATCCATTCCCACGAGCGAGGATGACAGGGATCGTAGCTTGCTTCCGCGTTCGCGAAGCGTCTCTGAAAGAGATAGCAGTACCTGTGACCACTTGTCTCGGAAGCAAGCACTCTGTCCATCTGAGTTACATCCTCATTGGGAGCATCGACGGGAGTTGCACCCGCTTCTCCATGCTTGAGAGGCACGGCGACTTCTCTAGTCGTCCACGATGCTATAAGGCGGGGATGATGGGATTTGTAGCTTAGCTTCCGCGCAGCGGTACCCACGATCTTTCGCTCGACAGGCGATTGCTTTAAGCCAGACTAAGCTACACCCCCAAAGGTGGCAATTATGCAATTTTCAAGGTTCGGAGGGTTTACTACAGCGCCTTCGTGAGAGGTTGTAGTGTTGATACTGCAGTTATACTACAAACATGCTACAAGTTGTCAACCCCGTACTACAACTTTTTTCTTAAGTAAGAGGGCGATTAGGTAAGAAATGGTTGTATCGCCCTCCTATAATCGGTTTCCCCGTTACGCTAGGGAAGAAATGCGGACTTCGCTCAACTGCCACAGTTTGTAGATCAAGAACTCGGTGCGTTCACGAAGTGTCTTTGTTGGCGTAGCCGCCCCAAAGGGGCTAAGAGAATCGCTCATCACCGCCAAGAACATCCCTTCATGAGCGTCCTTGTCCTCGGCAATCCAGCTTCCGCTGATTCCGATTTCGACAAACTCCTCATCGACAGCAATGAGGGTGACTGCTGAGCCATATTCCCGCTGTAACGCCATCTCCAGCACTTTCAGTTCGGGAATATCAGCAGGTAGCAGAAAGGAGGCTCGACCGGGTTCAACATGGAGCGATTCTTTTTGAGACGGCAAAGCCGAACGCCCTAACCGCATCGCCAAAAGCACTCGCTGGGCAATCAACAATTCGGGGTTGGTCATGGTCCGCTCCATATACAGCCCAACGTCGGTGTAGTTCAGCTTTAACATTGGTCATGCCTCCTTTCTGGCTTGAGGTCAAAGGTCAACAGGGTGCTGTTCTTTCCAAAACTGCTCGGCAAAGGCGATTCCTTCGGAAAGCTGCGCTAACGCAGGGTGCATTGGTGCTTTGGGTTTGGTTCTCAGCACCATTCCGATTTCATGTAGGAGGCGTTGGCGAAGCCTGTCCGAAGGACTCTCGCCCTTACTGGAATTGCACTTCTCGCACGCCGTCACCACGTTGTCCCAGGTGTGGGTTCCGCCTTTCGAGCGGGGAATGACGTGATCGAGCGTCAGG
>Ga0209172_10007226_pt1 | contig 11638 bp, 15 predicted proteins | sample LarsenN4metaG_FD_184113 | JGI IMG/M metagenome (GOLD analysis project Ga0209172, IMG submission 184113) | Hot spring sediment bacterial and archeal communities from British Columbia, Canada, to study Microbial Dark Matter (Phase II) - Larsen... ... | reverse complement strand
TTACCGTTGCGGCCGCCCCGTCGAACGTGACGGTTCCAGAGTTGTGCGTGAAGGTGGAAGCGTCTGTGTGCGTCCAGCCGCCAGAGACAAACAAGGTGCCGGATGGAGCGGTAAATGATCCCGGGCTCGTAAGCGAGAAAGCACCATTGAGATCAATGTCGCCGGTTGATCCGACGAATGATCCACTTGAGATCGTGAGGGCCCCATCGAACGTGACGGTTCCGGTCGCGGACCCGTTCATGGTCGTCCCCGAGGAGTTGATGATGGTAATCGGAAGAAATCCGCCGTCCGTGAGATTGATGCTGCGCACCGTCGCGCCTGTAATGGATAGCGTGCCGGTGCCGCCATCAAATCCTGCCCCGTGAACCACGTCGTCTTGCGCGTTGATTGTACCGGTGTTTACGTTTCCGTCTGTGAGTGTGAGATCGCCGGTTACGACGGCCGTGTCGCCACTCGTGACTGTTAAATCACTCCACTTGTTTTATTGATTGTCACCGGACCAAATACGTCATCTGTATCTACGTTCCAGGTGCCGGCTGTGTTGGTATTAAACGTGAGTGTGCCTGAAGACCATCCAAACGATCCGTCTGTCGTGCTGTGAATGAAGCTAATTTCAAGTGTGAGATCCGCTGCCTGGGTAATCGTTCCGGTATAGCCAGTGAGGATGTTGAGTGTGTCGATCGTGAAGGAGGAGTCGATGGTTGCTGGTTTTGTCGACGTTGCATCAAACTGCGCGGTGTCGACGCTTGTCGGCACGGCGTCGCCAGACCAGTTGGCCGCCTCGCTCCAGTTGTTGGTAGCCCCGCCGCCGTCCCATGTACGCGTTACCGCCCAAGCGGATTGCGGTGTCCAAAGTGCCCAGCCAACAACGAGGCTCGCGAGAATCGTGAGTAGCCGAAAATAGATGCGAGCAGGCACAAAGGCGAGGATAAGAATTGCTTTACATTCTAGCATAAACAACACCCCCGCAGGGCGGGGGTGTTGGGGATAGAATGCTACGCGGTTTTTGCGGCCTTGGCCAAGCGTTTGGCCTTCTGGCGGCGCTGCTGCGCAAGGTTCACCTTGCGTTCAGCTTTCCACTGGTTGCGGACTTTTTTGCGGATGCCCATAAGATGAAAAAGTTGGAGTTGCTTCTACGTTGAGGGGATCATACGCGATATCGCTCGAATGGTCAAGATGTCCATGGGTTGTTATAATAACAGCCGTTATGGAGGACCCCGCTTTCATCCGATCGCTTTCGGAGACGCATCGCTGGCTGATGTTTCTGCTGCCGATGATTCTTTTGATAACGACCATGCTCATCCAATGGGTCTATGGCGATCGGATCGGCGATAAACACGCATCCGATTATCGTCGGGCCATCAGTTTTTGCGTTGCCATGAGCGTGCTCGCACTTGTGATTTTTGGGATCGAGTCTTTTTAAACGGATATGCTGGAATTGCTACACCGCCACAAAATCCACGAACCGATCGCCCTTTCTGCGCTTGTGGCCGCCGGGTTTTCGCTAAATACCGTTTGGATACTAAATTTGCTCGCAGACAGGACACACATCGTGTTCAATAATCTTACGATCGACAATCGCGTTGGCCCAGTGACCGGACTGTATCTCATGGGCGCGCTCATTTACGCTTTCGTATTCGGTTCTGCAACTCTGTGGTTTCGGGGAAAAGACTGTCGACTGTTCCGTGACCGCGCGCTTTGGTTTCTGGTGGCCTCGGTCATTGCCTATCTGGTCATGACCATCCCCGAAGTCTATTCGTTTGAAATCACTCCGCCATCCGTGTAAGGTCTGATCGTATGATGATTTCCATTCGCAAAGGCAACCTCACAACCGAAAAAGCCGACGTCATTATTCTCAACACCTTCGCTGGTGCAAAAGAGCTCGGGGGAGCAACGGCAGCAGTGGACACTGCTTTAGGTGGCATGATTAACCGGATTTTGCAGGAGGAGAAGTTTGGCGGAAAACTCGGTGAAGTAAAGCTCATCCGAACGGAAGGGCGCCTTTCTTCCAAACGTATCCTTGTCGTTGGTCTCGGCGAGCAGAAGGCATTTAACGAGGAATCTGTTCGGTGTGCTTCTGCCGCTGCGCTGGATGCCGCAAAGGCGATTGGGGCCAAAAAGATCGCGACGGTATTTCACGGAACAGGGAACGGCAATATGAATGCCAAGGTCGCGGCAAAGGCGATCGTTGAAGGCGCGCGGTTGGCGGATTACAGCTTTGGAAGATATCGAAAGGAGTCGCAGGCCAAATCTCCAAGCGAGCTGGTTATTGTCACAACGGACGGCAAAATTATCCGTGCGGGACAAGACGGAATTCGCTTGGGCGAAATTTGTGTTCAAGGGACTATTTCAGCACGTGAGCTCGTAAACACCCCTGGACAGCACATGAGCCCTCACGATCTCGTTGAAGCGGCTCGCTCGCTCACCAAGGGAAAAAGCGGGGTCAGGATGAAGGTCTACGATAAAGAACGACTTGTTCGCATGAAGGCTGGCGGGCTCCTTGGGATCGCCCAAGGGTCGGACCATCCTCCCTATCTCGTCCACCTCACGTACACGCCAAAAAAGAAAACGCGTAAATCCGTGGCGTTGGTGGGGAAGGCGGTCACTTTTGACTCGGGTGGGTTATCTCTAAAGCCTGCTGAAGCCATGGCGACCATGAAGCTCGATATGGCTGGCGCGGCGGCGGTCATTGGCGTGTTCGCTATTATCGATCAGATCGCTCCAAATGCCACCGTGCACGGTATTTTTGGCGCGGTTGAAAATATGCCTTCTGGCAAAGCGATCCGCCCGGGTGACGTGGTGGAGGTGATGAACGGAAAGACGATTGAAATTCTCAATACGGATGCCGAGGGTCGAGTAACGCTCGCGGATACGCTCACGTACGCCACCAAGCAGAAACCAGACGCGATCATCGATCTCGCTACGCTCACAGGGGCATGCATGGTCGCACTGGGCGAGGAGATTACCGGCATCATGGGTAACGACCGAGCGCTGATTGGCGCGGTGGAAGATGCGGCGCAAACAGCTGGAGAGAAAGTTTGGGAGCTCCCGCTCGAACCAGCCTATAAGCCGCTTATCAAATCAGATGTCGCGGATTACAAAAACATCGCCGGCAAGTACGGTGGTGCAGTCACAGCCGGCTTGCTTCTGGAAGAATTCGTGGCAGGCATCCCATGGGTGCACATGGACATCGCTGGTCCTTCGTTTGCGGAACGGCCGATGAATGCGTACACAAAGAAGGGTGCGACCGGGCACGGCGTGCGCACGCTCATCGAGTTTTTGCGCAATCTGTAATAATACGCCTCAGGATCGACCTAAAAAGGAATCTGACATCCGCGCCGTCTTCGCGACGCAGTTGGTCGCTGCGTCGGTACGGCCGTCAGATTCTTTGAGAGATTCGATGGATTTCTATGCAACAGATCCCCGTCACGCATCGCAAACTTGTGCTTGTCTGCACCAACTGCCGGGAGGATGGCAGGGAATGTTGTGCGGACAAAGGCTCTGTGGATCTGCATCGTAAAATCAAAGAAGCGGTAAAGGCTGCTGATCCAACCGTGCGCGTAAGCAAGAGTGGTTGCCTAGACCGATGCTCAACGGGCGCGACGGTCGTCATCATGCCCGATAACCTGTGGTTCGGCGCTGTGACCGAGCAAGATATTCCAGAAATTCTCAAACACATTCTATGACCGTTACCGTGTACTCAACCCCAACGTGCCCGTACTGCAAGCTTGCAAAAAACTTTTTGAACGAGCATAAAGTCGCGTTTACGGACATCGACGTCTCTGCCGATACCGAGAAAGCACAGGAGATGATCAAGAAATCCGGCCAAATGGGCGTGCCCGTCATAGACATTGATGGCAAACTCATTATCGGGTTTGATCAAAAAAAATTAGAAAAAACCCTCGGCCTCTAAATCAAAACCGACCCCACAGGGTCGGTTTTTGGTACTAGGCCTTTCCGAGTGTCTTGTCGCCGTCGTGCCATTCCACGGGGCAGAGCTCGCCGCTTTGGAGGGCTTTGAGAACGCGCAGGGTCTCCGCGACCGATCGGCCGACCGATCCAGCGCTGATGATCGCGTACTTTACAACGCCTTCCGGATCAATGATGAACGTGCCGCGTTCTGCGAGGCCGTCCTTCTCGTTGTAAACGTCGTAGGCGCGCGAAACGGCGTGGGTGACGTCTGCGAGCACTGGGTACTCAACGTCTTTGAGATCGCGTTCAAACCAGTTCTTGTGGCTCCATTCGGAATCCGTAGAGGCACCGAGCACTTCTGCGTTGAGTGCTTCGAATTCCGCGCGGTGCGTGCCGAAGCCCTTGATCTCCGTCGGGCAGATGAACGTGAAATCACGTGGGTAGAAGAAGAACACGAGCCACTTGCCGCGGTATTGCGACAAGCTTACCGGGTGAAACTCGCCTTTGTGGTAGGCGGTGATGTTTTGGAAGTCTGGGGCTGGTTGGCCGATGTGAATCATAGGGCTGGTGATGGGGTTGGGTTATCGGTGGAGGATGTCTTAGAGGGTTATGTCTTCGCCTGGTCGAAACGGGCGGAGACGACCCCCCAGTCGATCGCCTTAAAAAACGTCTCGATATAATCAGCACGCTTGAGGCCGTAGTCGAGCATGAACGCATGTTCGAATACGTCCATGACAAGGAGCGGAACGCAGCCGCTGAGATGGCCAACATCGTGCTCGTTGACCCATGCGTTGAACAGCTGTTTGCCGGCAGGGTCCCAGTACAACACGACCCAACCGATACCGCGCATGGTGCCGACGCCGACAAAGTTCTTGCGCCAGGCATCAAACCCGCCGTATACCGCTTCGAGGGTATCCTTGAACGCACCGTCCGGCAGCGCTACGCCGCCGTTCTTCATGTTTTGGAAGTACAATTCATGCAATCGCATGCCATTGAATTCCCATCCTAATCGTCGCTGCAGCTCTGCATACTCCGGCGTCCCGATCTCCTTGCTATCCAGCAATTCGATGAGCGCATTCGTATTCTTCACGTATCCTTGATACAGCGTGAAGTGGTTTTTCAGCAGTTCATCGCTGAAACCTGCAGTGCCCAGAAGCGCGTCGTAGTTCTTTGCTTCGTAAGCCATAGAGAGATTGCTTAAAACGCGTTATCATGGTAACCGACAGGGACTATGCGTCAAGGATGGAAAATACGCGTTTGGGCGGCGATGACGCTCGGGGCTTGTGCGGTCACGGCGTTTCTTGTGTATCGCGCGTATCGCGTGCCCGTTGCAGTTGAGGACGCGGTCTCCACCCCCACTCTCACAGAAAGCGGGACACCGCGCGGCAACATTCCTGCCATCTACGAACCGAGCTTTGTCACCGTGGGCACCGCGGACCAGTACCTCAAGGACAGTGGCCTAGGGATCGATGTGGAGATTGCAGGAGAGCGTCGATTTTACCCGTACCAAATCCTCGTGTGGCATCAGGTGGCAAACGATGTCCTCGGCGAAACACCCATCGCGGTAACCTTCTCACCGCTCACGTACACCGGCATCGTGTTTGATCGAACGGTGAACGGTCGCGAACTGACGTTTGAGACCGCACCGTATCTCTGGGACAATCATTTGGTCATGATGGACCGAGAGACTGCTTCGCTTTGGGTGCAGATGCTTGGCAGAGCCGTTGAGGGCGAGTTGAAAGACGCGTCCGTGACGGTCTTCCCGTCGAGGGTCGTCTCGTGGCGAGAATGGAAAGCGGAGTACCCCAGAGGCCGCGTGCTCTCACTCGAGACGGGCGTGGAGCGGGATTACACGCTCGATCCGTATACGGAGTACTACGACACGCAGGCAATCTGGTTTCCCTTGAGCCACAAAGATGACCGTCTCCCGCTCAAAACACCGGTGTATGGAGTCGTGCGCGATGGGAGCGTGATTGCCTATCCGGCAGAATTAGTCGACGAAGGGAAGGTAACGATCGAAGAGGATACATACCCATTGCTTGCCTATTGGTTTGCGTGGTCGTCCGTTCATCCTGATACCGAACTGTATCTACCGTAACTATGGGAACGCTCTACATCGTGGCAACGCCAATCGGCAACTTACAAGACATCACCCGCCGCGCCGTCTCAACGCTACAAACGGTGGACGCGATTCTGTGCGAAGATACGCGCGTGACTGCCAAACTGCTTGCTGCGCTCGAAATCCGCAAGCCACTCATCGCGTTTCACCAGCACTCGGATGACCGAAGAACAAAAGAGGTGATCGACATGCTCGGAGAAGGAAAATCTCTGGCACTCGTGACGGACGCAGGAACACCCGGGATTTCGGATCCAGGTGGAAAATTAGTTGAACGCGCTGTGGAGGAGGGTGTTTCGATTGTTCCGATCCCAGGACCGTCCGCTGTCATCACCGCGCTCTCCGTCTCCGGGTTTCCATCCGACCAATTTCTGTTTCTCGGTTTCCCCCCGCACAAAGGACGCGGGTCGTTCTTCAAGCGCGTCGCCGGAGCAGAGAGTACGGTCGTTTTCTACGAGAGCACGCATCGCATTCTCAAATGCCTGGAGGAATTATCCGCCGTGCTCCCCGATCGGATGCTCGTCGTCTGCCGTGAGCTCACAAAGCTCCACGAAACCATTTACCGCGGCTCGGCTTCGCAAGTGACAGATCAGCTCAAATCCAGTAGCATCAAGGGCGAATTTGTGATCGTTGTCGGACCATCCTGATATGCAAAAGTTCTACATCACGACCCCCATCTACTACATCAACGGCAAGCCATCGGTTGGCCACGCCTATACCACCATCATCGCAGATGCACTGGCTCGCTATCATCGCTCGCTCGGCAAGCAGGTGTTCTTTTTGACGGGAACCGACGAGAATAGCCAAAAGAACGTCGAGGCGGCGGAAGCGGCGGGGAAGGGCGACGACATCCAGGGGTATCTCGACGAAATGGCCGCGCTCTGGCAGAGAACGTTTGATTCGATGGGAATCAGTCACGATCGCTTCATCCGAACGACCGAGGCGGACCACAAAATGGCGGTCGAGAAATTCTGGCGCGCCGTGGAAGCCAAAGGCGACATTTACAAGGGCGAGTATGAGGGGCTCTATTGCAAGGGCTGCGAAGCGTTTTATACGGAGACAGACCTCGTCGATGGAAAATGCCCGCTCCACCTCACTCCGCCGAGCGTCATCAAGGAACAGAATTATTTTTTCCGTTTGACGAAGTATCGCGATGCCTTGCTGGAGCATATCGGTCTGCATCCGGAGTTTGTGGCGCCCGCATCGCGACGCAATGAGATCGTGAGCTATATCAAAAATTTCATGACCGACGTGTCGATCTCGCGTCAGTCCATGAAGTGGGGGATTCCCGTGCCAGGCGACGAGTCGCACCGCATCTACGTCTGGTTCGACGCGCTCATCAACTATATTTCCGGCGTCGGCTACGGCACGGACAACAAACAGTTTGAGGCCTGGTGGCCGTCGGACGTTCAGCTCGTCGGGAAAGACATCCTGAAGTTCCACTGTGCACTTTGGCCAGCCATGCTCATGTCCGCGGGTTTGCCGCTTCCCAAAACCGTCTTTGCGCACGGCTTTTTCACCGTCGACGGGCAAAAAATGTCGAAGTCCTTGGGCAACGTGGTTGATCCGGTTGATCTCGCCGGACAATATTCAAATGACATTCTTCGGTACTTCCTGCTGCGCGAAATTCGCATGGGCGAGGATGGTGACTTTTCGTTTGAACGGTTGCGAGGCCGATACGACAGCGAGCTCGCCAGCCAGCTCGGCAACCTCGTGCATCGCGTCTTGACCATGGTTGAAAAATACTGCGATGGAAAGATCCCGGAGCGCGCGGATGGATTTATCGCAGGCGCATGGCCCGCGTATCAGTCGGCGATGGAAGAGTTGCGCGTCCACGATGCGCTTGAGACGACCTGGAAGGTGATTCAGCAGGCCAACCAGTACATTGATCAGCAGGCGCCGTGGCAACTCGCCAAGCTCAAGGAAGAGAAGATGCTCGCGGACACGATGTATGTTCTGCTCGAAACGCTCCGCCACATCGCCTGGATGCTGTACCCGCTCATGCCCGACACAGCCGAGAAGTTGTTTGCAAAACTCGGGTTGAACGTCCCTAAGGAATTCACGCAGTCCGCCGAGGTGGCCTGGCGCTGGGGCGAGCTCGAGCCAGGTGGTAAGATAGAGAAAGGGGAGCCACTGTTCCCACGCAAAGAGTAAGTATGTTTTCGCTTGTCGATGTCTTGATCATTCTCGTGGTCGGCGCGTTCGTGTTTGCAGGGTTTTTCTTTGGCCTCGTGCATACGCTTGGCAGCCTCATCGGCGCGATTCTCAGCCTTATCATTACGACACGGATCATCGAGCCGGTATACGGAACGATCGGGTTCATTTTCGGCGGCGAGTCGGCGGGGAAGGTGTTTGTGTTCATCGTCCTCTTTTTGCTGGTCGCGCGATTGCTCGGATTGGCGTTTTGGCTGGTCGGCAAAGTGATTGGCTTGCTCGCCTGGATTCCGTTTGCCTCCACCATCAATCGTCTGCTTGGCGCACTGTTTGGTCTCGTCGAAGGAATTATTTTCGTGGGCGTGGCAACGTACTTTGCCTTGCAATACCTGCCGCCCGATACGATTCGTGCGGCTCTTGAGCACTCCCTGATGGCCAACTGGCTCCTCGCGCTCACGGCCGCACTGCAAGTGCTGTTCCCGCACGTCGCGACAACGACCAAGTAATTATGCTCATCGACACGCACTGCCACGTGCATTTCAACGCCTATAAAGACGACATGGACGACGTCATCAAACGCACCCTCGAGCAGGGTGTTTTGATGGTGACCGTTGGAACGCAGACCACGACGAGCAAAAAGGGCCTCGAGACTGCCGAGCGCTACGACGGCGTCTGGGCAACGGTTGGTCTGCATCCAAATCATTTGTGCGAACAAGAGTTTTTTGACGAGAACGAGCTTCCGCCGGAGCAATCTCCGACCCCCAAAATCAAAACGCGGTGCGAAGCATTTGATCACGATTACTATCTCGATCTGGCGAAGCACCCAAAGTGCGTTGCGATCGGTGAATGCGGTTTGGAATACTACCGTTTGCCGGAGAACGTAGACCGTGACGAGCTGATTGCAACGCAGAAAAAAACCGTTCGCGAGCACTTCGATCTCGCAACCGAAGCCGACAAACCCGTCGTGATTCATTGTCGTGATGCCCACGACGATCAGATCGCGATAATTCGCGAGTACGTTGAAGCAGGGAAGTCGGCGCGTCGGGGTGTGGTGCATTGTTTTACTGGAACGCTTGAGGAAGCACGGCGTTACCTCGACCTCGGTTTCTACATTTCCTTCACGGGCGTCATTACGTTTCCCCCAAAAAAATCTCAGCTCAGCGAGCTTGTCGACGGACTCACGGCCCTGCAACAAGTCGTGAGGGCTGTTCCGCTTGATCGGATGCTCGTGGAAACAGATGCGCCGTACCTCACTCCGGACCCGCACCGCGGCAAACGCAACGAGCCCGGCTACGTCCGGTTCGTCGCCGAAAAGATCGCCCAGATTAAAAATACGACCTTTGAGGAGGTCGCAGATACGACAACGCAGAACGCGAAGCGGCTTTTCCAACTGCCCTAAAATGCGAACGACGGCCCCGGTGTTGCGATTTTCACATCGCAATCCGGTAGCCGTCCGTTCCTCCTACGTTCCGGTCGTCGCGGACTCCGCGGACGACTCGGGCTTCTTGTGCTCGGGCTCCTCGTAGCCCTTGAGGATCGTGTCGAGGCACCACTGGCGCAGGGCCCGGTGCATCGGGATGCCCCAGTCGAACGACCCGGTCTTGGCCTGGATGTAGGCCGCCACCGCGTCGTCGCCGGAGCGACGCTTGCGCGTCTCCTTCACCGACTGCCCGGCGAGCGCCGACTCGACGCTCACCTCGACCGCCACGCTGGTGAGCGCCCGCTCGAGGATCGAGCGCACCGCCGCGAACTCCTCGCTCGCGATGCGGATGGCGTTGTCGATGAGCCGCTCGAGCGCCTGGCGGTACCGGGCCGGATCGTCCTCCTTGGTGAGGAGACCGAGGTCCCGGGCGTACTCGACGACCGGGTTTCCGGGCTGGGTGAGGTCACGCAGCAGCGTGATCTTCCGCGCCGACAGGTCCGACGGGTTGATCTCGAGCACGGTCTTGCCCAGCACGCGCCAGGCGTCCACCGTGTAGCTCCGGCTCTCGAGCTGGCCGAACTCGACGCGGTCGTCGATCAGCTTGATCTCCTTGGGCCGTCCCAGGCAGGTGGCCACCACCGCTCCCGTCGACTCGACGAAGCGGAACACCGCGCTCTGGAACTCCGCGGTGCCGCCCTTGGTCTTGTACGGCGGGCTCAGGCTGTCCTTGGCCTGCACCACGATGCGGGTCCCGATGAACCCGAGGATGTTGCGCCCGTCCCGGTCCTGCCGCATGTCGCCGATGAAGTTGGGCTTCCACTCCATCCGCATGGGGGCCAGCGACTCCAGCAGGTTCTCCAGGTGCGCGACCGGCGGGGTGCCGACCGCGCGGTTGAGCAGGTTGTACTCGTCGAGCACGCTCTTGGAGAGCAGGGGGAGCGCGAACGCCCACCACTTGCCGGTGCGCAGATCCGCCGCGTTGCGCGGCTGGACGAGGAAGCACGCCCACGCGCCACCGTTGCTCACCCAGCTCTCGCCCTTGCGGACGAGGTACCGGATGCGGCGGTCTTCGCGGGTGGCGTCGCCGAGGTAGAACATCGGCTCCACCTCCACGTTGGCCGTGCCGCCCTCGATCTGCACGTTGACCTTGGCGCGGGCGAACACGTCGCCCTCCTCGTTCTCACGGGCCTCCCACATCACCGGCACGATGGCCGGCTGGTCGCGCCCGGGCTCGCGGTACAACCGCCGCTCGAGCATCTTGATCGCCGCGCCCTGCTTGATGTCCGGGTAGGCCCGGGCCATGAGGTCCATCGCGGCGTTGAGCACGCGCTGGCTCACCACGACCTCGCGCCGCAGCGCGAGGGCGAAGGTCTGCGTGGGCTGGTCGTCCTTGAGCTCGGTCACGACCGGGGCCTGCGCCGGGTCGAACCCGGGGAAGAGCAGGGCCAGGGTCACGGGAACAGCGGGCTGGGTCTCGGTCTGGTTCACGGGTCACCTCTTGGGAAATCCATCCATCACACAGCTTCTTCACCATTGAAGATGCCAGCGATAGACGGAGGAGCATATCAAAAAAAGCCAGAAATGTCAATGATCCTTCGTGCTTTTTAATGAAAAAAGGTGTTTCTTAAGCAAAACGGTGAAAAAACATGCCAATAACGGTTGACATATTCGCTAAAATCGTGTATGTTTGCCGGTTCTGGCTTTTGGAGGAAACCATGAACACCGACAGAATCGACGCATTCCGGCGCATGTTCGCGCTGGACGCGTCGAGCGCAACCGCCGCGGACGCGGCAGAGCTGCAGAGCACCAAGGGGGCGCCGTCGCCCGAAGAGCGCGCGGCGCTCGACGACGACACCAACGATCGCATCGATCAGTTCCTCGACAGTCCGGATTCCTACCTCGCGGGCGTTCCGGAGGACATCCGGACGCTGCTCGAGATCGTCATGCTCGATGCGGCCGGGCCCGTGACCCCGATCCTCGGGGATGGTGATCCGGAACCCGAGCCCTCGGAAGAGGACGACGAAGGAGAGGAT
>Ga0209172_10007225_pt1 | contig 11641 bp, 9 predicted proteins | sample LarsenN4metaG_FD_184113 | JGI IMG/M metagenome (GOLD analysis project Ga0209172, IMG submission 184113) | Hot spring sediment bacterial and archeal communities from British Columbia, Canada, to study Microbial Dark Matter (Phase II) - Larsen... ... | reverse complement strand
CGCTGAGGAGTCTTAGCGCGGTCTGGTTCCATTCCGTCTCCCGCCCCAAAGGAGCAGAGGGATAGAGCCCAGGACATCGCCCCAGGCGACCTGAAGGTAATACCCATTCGCCAAAATCAAAATAATGCGGCATTAATACCTTGTTAAATTTAAGTAACCGTTCCACCCTCACCCCCGGTCCCTCTCCCACGCTGGGGGAGAGGGGGTTGGGGGTGAGGGCAGAAAATTACACAAGACTAAGTAAACAAAGTATTGAACCTGGTCCTATTTTGTAGGGGCGCAGTAACCGCGCCCCTACGGGAGCTAGAAATAATGCCACATTTCTAAAGAGAAATGATATAAGAAGGTACCCCCAAGGACCTAGCTTTATGACTACGGCCATTAGCTAGTAAAAGAATCTTCAAGCTCTCCTTGAAGGGTTGGCTAAACTCCTCGACAAAGAGTAGGGGTGTACGGCCGTACGCCCCTACGGAAAGGATCCCACCGGGTTAACCCCCTTCAGGGGGAGTCGTCTTCGTTGAATCGCAAGCCGTCCAAAACGGCTTTCATCTTCACAAAAGAGACGCACTGGAAGCGGTTTCCTCCCCTTAACCGAGGGCTCCTTGAACTGAAGCTTTTGTTCAAGCAGTCCGGACAGCTCTTCCTTAAACTGAGCCTGAAGTTGCAGGTTTTGTTATAGGAGATTTTCTCGGGACCTTTAACTGGGCTTTTAGTTCATAGCGCACGAGGCCATGAACGGTTTGATAAGCCATAGTAATGCCCTGATCCCTTTGTAACCCCTGCTATCGTAGGGGCGCAAGGCCTTGCGCCCCTACTCCCTACGGATCGGCTAAGTGGGCTTTCAGTGGGTTTAGAATTTCTGGGCTAAGCCTCGGTTCTTGGCCTTTGGCCTTATAGACATGGAGAATGCCCTGTAAACTTTGACTTTCCTGGCTGGCGAGCCAACGTCCTCCGGTATCTCGATGGACTCCCATCGTCTGGACGACTTGTTTACGGGTCTTGGCGAGTTGGCTCTTCAGTAAGGACAAGGCTTGCAACGGGGAAGCGGGGAAGCGGGGAAGATGGTGTTTTTTACGAGAATCTTTTTCAGCCTTTAGCAGCTCTTTGACTTCACAGGCGCTTTCATGGATTTCGGGTAGGTTCTTTTTCATAACGCCTTGCTCTTAACATGGAGGGTTGGAGGGTTATTAACTTATCTTCCATTCTATTTATATTCTATACCTTATGCTTTATTTTCAATAAGCATTGGTATTATGCTGTTAAGTAGTACAACTGGCCTGTTACATGAAAGGTAAGTACGAAAGTACATAGTTCATTGGTATTCGCACGTCACTCCTTAACCGTATTTTTAACAGGTAGTGTGGAAAAACTTGTTGAGAAAATCTTGAGGGTTTATCTCCTCATCTTACTGGAAGAGCGGCTTTCGGTTTAGGAAAAGATGGGGGGAATGTAGGAGGCTCGAAAATCTAACCTCATTAAAGAATTGAAACGTCTACGGCGTGGATGGGAAAGAAAACTCCTGCCGCTTCACTGATTTTAAGTATATTCTCGATCCCAACACGATCATTGATTATCTAGGGGCACCCTGAAGGCCGGGTGCTACTTAAGGGCGAGAAACATTGGTCAAGCCTATTCGGGTTTCAACCCTCGCCCGCCCCGAAGGCCGGGCGCTACCCCCGTTGGTAGGTTTCGAGGGAGCTATGCGCCAGGTTTCAACCCTCGCCCGCCCCGAAGGCCGGGCGCTACATGTGAACAGAGACCTCGAGCGAAGAAGGTTTAAGGTGTTTCAACCCTCGCCCGCCCCGAAGGCCGGGCGCTACAGGCGCTTCTCGCGGGTAAAGAGCCGCAAGCGGAATAGTTTCAACCCTCGCCCGCCCCGAAGGCCGGGCGCTACGCGGACTTGCTGAGCGAGCAGAGAAATTATGCAGTGTTTCAACCCTCGCCCGCCCCGAAGGCCGGGCGCTACAGGCGCTTCTCGCGGGTAAAGAGCCGCAAGCGGAATAGTTTCAACCCTCGCCCGCCCCGAAGGCCGGGCGCTACCCCTATCATTCGCTATCTTGGGATTTGGAAGGCGTGTTTCAACCCTCGCCCGCCCCGAAGGCCGGGCGCTACTAGGGAATTCTGGGAATTCTGGGAAGTCTCCATAAGTTTCAACCCTCGCCCGCCCCGAAGGCCGGGCGCTACCTTCGCGCAAGGTCCTCTGGAGGGCGAATACATCGGGTTTCAACCCTCGCCCGCCCCGAAGGCCGGGCGCTACCAAGCTGAGACGTCCTCGGCTGCTCATCTTGGAAGGTTTCAACCCTCGCCCGCCCCGAAGGCCGGGCGCTACCCGAGCACATTCTGTATAATTATCTGGGATTTCTGGTTTCAACCCTCGCCCGCCCCGAAGGCCGGGCGCTACCTGATGTTTTCCGCATGGTGTAGAGGGGGGTCCCTGGTTTCAACCCTCGCCCGCCCCGAAGGCCGGGCGCTACCAGCCGTTTTGAAAAAAATCGAAGATCTTGAAGCGTTTCAACCCTCGCCCGTCCCGAAGGCCGGGCGCTACATGGTACGCTAGTCCTAGATTGCGGGCTTTTACGGGTTTCAACCCTCGCCCGTCCCGAAGGCCGGGCGCTACGAAAGAGTACCCGCGGCACCATCGATTCTCTCTCGTTTCAACCCTCGCCCGCCCCGAAGGCCGGGCGCTACCTGAAGTTGCTCAGGACGGTGACGCATATTGGAAAGTTTCAACCCTCGCCCGCCCCGAAGGCCGGGCGCTACACGGGGAAGACGCTGGCTCTGAAACTCAAAGCGATGGTTTCAACCCTCGCCCGCCCCGAAGGCCGGGCGCTACTTGTCAAAGACGGGGACACGCTCTTGATCCTGCCCAGTTTCAACCCTCGCCCGCCCCGAAGGCCGGGCGCTACGCAAACTTGTTGTGGCAGCAAAGACAATACGCAGTGTTTCAACCCTCGCCCGCCCCGAAGGCCGGGCGCTACAGGCAGCCACCTGTTCGATATCCAGTTTACCCTGGTTTCAACCCTCGCCCGCCCCGAAGGCCGGGCGCTACCACCGTCTGCGCCCCATCTAGGGGATCGATGTAGGTGTTTCAACCCTCGCCCGCCCCGAAGGCCGGGCGCTACTTCTTCCCAAGAAGTCCATGGGAGGTACAGGGCATTGTTTCAACCCTCGCCCGCCCCGAAGGCCGGGCGCTACCTGGTTCCGCAATTTATTGATCAACGTCGCGTCAGGTTTCAACCCTCGCCCGCCCCGAAGGCCGGGCGCTACTTTCCCATGCCCAAACCCCAACCACAAAATGACAGGTTTCAACCCTCGCCCGCCCCGAAGGCCGGGCGCTACCTGCATCTCGGACTCTGTAGTGCTCGTGCTCACAAGTTTCAACCCTCGCCCGCCCCGAAGGCCGGGCGCTACTCCTTTTTGAAATTGGTCAGGAAGCTTGAGGCGGAGGTTTCAACCCTCGCCCGCCCCGAAGGCCGGGCGCTACGTGGGGATTCTCTACCCCCCTTCGCAAAACACACGTTTCAACCCTCGCCCGCCCCGAAGGCCGGGCGCTACGGCTGGCCCCCTACTAGGAGATCCCCAGAGAGGGAAGTTTCAACCCTCGCCCGCCCCGAAGGCCGGGCGCTACCTGGCGGCTGCGACCGTGACGGGGGACTTTGGAGGGTTTCAACCCTCGCCCGCCCCGAAGGCCGGGCGCTACTGGACAGCATTTAAGTGTTGGAATTCGTGTATCTAAAGAGTGCTTCAGCGCGAACCTTGGCTTTGAGCCCACCGAATGCCTACTGCCTAAATCAAAGACACTCTCCATTGTCGAGCTAACTCAGCCAATTCGAGTCAGCGCGATCCCCCCGGGATTTCTGCCGCCACTGTAGGTCCGCGCAGACTTACTTCACGATACAATCTATTCATTAGACTACAAGGGGATCGTTAAAATCCACACAGGTGCTAACTCCATACACCTCGACATAGCGTACCCTTGACCCCACGAGGCGATAGATTCGGAGACTATCCTGCTGTTTATCAATGCATGCTAGCAACCGATGCCGCAATTGCTCAAGCTGCATCTCGTTCACCGAGCATTCAAACACCGATTTCTGGACGCGTTGACCAAAGTCCTTACATATTTGAGCTACGCGACGCAGTCGCTGTTGACCTGCTTTAGTTTCTGTCGCCACATCATATGTCACGAGCACATCCATGTTTACCTCTCCTTGCTTTGCCTACCAGTCCTCAGCGGTAAAGGAATGGTGGGTAGTCTGGCAGGTCGCCACGAAGATAACGTGCCAAGAGCTGCGCCTGGACATGAGGCACTAAGCCAAATGGGACTTTTTGTCTTAAGACAGGATGCTGGACCTCGTCTTGTTTTCGCTTTTGGTAGGCCACTACGATCGTTTTGCGCGCTCCATCAGTCAGGTGCACAGCTCCTCCAGGTCGCTCTTGAAAATCCTCTCGAGTCACTTGCTGCCGATTGATGAGAGTCAGTGCCAAGCGGTCGGCTAAAACGGCCCGAAGCTCTTCCGTTAGATCGAGACCCAATGCTGGGCGACCGGGACGCAGGGCATGCAGAAACCCGATCTGTGGGTCTAAGCCCACCCCCTCGGCGGCAGCCACACAATCACTGAGCAGTAGGGTGTAGAGGAAGGACAGGAGCGCATTTATCCGATCAAGTGGTGGACGGCGGCTCCGCCCATTCATTCGGAATGCCTCCCGATCCACTCTCACCATGCGGTCAAGCACCCCAAAGTAAGCGCGCGCTGCATTACCTTCGATCCCCCGGATTTGTTCAAGGTCTGTACTTCCTTCTAGACTAGCTAATGAGGTACGCAACGTACTGGCGCACCCGTCTAAGAGAGCAACATCTTCTAGATTGTCTAATTCACGCGCAGCCCTTAGAACAACCTGCCGGGCGTTTTGGATCTTGCCAGCTACGACATTCCGGGCAATCAATGGCGGCATGGTTGAATTGGTCAGGGCCAGATGTTGGGCACGCCGGAGTAATACATTTCCCGACACGGGGCCCTCGATGCGAGCTTTGAACCGACCATGGTGATCTAAGAACACGACGGTCCGCCCATCTTCAGCGCAGCGATGTAGGAGAAACGGACTGATTAGAACGTTACCAAAGCAGACGATTCCGCCTAAATAGTGTAGAGGCACTTGGAGTTTGGTTGTCCTGTCCACGTCTACTTTCAATGTTTCATGGTCCAACTTTAGATAGGCCCCTTCTGTTGTTACGAAGAGTGTGTTCAGAAGTTGATGCATATTACCCCTCCGAGTTCTCTCATGCTCACTTTGAGGAAAGAGGTTCCGAGTCATTCACCTGAAAGAGCGATGATTGAATCGCTCGCACTCGCGCTGCCTCTCCCACAACCTTAGGCAGGCAAGAGTCCTCCAGAGAGCAGTGCTCACAGCGAGCGTCGTTGACAGCTGGCGGCAACATCTCCGTGGTCAACAACTGACGGATAGCTGCAACCGTCTCAACAACTCGCTGCCGCAATGACTCATCAAAAACCACTTCTCTTCTTCTCCGCGAGCCGTGATGATAGATAGCACCGCATGGGACAGGCTGCCTGGTCATCTCTTCGAGACACATCGCCTGCGCGCAGAGTTGAAGCTCCTCATGGCCCCATTTTCGACGGGCACCGGCTTTGTACTCAATGGGGTAAGGAGTCTCTCCGTGGAACTCAACCACGTCCGCTTTACCAACGAGTCCCAGCCGTTTTGACCAGAGTGGAAGCGCGTGTTCAATTCTCATGTTTACCTGAAGCTCACTGGTGGGTTCGTCCACCCGTTCGTGGAGCAAGTGACCTCGCAACGTGTAGAGATTCTCATCGAACGCCTGCTCCAGGTGAATCAAGGCACACTGGCGTGGGCAATACGAGTAGTGCTCTAGCGCGGAGATCCTCACTAATTCAAGATTGTTCCATGTTTGGTCCAATGTTTCCGTCATGAGGTTACCCCGCTAATCGAGTCAGAATCATGCCTTTGGGAAGGTTTTGATCATCTACAGTGACAATGTAATCAGAGAACTGCCGAGGAGCCTCGACGCCATCTTTGCGCTGAACCCTGATCCGTTCAAATAGCTTGTGGGTTGGCGCGTTACCTTTTGCGTTTTCGTGAGTGAACACATAAAGTCCCCGACACGTTATCAGTCCACGGCTTGCGGAGCGGTCCAGGTCCCACATACTCTTGAGCGCCTCCCAGAACAGGGATAGATCTTCCTCCGATAATCCAGTCTGCGCCGCGAAATGAGGATTCACGAAGCCATAGCCAATGTAGAGACCATAGGGTACCAGTGCTTTTCGCCCCATTCCCCTTTCCTTAGCGGCATCTTCTTCCCTGGTCACTGCAACTCGTGTAATAGAAAGATCCAACGGTACCACTGGATTAATGGAACGAGCAAAAGTCAATTGGATAGGACCTCGCACCTGACCACAATTCACCCCGGTAGACATCACGGCACCAAACGCTCGAATGTCAAAGTATTGCTGACACATCCAACTTTGGGCCGAGTTTACTTCTTCGGCGGTTGGTTTGCGGCTCTTAGTGCCCTGAACCAGCTTTGAAACAAAATCTTTAGCTTTCTTACCTAAGCTTTCGCCAATTTGTTTAATTGCCTCTCTGCGCTCGCCTGCATCCAGCAACCCCGAGTAGCGTAAGATCCACGTATCGTCGCTCTCCTCTGCCTCTAAGCTGAAGCCATTTGGCAAATTAACCTGCTCTCCATTTGGCGCAAATACTGAAATCAAATCTGGGGGAACAACAACTGATGCAGGCTCACCAACTTCGATGTTGCGGGCTTTGTAAGCGCGCTGATGCTCCTGGTTCAAAACCCCTCGTTCCTTCACGTAAATATCGTAACCGGGCAATAGCGTGCCATTTTCCCGTTTCGTCATGAGGACATAGTTTCGAACTTTCCGTTTGAGGCACACATCTGTCACCAGTCCTTGCATGGTTTCCGGATCTACGCGAGGCAAGTTGCCTGCATCCGGGTCGCCGTTGGGATTGCCATCAATAACGTCAAACAGCAGTACAAAGTCATGGCGTTTATTGGGATCAGTATGGATTTCGTTTGTCATCATTGTTTCCTCCTTTTCGCTGAGATATCGGATTAAGCAGTTTCCTTTCCTTGAGCTTGTTTATAGGCGATGGCTGCAGCACGATCAGCAGCCCGCTGATGGTAATAGCCAAGACCGAAAAGCCCCTGCTCCTCCAATGTAAGCGTTTTGGGGAAAGCTGTCAGTCCGACTTGCACCTCTTCCAATTTGTGTTGGAGCGCCTCATAAGTACCGGGTTTCTCCCTGCGTAGCTTACCCAAATGAGCCTGGGCTCCACGCAGTAGCCGACCAAAAACTGACGCGGGCGCAGACGAAGCTGTGCCGAAGAAACGATCCGTAATGGTCGTATTTGCTCCAGGAATGGCGGCGCGCTGCACTGCTTCGAGCAATGCAAGTAGCCGCCCACACAGGTAAGCAGGATTTCGATGGCTGGTGTCGAGTTCAGTCATAGTGTCCTCCATGAAAGATTCTTGTTGCGATAGAAGAACCATCTTGATGAGCGCCGCCCGAGGTCGAGTGATCCCCTGTTCGGCGCGATTGCGTTTGATAGCTTGAAACAGCAGCCACATCGGCAGTGGGCCCCCCTTGAGAGCAACATGCAATAACGCTTTTGGCACATTAGCTGGAAGCCCTTTGGTTGCATCCCGCACCGTGGAAGAAGCCAACGCGTATAAGCCGAGCGGTTTGCCTTCTGTGCCATTATGCTCCACGAGGCGCTGGAGCGCGAAGTAGCGAGCCAGATGCTGCTTTGCCTCTTCGACCGTGGTGTCCAGCCAATCCCTCACAGCGACACGCGCACCGCTAGCTGCGAAGGCGGTGGCATAGAAGGGTGTCATGTCAATCTCCGTCGCCCTTTCCTCCCCGGTAAAGATGGAACTCATCAGAGCCTTAACCTCATCCAGCTCAGGCGTTGATAGTAACGATGCAACCGAGAAGATGCGCTCTTCCTTTGTCCAAAAGATATAGACGAGAGGCCCAATCGTGATATGTGTCCGCTCATTTTCGATGAGGTCAATAGCGGCTTTAGTGAACCGCTCTCCGCACTCCCGGCATGTCGGAGCAATCAATGACGCCTCCAGTCCATATGATTCAAACGCAGGCACATTCGCCGAGATGATCGCCATGCCGGACGGTTGTCCACCGGGGATGTGTTTGATCTTAAACGGAAGCCGCTTGACTGGTGGTCGCACCTCGCCGCAGATAAGGCACTCCATGGGTTCCAGAACCGACTCTGTAGCAAATGTCGCCCAAAAGCTCCTCACCGATGGCAAATCAATCGGCATAACACCGTCTACGCGAAAAGTGAGGTTATGTTCCGCATCGAAATCCCTCGGAAGTGGGAGAGTTTTCAGGTCAAGGCGCTTGAGGAAGCGGAGGACAGTAGCAACTGTCGGCTCTTTCGTCGTCTCAGCACACGTCTTCACTAGATCAACAAACGCCTTGTGGCATTTTTCGACCCGTTTCGACTTACTTTTCTCCCTGGCTATGCCGAGGACGTATTTGCCAGTGTCCGCCAACAGTTTTGCTCGAACTCCCGAAGAACGTGCAACATAAGGGGCGAGAAACTCCTTACCTCGATCTTTCTTTCCGCTTTCACCTTCAGTAGCGACAAACCCTTGTAAGTTGCCGTCTGCACTCAAGTCAATCAACCACCTGATCGACCTTTTAAGATACATCTCCGGTGGCAGATCTAACCGTCCAGAATAATCACGAAGCTTTTGCAATAACATGGCTCGTCCCCCTTTGATATTCTTCCGGCGGTATTCGCAGAATTCCGCCATCAAGTCTGGCATTGAAGAAATGCGGCGTGCCTCGGCCAGACTGGTCCGGCGCATAGTCAAGATCAAACAGCATCCGACCGAGATCGCTGGTGAGACCAATGGGTTGCTCGGTTCCATCCGGGTCGCTAAATGACGCTGCAAACTCGCGACAACCCAGATAGGGCCGGTGATAGCACTGACCACGAGTGACGCGCCGCCGGAATTGATCTCTATACTTGGCCACATCGTCAGTAGCGTGAACTGCCAGGACTATATCGGCGCGAATGAGGTAAGCGACGTCGTACAGAGCCAATGTGTGACGTTGGGCGCGATCCTCATCGGCAAAGTAACTACCGCCCGACACTGCCCATTGTTGAGCCGAACGAAGGCTGGCCTTACTGTTGACCTCGTTGCGTATGATCGAGATGTACCGGATCGGCTTGAGCACCTCGATTTGCCGAACTTGCCATCTAAATTCTGGCTTCCAAAAGATAGCCTCCAATAAACCTCTCGCCGCTGAAGGCGTCATGATGGGGTAACTCACGCGTTCGGCTTTCATCTCTGGTCTTGTGAAACACGCATAGTCCCCCCACACTTTCACTTCCAAGGGTAGATGTTCAGCCATGGGTTTTTTCCTCCTATCATTAGATAACTAACTCAGCAGGGTCGCGATTGGCGACTACTAAACCTCGAATGGAATCATATCCCCCCAACCACTCCCACAATCCGGGAGCAATCGGTTGAAGGAGCCCTTGCTTATCATAATCTGAAATAAACCGTGATCGAGCATTGACGATATAGGGCTGAAGACGCCGCAATGTCCAACGGGGCACCTCAGCCTCACGCCGCAGAATGCTTAGCAAGCTGTCTACTTCGTGACGATACTTGTTTGGCCTGACCACGACTGGAACTGTATCGTCTTCGATGAGTCGGAATCGCTGTGCCACTTCCGGATAATCCAGAGCTTGCCGCAGATTTTGAATGCCTTTCTTGTCTAAATCCACGGCCTGATACAGGAGCTCAAAATATGTTCGATACAGATTCGGATCATGAAGGTCAGCTGTTGGGTCGCTGAGCAAACTTAAGGCCGTCTCCATCCCTGTCTTGTAGGTTCCTGATGGGGTGCTACCATCTGCGGGCCAGAACACTATGACCCGACCTGCTTTAAGGTGCCCCTCCCGGTTGCACCGACCGGCAGCTTGCACAATCCGATCTAACGGCCCAACCGCTCGCAGCACGATCGGGAAATCCACGTCCACGCCTGCCTCGACAACTTGGGTGGAAACCAACCGACAAGTCTCACCCGCTTTCAATCGTTGTCGAACCTCTTTGAGGACGTCCCGTCGGTGCGCGCCACATAGCAGCGTTGACAGATGAAATGCTTCCACATCGTTGAGGGCATCGAGCAACCGGAGAGCATCAACCTTTGTATTGACAACAGTCAAGCATTGATTCGTGTCTTGCATCTCGACGGCCACCCGTTCCCATGTCCAAGGCTCACCTTTTGAAAGCAATTCGTAACGTACACGCTTCAAGGCGGCAAAGTAGCGAGCTGGTTCAGGTACGATTTCTACCGGCATATTCCGTAACCCTTTGAGATAAGCACTGTCCTGGAGAGCAGGCGGTGTCGCCGTGCAAAGTATAAGGCTGACAAGATAGTGATCCACTAATTCCTGAAGTACATCGAGCGTTGGAATTAATAGTTCTGGCGGCAGGGTTTGAACCTCATCTAGAATGAGAACACTTCGCGCAATGTTGTGGAGCTTGCGGCAGCGGCCGGGTTTATTGGCAAAGAGACTTTCAAACAGTTGAACTGTGGTTGTCACCACGATGCGCGCATCCCAGTTTTGGCTGGCCAACCGGGGCCAGACCTCCTCCTGTGACAACGGGTCTGTCAAGTCTTGTTCGGCCATGACCGCGCTATGATGCTCAAGCACGAAGTCATCACCGAAGATGTCCCTGTATACATCAGCCGTCTGTTCAATAATGCTGGTGTAAGGAATGGCCACGATCACGCGATCGAATCCGTGAAGCAGCGCGTGCCTGAGAGCGAAGGCCAATCCAGAGCGGGTCTTGCCCCCTCCAGTCGGAACCGTCAGGCTGAAAATCCCCGGAGAGTGCTGAGCCGCTTGCACGCAGGTCTGATAAATCTCCTGGCGGATCTCGTTCAACGGCGTTTGTTCTTGTTTGCTGAACTTCTCTTGGTCTGCCTCGAAACGTCGCCAAAGCTTATCTAGGCCAGGCCATTTTCCTCTTAACTCAGACCGTTCCGGATGGAAATGCCGTTCTGTGTCGAGAAAATCAGCATCCACGAGCGTACTGAATACCATCCGCAAGAACAACTCGAGCCTCTGCATTAGCTCCCCTTGTTCATTGGCTTTCTTACTTATTACTCGCAGAAACTGAGGCAGCTTGGACTCTAGAGAGTTCTCAGGTTCGATTGTGGTTATAGCTCGATGCGCAAGACCCAGGGCTTGGCTAATCTGAGGTGTTTTCGATTTTTCACAGAGCCGGAGCTTGAGATCAACCCGCGAGGGAAGGCCGCCATGATGCCCAGAAATAAGGAAGGCGAGAGGTTCAAAACACTTTGCTGCTAAAACGGCTCCAGCACTCGAATGATCAGGTCCCCGCTTGGCATTCGGATTTGCCAGATAGGCTTGAAAATCTTGATGGAACTTCCCCAAATCATGCCACAACCCCGCCCAATAGCCAAAATCGCCGTCTCCAAACTTCCCCGCGAACTGCGCCGCCAGCTTAGCCACACACGTCAGATGTTCTACGAGGTCGTGAGATACACCATCCCTATTTGGAGAGTGCGCAAAA
>Ga0209172_10007224_pt1 | contig 11646 bp, 8 predicted proteins | sample LarsenN4metaG_FD_184113 | JGI IMG/M metagenome (GOLD analysis project Ga0209172, IMG submission 184113) | Hot spring sediment bacterial and archeal communities from British Columbia, Canada, to study Microbial Dark Matter (Phase II) - Larsen... ... | reverse complement strand
TGCTGAGAGAGCAGCTTTTCGTTCTCAATGGCGCGCCAACTGAAATAAGCCAATAAACCGCTGGGGAGAATGATCAAGCCGAAAAAAATGAGGGCCAGTCGAATCTCATTGCGCCTGGCCGTGAAGCTTTTGGTCAGGAGGCGGCCGATTCGTTTTTCCCTGGCAAACATGGACCCTTTCATGGAAGCACTTTCCATCGTGCAGCGAAAGTCAAAACTTTGATGTCCGGCAAGAATGGCTTCAACTCACGTCGGCAGTTGTTGTGCCGTTCTAAATAATAATACAACGAAGAAATGAAATTTGCAACCTCCAAACGCGGGCAAGCCAAAATCAAAAAAAGAAAAACAAAGGCGCACGCAAAGACGCAGAGCCGCAGAGAATACGCAAAGAAAATGTTAAATTCAGTCTTTCATAATGAATTTCCCCCAACTGATAAATGAACCCAACGGAAAAAGTCCCGCCTTGCGGGATTGGGTTCATCTATCAGTTGGGCAACCAAAAACTTTCAGACTGCGTCCGAGAAATTTTTTTCTGAATTTGATCGCCTACAAACCGCTTCATACACTTCCCGCCACTCACGAAACTCGCGTTCCGGCGTCATCTGGCGCGCCGTTTTCGCGGCTTTTTCAGCCAGCCGCTCTCGCAAGGCCGGATTTTCAACCAGCTCCACGATGGCATGAGCGATTTCTTCCGAGGCGCCGGGATTGACCAGCAGGCCGTTTTCGTGATCGCGAATAATTTCCGGAATGGCGCCGGCGCGGCTGCCGATCACCGCTTTCCGCATCGCCATGGCCTCGAGCATGGAAAGTGGGCAGCCTTCGGAGAACAAGGAAGGGAAAACCAGGAAGTCCATGAGCTGTAAATAGCCGGCCATCCGGTGAGGAGGAATTTTGCCGGTCACGATGGTGCGGTCGGACAAGCCATAATCGTTCAGCGCCTGCTCGTGCGGTTGGCGGTCTTCTTCCTTGAAATAATCACCGGCCAACAGCAGGGTGTAGTCAAAGCGGCCTTTCAAGCTCGCCAGCGCTTTGAACAAATAAAGCAATCCTTTTTTATAGCGAAACAATCCGGCGGCGCCGATGATGAGGCCTTTGAGATTCAACGGCGGCTGCTCCTGCGCGCGGAGGCGCGAAAGATCAACGGAATTGAGGATGGTTTTGGCCCGTCCGGCAATGGGAGTGATGGCGCGATCAGCCAACTCAATCAGACTCGTCGCGACCGAGGTGACATAATCGGCATTTTCGAGTGCGGCGCGGATAAACGGCAGCCGGAGCGGGTCGAACGCGTACTTGCCGATGTCGTTGCCGCGAATCGAGGCAATGGTTTTCACGCCGTACAGTCTTCCAACCAGCCCCGCAATAAAACCCGCCGGGTAGAGAAAAAAAGCATGCAGCACGTCATATTGATAACGCTGCTGGAAATGCTCCAGCGCGTGAAACATTTCGCGGTTATATCGCGTCAAGATTTCGGCTTCGGACGAAGCGGCATCGTCACTGCGGTTCGGATGAAAGACTTTGACCCGGTGCACCAGCACCTCGCCCTCCGGCGTGCTGGCAAAACTTTCGTCAAACGGCAGCGGCGCGTGATGCTTTTGCAAAGCCACGACGTGAACGCTCAGACCCTGGCTCGCCAATAAATTGGCCACGCGATAGGCGGAGTGCCCGACGCCGCCGACTTGAGGTGGATACTGGCCGGTGACGATGCAGGTTTTAATCTTCTTCATGAACTGTTTGTACTGGGGAAGCGTCTGTAAGCTTTATGTCAGTGCGCAGTTGCTCGCGCGATAAAAGCCCTTTCTCGAAAAGTGCGCGATATATCTCCGGACGGACGTCGTACACGCTGCGCACACCGCCGCGCGGCTTTCCCGAGCCATGACGATACGGCATCGCCTTCATGGAAATGCTCAACTCTTGGTTAAACATTAATTGCAGATTCAGTTTGGCGGATTTTAATTTGGCCACCTGAATCACACAGGTGCCGTGGTTGGCAAAGCCAAATTCAAAAGCCGCTTCTTCAAATAATTTCAAATAGACGGGAAGCGGAATCAGCTCGTCATTATATTTGAGCACAAAACGATTCGTATACGGCGTGAGTATCCTGTGGTCGCAAATCAAGCTGTAGGGATAATTCCAGTCGGCCTCGCCATAGTGCAGCAAAGCGACGCCGCCGGGTTTGAGCACACGGCAGACTTCTTCCAAAAATTCGGCTTTGCGCTCGATGAATCGGATGACCACCGCGGAATAAACCAGATCAATACTCTCGTCGTCAAAGTGCAGGCGGGTGGCATCGTAAAAAAATATCTCGGGTAATTTGAACTCGGCCAGCTCCGCTTCCGGGATAATGTCGTAGATTCGGGCCACGTTGCGCAAATCCTCGCGTTTTTCCGTCGGCGGCGCCTGGGTTTTGTCAACCCCATAAAAAGCCACTTGGTCATTTCGAAAACGCCAAGCCAGCTCCATGAGCGCCCGGCCCTGGCCAAACCCAGCTTCCAGCACGTTGATCGGCTTGCCTTTCGCCAGCAGATCGGACACGGTGGTTTCAAGGATTGGTGAATTTTTTAAAAGCTTGTAATTAACTTCAGCCAAGCTGCGGCCTGTCGACATAGCGGATCTCCTTTTGTAATGCGTAAATGACGTAAAACGTAATGAATAAAACGTAAGCAAGTAAGTTCGCTGTTTATTGAAAGCAAAACGATTTTGGGCAAGACGATTAAAAAACTTTTTCAGTCTTGAATAAAACGATTTTTATGCCAATTGTTTTGCCCGAAATAGTTTTGCCTTTTAATCAATTGATTGTGGCTTCGCCGCTTTACACTTTACGCCTTACGTTTTACGCCTTACGTTTTACGTTTCTCAATCAACTCCCCTGCCATCGCAACCACCTGCCGGGCATTATTTTCCCACGTTCTCTCTTTCTGTACCCACGTTCGCGCCTTTTCGCCGAGGCGGTGACAAAGCGGCAAATCACCCGCAAGCTTCGCGAGCGCCGCCGCCAGTTGCTCGATATTTCCGGGATCAAAGAGCACGCCGGTCTCACCGTGAGCAACGATCTCCTCGACTTGGCCAATTCTGCCGGCGACCACCGGTTTGCCCATGACCATGTACTCGAAAATTTTAATCGGCGAGTAATAAAAATTCTCATGGGGAATGTACGGCGCGACCGTAATGTCCATCGCTGCAATGTACTGCGGGACGTCGTCGTAGGCAACATTGCCGCTAAAAGTCACGGCGCCATTGAGATCGTGGGATTGGACATATTGCTCCAGCGCTTCGCGTTTGGGCCCGTCGCCGACGATCAGCAAGTGCGTATTCGGCGCTTTGGCATATAAATCACGAAACGCTTCGAACAACGTCTCGGTTCCATGCCAGGGCTTGAGGCTGCCGACAAAGCCAATCACGCGCTTGCCCTCGAGTTGATATTTTACACGCACGGCGCGGCCATGATCGTCAACGGCAAAATGCTGCGGATCCACCGCATTCGGCAGAACGCAAATATGCGAATTCGGAACGCCGCACGAGGCGGCAAATTCCTGCAATTGCCGGGAGACAACAATCACACGGTCGGTCTCACAAAAAATGCGGCGTTCCGCCTCTCGCGCCAGCTCTTTCATTTCCAGCCCGCGGGTTTTTTCCTGCTCGTAGGCCAGCGGCGCATTGACTTCCAAAAGGTGCGGCACGCCCAGCGCCCGGGCCAGACGGATGCCGGCAAAACTGAACAGCGCATAACGCTCGTAAATAAAATCCACCGGCTGCCGCTGCAAATGCGCCAGCGCTTTTTCGTACAGTTGCAGATTATAAAACAAATTGCGCAGCTCCTGCCGGATGCGCGATTTCAGGCCCCAAAACGTGTGCAGCGCCTCAAGCTCCTGATAGAGCTGAGAAAGAAATTCCTGCTGCTGCACGTGCAGAAACGAAAAATTTCCGGCGCTTTCCTTTTCCAAATTTTTCACCATCGCCCCTGCCGTCTCATCATAAGCCGGCGAGAACACGGTTACCGCATGTCCCGCCTCCCGCAGCGCATTGACCATCTCGCGCAGGTGAATGCTCGCGCCGCGATACCCCCAAAACGGAACGCCGAAGTCGGCGCTAATGTAGGCAATGTTCATGCTGGTTGCTTGATCTTTGATACTCGATCCTGAATCGAGTTGGGAACAAATGGCATTAAAACCCGGACAAGCCGGAATCAAACAGGCATAAAAAACTCAGATTTTTTTTCTAACTTTTGCTGCGCAAAGGCCCAACGCGACGAGTCGCAACCAAAAAGAAGGCACACAAAATTGAAAGATCACAAAATAGTATTTTTTTGTGTGATTTTATTTTTGTGTCCAAAATTTTTGCTTTTTTTGCAAAGAGTTCACTTGCAATGGACTAAAGCCTGTTCCGCTTTTGCCAATATTGATTCGATGCGTATAAATCTTTTCCCGCAAAAATTGCTCTGTCGCCTCGGTGAAGCTGACATCCAAATATTTGAAAACTTCTTTGGCCACCTCCACAGGATGCAAGCAAAAGTCTTCGTAGTGAAATTCATAATACTGTTTGTGCCGTACGCCGTATTCTCTGGCGCGGCCGACGTGTTGGCGCCACAACGCTTTCCATAAATCCAAATCCGGCTTGACGCCGAGCCCCTTTTTTTTGCTTGCGGCAAGGGAGGCGGCCACATCGTTTTCGTTGCGGATGATGTGGAGCAACTGCGCATGCGGAAAAATCTTTAGATACAACGGCAGCAGCACGCACGCGCGCGGGTCTTTGAAGCCCCAGCGCGAAAGGCCATCGTAACCGGCTTCAACGTAATTTATGCAAGCTTTTCCTTCTATGCAAGCCCGGACTTCATCCAATTTGGCCATGACGCTGGCAACGGGCATAATCGGATTGCTGGCCCAGTTCGCGCCGCCGCCCATAACCATCTCGTCGTTGATTTCGATGGTAAAAAACTTCGATTCGTGATGCGGCATGTTGGCTTGCATGAACACGCCGTTGCGGTGCAAAATCTCCGATAGAATGGAGGTGCCGGAATGGTGCATGCCGAGGACGATGACGGGATCGTTGCGGAGTTGCTGGTTCATCATCATAAAATATATTCATCCAAAAAACGATAATATTGCCGGCGTTGTTCTTCCATGCCGTAGCGTTGGGACATTTCATGGCCGTGGCGGCGAATTTTTTCTTTTAGCCGTTCGTCGTGAAGAAGCCGTTGAATCGCGGCCAGATGCTCGTCAAAATCGCCGTACCGAGGCTGCAGACAGGTTTGCCCATCTTTGCAATAGCTGCGGTTGCCGATGGCATCGGAACAAACGACCGCGCAGCGGCATGCCATCCCCTCGAGCGGAGGCCGGTGAGCGCCTTCGATTTTAGCAGGTAATGTAAGAAAAATATCGGTCGCGTGCAACAGCCGGGCAAATTCTTTGCGAGGCAGGGAATCGACCAACAATTGAACGTCAACATTCCCTCGTTTGAGTTCTTCAAACAACCTCACCGCAAGCTCGGGATTTTTTTTGCCCCAAATCAAAATTGAATTCGTTTTCTTCCCTCCACGAACGTTGAAAAGCGTCGTATCGACGCCGTTACTAATAACGACGGCCACGCCGTTGACAAAAGGAGCGACGGCTTCGTAAACCTCTTGACTATTGCAGATGCGATACGCCGGTCTGTCTAAATAAGCTCGCAATTCAGGCTCCGTTGCATGCCTGACACCCTGGATGGCGTTGATCACCTTTTTATTGCCAAAATCACCCGGCAGAAAACGCCAGTCTTTGCCGCCGACAAAGAACAAATCGTAATCTTCCGGCACAAGCTCTTTCACGATCTTTTCTTTGGGGATAGTTTGCCAGGTTTCGTCGGCCTCGTATTTTGAATTCGGCGTAAAATAAATAAACGGATCGAGCCGGGAATCGTTGAGTGAATGCAAAAAAAAATCCCTAACCGTAACATGGCCGCCGGTCGGATATTTGAAATTTCTCGTAAACAGAATTTTTTTTATGTTGCGGCCACTCATAGCGATCCCGGACAAGCGTGATAAAGCTGAATAACCTTTTCAAGATCAAGCTTTCCTCTGCTTTTTTCCAACGCGCGGAGGCAAGCGGCGGCCTGCTCGATCAAAAGCTTCAACTGTTCCTCCCAATCCGCTTCATCCCGCAAGCGGAAGCGTTTACAGGCGCGCTTCAGATGAAGCAGGCCTTCGTAGAGCGGAATGCGCCCGGCGATTTCCCAATCGTTCGTGGAAAAATATTCTGTTAAAAACGCCTCCAAAAGTCCGGCGATATAATTCGACATGCGCTTCTTTTTAGCGGTGCGCTTGAGAAAAATGAACACCTCGGCCAAATCCCGGGCCGGGTCGGCATATTTTAGTGAACTAATATCAAAAATCCAGGCTTTGCCCTTGTCAATGCACACATGCTTGGGATGAAAATCGCCGTGGATGAGGGTGAAAATATTCTCGCCAAAGCCTGCATGCATTATTTTTGTTGTTTCCACAATGTAGTTGATTGCACCAGCCAGCTCCGGGTAAGCCTGAGCCAAAGTTTGCGGCGAGGGGTCGCAGCTCAAAAGCTCATCTGCAACCGTGAACGGTTTTCCGGGAATGATCGGGCACCGATGCAATTTTGCCACGGCGTCGGCCAACATGCGCAAATGTTCCGGACCAGCAAACATTTTTTTCACGAGCTGGCTCAAGGGCACGCCGGGCGCTTCTTCCATACGACGCAAAAGCGTTTCGTCACCGCCGCGGCGCATTTCCAATAAATACCTGGTCTCCAACCGATTGTCCGCGTCGAGATAGGCAATGCTTTCAAGGCCAAAATTCTTCGTGACGAGATGAGCAAAATTTCTCAGCGCGATGTTTCCCGACTCCAAATCGCCGTTGTCGGCATACCAATGCGCCGGGAAATTGCCGATCTGCGAGAAAATCGCGGTTCTGGCGGCAAAAAAAGAGCCGCGCACCGACCGGATCACAAAGTCGTCGTCATCTTTGACCAGCATGCCGGCTTTATATTTGGCGTAGCGAAATTCCGTATCCGGGCCGTTGTTGCCGTTGCCGATGACTTTAATGCTTGGTTCCTGAAATTTTTCCTCAATGGCCTCAACGAAATTCATATCTTTTATAACCAAATCGTCGTGGCAGTAAATAACAAAGTCATAATTCTTGTAAAAATTCAGTTCATTGAATTGATGATACCCGCCCCAGTCCAGGCCGCGGTTGGGGCAAAAGTAGACGTCGTTTTTAATTTTCTCAAATAATTCTGTTTTTTCTTTCGTTAAAAACTCACAGTCGCGATGGCTGATGATATATTTATCGCCCTTTATTTTATAAATAGTTTCGTAAAAATCCTCGAAAAAGTGCCAACCCAAAATGCAAAAGCAATAGCGCATGATCGTTTTCTCCTCGGCCTCCATGCCGGTTGAAGCTTGTCCATCCGCCGAAGCAATGCTTTCCAACGTTTTGCGATAGGAGTTAAGAGCTTCTTCGTTGCCAACCCGTTGGAGTCGGCCGGCTCCCAATCTTTTCTCCGCGGTTTGCTTGGCGATAATCTTTTGCAGCCGCTCGCTTAATTTCTGCTTGATGTACTTGCGCTCTGCCGCGCTCAGATCATTCAAAAGCGGGAGATTCTTTCGGATAATATGTTCCCAAGCGGCCAACGTTTCCGCGAGGTTTGTATTGGTGGAAAGCCCGGTGCGATGCCGGCGTATTTCAGACAACGGCTCATCACAGTAAACCACGCGGCCGTGCTTCGCCAAGCGAATGCGGATATCGTAATCCTCGCTAAAGCGCAGACTCGGATCGTAAAAGCCGGCGCGTTTCCAAATCTCGTATGGCGCCAGTTCCATGCGAAAAAAATTGCCGTCCGGAAAATCTCTGGCAAAGACCTGGCAAAAAACGTTGCCTTGAGGGGGAAATTTCTTATAAGCCAACACTTCGGTGCGCACGCCGTCGGCTGCAATGAAATAACTGTTCGAGTAGGCAATCTGCGCCTCCGGATGTTCCTGAAGCAACCTGGCTTCCTTTTCAAGCTTGGCCGGGAGAAACCGGTCGTCGCCGTCGACATAAGAAACATAATCCCCGGTTACCGCCTGCAAAGCGTCGTTGCGGGTCTGGGTGACGCCTTGATTCTGCGCATGATAAATCGGCGTGATCAACCCGGGATAACGCGAGACATAACCGGCAATCAACTCTTGCGAGCCGTCGGTCGAGCCATCATCCACAACAATGATCTGGCTGGGAGGAAGGGTCTGGCCCAAAACGCTTTCAATCGCTTCAATCAGGTAATTTTTTTGATTATAAGATGTGATGTAAACCGATATCTTCATGCTGCGGAACCTGAACTTCGCCAACGGATAGATGAACCCAACTGTAAAGTTTTTTCCGTTGGGTTCTTCTATCTGCTGGCAATAAAAACCTTCAGAATTTTATTCTGAGTTTGGTTGTTTAAGTGCCTAACAACGAAGCAATGTCTTCCAAGGCTTTGGCATAATAGTTAGAGGCTTCCCGTTGGCAGGCCTCGCTAAGTTGGCCGGCTTGCATGATTTCTTCCGCCGCTTGTCTGATTTGCTTTTGCATGATTTTTTTAATTTTTCTTTTAATGTAATGGCGCGCACTCTCGTCGAGATCATCCAGGAGATGAAGATTCTTCCGGTAAATATAATAACTTCGGGTTAATTTCTCCGCTGAGGGCAAGGCGCGCGAAATTCTGTTTTCATCCTTGCGATATTCACTCAGCGGCTCGTGACAGTAGACCACGCGACAGCGCTTCGACAAGCGAATGCACATGTCATAATCCTCGCCGCGGGGCAAATGAGGATCATAAAAACCGGTTTGGAGCCAGGCTGGGTAGCGAACCATCATGTAAATCAGATTGCCTCCCCTCGGCAATTCCTTCGCAAAGATCTGCCGAAAAACATCGCCCTGCGGCAAGGGACTGCCTTCGGCCCAAACGCCGATTCTGTCGCCATTTTCGGTTATCCGATAGTGATTGGAATAGGCGATCTGCGCCTGCGGATTTTGCTCCAGCAGCTTCGCTTCTTTTTCAAGTTTTGCCGGCAGAAACCTATCATCGCCATCGAGAAACGTCACGTAATCTCCGATGACCGCCTTTAAAGCATCGTTTCTCGTTGCCGGTATGCCCTGGTTGTGCGCATGAAAAATAGCCTCGATCAATTCAGGATAACGCGATTTATACCCGGCAATCACTTCTGGCGAGCCGTCGGTCGAGCCGTCATCCACAATAATAATTTGACACGGCAACAAGGTCTGTGCCAAAGCGCTGTCAATGGCTTCGATCAAGTGTTGTTTTTGATTATAAGACGTGATCGCTACTGAAATCTTCATTAGTTTCCGATTAAAAGTTCAACGACAAAATGATTAGAGACAAAATAATTAAAAGCTTTTAAATTATTTTGTCACTGAATAATTTTGTCTATCTCATTTTTACTTGTTCACTTTGTACCACTTAATGGTTTTTCGCAATCCTTCCTCAAAAGGCATCCCGGCCTTAAATCCGAAGAGTCGCTCGGCTTTGCCGATATCCAGCGCGCGCCGGGGCTGGCCGTTGGGCCGGCTGGTATCCCAAATGATTTGCCCACTGTAACCGGTCAATCGCGCTATCGTTTCGGTCAAGTCTTTGATGCGGATCTCCAGGCCGGAGCCGAGATTAACCGGCTCGCTGCTGTTGCAGCGCTCGGCACCCAGCAGGATGCCTTCGGCGGCATCTTCGACATAAAGAAACTCGCGCGTCGGCGAGCCGTCGCCCCAGGCCACGATATGATCTTCACCGCGTTCTTTGGCTTCGAGGCATTTGCGAATCAGCGCCGGAATCACGTGGGAGGTTTCCAGATCAAAATTATCGCGCGGGCCGTAAAGATTCACCGGCAAAAGAAAAATCGAATTAAAGCCGTACTGCTCGCGATAGGCCTGGCTCTGCACCAACATCATCTTTTTCGCCAGGCCATACGGCGCGTTGGTCTCTTCCGGATAGCCGTTCCACAAATCCTCTTCGCGAAACGGCACCGGCGTGAACTTGGGGTAGGCGCAGATCGTTCCAATCGCCACGAATTTTTCGACATTGGTCTGGCGCGCCTCTTCCATCATCTGCAAGCCCATGATAGCGTTTTCATAGAAGAATTTGCCGGGATTCATGCGATTGGCGCCGATGCCGCCGACGACCGCCGCAAGGTGAATCACGAGGTCGGGCCCGCTATCCCGATAAACCTTTCGCACCGCTTCGATTTGCGTCAAATCGTAATCTTTGCGCCGCGGCACAAAAATGTGTTGGCAGCCGCGGGCTTGCAGCTTTTCAACGACGAAAGAGCCGAGAAAGCCGGCGCCGCCGGTGACCAGAACGCGTTGGGTTTTCCAAAAAGACATAGGGCAGGCAAGGGGAAAGTTGCAAGTGGCAAATTAAAAATTAAATTAATTGACAATTGCACAGGGGCAGAACACAAAGCGCGGGGCGCCTAGCGTAGAACTCACCCATTTCACGCGCCCTGCGCTTTGCCCTCTGCGCTCTGCTATTTCATTATCATGAGCTTGCGCGTCATCTTGTATGAACCGGCATGAATTTGAACCAAGTAGGTTCCGCTTGGAACTTGCGCCCCACTCTCATTGGCGCCGTCCCAGATAACCTGCCTGAAACCGGCCGGCTCAATCGCCTCGACCAACGTGCGAATTTTCCGGCCCACGATGTCGTAGACGACCAGTTTAACATGAACCGGCTCTGGCAGCTCATAACGAATGACCGTCGCCGGATTAAATGGGCTACGCCCGAAGGCAGACGCCCGTAGGGGATTCGGATAGTTCTGTTCCAGATGAAAGCGCTGCGGCCGGATAGTTTCGGATAAATCAATTTTCGGTTCTAAATTGGAATCTTTTGAAAGAGTTCCACTGGTCAAGGCTTGTATTTCTGCGGCGCTCAAGGCGCGGTTATAGATGCGAACTTCGTCAATACTGCCCTGGAAAAATCGTTCCGTGCCCGTGCCGCGGCTGCCAATGGCCCAGTTGGCATTGACCGTCACCGCTCCGGTTGCATCATTCAGTGCACTGACTTGAACCCCATTTCGATACAGCCGCCAGGCGACGCCGTCAAAGACTCCCGCCAGATGCACCCAATTATTAACATCGCCCGAAGGGATGGAAAACGAAGTAAAATGATTTTTCCCATTCCAACTTCCAATCTCATATTTACCTGCATTTATTCGTAGAAACACCGCTGCATTGGGCGAAAGGGTGTAGCCATGAGCGACAATATCTCTCAATCCATCCGTGATCGTAGGTTTCACCCAGGCCGCAATCGTAATCAAACCTGCCAAATTCAAACTTGGGCCATTGCCGACACCAACATAATCATCGCCGCCGTCAAACTGCAACGCGCCGCCGGCCTTGCCGGTTGTCCAAGTCGCACCGGAAATCGCGCCATGATTCCCATTTCCGGAGGCATCGGCTGCACTCGTCCCACCGTCCTCGTCAAATTTCCAATGCCCAACCAACGTCAAATCCTGGTCAATGGGAGTGGCATTGGCCTCATTTGAGTTGCCCGATTCATTGCCGCCGACATCCACCGCTTTGACGACATAAAAATACGCTGTGCCATTGGTCAAGCCAACATCCGAGTAGGCGCTCGAAGTCAAAAGGCTCGTGGTGATCTGCGTGTACGGCCCGCCG
>Ga0209172_10007220_pt1 | contig 11653 bp, 12 predicted proteins | sample LarsenN4metaG_FD_184113 | JGI IMG/M metagenome (GOLD analysis project Ga0209172, IMG submission 184113) | Hot spring sediment bacterial and archeal communities from British Columbia, Canada, to study Microbial Dark Matter (Phase II) - Larsen... ... | reverse complement strand
AACGCTCGAGCACCGCGGCCGCCTCGCTCAGCGCACGCCCCCGGAGCGCGCCGCAGAGGAGGAGCGCGGCCGCCAGCCCGTCGCCGGCGACGTGGTCGCGCAGCCAGACGACGTGCCCCGACTGCTCCCCGCCCAGGAGCCCGCCCTCCCGCCGCAGCGCCTCGAGCACGTAGCGGTCGCCGACCGGCGTCGTCACCACCCGGATGCCGTGCTCGGCCATCAGGCGGTGGAAGCCGAGGTTCGTCATCACCGTCACCGCGACCAGGTCGACGCCGAGGTGGAGCGCCAGGATCGCGAGGATCTGGTCGCCGTCGAGCGGCTCCCCGCGCTCGTCCACCGCGAGCATCCGGTCTCCGTCCCCGTCGAAGGCGACCCCCAGATCGCACCCCGCCTCCCTCACCTTGTGACAAAGTGTCACAAGGTTGGTTGCGCCGCAGCCCACGTTGATGTTCGTCCCGTCGGGCTCCGCACCGATCGCATGCACCTCGGCGCCGAGCGCCTCGAACACCCGGGGCGCGAACCCGCTCATCGCACCGTTCGCGCAGTCGACCGCGACGCGCAGCCCGGACAGGTCCGAGCCGAAGTGCTCGAGCACGTGCGCGACGTACCGCTCGCCCGCACCCTCCGAGCGCCCGACGGAGCCGCCTCCGGGCGCCGGAGCGTCGAGCAGCGCCTCGATCGCCTCCTCGTCGGCGTCGGTCAGCTTGGCGCCCCGCTGGAAGAGCTTGACCCCGTTGTCCGAGGGCGGGTTGTGCGAGGCGGAGACGACCGCCCCCAGCCCCTCCGCGAGCAGCGCCACGGCCGGGGTCGGGAGCACCCCGGCGAGCTCGGCCGCCCCCCCGGCGGAGGCGATCCCGCGGGCGAGCGCGGCCTCCAGCTCGGGCCCCGAGCCGCGCGTGTCGCGACCGACGAAGACGCGGCCGCCGCCCGCCCACAGCGTCGCCGCGCGACCGACGCGCTCGACGAGCTCGGCCGTCAGCATCTCGCCGACGACGCCGCGGACACCGTCCGTCCCGAAGTAGCGCCTCGTCATCGCGGCGACGATATCGGTGCGGCTCGCGGGCAGGTGGGGGCGACCCGGCGGGCGGCGCGCCCGGTGGATCGCGTAGGGCGAGGCGAGCCTCGCCCTACGCCGGCTCGATGCGCTAGCGCTTCGAGAACTGGGGCGCCTTGCGGGCCTTGTGCAGCCCGGCCTTCTTGCGCTCCACGATGCGCGCGTCGCGCGTGAGGAAGCCCTGGCGCTTGAGCGGGACGCGCAGCTCCGGATCGGCCTCGACGAGCGCCCTGGCGATCCCGTGCCGCACAGCGCCCGCCTGGCCGGAGATCCCGCCGCCGTGCACGCGCACCCGCAGGTCGTAGCGCCCGGCGGCGTCCGCGACCTCGAGCGGGGCGAGCACCATCGTGCGGTGCAGGGCGCGCGGGAAGTAGTCCTCGAGCGTGCGCCCGTTGATCCACGTCTTGCCGTCCCCCGGCCGCAGGATCACGCGCGCGATCGACGTCTTGCGCTTGCCGGTCCCGCGGTACTGCGCGACCTCGGTCATGCCCGCTCCCGGGCCGGCGAAGCCGGCGCTCCGCTCACGGGCGGCTCCGTCGAGCCTACGCCGCTCGGGAGCTCCACCGGCTTCGGGGACTGCGCGGCATGCGGATGCTCCGGGCCGGCGTAGATCTTCAGCTTGCGGAGCTGCGCCGCCGCGAGCTTGTTCTTCGGGAGCATGCCCTTCACCGCCTTGCGGATGACCTCGGTCGGCCGGCGCTCGAGCTGCTCGCGCAGCGTGCGCTGCTTGATCCCGCCGGGGTAGCCGGAGTGGCGGTAGTAGATCTTCGTGTCCAGCTTCGACCCGGTGACCGCGACCTTCTCCGCGTTCACGACGACGACGAAGTCGCCTGTGTCCACGTGCGGGGTGTACTGCGGCTTGCCCTTCCCGCGCAGGAGGTCGGCGACGCGGGTCGCGAGGCGGCCGAGGGTCTGCCCCTCCGCATCCACGAGGAGCCACTCGCGCTCGATCTCACCGGGCTTGGCCGTATAGGTCTTCATCGCAAAGAGGGCGGACAGGCGTCCGCCGGCGCCGGATTCTAGCACCTGCCGGGCGAGCGACCACGACACCGTCATCGCCCGCCCGCCGGGACGCTTCTCGAGCGCAACCGATGCGGGCGCGATGGATAAGATGAGTCACCGCGTTCCTCGACTTCATGATGATGTTCTCGCGAAGCCGTAGCCGAATGGGGAGGCACACGACGGTTGGGCCACGCGTCGCGCCCGCGGCGTGGCCTATTAGGCGCGGCCGAGCGTTGGCCGGCGGCGGATCACCATCAACCGCCCGCCGCATGCCCGCACAGCGCGCCCGTGCAACGAGCCCCGGCGGGACCCTGTCCGCCGCGTAACCGTAGGCGCCGTGAGCTGGGCGATCGTCGTCATCCGCCTGCTGCTCGCAGCCGACCTGCAGAACGTCCTTGCGTGGTGGCGAGGCTGGACGATCCGTGCCTCCTGGCTGACCCCGGCCCGCGAGCGGAGCGACAACTTCACCATCATCGTGCCGGTCTACGGCCATCCTCGCTACTTCGCAGAGCGCGACAAGCTGCGCCGCTACCAGGGCAACGTCCTCGTCGCGCTCGACCTCGGCGGCCCTCACGCAGCAGCGCTGCGTGCGTTCGCGGACGAGCTCGAGCGGGAGGGATGGAGAGTCCACCGCGCGCTCCACCCCGACCCGGGCCCGCCGGGCCTCGTCCTGTCGGCCCTCGAGTCCGGGCTCGTTGCGACGCGCTACGTCCTGCGCATGGACGCAGACACGTACCCGCTCGAGGACATCGGCAAGTTCATCTACGCGATGGAGCGCTCGCGCGCCGACATCTGCTCGGTGAAAGTGGAGGTCGCCCACCCGACGGGACTCGTCGGTCGGATCCAGGCGCTCGAGTACCGCATGGCGATGCTGTCTCGCCACTTCCGCCCCTGGCTCACCTCGGGCGCGTGCTTCGTGGCCCGCCGCGAGGCGCTGAGGGAGATCCTCCGCCGACACTCGCTCTGGTTCCCCGGAGAGGACGTCGAGACCGGCCGGATCGGGCACGCGCTCGGCATGCGCGTACGGCACCTCGATCTCCGCGTGGCGACCGACGCACCCAAAACGTGGCGCGGGCTCTGGCGGCAGCGCCGCCTGTGGTGGGCGGGCGGCTTCCGTCACATCGTCGTGAACATGGACAAGAACGCGTGGCACATGCCCGGCTGGACCGCGTACTACGTCGGCTTGGTCACGCTCGGCGCGCTCTGGAAGATGGGACATCTGCTCCAGCCCACGTCGAGCTGGTCGGCAGCGCGTGCCTTCGCCTTGCTGGTCGCGCTCTACTGCCTGATCACCTTCGTCGCCAATTGGCAGGTTCGCTCGCCCTGGATGCTCTTCTACCCGATCTACGCGTTCGCACAGGCGATCGCGATGCCGACGATCGGAGCCGCGTACTTCTGCGTGCTCGCGGCTCGCCAGCGCCGACTCGGCCGCTACGGATTCGGCTTGACGCGCGGCGCCCAATACTGCACCGGGATCGGGCAGCGAAAAGTGCACCACTCGCCGCCGCTCTGATCTGACCGGCTCGGCTTGCAGGCTCCGACCGGTTCGGTCGAGTCGAGGCGAGGAGGTCGGGAGGTGCGGAGCGCGTTGGAGTGGGCGCAGGTGAGGACGTTGGCGGCGGACGGGCTCTCGCAGCGGGAGATCGCACGTCGGCTTGGGATCAACCGGCGGACGGTGGCGCGGCTGCTGGCGAGCGACGAGCCGCCCCGGTACCAGCGCGCACCGGCCGGTTCGCAGCTGGATCGGTTCGAGCCGGTGTTGCGGCGGCTGCTCGAGGAGTGGCCGCAGATCAAGGCGCCGCGGGCGACCGAGGTGTTGCGCGAGTACGGGTACGCGGGATCGGTCGACCTGGTGCGGCGGCGCCTGCGCGAGCTGCGTCCGCCGGCGGTGCGCCCGGCGCAGCGGACCGGGTACCGGCCGGGGCAGGTCATGCAGTTCGACTGGACGGAGATGCCGACGCGACCGAAGGTCGCCGGCCGCGAGCGGCGCGTGTACGCGCTCGTCGCCTCGCTGCCCTACTCGGGCTCGCAGACGGCCTTCTTCTCCTTCGAGATGACGATCGAGGCCTTCCTCGAGGGGCATGCGCGCGCGTTCGAGTGGTTGGAGGGCGTGCCGCGCGAGTGCGTCTACGACAACCTGCGCTCGGTCGTCGCCCGCCGCGAGCGCGAGGAGGTGGTCTGGAATCAGCGCTTCCTGCACCTGCGCGGCCACTACGCCTTCCAGGCGCACGCGTGCACGCCCGCCACCCCGCGCGAGAAGGGCTCGGTCGAGGCGGCGGTGCGCTACCTCAAGACCGGCTTCTGGCCGGCGCGGCGCTTGGGCTCGCTGGGCGAGCTCGACTCGCAGTACGCCGACTGGCGCGACGAGGTCTGCAACCGGCGCCGGCACGCGAGCGGGCGCTTCCTGGTCGAGCAACGCCTCGACGAAGAGCGGCGCGCGCTGCGGCCGCTGCCGCCGGAGCGCTGCGACTGGTCGGCCGCGCGCGTGGTGCGCGTGCCCGCCGACGGCTACCTGCGCCACGGCGGCTGCTTCTACCGTGCGCCCGCCTCGCTCGTTCAGCAGCGGGTCGAGCTGCGCTCCAGCCGCGACGAGGTCTGGATCCGCGCGCACGGGATCACCGTCGCGAGCTACCGCCGCTCCTACCAGCCCGGCACCTGGGTGCCGGCGCCGGTGATGCGCCCGGAGCCGCCCACGGTGGCTCCGCCGGCCGTGCTCGTCGAAGCCGGGGTCGCGCAGCCCGAGCTCGCCGCCTACGCGGAGCTGTGCGCGTGAGCCCGGCGAAGGCGAAGGCGGGCGAGCGGCTGCCCTACCTGCTTTCCAAGCTGAAGGCGCCGCGGGTGCTCGAGCGGCTCAGCAGACGGCCGAGCGGGCCCGCGCCGAGCAGTGGCCCTACGAGCAGTTTCTCGAGACGCTGCTCGAGGCCGAGATCTTCGCCCGCGACGCCTCCGGCGCGCGCATGCGCATCCGCCACGCCGCCTTCCCTGCCCTGAAGACGCTCGACGACTTCGACTGGACCGCGCAACCGGCCGCGGAGAAGCCCCTTCTCATGCACCTGGCGCAACTCGCCTGGATCGAGGAGCAAGCGAACGTCTGCTTCTTCGGCCCGCCCGGCACCGGCAAGACCCACCTGGCGATCGCGCTCGGCCTCAAGGCCTGCCAGCACGGCTACCGCGTCGCCTTCGCGACCGCGCAGGAGTGGGTCTCCCGACTCGAAGCCGCCCAAGACCGAACCAGCTCGAGCACGAGTTGCGCCGACTCGAGCGCTACCACCTCCTCGTCGTCGACCTACGCCGACCACGCGACTATGCCGACACGCGGTCGGCCGTCATCGCGGATCGCCTGCTGGTGGCGGGCTTCGTGACCGCCGCGCCGCTCTGGTTGTCGGCATAGTCACAGCGCTTCGAGGAAGGCGAGCACCGCGTCGGGTGGCTTGTAGCGGCCGGGCGGGACGTTGGCCGGTGCGACGAGCGCAAGCGCTTTCTCTTTGATGGTGAGGTCGGCGTGCAGGTAGGGCTGGGTGGAGCGGACGTCGGCGTGTCCGAGCCAGAGCGCGATCACGGTCGTGTCGACGCCGGCTTGCAGCAGCGACATGGCGCAGCTGTGCCGGAGCACGTGCGGGTGCAGCCTCTTGCCTTTGAGCGACGGACACTGCTTCGCCGCGTTGGCGGCGTGGCTGGCGAGGCGGCGTTCGATCGCGTCGCGGCTGAGCGGTCTGCCCGTGCGGGTTGGGAAGAGCGGGTCGTGCGGGTTGCCGGCTCGCTCCTTCAGCCACGCGGAGAGGACGGCCTGCGCCGACGCGGTGAGCGGCACGGATCGGTGCTTGCGGCCCTTGCCTTCGCAACGGACGTGCGCGCCGGTGCCGAGCACGATGTCGGCGCAGGTGAGCGCGATCAGCTCGGAGACGCGCAGTCCGGCCTGGAGGGCGAGCGTGAGCAGCGCCCGGTCACGCCGGCCCTCCCAGCGGGTTGGGTCGGGCGCGGCGATCAGCGCTTTTGCTTCCTCGGCGATGAGGAAGGTGATCGTGCGCTTCTCGAAGCGCTTGGGCGGGATCGAGAGCACGCGTTGGATGACGGCGGCGTGCTCGGGGTGGCGGAGCGCCGCGTAGCGGAAGAGCGACCGGATCGCGGTCAGGCGCAGGTTGCGCGTCCGGGGGCTGTTGCCCCGCTCGCCCTCGAGGTGCTGGAGGAACGCCGCGATCAGCGTCTCATCGAGGTCGTCCCAGTCGAGGGAGGAGGGCTGCTTTCCGGTCGTCTCTTGGACGAAGCGAAGGAGGAGCCGCAGCGTGTCGCGGTAGGACGCCATCGTGCGCGGGCTGGCCTGCAGCTGCCTCATGAGCCGGTCGGTGAAGAACGCCTGCAGGGTCGGGGCGATCAGGGTCATGGCCGCACCGCCTGGGTGTGCTCGAGCAGGCGGGCGGCGTGGCCGAGAAGCTCCGGCGCCGCGGAGAGGTAGTGGTAGGTGTAGCGCGGCTCACGATGGCCGAGGTAGGTGGCCAGGAGCGGCAGCCGCGCTTGGACGTCGACGCCGTCGCGATACCAGCCGAGCAGGGTGCGCACCGCGAAGGTGTGACGAAGGTCATGGATGCGCGGACGATGTGCGGCTTCGGCGCCGACGCCCGCGCTGTCGCAGAGGATCCGGAACGTCGACCGGACGCACTCGTAGATGATCCTCGTGCCGTTGAGCGAGACGAAGAAGCTCTCGCTGCTCGGACGGGGACGGAGCGCGTCGCGCCGCCGGCCGTACCCCTGCAGCGCCTGCACGGTGCTCGGCTGCAGCGGCACCTGGCGCGACTTGCCGAACTTGGAGCGGCGGATGAGCAGCACTCGCTCCCTGTCGTCGACGTCGTGGCGGTCGAGACGTATCGCCTCTCCGACCCGCAGCCCGGTCGCCGCGAGGAGCCCGATCAGCGTCTCGTAGGTCGCCGCCCTGAGCGGCTGGCGAATCGCTCGGCGCGCCTCGTCCATCAACGCGGCGATGTCCGCGTCGCCGTAGATGAAGGGCGGCCGCCAGCGCCGCCGGAGCGGGATCAGCCCGGCGGGCGGGACCTCGGTGCGCGGGTCGATCCCGGCCAGGTAACGGGTGAACCCGCGCACGGACATCATCCGCCGGCCCGACACGGTCGTCCCTGCCGGGACATCGGGGGCGAGCGCCCAGGCGACCGCCGCCTCGACCGTCACGAACTCGATGTTGTTGGCGTCGAGGTACGCGACGAACCGGGGCAGGAGCCGGCCGGCGTCGGCGAGCTGGTGGCCGAGCAGCCGGCGCAGCCGCAGGTACTCCTCCAGGTGCTGGGAGAGCGCGCTCATCGCCGCGCTCCCGGCCACGGCTGGGCGACCTGGCGCAGCCGCCCGAGGTCGATCTTGGCGTAGATGGCGGTGGTGGCCAGGTCGCGGTGGCGCAGCACCTGGCTGACGTCGATCAGGGAGGCGCCCTCGCGCAGCAGCTCGCTCGCGAGCGCGTGCCGCAGCCGGTGGGCGCCCACATGCCCGACCTGGGCTCGCCGGCAGGCCCGTTGTACGACGTCGCCGACCAGGTCGGCTCGAACCGGACGCGTCGGAGCGCGCAAGGTCAGGAACACCCGCCGGCTGTCGTGCGGCCCGCGCAGCGACAGGTAGGCGGCGAGCGCCTCGCCGACGTCGCTCGGCAACGGCAGCCGGTCCTGACGCCGTGCCTTGCCGCGCACCACGATCTCGCCGGCGCGCCAGTCGAGGTCGTCGAGCTCGAGCCGCGCGACCTCGATCGAGCGCAGGCCGAGCCGCGCGAGCAAGACCAGGATCGCGAAGTCGCGAGCCCCGTCCAGCCGCGAACGGTCGCAGTCGGCGAGCAGCCGCGCGACCTCGGCGCGAGCGATCGTCTCCGGGATCCCGGTCTCGCGCCAACCCGCCACCGGCGGCACCGCCTCCGCGAGCGCGAGCGCCGTCAGCCCGCGCAGGTGCAGAAAGCGCAACAGCGAGCGGAGCTCGGCGACGCGGCCCTTCGCCGAGCCGACCGAGAGGCGGGTGCACTCCCGCACCAGAAACGCCGACACCTCCGCGCCGGTCAAGTCGCTCACACCCAGCTCGTCGTCGGACGTGACTCGCTCGCCGAGGAACCGTCGTGCGAGCGTCTCGTAGCGATGCACCGTGGCCGCCGCCAGACCCCGCTCCCCGACCAGCCACGCCCGGTAGTCGGCGATCAGCCTCTCCAGCGGGGTCAGCTCCCGCGGCCCCTTCTCGGGCGCCATCACCCCGACCTCGCCCAGGTACCGCACCAGCTGGCGTAGCTCGCCAGCACTCGCAACCCGTCGATCCCCACCGGCCAGCCGTGCGGCGCGAAACGCCTCGACCGCGTCCACGTCGAGCTCGCCGAGCCCGACCCGCTCCGCATCCATCCAGCGGCCCAGCTGCCCGAGCACCTTCAGCATCCCGCGCACTGTGCCCGGCGTGTAACCGAGCTCCAACAGCCGGACGCGATAGCCCTCAACGAACGGGCCAAGCCGCCCCGGCTTCCTGCGAGTACCCGACATCTTCCACGACCTCCCTGCCGAAGCCACGGCTCCGGCGATCGAAGTGGCTAGTCGGGCGGGGAAACTATGCCGACACTCCCGCCGGCGACCCGATCAGGAAGGCTGCCCCGAGCAGGCGATCCGCGATGACGGCCGACCGCGTGTCGGCATAGTCGCGTGGTCGGCGTAGGTCGACCTATGCCGAGGTCGGCATAGATCGACGAGCTGGGCTACCTGCCGCTGCAGGCGGAAGGGGCGGCCGCCCTCTTCGAGGTCGTCCAGCGCCGCTACCTGAAGGGCTCGATCGTCCTCACCACCAACCGCGGCATCGCGAGCTGGGGCGAGATCTTCGACGACCCGATGATCGCCGCCGCCATGCTCGACCGGCTCCTGCACCGCTCGGTCGTCCTCCAGATCGACGGCGAGAGCTACCGCATGCGCGCCCACCGCGCCAGAAGCGAGGCGCTGCGGGCGGCCGCGCGGCGATGAGCGGCCTTCAGGGACTCGCTCGCGTCCGTGAGAGCGCCTCCGCCGACGCCTCCAACCGGCGCGAACGGCGCGAGCGGGGCGCTTTCGGCCGCCGAGGGCGGAAAGCGAGGCGCTGAGAGCCGATCTGCGGCCCTGCGAGCGCTCGCCGCGACCGATCACTCGGCCAGTTTCGACGTCGAAGCGCAGGGCGCGGGCCCTTCCGGGCCCGCGCCGGCGGGTCTCGCTCGCTCTCCGAAGGAGCAGCGAGCCCCGCCGGGATCGACTACACTCGCCCCGGTCGACCTGCCGCTCACCTGGGGAATTTCGGTGATCGGGTCCGGGGAGATTCGCGTGATCGTCCTCATGGGCTCTACCACCTCAGAGCGCGGCAGTACGACCCGCAGCTCGGGCGCTTCCTCACCCGCGACCCCGCCGGGCAGACCGTGAACGAGAGCGTCGTCTCCGCCTACGCGTATGTGGCGAACTCCCCGACCGTGTTCGTCGATCCCAGCGGGAGCGTCTTCGCGCCGTCGAACAAGAGCAAGATCGTGACACGTGTCGCCAGTGGCCCGGCAAATGGCGTCTCGACAGTGCCCTCGGGTGCCCTCCGCAGGCGTGCGGATGGGTGCGCTCGGCCTGTCAGCGGTAGCTCCGGGTACGAGCGGTACTCGGCGTTGTTCCCTGCAGCGCGGCTGCTCCCATTCCCATTCCACGCGGGCCTGAGCATCGATGCCTCTCCGACCACATGCCGTGGAAGCAGGTGGACGGTGCACTGGTGGACGCGAGTCGACACCTCGGCTCTCGTCGGTCCGTTCGGCGAGTTCTGGCTCACGACTTCCGCGGCCATCCGGGGCGACGCTGGCGGATGGAGGACGCTCGGAACGCACTGGTGGCGCGGAGGCCTCAACCCGTCGCGTGACTACTGGGATACGTATCGCGAGCGGTACGCCTTCATCTCGGTCAATCCCCCACGCCAGTTCGACCGAGGTCGCCTCGTCCTCGCCGTGCGCCGGGATCAAGAGTTGGGGATCTTGCTCAGCATCCCTCCGTTCCAGAAGAGCATTGACTTCGCCCTTCGGGGACGATAGCCGTGTCCGCGAAGCCAATGGCGCTCCTTGTTCTACTGCTGCTCGTACCGGCTGGCTGTGGAGCAAGCTCGGAGACTGAGCCGGATCGCGCCGCGATCGAGCGCAGTGAGCTACTCCGAGCGTTCTCCGCAGTGGGCGAGCCACTCGTGGTGAGGCTCGACATGTCGGCGGCAGACCCGGAGTCCCCCCTTGAGGCGAGCTTCGTGCCAGAGGCCGAGGACGTACCCGAGCCCCCCTTCGGGTTGGATCTCTTCGAAAGCGCCGAGGCAGCCGAGGCTCAATCGGAGTCGCTCGCTTCAATCTATCGCGAGGGTATCGACTTCGTTCGTTGGAAGAACGTCATTCTCACGCTCGCGCCGTCGCTTCCGACAGAGCGCCGGACGCGGGTGATCGAGATATTGGAATCGCTCTGAGAAATAAGACGGGATTGGTGCAACAGGGGTCTGGTGCAACAGGGGTCAGGTCCCGCCCGTTGCAACAGGGGTCAGGTCCCGCCCGTTGCCCAGGCGGTTGCGACTTGGCTGTAGAACCGGGGGGTGACGTCCCCGAAACGCTGTAACTTCGCTTCGGCGCAGGCTCCGGCGAGGGGGATTCTACGCGGCGATCACCTCCTCGTCTTCGTTGCTGCGATCGTGCTCGGCGGTGATGCGTTCGATGAGCTGGCGGTCGAGCTCGTCGAAGCGGAGGCGGTTGGCGCCGGCGATGACGAGGTCGAGCACTGCCCTGCAACAGGGGTCAGGTCCCAACCGTTGCGCAGGCGCTCCCGCCACAGGAGCGCGATGCCCGCGCCCGCTCACCCCGGCCGCCCGAACGGAAACGCCACCCCTACGGCAGGGGACGGCACGACCAGCTTCGGGTACGACCGCGCGAACCGGCTCGTCTCGATCGACGACGCCGACTCGACCCCCGACGTCGCCTTCACCTACGACGCGGTCGGCAACCGCCTGACGATGGCCGACGGGCTCGGCACCGAGACGCGCACCTACGACGCGCTCGGCCGCCTGCTCACCGTCACCCGTGGCCAGCACACCTTCGCCTACGTCTACGACGCGAACGGCAACATCACCCGCCGCACCTACCCGGGAGGCACCGTCACCGACTACGCCTACGACCCCCTCGACCGCCTGACCTCCGTCTCGAGCGCAGGCGAGCAGACGAGCTCCGCCTACGACGCCGCCTCCAACCTCGTGCAGACGACGCTCCCCTCCGGCAACGGCTACGTGGAGACGCGCGCCTACGACCGCGCCGGGCGCCTGGTCGAGGTCGCAAGCACGAAGGGCACGTCGACGCTCGCCCGCTTCCAGCTCACCCTCGATCCCGTCGGCAACCCGACGCAGGTCGTGCGGACGGGCTCGCTCGCCGAGACGCAGACCTTCGCCTACGACGCGAACGACCGCCTGACGCAGGTCTGCTTCCAGGCAGGCTCCTGTCCCGGCGCGGGAGATCCCTTCCTCCGCTGGAGCTACGACGCGGTCGGCAACCGCCTCTCGGAAGCGCGCTCCACCGGCACCACGAGCTACGCCTACGACGCCCGCGACCGCCTCCTCAGCGCGGGC
>Ga0209172_10007219_pt1 | contig 11654 bp, 10 predicted proteins | sample LarsenN4metaG_FD_184113 | JGI IMG/M metagenome (GOLD analysis project Ga0209172, IMG submission 184113) | Hot spring sediment bacterial and archeal communities from British Columbia, Canada, to study Microbial Dark Matter (Phase II) - Larsen... ... | reverse complement strand
CAATTGGTATCGCGTGAAGAGAAATTACGATGATTTGACCGGTTGGTCATCCAAAGACTTTTTTGAACCCACCACGGCGCCGCCACCGGTTTCGGAAGAAACCTACGAATGGTTCCAGGTGACCGCGAATACGCTCAACGTGCGCGAAGGACCCGGCACGAACTTCAAAGCCATAGGATTTTTATCGAATACCGAAACGGTCATGCAGCTCGAAGCCACACCAGACGGCGGCTGGCGAAGAATCCAGAAGGTAGATGGATTCACCGGCTGGTCATCCGGTCAATTTTTGAAGAATGTCGGCAAGACGCCGGCGAGCGCAATGCAGAAATTGTTCAAAGGCGTGACGTACTTCCGAAAAATACGTCTGACACCGCGCCGGCTTGTTTCGCATTCTCTGGTGGTGGATTTGAAAGCCGCTTCGTTCGAATTCCTGGTGACGCCGCCGTTACGAAACACGGAACCCTTCCTGTGCACAATGACCACATCGAAGTTCCTCGAGAAGAACATGCTGCATCTCGCGATCAACGCGGATGGTTTCTATTTCCTCGACCCCGCAACCTATCCGCCTGCCACGTTTTGTCCCGATGATGGAGAACCGATCAGGCTCATCGGAATGGCGGCTTCACGCGGGAAGCAATATTCTCCCAAAGCGCCGGGGCGGCCCATCTTCTACATCAACCAAAAGAACGTGGTGTCGTTCGATAAGCCCTCCGGAGCCATTTTCAACGCCATCACTGGTGACCGCTACCTGGTGACAAAAGGTAAAAAAGTGACATCGTTGGAGTCGTCAAGCATGGATCCGCGTACTGCCATCGGCGCGAATCAAAACGGACGATTCCTGGTGATGGTCGTAGTGGACGGACGCGAATTCAGTGAGGGCGCAACCTTCCCTGAACTGGCTGACCTGCTCCTTTCGCACAGCGTCTACACCGGCATCAGCCTCGACGGCGGCGGCTCCTCTTCCATGATCGTCAAAGGGGCGGATGGCAAACCCCGCGCGGTGAATAAACTGATGAATGATAACGTCCCGGGGCAGGAACGCCCGGTGGCAAATCATATTGGAGTTTTCATCCGATAATATGCCAACAGCAAGTAACGTTGTGATGAAAACCATCCCCGGCCCGCGCGGACTGCCTCTTCTCGGCGTGATGCCGGAGATGGTCAGCGACATGCTTGGGTTATTCACGAACACCGCGCGCGACCATGGGGGAATCGCGCAGTTCAAATTACTGGGCAAACCCTATCTACTGGTCACCAATCCTGATTACGTCAAGTACATCCTTCAGGACAATTACCATAATTACATCCGCGGCAGAAGCGTGGAAACAGGGCGCGTACTGCTCGGGAACGGCTTGCCCCTTACTGATGGGGACTTCTGGCTTCGCGAGAGGCGACTCCTTCAGCCTGCCTTCCATCGCGACCGGTTGCAAGACCTGACAGACACAGCCGGCAAAGTCGTTGGATCGTTCCTAGACTCGTGGTCCGATAAAGCCAGGGCGAATCAAATGATCGACATGGACGATGAGATGATGCGGCTGACGTTGACGGTCATCATCAAATCCATGTTCAGCGCGGATATTGATGACAAGATTCTTGCGCTGAGCCACGCGTTCAACGTCGCTTCGAAGTTCATGCTATGGCGAAGCCAGCAAATGTGGGCTCCGCCGTTGAACATCCCGGTGCCGCGCAATGTGGAATACAACCGCGCGCTGAACGTGTTGAACGAGACGATCTATCCGCTCATAGCCGATGCGCGCAAGAATCCCAAAGATGACCTGCTTGGCATGATGCTGGAAATGCGCGATGCCGAAACGGGCGAAGGTATGTCGGACCAGCAGGCGCGCGATGAAGTGGTGACCATCTTCTTTGCGGGTCACGAAACGACCGCCGCCACGATGACGTGGGCGTTCTATTCGCTGTGGCAGAAACCCGAAGTGGAGGGACGTCTGCGCGGCGAATTGAAGGCTGTCCTCGACGGCCGCATGCCGACCTTCTCCGATTTGCCAAAATTGACCTACATGCAGATGTTCGTCAATGAAGTGCTAAGGTTGTATCCCGCCGCCTATCTGTTCGCGCGCGAAGCCATTCAGGATGATGTGATCGATGGGTATCCGATCGGCAAGGGTGTGTTGATCTTTATCACGCCGTTCATCACGCACCGCGACCCGAACTATTGGAAAGACCCCGATACATTCGACCCCGAACGTTTCACCCTCGACAATATCGCCAGCCGCCCGAAACATGTGTACTATCCGTTTGGCGAGGGTCCGCATGTGTGCATCGGAAATAACTTTGCGTTGATGGAAATGCAGTTGATCCTCGCCGGTGCTTTACAGCGATTCAAATTCACACTCGACCCCGCGCAGAAGATCGCTTTCAAGCCTGAGGCAACCTTGCGCCCGAAGTATGGGATGAAATTCAAAATCGATTCGATTGTGTAGGGGCGGGGTTACCCCGCCCCTACAATTTCATTTTGCCCCGGGCGGTTGCGAAAAATTCAATAACCATTTACCCGTCGATCTTTCTGTCACTGTTGTTTCGGGTGTGACGACCATCACCCACGTGTGACCGGGTTTGAGGGGAAACAGGTCAGTTCCATTCTCATACAAAAACCGAATTGGTTTGCGATAGCCTGTTTGCAATTTCTCGTCGCTACTTTCCGTGCTCCAACGGACGTTGTATTTCATTCCGTCGCGGAACAAAATTGCATCACCCGTTAAATTTGATTCCAGGTGAATATCCAGATTTGTTGGGGAAACAACATCATGACGTGCGAATAATACGATCACATTTTCGAACTGCAATTGACGACCCGTAAGTCTGTCTACTTCGGGATGCAGAATCCCTGCCGTGTCGGCGCTCGCATCATCCACGTATCGCCAGTAACTTTGCGAGAGCGCGTCGTACTTCCAGCCTGATTGATTCAAATACGCGGTGAACACATGCAACTCGGAAGCAGGCATGCCTCCTGCAGGCGGTTCATCTGAATACACGTTACTTGTGTAATCGATTTTCGAATTCGGCATTTGGCTATTGTGCGCAAGTCCCTTCATCTCTTCGATCTCGAGCATGTAGCCGCCGCCTTGCACATCGTGAGTCACGTATCCGCATTTCGGCAGTTCCACCAAAACCTCTGGTGATGCGAACGCGTAGATCAGGCACGAGTCGGTGAACATCGCGGCGATGTCCGCGTAGACGAGCCGCCCCGAACGGACGGGTCCCACTTTCGGTTCGGGGAGAGTCGACGGTGGGGGAGAGTCGCTGGATTGGATCAAGCCGATGTCCAGACTCAGAAGCGAAGAATTAACTTCCACCGCGTCCGACCACCCCGAGGCTGGGTCTATATCGGAATCTTGACTCTCACCCCCGGCGTTTTTCTGTGCAAATTCCAGTTGAGGCGGGTTCGCCACCGCAATGTGATACGTCCCCGCGCTGACGTTGAAACCATAATACCCGTTGCTGTCGGTCGTCGTTTGTTGAAGCAGGTTTTGGTTTGTGTCGTACAAATAGATGCACACACCGCTGACGCCGCGCTCCCATGCTTCTTGCATGTTGTTTTGATTCGAATCAAGCCAGGCGCGGTTACCGAGGATGTAGTCGGTTTGCGTGAAAATTTCGCGGCGCGTTTCGCACCCGCCGTTGACCGGCGATTCAGGCGCGGGGAATTCGCCGTAGAATGTGGTGAGAAACCGCGTCGCGCCTTCAGTAATGTAGACCTCGAACACGAGCGGCGAAAACGACAAGCCTGCCTGTGGGCGCGCAGTGACAGGGAAATGCGAGATCGAAACGAGCAATGCAGGGAGTTCGAGCAGCGATGAATCTTGAACCTGTAATCCCGTTAGTGGGTTGATTTTGATTTGGGGTTCGGGCGTGTGCGTTGCTGTTGCAGAAATGATCGTCGGTTCGGGAGTATTGGTCTGCGGTGTTGTCGTTCCCCTTGAAGTGCAACTGGCGAGCGCAAGGAAAAATAAAACCAATGCTCCCGCCGCAGTCCTCGGCGGCGGGGACGCCGCCTTGAGCCTAGTGATTCTCAAACTCATTCTTCACGCGGATATACGTTGATTCAAGTTCCTCGGGCAACACGCGAGTCTCGCCGACCGTGGACATGAAGTTCGTGTCGCCCTTCCAGCGCGGGACGATGTGGATATGGACGTGTTCCTTCACTCCCGCGCCTGCGGCTTCACCGATGTTCGCGCCAATGTTGAACCCCTGCGGATTGTAGATGTTTTTCAGGATGGTCGTACAGCGCGTAGTCAATTCGATCATTTCGGCGCGCGTGTCTGAATCCAGTTCTTCGAGATTCGGCTTGTGGACGAAAGGAATGACCATCAAATGTCCGCTTGTGTAGGGATAACGGTTGAGGATCACAAACGCGCGCTCGCCGCGGAACGCGATGAGATTCTCCGCGCTATCCGATTTGGCTTGCGCGATGCAGAACACACAGCCTTCTTCTTTGTTGTGATTTTCGATATATTCCATGCGCCACGGTGACCAGAGGTGATTCATAGAGAGTTGAAGGTCGGAAAGTTTGAACGTTGAAGGTAAGGATGTGAGTCAGCCTTCGACGATTTTGATTTGCTCGGGAGCAGGCATTGCATAATCTTTTCTTTGAAGATTTCACAATTATAGGCGAAAATTAATGCCAAAACTTTTGACTTTCAACCTTTGACCTTCAACCTTTTTTCGATTATCCTCCCACCAATGCAACCTTCCCTGTTCCCTGCCGCAGTTCCCCAAACTTACACTGTTTCCAAACTGACCTTCCTCATCCGCAAATTGCTGGAGGAGAACGAGTCGCTTCAGGATGTGTGGGTGCAGGGAGAAATTTCGAACCTGTCGCGTCCCGCGTCGGGACATGTGTACTTCACCCTCAAAGATGCCAACGCCTCGCTCAAGTCCGTGATGTGGAAGACGAGCGCAGGGCGAATGAATCTCACTCTGCGCGATGGCATGGAAGTGGAAGTACACGGCAGAATCGGAGTCTACGAACCGCAGGGACAATATCAACTCTACGCGGATCAGATCCGCCCGGTGGGGGAGGGCGCGCTGTATCAAGAGTTTATGCGGCTCAAGGCGCAACTCGAAGCCGAGGGATTGTTCGACCCCGAACGCAAACGCCCCATCCCTGAACTGCCGCGCAAAATCGGAATCGTCACGTCCGCGACAGGCGCGGCATTGCGCGACATGCTCAACACGTTGAGAAGGCGATTGCCTCTCGTGGAAGTGATTCTTGCTCCTTCGTCCGTTCAGGGAACAGACGCTCCTCCTGCCTTGGTCAACGCCATCCAATTACTCAATTACCAACTACCTGATTTGATTATTATCGCCCGTGGCGGAGGTTCCATCGAAGACTTGTGGGCGTTCAACGACGAGCGCGTCGTCCGCGCGGTTGCCGCATCGGATGTCCCCATCATTTGTGGTGTCGGTCACGAAACGGATTTCACCCTGTGCGATTTCGCCGCCGACCTGCGCGCGCCGACTCCCACCGCCGCGGCGGAACTTGCGACTCAAATCACGATTGATGATCTCCACTCTTTACTTTCCGCTTTCCACTCCCGCCTCGTTACTTCAACATTGAGTCTGGTTTCCTCCAAACAATCCTATCTCTCTTCCCTGACTTCTGAACTCCGCTATCTTTCTCCTGCACGCCTCATCCGATCCGAATCCCAGCGCGTGGATGAGTTATCGCGCCGCGCCGCCTCTGCCGCGTTGAATCGTATAATTTTGGAGAAGAAGCATCTTGAAGGAACGGAAAAAAGACTCGAAGCGTTGAGTCCGCTGGCGGTGCTGGCGCGCGGCTACGCCGTGGTGACGCGAAAAAACGATGGCGGTGTTGTATCCCGTGTCGCGCAGGCAAGTGACGCGATGAAAGTGCGAGTCAGCGATGGAGAGTTTGAGGTGAGAACCAGTAAGCAGTCACCAGTGAGTCAGTAATCAGTGTGCATAAACAATTATCGAATATCGAATATCGTTCATTGCAAATGGAGTTGTCATGGCTAAAGGTTCATCTAAAAAGTCAGAAAGACCTGTTGAAGAATTGACCTACGAAGAAGCGCTTGCCGAACTCGAGGGCATCGTCGAAACATTGGAAGGGGAGCAGAGTCAACTCGAAGAGGCGATCAAACTGTTCGAGCGCGGGCAGGCTCTGGCAGCGCGATGCGTCGTGCTTCTTGAAGCCGCGCAACTAAAAGTGAAGCAGGTAGCTGGCGACGAGGTGTCCGCGTTCGAGGAAAACTCTGAATGAATCTGGCTGATCTCTTCGAAAACAAAGTACTGATCGCAGGTCTTATCGCTTGGGCGCTCGCGCAGATCATCAAACTCCCGCTCGATTTCTTTCGTACACGAAAATGGAACTGGTCGTTGATGCTGACCACAGGCGGAATGCCGAGTTCTCATTCGTCGTTGATGACCGCGACAACTTTGGCGATCGGGCTGTATCACGGATTTAGCAACCCGCTGTTCGCGTTGGGTGTTGCCATTACGATGATCGTCACCTATGACGCGGCGGGTGTGCGCCAGCAGGCAGGCATTCACGCACAACGAATCAACATCCTGTTCGATGAACTCCTGCACGGGCATATCTTTAGTGAAAAAGATTTGCGCGAGGTGATCGGCCACACGCCGCTCGAAGTCGTCGGCGGGATCTTGCTTGGAATCATCGTCGCCACCGGTCAGTGGCTGGTCTGGAAATAATCATGCTCGTTTGATACGATTGTGCACCAGTGCAGTGATCATTTTTATTTCGGGAACTTTGAGAATCGAAACGCCTATTAAATAGATGATTCCGCCAATTGCAACCCCGCCCAACGTGACAAGCCAACGCGTCTGACTCAGGGTGGACTGAATCCACCACCACAAACCGATTCCCATCCCCAGCGCGGACAGTCCCACACGCCACGCGCCATTTGCAATAGACTTGCCTTCAATCCCATTCAATCGCCTGCGCATAAAAATGAACAATGCCGTTGCTTCAAGTGCAGTGGCGAGTGAATTTGCCAGAGCGAGGCCACCCAGCGGAAACCATCCAATTTGCGCGAACCATCTCGAAAATAGAATACTAAAAATAACATTCAGTCCCATCGCGACGGTGCCAATGATGACGGGAGTCTTCGTGTCTTGTTGTGCGTAAAAAGCGCGTGTCAGCACTTCCATGATCGAGTGACCGACGAGCCCTGCCGCGAACCAGAGCAATGCCCATGCCACGAGTTGCACGTCGCGCGAATCAAATTCTCCGCGTTGATACAAAAATGAGATCAGCGGCTCGCGCAGGATGATGAGTCCGACACTGGCAGGGACAGCCATCAACAAGATTCCACGCAGAGAAGCCGCGAGCGAAGCGCGCATTTCGTCCGTTTTGCCGAGCGCGTGCTGTGCGGAGAAGGTTGGCATGGCGGCAATCGCAACCGATTGCGCGATCGCGGCTTGCGCCATGAGCATTAATGAGAACGCGTATGTGACGCTGGTTACACTGCCCTCCTCCATTTTCGAGGCGAGATTTGTGTTGACCCAAAAGTTGAGTTGGACGATGGCAACGCCAAGCAATCTTGGAATCATCAAGATCAAAACCTGGCGCACGTTGGAGTCATCCAGACCAAGCGGCAAAGACCGTGGACGATGGACGGTGGACGGTGTTTGGCGGTCTGCGGTCTTTGGTCTACGGTCAGTGAGTAACTTCACGAGACTCGGAAACTGAACCAGCAAATACATCACTGCACCGATCACGACTCCCCACGCGAGACCATAAATTCCCATCGAGGGGGCTAGGAAGATCGCGCCGAAGATGATTCCGAGTTGGTACATGGCGGGAGTCAACGCGGGGACAAGAAAAACCCGGTGCGCGTTGAGGATGCCGACGATGAGTCCACCCAAGCCGAATAGAACAGCGGAGATGAGTTGAATGCGGAGCAGGGAAACTGTCAGCGCGAAAAGTTCGGGGTTGGCAGATAGTCCAGGCGCGAGGGCGAAGCGGACCACTTGAGGAGCGAACAACGCGATTAACGCCGCGAGCAGGCTCAAAGTGAGAACGACCGCATTTGCAAGCGAAGAGGCAAGTCGCCATGCAGAATCCTTTTCATCTTTGGCGAGGAGTCCGGTAAAAGTCGGAATGAACGCCGAGCCGAGCGCGCCGCCTGCGACTAAAAGAAAAAGGGTCTCGCTCACGCGATTGGCGGCAAAGAACGCATCCAATTCGGGAGACGCACCGAATTGACGAGCAACCAAAATTCCACGCGCCAACCCCGCGAGTTGACCGAAGAGGATCGCGAACATGACTGTCCCCGCGGCCCGCGCGATCTGGCGATTGGCGTTGGAAGTGGTCATGGGGGAGGATTATAATCGTGATGATGAGCGCAACCACCCAACACGGATATTTGGTCATCGCGGATATTTCGGGATACACATCGTTCCTCGCGGGGACCGAATTGGAACACTCGCAAGAAATCCTTTCCGATCTTCTCACCACGATCTGCGAAAAGATCGAATCGGTGTTGACGCTGCACAAGTTGGAAGGGGATGCGGTGTTTGCGTATATCCCTGAATCGAAAATTACGCGCGGCGAGACAATCCTTGAGTTGATGGAATCTACTTATGTGACGTTTCGCGATAAACAAGTCTCGATGAAACGAGCAACGACTTGCACATGCAACGCCTGCCGCAACATCCCGACGCTTGACCTTAAGTTCATTGCTCACCACGGCGATTACATCGTTCAGCAAGTGCGTGAGATCCGCGAACTGGTCGGCACGGACGTGAATCTTGTGCATCGGCTCTTGAAGAATCGCGTCACCGAAGCAACGGGCTGGCGCGCGTACGTGATGCTGACCGAACAATGTCTCGAACACCTCAGTTTGAATCTTGAAAACACACACACCCAGGTGGAGGAGTTCGAGCATTTGGGAAGTGTGAAGACCTACAACATCGATCTGCACGCGCGCTACAAGGAAATCTCGGATGCGCGCCGAATCGTCGTAGATGAAAAGGATGCCGACATCATTTTTCGCGCGGATTTTCCCACGCCTCCTGCCGTGACGTGGGAATGGATTCAAGACCCTGTCCGACGCAACCAGTGGATGGATGGGCATGTCCATTGGTCTTTGGGCGAAAGACCGAAAGGACGCGCAGGTGTGGGTTCGAGCAACCACTGCGCGCACGGCAAATCGTTCAGCACCGAAATTGTCGTGGCTTGGCACCCGTTCGAATATTCCACAGCGAATTCATTCGAAAACGGCAAACAGACCGTCACCGAAACCTTCCTCTTCGAGCCTCTGCCCGATGGGGGCACGCGTGTCCACGATTTGATACAAATGCACATCCCACTGCCGAGGTTTATTCGCAGAGCCGCGGTGAAATACGTCATGGTCAACCAGCATCATTTCGATCAAGCGCTTATGAAAGCCGCGAAACTCGCAGGGGAAGAATATGCAAAAGCATCGTAGTCTGTTCTATATGTTTTTTGTCGTTTGTTTTTTTGTCTCCGCGTGCAGGGGAATCACAGCGACGCCAGAAGTTGAAATTACAGAAACTTTAGCCACCGAACTCACTCCTATCGATTTACAAACAGGTTACGGGGTTAAAGGTGCATGGATCGAGTTATATTTCACCGATCCCGTAGACCCGTTCTCCTCGCAAGGGACGGGCGGCGTGGATGTGCCTCTGGTCGCGGCAATCGAAGCGGCGCGCCTGAGCATCGACGTTGCCGCCTACAGCCTCACGTTGAACAGCGTCCGCAATGCATTGCTCAACGCGCACGACCGGGGCGTGACAGTTCGCATGGTGATGGAGTCCACGAACATGGATACGTCCGACGTGGAGATTTTGCTCGAAGCGGGTGTCCCGATCGTTGGCGATGAGCAGGATGGCTTGATGCACAATAAATTCATGGTGATCGACAAGGCGGAGATCTGGCTTGGCTCGATGAACTTCACCGACTCGGGCGCGTACGATGACAACAACAACCTGATGCGAATCCGTTCGACGAGATTCGCAGAGAATTACACCAAGGAGTTCGAGGAGATGTTTCTGGATGGCCACTTCGGCGAGATCACCCGCTCTGAAACGCCTCATCCCACGTTGACAATTGATTCCACGCGCGTGGATAACTTTTTCTCCCCCGACGACGGAGCATTGAGCCAGATCGCATCTGTGCTGAATGGTGCTGAGGAGAGTATCCACTTTCTCACATTCTCCTTCACCACCAATGAACTGGGCGACATTGTCCGCGAAAAGGCGGAGGCGGGACTTACCGTCCGCGGTGTGATGGATGAAGAGCAGGTATCGTCCAACCAGGGTACGGAGTACGATCCTTTCAAGCAGGCAGAATTGGATGTGCGCATCGACGGTATCGAGGGGCAGATGCATCACAAGGTCTTCATTGTGGACGAATCCATCGTGATCGTTGGTTCGTATAATTTTTCGCGCGCCGCAGAAGAGCGAAACGATGAGAATCTACTGATCATTTATAACGAAGCGATCGCACAGCAATTCATGCTTGAGTTCCAGCGCGTGTGGGAGGTGACTCATGAGTGACAAATTGAAACTGCTCGCGGTGTTTGCCCACCCCGATGATGAATCCATGGGAACAGGCGGTGCTCTCGCCAAATATTCTGCTGAGGGAGTAGAAACTTATCTCCTCTGTGCGACGCGAGGGCAGAGAGGATGGTGGGATTCAGAAGGACCCAACCCGGGCTTGGAAGGAGTCGCCAACATCCGCACAAAGGAGTTGGAAAACGCTGGCAAAGTCCTTGGGCTGAAGGAAATCCATTTTCTCGATTATGTGGATGGCGATCTCGACCAGGCGGATTCAAATGAAGCCGTGGGGAGAATCGTCGCGCAGGTGCGTCGCATCCGGCCGCAGGTGGTGGTGACGTTCGCACACGATGGCGCGTACGGGCATCCCGACCACATCGCGATCTCTCAGTTTACGAACGCAGCGCTGGTCTGCGCGGCGGATGCGAGTTATGTGGACGCGGAGAACCAACCGCCGCATCGGGTTTCGAAGTTGTATTATTTTGTCGATTCTGAGGAGATCGCCGAATTTTTCACGAAGTATTTGGGAGCCATTGAATTTCCCGTGGACGATCAGGTGCGCGGCGAAGCCCCGTGGAAAGATTGGATGATCACCACGCGCGTGGATGTTTCGTCGTATTGGAAAACAGCATGGGAGGCGATCCTGTGTCACAAAAGTCAGTTGCCCAGTCTCGGTCCGTTATTGGAGTTGCCCGAGCAGGAGATTGAGAAATTGCTGACCCTGCAGGGAACGTTCTACCGTGCCTACAGTTTGGTGAACGGCGGCAGGAAAGTGGAATCGGACTTATTCGAGGGGTTGAGGTAAAGGCAGCATGTCATTGCGAGGAAAGCCGAAGGTTCGACGAAGCAATCCCCTTCACAGTGTTGGAGATTGCTTCGTGGCGCGAGGCGCCACTCGCAATTACGGGTCAGCCGATATTCTGCTTCATCGAAAATTTCAAAGCAATTTTATAGATCGAATTGATCTTATCGCTCAGCCCCTTCGCTTCGGGGTTACCTTGTTCCGCGGCTTGATCCACCTGCGCGACGAGTCCGATCAAGGCTTGCATAAATTGATCGTTCACCATTGACTTGTTGGCTTCGAGCATCTTCTCTACTGCGGCCTGGTCAGGCGCGTCGAGCAACTGCTC
>Ga0209172_10007218_pt1 | contig 11654 bp, 10 predicted proteins | sample LarsenN4metaG_FD_184113 | JGI IMG/M metagenome (GOLD analysis project Ga0209172, IMG submission 184113) | Hot spring sediment bacterial and archeal communities from British Columbia, Canada, to study Microbial Dark Matter (Phase II) - Larsen... ... | reverse complement strand
CCGCAGGGGTACTGCTCACACCGTCAGTCGGCGTTCGCTTCCCACGCTTGGCGGCCATCCGTACCCTCCTTGGTCCACCATCTTCGGTTTAGTCGGGATGGTGTCCAAGAAAATCGGGTGCGGTTTAAAGCTGCGTTGGGGATTGCCAATGCGCGAGCCTACGACGAGCTACAGCTTTCGAATATCCAGCTGCTGCGCCACGAAAAGCTTGTGGCGATGGGGCGCCTGACCTCAGGGCTCGCACATGAGCTCAGGAATCCGTTGCAGAACGTCGTGGGCCTCACGTCGGAGCTGGTCGAGCGCGCGCGAGGCACTCTTCGCGAGCATCCCGAGTTCGCCGACTTTCCGGAGTACTTGCGCCGAGCACACGGGGAGGCCAAGCGGGCAGCGGCGATCGTCGACCGGTTACTCGATCACATCCGGGAGCGCACACCGACGTTTGACACCGTCGATATACGGCGGGTGGCGGCTGATGCCGTCGCAATTGTCGCGGCTGCCGCAGGCGATCGCGGCGCACGGATCATTATCGCGAGCGAGGACACGCCGATCCTCGTCCGCGCCGACGCGATCATGCTTCGCCAGGTCGTGCTGAACCTGGTGAACAACGCCGTGGACGCCGTCGAAAGATCAGGGGAGATAACGGTCAGAACGCGAACCGAGCATGGCGCGCTTGGCGCTGCGCGTGCTGTTGTGAGCGTCGCGGATACCGGCCGAGGCGTAGCTCCGGAGCATCTTCCGCACGTCTTCGACCCGTTTTTCACGACAAAGGATGTCGGGCACGGTGTCGGGCTCGGCCTGGCGATCTGCCAATCGTTCATCGAACAGCACGGCGGAAGCATCCGGGCGGATAGCGCTGGCCTGGGAAAGGGCACGACGGTGGAATTCGAACTCCCGGTGCAACCATGAGCCCAAGGACGCGGCATGCACTGAATGGAAGCATGCGGGTCCTCATCGTCGACGACGACGAGACGTTCCGCTTCGTGATGGAGAACCGGCTCAAGGGCTCTGGCCACCTCGTGGACTCGGCGGCCAGCGCCGAGTCGGCACTTGAGCGCATCGCGCAAAAGGCCTTCGACGTCATGCTCCTTGACCTACGAATGCCCGGAGTTGGCGGCCTTGGAGCGCTTCGGCGGCTCAGTGAGACTGGCCTCCCGTGCGAGGTGGTGGTCCTTACCGGTCAGCCAGACTACGACGAGTGTGTCGAAGCCATGAAGTTCGGCGCCTTCAATTACTTGCGGAAACCGATGGAACCCGCGCTCATCGAAGAAACCCTACTGCGAGCAGTGGAGCATGGCGGGCTGCGGCGGGAGAACGCTGCGTTACGCCGAATGCTCGCGCCCGCCACTACATCGGAGTTCGTGGGCGAGAGCCCTGCCATCCGAGCGGTGTTAGAGCTCGCCCAAAAAGCGGCGGTCGGCGACTCCCGAGTCGTGATCCTTGGAGAGTCGGGCACGGGTAAGGGAGTCCTTGCGCGACGCGTACACGAACAGGGGCGCAGGAGGCATAAGGCATTCCTCGATGTCCATTGCGGCGCTATGGCGCACGAGCTGCTCGAGAGTGAGCTGTTCGGACACGAGCGAGGCGCCTTCACCGGCGCCGTCGCAGAGAAGCCGGGACTGTTCGAGCTTGCTGACGGGGGAACGCTGTTTCTGGACGAGTTCGCCGAGATGTCGCCTGAGATGCAATCAAAGCTTCTCAAGGTACTCGACCACGGTGAGCTCCGTCGGGTAGGTGGAGTGCGGTCAATTACCGTCGATGTGCGGGTCATCGTCGCGACCAACCGCGACGTCGACGCGCTCGTGAGGGCCGGCCGGCTGCGCGACGATCTGTTGCACCGGGTCGACGTCATCCGGATCACGATGCCGCCACTCCGCGAACGCCCGGAGGATATCCCCCGATTCGTGGCACACGCCCTGACCCTGCAGCAGCGTCGTGGGCTGGGTGAGAAGAAGGTCACGCCCCAGGCGATGCGCATCCTCCAGAGTTACGCGTGGCCAGGAAACGTCAGGGAGTTGGCGAACACTGTCGAACGGCTTTTGATCCTGTCGCCGAGAACGACGATCGACGTCGACGATCTGCCCGAGAACCTTCACTTCCGCAAACCACCTGCCGCCATGACCGACGACCGATACTTGTCGCTCGCCGAACTTGAGCGACGCCACATCCTCCGTGTACTGGAAACCACTGGCGGCAACATGACGGCCGCGGCGAAAAGGCTGGGCGTCGATCGCGGGACGCTTCACCGCAAGATGCAGCAGTGGCAGGGCTACGGAGCCCAAATGGGGTCAGCATGAAAACTGTTCTCACCGATCGTGATGACGATGTCCTGGTGGTCACTATCAACCGCCCCGAGGTGCGCAACGCTGTCGACATTGCCACCTCGGAGGCCCTCCTCGGCGCTTTCGAGGAGTATGACCACGACGACCGCGCAAGGGTGGCTGTGCTCACCGGAGCGCAAGGGACCTTCTGTGCCGGCGCCGACCTTAAGGCCATCGCCTCGGGTCAGCGCCGGCGACTCGTCGAGGATGGCCCGGGGCCTCTCGGGCCAACCCGCATGCTCCTCGGCAAGCCGGTGATCGCGGCCGTCGAGGGCCACGCGGTTGCCGGCGGTTTCGAGCTGGCGCTCTGGTGCGACATGCGTGTCGCCGCCGATGATGCCGTCTTCGGAGTGTTCTGTCGCCGATTCGGTGTGCCCTTGCTCGATCTCGGTACCGTTCGGCTTCCTCGTCTTATCGGTCACAGTCACGCCATGGATCTGATCCTTACGGGCCGCGGCGTCCACGGGGACGAAGCGCTCAGGATGGGCATAGCGAACCGACTGGTGCCTCGCGGCCAGGCCCTTGGCGCCGCGATTGGCCTTGCGCACGAGCTTGCGCGGTTTCCCCAGCGGTGTCTCCGCTCGGATCGATTGTCTGCCTATGAGCAGTGGTCGTTCTCGTATGACGAGGCGCTGCGCAATGAGCTCCGGCGTGGGCGCGACGTCGTCGAGTCCGGCGAGACGGCGGCTGGTGCCGCGTCTTTCGCCGGCGGTCAAGGTCGCCACGGGGCCTTCTAACGACGCCATCGGCTTCCGGCAAGGGGGGATGTCATGACGGCTGCGGGCACTAGTTCTGTCGCGGGTATCGACGACCGTGCGTTGAGCCCTCGCGCCTACATCGAGGCTCATCGCCACCGGCGGCACAGCAACCGCGTGCTCCATGGGCATCCCGCGCCACTCTTCTGGAAGGACGGAGACATCTCAGTGCCGGCCGTCATGGCGGCGCGGGCGGAGAACCTCCGCGACACGCCGAAGCGCCTGAACCTGTATGTGGCAACGCCGTATTGCTTACCCACGACGCCCGACCGGTGCGGGTTCTGCCTCTTCCCGAGCGAGGTGTACCAGGGGCGGCCTCAGCTCGACCGATATCTGGGCTATCTCGAACGCGAAGGCGAGATGTACCGGCCGTTCCTCGAGGGGACGCCGCTCACGAGCGTCTACTTCGGCGGGGGGACCTCGAACCTCTACCGAGCGGACCAGTACGCGAGGCTGCTTCAGGCCGTGCGCCACGTGTTCCCGAACTTTCGGAGCGACACCGAGGTCACGCTGGAAGGTATCCCTCAGCTATTCTCGCTCGAGAAGCTCGAGGCGATGCGCGCAGCCGGCTGCACCAGGATCAGCATCGGCGTGCAACAGCTCGATGACGAGATGATTGCCCTGAGCGGCCGAAAGCAGAAGGCCGCTCAGGTATTCGACGCGATCAGCTGGTGTCGCGACCTCGGGCTGGGCGTTAGCGTAGACCTAATCTTCGGGTGGCCACGGCAGACTCTTGTTGGGATGCTCCGCGATCTGCAGATGCTCGTAGACGCTGGCGTCGACCACCTAACGCACTACGAGCTCAACGTCGGCGGACGTACCGACTTTGCCTTGAATCGGAGTCACGAGCTCCCGTCCGTCGAAGAAACCCTTCAGATGTATCAGGCCGCGCGCGACCTCCTCATGAGCAAAGGTTATCGCCAGGCGACCACCTATGACTGGGAGCGATCGGGAGTTGGCTCCGCGCAGCTCGTGTACGAGGAAGAGTGGCGTCACAGATTCTCGGGTGGTCCGGTGGGAACTGTAACGGCATCACAGACCTGGGGCTGGGGCTTCGCCGGGATCTCACACTTCCTCGGTGGGCGCGACGACAGGGGCTGGACTTACATGAACCACACGCGGGCCGCCGATTACTTTGCCGCACTGGACGCAGGCCGCTTTCCCGTCCAACGGGCGTTCCACTACACGCACGAGGCAGACTTCCGGCTGACGGTGCTGTTTCAGACGCTCATTTCAATAGTTGTGGACCGGCGCCTCTATGCGTCCGTGATGGAGGTCGATGTCATCGACGAATTTCCCGACATCTGGGAGGCCCTGGCCGAGCTTGAATGGCTCAGGATCACGCCGGAGCGGTTCGAGCTCGTAGGTGATGGCGTCTTCTACACGCCACTCATCCAGAGCCTCCTTGCGCGAGAGCGAGTCATGGAGCTGCGGAGGAACGGATTCGCGCGATTGGCATGAACCCAATTTGTGAAACAGTGTGGAGCCCAGCATGAGACGAGTAGTTGTCACAGGCCTTGGCGTGGTGTCGCCGATAGGAATCGGTGTGGACGCGTTCTGGAAGCAGCTCAGAGATGGCGTGAGCGGTGTCAGGCGCATCACGAAGTTCGATCCGACAGGGCTCCCTTCAACAATCGCGGCTGAGGTCAGGGGATTCGACCCTGAGATGTATCTGCCACGCCGCGATATTGTCCGCACCGATACATTCATCCATTTCGCGCTGACCGCGACTCAGCAGGCCCTCACCGATGCCAAGGTGGAGCTGTCCTCAGGTGATGCTCGGATGGGTGTCTCGATCGGAACCGCCCTCGGGGGCTTGCCTCTGATCCTAAAGACCTACGACGGCCTGCGCGAGGAGCACATGCGCGGAGTGAACCCATACGCAATGCCTGGATTCTTGCCGAACATGGCCGCCGGCTGGGTCTCGATGCGCACTGGAGCGCGTGGCCCCATCGCGTGCGCCACCACGGCGTGTGCGGCTGGCGCACAGGCTATTGGGGATGCGGCTAGCTTCATCAGACGGAATGACGCAGATGTCATGATCGCCGGCGGCGCCGAGGCATTGATTAGCCCGTTCGTGGTCGCTTGCTTCAGCGCGCTGCGGGCGTTGTCGGTCCGTAATGAGACTCCGAGCACGGCGAGTCGGCCGTTCGACAAGGATCGCGACGGATTCGTCCTGGGCGAAGGGTCCGGGATTCTGGTGCTCGAGGAGCTCGAGCACGCACGCCGGCGCGGCTGCCATATCTACGCTGAGTTGGCCGGCTATGGCACCTCAGCGGATGCGTACCATGCGACGGCGTCGTCGGCCGACGGGCACGCCCGGACGATGAGGCTCGCGCTGGCCGACTCGGAAACAGCCCCCCAGTACGTCGACTACATCAACGCCCACGGCACCTCCACGCCGCAGAACGACTTGAACGAGACAAATGCCATCAAAGAAGTGTTTGGGCCTCATGCCTACCGCTTGGCCGTCAGTTCGACGAAGTCCATGACCGGCCATCTGCTCGGGGCGGCGGGGGCCGTTGAGGCCCTCGCCACCGTGCTTGCTCTGGAGCATGGCGTTCTGCCTCCGACCATCAACTACTCCTCGCAGGATCCCGAGTGTGACCTTGACTACGTGCCGAATCAGGCTCGGAAGAGCGGTATCGGCATCGCGCTCTCGAATTCGTTCGGGTTCGGTGGCGTCAATGCCACCCTCGTCTTCAGACGCCTCGATGCCTGACCTCAAATCGCTGCCTAACCGAGGGGAGAGAAACCATGAGTGAAGGCTCCGGCGTGGCCCAGCGAGTCGTAGCCGTTCTCACGCAACGTCTCGGCATTTCGCCAGAGTTCGTTACACCGACCGCGGAGTTGGCCGAAGATCTCGGCGTTGATTCCGTTGATGCGGTTGAGTTCGCACTAGCGCTCGAGCGCGAGTTCAACGTCCGACTCCCGGACGAAGTCATCGCCGAGGTCCGGACGGTACAGGACGTGATTGACCTCGTGTGCGAGCGCACGAGGGTGCTCAACGAAGCAGGGCGCGGGTGAACGTCACCCCGGGGCGGGATGTCGTTACGGCCGTTCGGAACGATCCCCCGCTGTCCGTCGAGCGACTGGCCGCTCGGCTCGCCTGCGACGACGAGGCGCTCCTGCGACGATTTCGAGCGGTCCGCTCTTTCTCTCGCAACGTCCGCGCATCTGAATATCACGTCACTAACGCCTGCAACCTTCGCTGCCGGGGGTGTTGGTTCTTCACGTTCGAATTCGACAAGAGAACGAAGGATCAAACCGATCTCGCTATGCTCCGGGCGTTCATTGAAAAGGAGAGGGCGCGCCATATTAATGCCGCTCTGCTGATCGGTGGCGAGCCGACGTTGGTCTCCGACCGCATTACGGCCTTCGTTGAAGGCATGGACTACGTGACGATCTCGACAAATGGGCTGCACCCATTGCCGCGTACCGGATTCGAGCGAGTGAGTATTGGCATCACGGTCTTTGGGGGCGGAGGCGTCGACGATGAACTTCGAGCGATTACGCCTGGCGGCCGCCGATTCACCGGCCTTTTCGAGGCCGCGCTACGGAATTACCGCGGTGATTCACGCGCGATCTTCAATTACGCGGTCACAGGCAGTGCGGTGCCACACATCGACGAGACGGTGCGACGGATCCGAGACAACGGCAACCGGGTCACGTTCAACGTATATAGCGAGTACCAGACGGATACGCCTCTGAAGCATTCGGACGATCAACAACGGCTGCTCGACGAGGTCCTCCAGGTCGCTCAGAAGTATCTGGATGCTGTGGTGGCGCATCCGTACTACCTCCGCGCGCTCGTCACGGGGCGGACCGACTTTGGGCGCTTCGGATATGACGTGTGCCCGAGCGTCAGTCGGGACCATCCTGGCCACGCCGCGCGGCTCGCGAATGGAAACCCGACGCTGCCGCTTTTCAATGTCTACGCGGCCGACGGCCAGACCCTCCAATTCTGTTGTACGTCGGGGCATTGCCACGGTTGCCGAGACAGCCAAGCGGTCCAGAGCTGGCTCTTGGTGAGCGCGCGACAGTTTCTCCATAGCCAGGAGGGTCTGCGGACGTGGGTCGAACTGGCCGAGACGTACTGGCGCCAATTCATTTGGTCGCCGTATGGCCTGGCGGAGAGGCCCTGAAGCGGGACTAGAACGCGTATCAAGAGGGCAAGGGTAGTTATAAGAACGCGCATTCGACGCCCGCGTTGACGACCTACAGTCTCCCCGCGCTGGTGGGTTTCCATCGGGGCCTTGCCTTCGGCCATCTCGCGCGGTGCACGGCCGCTCTAACCGACCGTCTCAAAGCGAAGCGTCGTTACCCGGCAATCTGTTGCAAGATCGATTATTTAGTACGTAATGACAAAGTCATTACGGCATGCTATACCTAATCCGATTGGAGGACTTCATGGCTACGGAGCAGCGCGCCAAGCGCGACACGCTGAACATCCGGATTAGGCCCGAGCTGCGCGGCATGATCGACCGCGCGGCTCGCCTGCGGGGCAAAAATAGAACGGACTTCGTGCTCGACGCCGCCCGGCATGCCGCAGAGGACGCCCTTCTCGATCGCACGATCTTCGCTGTCGATCGCAAGGCCTATAACGCTTTCCTGGCGCGGCTCGATGCCCCGCCGCGCCCGAACGACCGGCTGCGCCGTACGCTCCGCACTCCGCCGTCTTGGGCCGAATGAAGGGGGAGCTGTCACCACCCGAGCCCCTGGCGGACCATCACGAACTTCGGGATTTCGATTCCGGCGAGCCTTCTCTCGACGACTGGCTCAAGCGCCGGGCGCGCGCCAATCAGGTGAGTGGCGCCAGCCGAACCTACGTTGTCTCGCATGACAAGCGCGTCATCGCCTACTACGTTCTCGCTTCCGGGGCCGTTACCGTGGCCACCGCCGCCGGCCGGTTCAGGCGGAACATGCCGGATCCCATCCCGGTCGCCGTACTGGCTCGTCTGGCCGTGGACCGGACCTGGCAGGGCGAGGGGATCGGCCGCGCCCTTTTACGCGACGCCGCGCGGCGGGTGACCAATGCTGCCGACGCCATCGGCATCCGCGGCATTGTCGTCCACGCGATATCCGATGAGGCGAAAAGGTTCTATCTCGCCCTGGGCTTTGACTCCAGCCCCGGCGAGCCGATGACGTTGATGGTGACGCTCCGGGATATTCGGGCCGTCCTGGACGCGGAGGGAGACACATGATCGCCGTCGCCAAATTTAGGCGGGCAACATGAGCGCCCCGAAGATCTATCACCTTAGGATCGACCGCTTCCGCGGCATCAAGCACCTGTCCTGGCACCCTGCCGGGGGCGTCAACGTCATTCTCGGCGGCGGCGACGTCGGGAAAACCACTATCCTCGAGGCCATCGGGCTTCTCCTTAGCCCTACGAACCAGACCGCGCTCGCCGACACCGACTACCATGGTCGCGATATCGAGGCGGGATTCTCCATCGAGGCCGTGGTCAGCCTGCCGCCATCGAGCGGGATCAGTCACCAGATCAAGCACTCCTGGCCCTGGCACTGGAACGGCACCGAAGCCATGGTGCCCAGCACTGAAGATGACGCCGCTGCCGGCGGAGAAGAGGTGTATCGCCTCCGCGTTCGCGGCGCGGAACACGAACTCTTTTATGAAATCATCCAACCGGATGGCGGAAACGACATCCTCTCCGTCTCCCTGCGGCGCAGCATCGGCCTTGTCCGCCTCGCCGGCGACGACCGCAACGACCGCGACCTCCGGCTGGTCCAGGGATCCGCCCTGGACCGCCTGCTCTCCGACAAGGGGCTACGTGCGCGGCTGGCCAGCGGCCTCGCCAAAACGCGTGTGAAGGACGAACTCCTGGATCCCGCGAAGGAGCTCCTGAACACCCTCGACCGCGCCTTCACCGACAAGAGCCTGCCGGCAGGCTTGGACCTCGCGATTACCGGCGGCCAGGGATTCTCAGTCACCGCGCTGATCGGGCTTACGGCCGACCGGCAGGGGGTTCAGCTCCCACTGGCCAGCTGGGGCGCCGGCACACGGCGGATGGCCGCCCTCGTCATCGCCGAACAGAACCAGGGCGAGGCGCCGATCACGCTCGTCGACGAGATCGAACGCGGACTCGAGCCCTACCGGCAGCGGGCCCTGGTGGCCAAGTTGCAGAAGGGGCCGGCCCAGGTGTTCGTCACGACGCACAGCCCCTACGCCATCGCAGCCGCGTCCACCGCTGCGCTCTGGTACGTCGACCATGAGGGCAGGATCGGCCCGCTCGATCTCGCCAAGACCAGAAACCACCGCGCCAAGGATCCCGAGACCTTCCTCGCACGCCTGACGATCGTCGCCGAGGGCGTGACAGAATGCGGCTTCGCGACGGCCCTTCTAGAGAAGGCGATCGGCACGCTCGAGGACCAGGGCATCCATCTGGCCGACGGCGGCGGCCATGAAAGCACCCTGGGCCTCCTCGAAGCTCTGGCCGCCGGCGGCCTGAGTTTCGGCGGATTTGCTGATAACGAACAGGGAAAGCACCCGACGCGATGGAGCACGCTTGGCGCGAAGCTTGCCGCGCTCCTGTTCCGATGGACGACGGGGTGCCTTGAGCAGAATGTCATCGGCGCGCTTCCCGACGACAGGCTTGAGGCGCTGCTTACCGACCCGGCGGAACTGCGAACCGGGCAGCGCCTGCGGACCCTGGCCGATCGGCTGGGCACCGGCGAGGAAAAGGGATTCGCGACCATAAAGGCGAAGGCCGGAGCGGATCTCAAGGCGACGATGATCGCGGCAGCCCTCGGAAAGGTCCCCCCCGACAAGGCGTCGGAGCAGAAGAAATACCAGGCGCACGAGCGTGACTGGTTCAAGAACGTCGACGGAGGCCGCGAGCTCGCGGAGAAGATGTTCAGCCTCGGCGCGTGGCCGGCGCTGAAGCCGGAGCTTATGCCCTTTTGCAACGCCGTACGGAAAGCGGTCGGGCTTCCGGAGATTCAGGATCTGGCCCCGTGAGCGACGGTAGCGTCCGCGCCGCGCTCCGCTCCGACGCCCCACTGGTGGTGGTCGAGGCACCGGCTGGCTGCGGGAAGACGCACCAAGGGGCGGACTACGCGCGGGAAATCGCCGGCGCGAGCAGTTCCACCCGCCCGCTGATCCTTACCCACACCCACGCGGCATGTTCGATGTTCTCCGACCGCGTGAAGAATGTCGGTCGACGTATCGAGATCCGGACCATCGATAGCGTCATCGCTCATATCGCAACGGCCTACCATGCTGGTCTCGGCTTGCCCGCCGACACCGCCGCATGGATCCGCCAGCGCGGCGAGCACGGCTACGCCGAGCTGGCAGTCAGGGTCGCCCAGCTGCTCGCACGTCATCCCATGATCGCGGCGTCTCTGGCCGAACGGCATTCCGTCGTCATCTGCGATGAGCACCAGGACTCCAGCGGCGACCAGCATGCGGTCGCGATGGCGTTGCTGGGCCAGAAGGCCAGGCTCAGAGTCTTCGCCGACCCGATGCAGAAAATATTCAGGGACAAAAAGGCCGCCCCCGGCTGCCGTCCCGCGTACGACTGGGGCGATCTCACCCGTCAGGCCCAGGCGTTCGAGCGGCTCGATACGCCGCATCGATGGGCAACGGGCTGCCGGGAGCTCGGCGCATGGACCCTGAGGGCTCGTCAGACGCTCGCGACGCCGGGCGCGAAGATCGATCTGCGAACCGACGTGCCGCCGAGCGTCAGAATCGTCTTAGCCGAGAACCAGGCGGCGGGGAACCTTGATTACCGGCTGCTGAGGAACGACCGGAGCCTAGTCGACGCGTTCGAGCAGTGCCAGACGTCTCTTCTAGTCCTGACCCGCTACAACGATACCGCCCGGAGCCTGCGCAGCTTCTTCAACCGCCGCATTCCGCTCTGGGAGGGCCACACCCGCCCGGCGCTTGAGGAGCTCGTGGAGGCGCTGGCCGACGGCGCCGGCGACCCCGCCGCTATCGCCGCGGCTGTCGTGAGCTTCCTCGGCCACGTCGGAAAAGGATTCAGCCCCTCGGCATTCGGCGACGATTTCGAGACGGAAGCGCGCGAGGGCTGTACCGCGAAACGCTCAGGCAAGCCGGCCACGATCCAGGGTTTGGCGCGTTTCCTGGTCGACGAGCCGGATCATCACGGCGTTGCCAAGGTGCTCCGCCGCATCGCGGAGCTTAAGGAAAGTGATCCAAAATTCTCGGCCATCGAAACAGACTGCCTCAAGGAATTCTGGGACGCCGTCCGCCTCGGCGATTATGAGACTCCCAATGCTGGCCTGGCCGAGATCACTAACAGGCGAACTAATTCCCGGCCAAAACCTCCGGAGAAAGCCATCAGTATCATCCACAAGGCCAAGGGCCTGGAGTGCGAGAGCGTCATCGTCATGCCCTGCGACGCCAGAACGTTTGCGGACAAGCCGGACGCCCGCTGCCTTCTCTACGTCGCGCTGAGCAGGGCGAAGAGCTGCCTGATGTTGCGCGACATGAGGAAGCGCGGAAATTGCGACCGGCGGCCGCCGGCCGGTCAGCTGTCGGCCGCCGGCCGGGGCGGCTTGCGCTTGGCCTCGGCGACCCGGCGGCGGTAGCTGTCGCCTTCGAT
>Ga0209172_10007216_pt1 | contig 11655 bp, 11 predicted proteins | sample LarsenN4metaG_FD_184113 | JGI IMG/M metagenome (GOLD analysis project Ga0209172, IMG submission 184113) | Hot spring sediment bacterial and archeal communities from British Columbia, Canada, to study Microbial Dark Matter (Phase II) - Larsen... ... | reverse complement strand
AAAGATATTCTCAAACAGGCAGTTTTTCATAGCAAGGGATACAAACAGTTCCAACATTATAAGGAGAAGAACGAGACGGAGTTTCCCGCATTTGTAAAGAGGTTTGTGACTGATTTATACACACAGATAAAAGATGATCAGGAACCATCAAAAACACTCGCTGCATTCATATCCGAAGTTGGTGCCAATGAATTATCACTCGATAGTTCAAAGATAAACCATGTGAAATCTAGGCTTTTAGATCTTAACGCTTTAACAGCTACTGTGCAGAGAATACTGAATTCAAATTATGTGAAGATGACCTATCCCGTTTTCCATGCGTTATTTGATGGAGCAAATTCCTATCTTAACCTGCAAATTTCTGAAGATATGAAAAACACATTGATAGACGGTCACATAATTGCAATAGATTTGAGCGAGCCTATGGATAGAATAATCGATAGGGATGAAGATGTTGAATATCTTGATGATTACAAATTGATCAATCCATACATACTTAATTTGGCAAGGGCAAAGATAAGTAAATGCGGAGAAGAGGTTTTGAAATCGTTTGAGCAGGGATTCAAGGATGCAAGGGTTGGGCAGTATATCGATTACAAGTTGAAGATGAACCCATTATCAATATGTGATGAAAGCATGTCTGAATGTTATAAGAAGTATAGAGCGGTCATGGGGACTGCAGGGAAGAACATGGCACTAAGCAAGCAGCCCTTGGGAGAAATATTCTATCTTGGTATGGCAAGGGCTGGAGAGTCTGTTGGCTGCGGCAATGAAATTGAGGATTCGTTGAAGAATGGCGCGATAAAGGTTCCCTCATGGCCATTGTACTATGCAATCAACACAAACGATGTCAAGAGAGCCTTTCAGTTAACAATCAGGAAGAGCGAGTTGTATCTTGAGGATGCAAGAATTGCTCTGGAGATGCTTCCGGAAAAGTTTGAAATAAAACCATTCCTCGATTTTCTATTCCTGACCGTGAAGCATTACAACCAGTTCTGGTACAATCAATTGGCAAGGGAGGAACCATTCGAGATCTTTGAGAAGAAGTTAAGTGCTATAATTAAGAATTAGGTGTATTGATATGATGTGGTCAGAAAAATACAGGCCAAAAAGCGTCAAGCAGATGATTGGTAATGAAGAAACCCGTATTACCTTTCTTGAATGGCTTGTTAACTGGAAGGATGGAAGCAAGCCTATCCTGCTCGCGGGTCCCCCCGGTACTGGCAAGACCACGCTTGTGAAAGCTGTAGTAAATGAATTAGGTTATGATATGGTTGAGCTCAATGCAAGTGATGTAAGAACCAAAGAGAAGTTACAATCTATAATCCCTTCATTGCTAAGTAATGTTGGCGTTCTTGGCAAGAAAACACTGTTGTTTCTTGATGAGGTGGATGGTATGAGTGCAAGAGGAGATCGTGGAGGATTTGCAACACTACTAACATTGCTGAAGAAACCAACGATACCAATTGTGCTTGCTGCTAATGCGGAGGTTGGTGAACAGATCAAGGAGCTGAAACGCGTAGCTACGATGTTAAAGTTCAAACGCCTGCCTCCCAGACTACTTGCACTTTACCTTGACCATATATTGAAGATGGAGAATGCAAGTGTCAGCATTGGAGACAAGATAAGATTGATCGGTGTAAGCAATGGTGATGTGAGAACACTGTTGAATGAGGCGCAGTCCCTTGCAACTGCAGGATTTTCAGAAGGTTTTCAGCCAACAGATTTTTCCGTTGATATAGATAAGGCAATAGCAACATTCTTCTCAATAGATAAAGTTGAAGAGGCTCTTGACATTCTTGCAAGAAGCGAGGGCTTCTACAACGATCCTAGGTTTGCTGGTTATGATAGTGAAAAGAGAAGAACCGATAAACTCGCGGCATTGTTTTCAAGCATCGTTACAAGCAATGTGGATATAGAAAGGATGGCGGACATGCTTAACGCACTGGCATATGCTGATGTTATGATAGGCAAGATGGGAAGAACAAGGCAATGGCGGCTCTTGCGTTACATAGATACAATACTTACATACAAATTGTTCAATGCGAGTCGGGGCTTGGCATACAACCAATATGATATTCCATTTGTATTGATGAACAGAGTATTCAGGGAGGCAAGGCTGATCAGAGAAATCATTGGAGCATTGGCAAGAAACACGCATATATCAAAACGTAGAGCTGCGAACTTCCTGCCATACCTGCTCTTCATACTTAGCAAATCGAAGTTCGATGTAGATGAATTCTTAAATGCAAATAATATGAGCCCTGAACTTAAGGAGCTGGTTGAAGGGGAGATAGCAAGACTGGTGAAGGTGGTAAAGAAATGATAAGGATCATGCTGGGAAACTGGTTCACCTTGCCAAGGGTGGGGTCAGATGTATTTTCTAAACTCATGCGCCAAGCTAGATTAAGATATGATAGGGAAAAGAGGATGTTCTTAGTGGAGCCGGAAACAAACATCGCAACACTTACGGCAATTCTTAGGGAAGCGTTGAAGGAAGAGGTTGTTATTGAACTTCCCTGTTTCGTATGCGGAAAGAGCGCTGGTTGTGGCGATTGCGAGTATCTGGAGATATGCGACAGAACCACAGTGTCAAATCAATGCATATGCAAGGATTGTTTTGGTATGGATGCGTACGAGCATTACTGCGATCTTTTTACAAAGAAACTGGCTGCGGCAAAGGTTAAAATCTGATTAGATTGGAGGTATAGATAGATATGGCTACTTTATACGAGGATAATGTTAGGAAATTACTGTTTGAGAAGAGGCAAAAACTGGAGGAACTGCAGCAGAATCCGGACGCACCAAAACATGAAATAGCGAAGCTTGAGGAGGAAATAAGCGTTCTGACCATGTTATATGAGAACTATAACATTGGCATGGGTGCATTTAGGCGTGTCAAAGGTGCTAGGGAAGGGCATCATCACTGATTATTTTCTAAAACTCCTCACGTGATTTATATATCTCTTAACAAGATTTTATTTGTCACTATGCGTGATGATAAAATCAAGAACTTATCTAGCATAAATAAGAATGCCGAGAGTGGTGGAGGAGAAGAGAAGTTAAAGGCACAGCATGGCAAGGGAAAGCTTATTGCAAGGGAAAGACTTGCAATTCTGCTTGATGCCGGCACATTGGTCGAGATCGATAAACTAGTTACAACACGTTCACGTGACTTTGATCTTGACAAGAAGAAGTTCTATGGTGATGGTGTCATAACCGGTTTTGGAAATATTCATGGAAGGCAGGTCTTTGTTTATGCACAGGACTTTACTGTTCTTGGTGGTTCATTGGGTGAAATGTCGGGCAAGAAGATAGCAAAGGTTATGGATCATGCAATGAAGGTCGGATGCCCGATCATAGGGATAATCGATTCTGGCGGAGCAAGGATTCAGGAAGGAGTATTGAGCCTTTCTGGCTATGGAGAGATATTCTACCGTAATACTTTAGCCTCTGGTGTCGTTCCTCAAATAACAATTAGCGTCGGTCCATGCGCAGGCGGTGCGGTTTATTCACCTGCAATTACTGATTTTACTATAATGGTAGATAAGATCAGCCACATGTTCGTTACTGGTCCTGAAGTTGTTAAAACAGCATTGGGAGAGGATGTTAGTTTTGAGGAACTTGGTGGTGCATACACGCATGGTAAGTACAGTGGTGTAGCACAATTTGTTGCCAAGGATGAGTATGAATGCATGGATATTGTAAAGAAACTTCTATCATACTTACCTCAGAACAATATGGAAGATCCTCCAATTGTAAATACTGGCGATGATCCCAATAGAACGGATAGCAAGTTAGCAGCTGTTGTGCCAGAGAATCCTTATGAACCCTATGATATTAAACAGATAGTTACATCGATACTCGATAACAATGAGTTCTTTGAAGTTCATGAATTATGGGCTGCCAACGTTGTAGTGGGCTTTGGTCGCCTGAATGGAAGAAGTGTTGGTATAATTGCAAATCAACCATTACATTTAGCAGGCTCATTGGATATTGACTCATCAAACAAGGCAGCACGATTCATACGAACCTGTGATTGCTTCAATATACCAATCATATCAATAATTGACACTCCAGGATATCTTCCAGGCTTGGAGCAGGAGCGTAATGGTATCATACGTCATGGCAGCAAGTTGCTTTTCTCTTACTGTGAGGCAACTGTTCCAAAGCTTGCAGTTATAGTTGGAAAAGCATATGGAGGTGCATACATAGCTATGAGCAGCAAGCACTTGCGTGCCGATGTTAATTTAGCATGGCCAACAGCAGAGATAGCTGTTCTTGGCCCGGAGGCTGCAATCAACATAATATTCAGAAAGGAAATTGCTGAGAGTAAGGATCCGGAAGCGTTCAGGAAGAAGCTAATCAAGGAGTATAGGGATAAGTTTGCTAATCCGTATATTGCTGCAGAGCAAGGTTTCATAGATGCTGTTATCGATCCTATAGAGACAAGACCTATGCTGGTAAGAGCATTGGAAGCATTTGCAAACAAGAGGGAGTCTAGGCCGCCAAAGAAACATGGGAACATAAACCTCTGATGGAAATGACAAAAATTAGAAAAATTCTGACAGCAAACAGGGGAGAGATAGCGATACGTGTAATCAGAGCCTGCAGGGAGATGGGCATCAAGAGCGTTTCTGTATATTCTGATGAGGATGCGCAGGCGATGCATGTTAGACTTGCCGATGAAGCTTACCATATTGGTCCTCCAAGCCCAAAGGAAAGTTATCTTAACATGGAAAAAATTGTTGACACTGCGAAGAAGGCGGGTGTAGATGCGATACATCCGGGCTATGGTTTTCTGTCTGAAAATGCAGACTTTGTTGATCTATGTGAAAAGGCCGGAATAATTTTCATTGGACCAAAAAGTGAAACATTGCGATTTTCTGGAGACAAAATGGCAATAAAGACAACTGCAAGAAAGATTGGGATACCAGTTGTGCCTGCGAGCGATGGTATTTTAGATGATGTTGAAAAAGCAGTTGATGTTGCAGAGAAAATTGGTTATCCTATTTTACTGAAATCTGCTTTCGGTGGAGGAGGAAGAGGAATAAGACTTGCCAATAATGAAAAAACATTGAGGCAGGAGTTTGAGATGTCAACGATGGAGGCAAAGGCAGCATATGGCAGAGCAGCAATGTTTGTTGAAAAGTATCTGCCGAGAATAAGGCACATAGAGTTCCAGTTGATGCGTGACTCTCATGGTAATGCGGTTTATCTTTTTGAAAGAGAATGCTCCATACAGAGAAGGTATCAGAAACTTGTTGAGATGGCTCCTTCTCCTGTTGTAGATGAAAAAACAAGAACAACCGTTGGTAATTATGTTTTGAAACTTGCCGATGAAATTGATTATCTTAATGCTGGTACCGTTGAATGGATATGCGATGATAAGAAGAACTTCTATCTGATAGAGATCAATTCTAGGCTGCAGGTAGAGCATCCTGTCACTGAATTAATTACTGGCATTGACCTTCTGAAGTTGCAGATACAGGTAGTTTCTGGAGAAGCAATACCATTTAAGCAGAGCGATCTGAAGCTTAATGGTTGTGCTATAGAGTGCAGAATTAATGCTGAAGATCCGTTGAATGATTTTACTCCCTCATCCGGTCTGGTTCCATCATGCATAATGCCTAATGGACCAGGGATAAGGGTTGATACATATCTCTATCCAGGATGCAATGTATCGGGCTATTACGACTCTTTGATGGCAAAACTGCTTGCGTGGGGAAGGGACTTTGAGGAAGCAAGGGCAAGAATGAAAAGAGCGTTGAATGAGTTTTACATAGAAGGCATACAGACAACAATACCCTTGCATAAAGCAATAATGGATGATCCTGCATTCATTGCAGGGGATCTATCAACGGATTATCTGGACAGGTTCAAGATACTCGATAGAGTTCAGGAAGTGGTAAAGGAAAGCGCAAGGGAGAGGGCAAATGCAATAGTGGCTGCAGCTCTATTGCATAACACATTGATAAGAAGGGGAAACAATGCGGAACAAAACACAAATAAGCGTTCTCGATGGAAAGAAGAGGGTAGGTTCGCTCGAGGCTTTAGCTATGGAGTTTAAGATTGAGGACCTTGCATTAACATTAGATGCTGAAATAGTGAGAAAGGTCGGTCCTGACGAAATTATAATCAAGATTGGGGATAAGGAGCATATCCTGCATATTTTGTGCTCTAGCACTAATGAGGTGGAATTTATGCTTGACAATTCATATCATCATGCAAAATACATGCATGTCAACAGTGCAGATATGAAGTTGGAAGTTGATGGAAATCCTGTTACTGTAAGTCAGTTTATGGAGTTACGGGCAATAGCGAAAAAATCTTCTGGGGAAGACTCTGGAAGTTCTGCCCAACGATATCTTACAAGTTCTATTCCTGGTAGAGTAGTTTCTGTTGTTGCCAAGCCGGAGAGCGAGGTGAAGAAGGGAGATGTTATTGTTGTTCTGGAGTCCATGAAGATGCAGGTGGCGATCAAGGCGCATAAGGATGGTAAATTGAAGGAACTGAAGGTAAAGGAAGGCTCTAGTATTGCAAGAAACGACGTAGTAGCATTAATAGAGTAAGATTCTCTTCCTGCATGCGAAGGAGTATAGGCCCCGTATATAAAGGAGTTATATACATACAATATTTGCAATACTATAATTGAAAAATATTATATTTCATCGTATTAATTTTTGTTTTGAGGATATCACAAATAGCAGAAAGAAAAGATGAAAACTTTATACCCAATGCAATTCAGAATACATTTCTCAGGAATTGATAGAGGATTATACGAGTAACTAAATTAAAATTCATTAATTGCTATATTAAACTGCATAACTCCATCAATGCAATTGAATTTGAGCGAGCCAGAACAGGTTCATTCAAATTTTACAAGCGAAATGGTACATATGATGATCTTGGTTATGCATTAGCATTGGCATGCTTTGCTGCTAAAGAGTATAGACCTCCTAGCGTGTCAATAGTTGTAGGATCTGAAGATTAAGGATACAAAATTTAATTGCAGAAAAGAAGCGTTTTTGATTTCTGTTACAAATGCTGGCGGCCCAGAAGCAGAGCTGTTCATACATGTATTGATTAAGAATAAAAAGTAAATTAGATGGTCCTTATTACCTGCTTTATCTCCTCATAGTTCGGCTCTATCAACGGGTTGTCAGAAACCCACTTGTATCTTATGGTACCACTTGGATCTATCACAAATACGGATCGTTTAGCAGCATTATACTTCTTCACATGTAGTAGATCTGGCATCACAACCCCATACTTCCTTATCGCATCCCGTGCATAATCACTCAAAACTGGGAAGTTCAGGTTATGCATTGCAGTGAACTGCTTGTTGGCAAACGGTCCATCAATACTTACAGCCACTACCTGTGCCCCTGCATTGCTCAACTCTTGGAATGAATCACGAAATGAACACATCTCCTTTGTGCAAACGGGAGACATTGCAGCAGGGAAGAATGCCAACACCACTTTCTTACCCCTAAAATCCTCCAAACCCTTCATATAGAGCTCTGGATCGGGTAATGTGAAGTCTGGTGCCTTGCTGCCAACCTCCAGTACCTTCGCTTTAGCCTTTGGCCTTGCTTTAGCTGTTTTTATCTTCTTCGATTTGGTTTTGGAACGTTTGGCCATAAGACGCATCGCATCACGAGATTATAAAAGAGTTTCGGGATTAGAAAATGCTATTAACTTTTCTAATCAATCAATATCATGGTGAAGATCAATACAATGATAGAATTAGTAAAGGGAGACATAACTGAGCTTGCTACCGACGCAATAGTAAATGCGGCAAATTCGCAGCTCCAGCATGGAGGAGGCGTTGCATGGGCAATTGTGAACAAGGGAGGGTATGTGATTCAGAGAGAATCTGATAAACTAAGGTTCTGCCCCGTAGGAAATGCTGTGATAACAAGTGCTGGTAAGCTCAAAGCAAAATACGTCATACACGCTGTTGGGCCCAGAATGGGAGAAGGGGATGAGGATGAAAAGTTGAGAAGTGCAACGCTCAGTGCATTGAAACTTGCTGATAAACACGAGTTGAAGAGCATAGCATTCCCTGCTATTTCAACAGGGATCTACAAATTTCCTGTTGATAGGTGTGCTGATATTATGTTGAATACTACGATAGAATATTGCAGAGGGCAAACAGGTTTGCAGAAGATAGTTTTCTGTCTGTACGATGATAACACATTCACAATATTTAACCAGAAATTTGATCTGATAGCAAACTCAAAGTAATTGCCGTAATTCTTCATTGTTATAAGGTTTGACCTTGCTCTGTTTCTTGAAATGTGCATCATTACTCCATATAGACGTATTTAGGCATAGAGCAGCTGCAAGAACAAGGCAAGGTATGGAAAAGCAATTATCGCAGTGAATCATAGATGGTATATGTTTGGCACAACCTTCAAGCTCCTGTTACATGGTATGAGGATGATAGGTGCGGTGTTAACGCTAATTTCTGTTGGATTTCTATTGTCAGTATTTGATCCGGATATTATAGTGATCTGTAATCTACGTGAATCCTGCATAGTTTTGTAAATTGTTAGCACTGCATTTCGCATATGGAAGTTTGCTAACATTATAATCAGCCTTGAAAGCAATAAGGAAAGTGTAAGAGATCACTCTATAATTTCCACTATCTTTTTCCTAGACTTTGAACCCGCTACAATCCTTACATTTGAAGTTGGAATATCAAAATGCTTTGCCAGTTTATCGACAAGTTCTCTATTTGCCCTCCCTCTCTCTGGTTTGGATTTTATACCAACAGTTATTGTATCGCCATCAACTTCGATGCTATCAGTGTTGAACTTCACTGAAACATTGTATCGCATATTCATATAAAGAATCTTCGCTAATATTAGCTAAATTACGTTACGTTATACTTCAGCCTATACGGAGAAACCTTTCTCAATTCGCCTACAATTTCTACCAATGCGTTAACAGTCGCATCAATTTCCTCCGCAGTATTCTGTATACCAAGCGTTAACCGCAATGAACCTGTTATTTCTTCATGGTTAAGACCCATTGCCTTTAACACATGCGATGCTTTTTGCTTTTGGACAGAGCATGCAGAACCTGTCGAAGCTTCAATCCCGTTTTCATCTAATTTAATAATCAGATCTTCTCCATTCACACCTAAAAACGTGAAATGAGCATTGTTAGGCAATCTTTGTACAGGATGACCATTTAGTTTTGAATATTTTATTTTACTTGATACAGAATTGATCAACGCATCACGCAGTTTCTTAACATGACCCGCATATTCATCAATATGTTGCATCGCTGATTCGGCAGCTTTACCCATGCCTACTATACCAGCAACGTTCTGTGTTCCAGACCTAATTTCATTTTCCTGTCCTCCACCATGCATTACAGGTTCAATCTCCAAATCATTGTTAATGCATAGAGCACCCACACCTTTTGGTCCGTACATCTTATGTGCTGACAATGTTACCATATCTATCCCCAATGATTGCACATCAACAGGTATCTTCCCAACAGCCTGCACAGCATCCGTATGAAATACTATATCATGCTTATGCACTATCTCCACAATTTCCTTTACAGGCTGTATGGTTCCAACTTCATTGTTTGCGAACATGATACTGATCAGAATTGTTTTATCACTTATCGAATTCTCCAATGCGTTAAGATCAATTATGCCATACTTGTCAACCGGCAAATAAGTAAAATTGAAACCGTCTTTCTCCAAATCCTTGCATGGTTCAAGGATGGCTTCATGCTCAATGCTGCTTGTGATAATATGATTTCCCCTGCCCTTCATTGAGTATGCAAGTCCTTTTAACGCAAGATTATTTGCTTCTGTTGCACCAGACGTGAATATGATACGTCCTTTTGCATTGATTAATTGCAGAATTCTCCTCCTTGCCAGTTGAAGAGCATTATTCGCTTCTCTTCCAAGTTTATGTATTGATGATGGATTACCATAACGTTCCTTCAGATACGGCATCATCGCATCCAGCACCTCATCTAATACTGGAGTTGTTGCTGCATTGTCCAGATAGATCATTCAGATCACGTTCAAGTTTCCAGTTTTATAACCACTTGCCTCTATAGCAACGAACCTGTAACCAAGTTTCTTCAGTTCAGCGTCAAGAGCATCCAATTTCTTGCTATCAAATAAAAGATGCCTCTCATCCTTTCCAACCTCTATCCTAGCAATTTCTCCATGGTCTCTGACCCTGACCTGTTTTACTCCAAACAATCTCTTTACAACCATCTCTGCCTGCTCTATCCTCTTCAATTTATCATTTGTAACCTCTATTCCATGCGGAATCCTTGATGCCAAGCAGGCATTAGATGGTTTATCAAATATAGATAAGTTTAATGCATCAGCTATCTGTCTAACTTCACCTTTCGTTATCGCTAATTCAACCAATGGACTTCTAACATCATTCTGCCTTAACGCAACTATTCCCGGTCTGAAATCATTCAGATCATCAGCATTTGTCCCATCCACTATTAACTTTGCATTCTCCTGCTTCGCAACTTCAAGCAAATGAATGGCAAGTTCGTTTCTGCAATGGAAGCACCTACGCTCATCATTCTTAACAAAGTCAGGATTCTCCAATTCACTATATTCAATTATCTTATGTTTAATCCCTATCTCTTCTGCGATCTTCCTTGCACTCTCCAGCTCTTCATTTGATAATGTCTTATAATCTGCGGTTACAGCAATCGCATTCCCATCCAGAGCTTTCTTTGCAGCATATGCAACAACTGCGCTATCCACTCCTCCAGATAAAGCAACGATCACTCTTCCCTTATCAGAAAACCAATTCACAAGTTCATCAATCTTTTTCATCACTGTTTCACTGACAACTTTTCCATTATTGCCTGCTGTATCATCGATGATGCGATGCGAAAGGGAATCTTCAACTTCATTGATACATTCTTGACATCCTCATACTCCGGCTTTGCATAGATCACTTTATCCTGCTCCTTAACCACCTTCACACGAACAAGAAATTCCTCTCCCTTGATGCTTATTGGAACTGAGAGTGTAATTCTTGGTACTACATAACGTGAGGTCTGCTGCACCCTTACGCCCAACGTTCCTGACTCTTTTATCAACGCATCGAGAACAGTATTCAATACCTCATAATCGCATATGACGCGAATAAGATTTCCAGGACGGTTCTTTTTGGTCGTTGTTGGAATAACACTAATATCCTTCACTCCCTTTTCCATCAAACTATCTATCATATTTCCAATTATTTCCCCACTAGCATCATCAACATTTGTTTCCAGAACATAAACAGTATCCATCTGCATACTCTGCACCTCCTTCCCCAAAACAACCTTTAGCGCATCGGGAAGATTTGGGAAATCCTTGCTTCCCGCTCCATACCCAACTTTAATTGGTTGCATTGCAGGAAAGAAATCCATACTCCCTTTTGCCAAATTAACCAGCATAGAAGCACCTGTAGGAGTTGTAAGTTCTGAATCAACAGGCCCTCCTATCAGAGTAAAGTTCCTGTTCTTGAAGATCTCCAGTATGGCACTTGCAGGGTTTGTTACTGTGCCATGCGAAAATGTTAACATTCCCCCTCCAACAGCAACCTTGCTGGAATAAATTTCAGCATTGAACAAACCAAGATCCTGTATAGCAACTGCAGT
>Ga0209172_10007215_pt1 | contig 11658 bp, 13 predicted proteins | sample LarsenN4metaG_FD_184113 | JGI IMG/M metagenome (GOLD analysis project Ga0209172, IMG submission 184113) | Hot spring sediment bacterial and archeal communities from British Columbia, Canada, to study Microbial Dark Matter (Phase II) - Larsen... ... | reverse complement strand
CTGCTTCGAGCTGGCGGTGGCCGCGGCGATCAGCCTGTTCGGCTTCGAGTCGGGCGCGGCGCTGGCCACGGTGGTGGGCGTGCTGATCGAGGTGCCGGTGATGCTGCTGGTGGTGCGCTGGGTCAACCGCAGCAAGGGCTGGTACGAGGCGGGCGCGAAGGCCTGACGGCGCGGGCACACTGCGCGGGTCGCCTTCCCGGAGCACGCCCGCCATGCCCCTCCTGCCCGACCCCGACCTGCGCCGCACCTGGCTGTTCGGCCCCGGCGCCGATGCGACCGTGCACGACGCCATGCTGGCCAGCGGCGCCGATGCACTGATCGTCGACCTCGAGGACTTCACCCCGCCGCCTCGGCGGGCCGAAGCGCGCGCGCTGCTGCCGCGCTACGTGCAGGGCTGCCGCGAGCGCGGCATCGTGGCCGCGGTGCGCATCAACCCGCTCGACAGCGACGGCCGCGACGATCTCGCCGCCGCGATGGCGGCGCGGCCCGACGTGATCTCGCTGCCGATGGCCGAGCGCGCGGCGCAGCTGGCCGAGCTCGACCGGGTCATCGGGCAGTGGGAGGCCGAGCTCGGCCTCGAGGCCGGGAGCACCGAGATCCTGCCGGTGTGCGAGACGGCGCTGGGCGTGGCCGACCTGCGCACCATCACCGCGGCCAGCCCGCGCGTGCGCAGCGCGCTGCTCGGCGCCGAAGACCTCGCCAACAGCCTGTGCGCCGAGCGCAGCCCCGAGGGCCTGGAGCTGGAGCATGCGCGGCGCCGCTTCCTGCTCGACGCGCGCGCCGCTGGCATCGAGCCGATCGATGCGCCCTACACCTTCAGCGACGTCGAGAGCGCCGTGCGCGAGGCCGCCCACGCGCGCCGGCTCGGCTATCGCAGCAAGTCGCTGGTGCGGCCGGAGCACGCCGCGGCATTGAATGCTGCGCTCACCCCCTCGGCCGCCGACGTGGCGCGCGCCCGCACCCTCGTCGAGGCCTTCGAGGCCGCCAGGGCGCGCGGCGAAGACCGCGCCCTGGTCGACGGCCTGTGGGTCGAGGTGCCGAGCTGGCGCAACGCCCTGCGGCTGTTGGAGCGCGCGCAACGCCTGAGCCGCTGAACGCACGCCGTTTGCGCGCTCTTTCTCGCGCAAATTGATCATTTAGGAGGATTTCTCGGTCACAAGGTCGCTCCATAAGTATCATTCCTGTCAGTTAAGCAGGATTTCAACGGAACACCATGGCCAAGACCGTCCTGATCGTCGACGACTCCTCGTCGCTGCGCACCGTCGTCAAGCTGGCGCTGACGCGCGCCGGCTACGAGGTGCTGGAGGCCGCCGACGGCCTGGAGGGCCTGGCGCAGCTCGACAAGGGCGCGCGCGTCAACCTGATCGTCAGCGACGTGAACATGCCGCGCATGGACGGCATCGCCTTCCTGCGCAAGCTCAAGGAGCACGCACGCCATCGGTTCACCCCGGTGATCATGCTGACCACCGAGGGCCAGGACGCGAAGAAGCAGGAAGGCCGTGACGCCGGCGCCAAGGCCTGGATGGTCAAGCCCTTCAACCCGCCGCAGCTGCTCGACGCGGTGGCCAAGCTGATTCCGGCGTGAGGCGCGCGATGACCACCACCCACGCGATGCGCCTGCCGGCCGAGCTGACGATCTACACCGTCGCCGAGACACAGCATGCCCTGAGCACCTGGATCGCCTCGCTCGGCGACCGCGCTCCCGTCTGGCGGCTGGATGCCTCCGGCGTCGACGAGGCGGATGCCGCCGGCGTGCAGCTGCTGCTGTCGCTGTCTCGCAGCGCCAGCGCCGCCGGTGCCCGGCTGAAGCTCGATGCGCCCAGCGCGGCGCTGTGCCGCGCCAGCCACCAGCTCGGCATCGCCCCGATCGTGCTGGGCACGCTCGACCACGAAAGCGCCGCATGAAGCTGCCCGACGACGACCACGGCCTGATCGCCGACGCCCTGCCGGTCTTCGTGAGCGAAGGCCAGGAGCAGATCGCCTCGTTCGAGCAGTTGCTGCTGCAGCTCGAGGATGCGCCCGGCGACCGCGAGCTGCTCGACGCCCTGTTCCGCTGCGCCCACACCGTCAAGGGCTCGGCGGGCATCTTCGGGCTGGACGAAGTGGTGGCCTTCACCCACCACGTCGAGACGCTGCTCGACCGGCTGCGCGAAGGCGAGATCGCTCTGACACCCGATCTCTCGACGGTGCTGCTTCAGTGCAACGACCAGATCCGCGAGCTGATCGACCAGGCCACCGGCGGCCTCGAAGGCGCCGGTGGCGAGGCCGAGCGAGCCGCGCTCGTCGCCCGGCTCGAGGCCTTCCGGGGTCATGCCGCGGTACCGGTGCCCGCCAGCGTCGCAGCACCCGCTGCGGCGTCGGCAGCGCTGCAGTGCTGGCAGGTCAGCGCGCGCTTCGGCGCCGACACCTTCCGCAACGGCATGGATCCGCTGGCCATCCTCGCCTACACGGCGCAGCTCGGCCGCATGGTCGAGGTGGCCTGCGACGACTCGGCCGTGCCGCCGCTGCCCCAGATCGACCCCGAGACCTGCCACCTCGGCTTCCGCTTCACGCTCGAGACCGACCAGGGCCGCGCCGCGATCGAGGACGCCTTCGGCTTCGTGATCGACGACACCGCGCTGGAGATCCGCGAGGCCGCCGCCGTGCCGCCCGCTGCCGTGCAGACCGCCGAGGCAGCGCCTGCCGTCACCGCCACCCCGGCCCGCCCGCGTGACGCTGCCCCCGCTGCGGCCGACCACGTGCGCTACATCCGCGTGCAGGCCGACCGGCTGGACGCGGTGATCAACCTGCTCGGCGAGCTGGTGATCGCCGGCGCCGGCGCGCTGCTGCTGGCGCGCCAGACCCGCCAGGGCGCGCTGGTCGAGGCCAACGAGCAGATCGGCCGCCTGATCGAGGAGATCCGCAACGGCACGCTGCAGCTGCGCATGGTGCCCATCGGCGAGACCTTCTCGCGCTTTCGCCGCGTGGTGCGCGACACCGCCGCCGAGCTCGGCAAGGACGTCGCGCTGGAGATCACCGGCGGCGACACGGAACTCGACAAGTCGGTGGTCGAGCGCATCGCCGACCCGCTGATGCACCTGGTGCGCAACGCGCTGGACCACGGCCTCGAACCCCCCGAACAGCGCCAGGCCGCCGGCAAGCCGGCCCAGGGGCGGCTGGCGCTCAGCGCCTTCCACGAGTCCGGCAGCATCGTCATCCGCATCAGCGACGACGGCCGCGGCATCCAGCGCCAGCGCGTGCTGGAGCGCGCCTGGGAGCGCGGCCTGGTCGAGCGCGGCGTGACCCCGCCGGACGAGCAGATCCTGCAGCTGATCTTCGCGCCGGGCTTCTCCACCGCCGAGAAGGTCACCAACCTCAGCGGCCGCGGCGTCGGCATGGACGTGGTGCGCAGCAACATCGAGGCGCTGCGCGGCAGCGTGACGATCGACAGCACCGAGGGCCGGGGCAGCCGCATCGAGATCCGCCTGCCGCTGACGCTGGCGATCATCGACGGCTTCCTGATCGGCGTGGGCGCGAGCAAGTTCATCTTCCCGCTCGATGCCGTGGTCGAGGTCATCGAGAACCAGCCCAGCGCCGCCGCGCTCGACACCCGCGGGCGCAGCATGATCGAGCTGCGCGGGCGCGTGCTGCCGGTGGTGAGCCTGCGCCATCTCTACGCGCTGGATTCCCCCCACCGCCGCGCAGCAGCGTCGTCGTCATCCAGGCCGGCGCGCAGCGCTTCGGGGTGATGGTCGACGCGCTGCTCGGCCAGCACCAGACCGTCATCAAGCCGCTCGGCCGCATGTTCCGCAGCCTGCGCGGCATGTCGGGTTCCACCATCCTGGGCAACGGCGAGGTCGCACTGATCTTCGACGTGGCCTCCCTGTGCCAGCTCGCCGCGGCAAGCGCCGCCCGTCCCCTTCCCACCGCCACCGCAACCGCCACCGAAAGAGAGCCGTCATGACGCAGCCCCAACACTCCCTGTTCGCCAATCTGTTCGCGGGCGCGGAACTCCGCCAGGCCGCCGACGCCCTGGCGCAATCGGAGAAGGCGCGATCCGCGGCCGAGTCGGAGCGAGCCGACCTGGCCGCCACGCTGGCGCAGGTGAAGGCGCGGCTCGACGAGGTCGAGGCCGAGCTGAAGGTGCGCACCGAGATCATGAACGTGACCAGCATCGTCTCGGAGGCCGACAAGAAGGGCGACATCCTCAGCATCAACGAGAAGTTCCTCGAGGTCTCGAAGTACTCGCGCGACGAGCTGATCGGTCATGGCCACAACACCACGCGGCACCCCGACATGCCCAAGGAGGTGTTCAAGCAGATGTGGGCCACCATCGGCCGCGGCCAGATCTTCCGCGGCGTGGTGAAGAACCGCGCCAAGGACGGCACGCCCTACTACGTCGACGCGGTGATCGCGCCCATCCTCGGCGAGAACGGCAAGCCGATGAAGTACCTCGGCGTGCGCTACGACATCACCGAGTCGGAGCTGGAGCGCCACAACGCCCGCGGCATTCTCGGCGCCATCGACGCGGCCTACGCCTACATCGAGTTCGACCTCGGCGGCCACGTGCTCGCGGCGAACAAGAACTTCCTCGGCCTGATGGGCTACGCGCTCGACGACGTGCGCGGCAAGCACCACCGCATGTTCGTCGAGCCCGCGCAGGCCCAGTCGGCCGAGTACGCCGCCTTCTGGCGCGAGCTCAACGACGGCCAGTCGCGCAGCCAGGTGTTCAAGCGCATCACCCGCTCCGGCCAGCCGGTGTGGATCCAGGCCGTCTACGCGCCGGTGAAGGACGAGATGGGCCGTGTGGTGAAGATCGTCAAGATCGCCACCGACGTGACCGCCGAGCACCTGGCCAACGCGATGCTGCGCGAAGCCGTGGAGCAGGCGCGCGCCGTCACCGCCGCAGCGCAGGCCGGCGACCTGACGCAGCGCATCCCGCTGGAGGGCAAGAGCGGCCCGATCGCCGAGCTGTGCGCGGGCGTGAACGCGTTGATGGAAACCACCGCGGTGATCTTCGACGACGTCGGCCGCGTCTTCGGCGCGCTGGCCGGGGGCGACCTCACGCAGCGCATCTCGCGCGACTACGCCGGCAGCTTCGGCCGGCTCAAGACCGACGCCAACGCCACCAGCCAGGCGCTGGCCGACATCGTCGACGACGTCGGCCGCGTGTTCTCCGGCCTGGCCTCGGGCGACCTGACCCAGCGCATCACCCGCGAGACGCGCGGCACCTTCGACCGCGTCAAGCAGGACGCCAACTCCAGCTGCGACAAGCTCGCCGGCATCATCGACGAGGTGCGCACGGCGGCCGAGGCGCTGACCGGCGCGGCCAACCAGGTCAGCGCCACCGCACAGTCGCTGTCGCAGGCGGCCAGCGAGCAGGCCTCGTCGGTGGAGGAGACCACCTCGCAGATCGACATGATGTCGGCCTCGATCTCGCAGAACAGCGACAACGCCAAGGTCACCGACGGCATGGCCACCAAGGCCAGCAAGGAAGCCGCCGAGGGCGGCGAGGCCGTCACCCGCACGGTCACGGCGATGAAGCAGATCGCCGCCAAGATCAGCATCGACGACATCGCCTACCAGACCAACCTGCTGGCGCTGAACGCGGCCATCGAGGCGGCGCGTGCCGGCGAGCACGGCAAGGGCTTCGCGGTGGTGGCCGCCGAGGTGCGCAAGCTCGCCGAGCGCAGCCAGGAGGCGGCCAAGGAGATCGGCGACCTGGCCTCCAGCAGCGTCTCGACCGCCGAGCGCGCCGGCAAGCTGCTCGACGAGATCGTGCCGTCGATCCAGAAGACCAGCGAGCTGGTGCAGGAGATCGCCGCGGCCAGCAGCGAGCAGAGCCAGTCGGTCACGCAGATCGGCGGGGCGATGGGCCAGCTGAGCAAGGCCACGCAGCAGAACGCCTCGGCCTCGGAGGAACTCGCCGCGACGTCGGAGGAGCTCTCCGGACAGGCCGAGCAGCTGCAGCAGTCGGTGGCCTTCTTCGCTGCCGGCGGCGGTCACGTCGAGAGCTTCGTCGAGCGCCGCGCGCCGAACACGCCGATGCGCCCGACGACGCCGCGAGCGGTGGCGGCAGCGCCGTCGCGCCAGGCCACAGGCACCTCCAACTTCCGGCCCTACTGAGGCATGGCCATGGCCGACAGCACGAGCGCCCAGTACCTCACCTTCTGGCTCGGCGAGGAGATGTTCGCGCTGGACATCCGCAGCGTGCGCGAGATCATCCAGTACGCGCCGATGACCCGCGTGCCGCTGATGCCGTCCTTCGTGCGCGGCGTGATCAACCTGCGCGGCGCGGTCGTGCCGGTGATCGACCTGCACGCCCGCTTCGGCCGCCGCGCAGCCGCCGTGGGCAAGAAGACCTGCGTGGTGATCTTCGATTCGCTGCGCGACGGCGAACGCACCGAGCTCGGCCTGATGGTCGATGCCGTCAGCGAGGTGGTGGATCTCGCCGACGACGCGATCGAGCCGCCGCCGAACTTCGGCACCTCGGTGCGCCGCGACTTCATCCGCGGCCTGGGCAAGCTCGGCGCGCGATTCGTCATCCTGCTCGAGCCGGAGAAAGCCTTCGACATGGACGAGATGGCGCAGCTGTGCGCGGTCTCGCAGGAGGCGGCACCGGCCTGACGGCGGCGAGCATCCGGTGATGCGGGTCTCGCGTATCGTGGCCGCATGTCGACCCTGCTGCGCCCCCTGCTCACCGCCCTCGCGCTCGCGGCCGCGCTGTACGCCGCGCTGCTGGCCCTGCTCTGGTTCGGCCAGGAGCGGCTGATCTTCCTGCCCACGCCGCTGCCGGCGGACCACGCGCTCGCGCGCGAGCCCGACGTGCACGAGCGCTTCGTCGAGGTCGACGGCGCGCGGCTGTCGGTGCTGGAGCTGCGCCTGCCCGAGCCGAAGGGCGTGGTCTTCTTCCTGCACGGCAATGCCGGCAACCTGGCGAGCTGGTTCGTCAACGCCGACTTCTACCGCCGCGCCGGCTTCGACCTGGTGATGCTCGACTACCGCGGCTACGGCAAGAGCAGCGGCCGCATCGAGAGCGAGGCGCAACTGCATGCCGACGTGCGCGCCGTGTGGCGCGAGGTGGCGCCGCGCTACGCCGGACGGCGCGTGGTGCTCTACGGCCGTTCGCTGGGCACGGCGCTGGCGGCCTCGCTCGCCGCCGAGCTGCAGCCCGACCTGACGGTGCTGGTCTCGCCTTACGAGAGCATGGCGGCGATGGCACGCGAGCATTACCCCTGGTTGCCCGCCGCGCTGCTGCGCTATCCGCTGCGCACCGGCGAGCACCTGGCGCGCGTGCGCGCGCCGGTGCTGCTGCTGCACGGCGACCGCGACGAGCTGATCCCGCTGGCGCACAGCCACGCGCTGCAGGCCGTGGCCCCGCATGCACGGCTGCACGTCGTGCCCGGCGGCGGGCACAACGACCTGCAGGAGATCAGGAGCTACCTCGATGCGGTGCGCTCGGCGCTGGATTCGCTCTGAGCCAGCTTCGGCAGCAGCTCGCGCTGGCCCAGCGGCGTGACCGTCACAGCCCGGCCCGTCTCGCGGCGCAGCCAGCCCTGTGCGATGCAGTGCGCCAGCAGCGCATCGGCCAGCGCGCCGGCGAGGTGGTCGCGCCGCTCCGACCAGTCCATGCAGGCGTAGGCGTAGCGGCGCTTCGCCGAGGGCGGCGGCGCTTCGAAGCCGAGCCCGGCCAGCCAGGCCCGGCCCGTGTCGGTGAGCGCCAGGCCGTCGCCGCGCGCCTGCAGCCCGCGCTGCGCGACCAGGGTGTCGAACAGGCACACGCCGAGCCGCCCCGCCAGGTGGCCGTAGCAGCAGCGCGCCTCGCGCAGCCGCGCCCGCTCGGGGCGTGACCAGGCCGCGTCGCGCGCGCCGGCCTCGGCGACCAGGGCCAGCGCCTCGAGCGCATGGGCGACGTCGGCATGCGCCAGCCGGTAGTAGCGGTGCCGGCCGCGCGGCTCGCAGGCGACGAAGCCGGCATCGAGCAGCTTCGCCAGATGCCCGCTGGCGGTGGCGGCGGTGACGCCCGCCGCGGCGGCGAGCTCGCCTGCCGTCGCGGCCTCGCCGGCGAGCAGCAGGCTCAGCATGCGCGAGCGCGCCGGGTCGGCCACCATCGCGGCGGCGCGGGCGAGCCGGGGTTCGTGGTCGCGCAGGGTGGCCCTCGCCGTCATGGCGCCAGTGTGCCTCGGCCGGCGGGTGCCACGCTTCGGCTCAGGCCGAAGCGAGGTTCAGCGCGGATCGTCGGAATGGATCTGCAGCGCCTCGAGGAAGCGCGACACCATGTTGTACGAGGCGATGGTACCCACCAGCTCGACCAGCTGGCGCTCGCCGAGCCGCGCTCGCACCGCCTGCACGAGCGCCTCGTCGACGTGCACCTCGCGCGTCATCGCGTCGCACAGCGCGAGCACCTCGCGCTGCAGCGGCGTGAAGCGATCGCTGGCCGCACGCCAGTCGGCCAGCGCATCGAGCTGCGCCTGCGCCAGGCCCTCCTTCAGCGCGATCGGCGCATGCTGGTCGGCCTCGTAGGGCGCGCCGTTGAGGTGGGCGACGCGCATGATCACCAGCTCGCGCAGGTCACCCGGCAACGAGAGCCTCTGCCGCACCTGCGTCATGAAGCCCAGCCAGCCCTCGGCCAGCGGCGGGCTGTGCATCAGCATCTGGTACAGGTGCAGCACGCTGCCGCGCTCGGCGACGATGCGCTGCACCAGCGGCTGCGCCTCGGGCGCGGACAGGTCGGCGTAGGAAATGCGGGCCATGGCGAAGCCTCAGACGACGAGCGCCGGGTCGAGCTGGCGCACGCGGTGGTCGACGTAGTAGCCGCCGACCTCGGTGTACTGCAGGAAGGCGCGACCGCAGGCGGCGCAGGCCCACACGTCGCAACGGTTGTACGGGAAGTGCTCCGGCGAGATCGGCGTGTCGGCGGCCCAGAAGCGGCTGCCGGGCCACTCCTCGACGGTCGGCTCGTCGACCGACGGATCGCGCAGCGTGCCGATGCGGCGGAATGCCGGCTCGGCCAGCGGCGCACCGATCGACTCCCAGCCGGCGCACTGCAGCCGCGCGCAGGCGCAGCCAGCAGGCCAGGAACCAGGCGACGGCAAGGCGCGCAGATCCTCCGCCGTCAACACGCCGCCATCGAGCGGCCGCCGCGGAGCCGGCTCCGCCGGGCCGCCGGCGGCGCCCCCCTGGGGGGGAGCGCCGGAGGGGCTACGGGGGGGAGCCATCAGTCGGCTTTGATGTCGTTGGCCTTGACGACCTTCGCCCAGGTGTCGAGCTGCTGCTCGATGAAGGTCTGCGCCGCCGCCGGCGTGCCGACGTGCGTGACGATGCCCTGCGCCGCCAGCTTCTCGGCCACCTCGGGCTGCTTCAGCGCGGCGTTGATCTCCTCGTTCATGCGCTTGACGATGTCCGCCGGCGTCTTCGCCGGCGCCAGCACTGCCCACCAGGCCGGCGCATCGAAACCGGCGAAGCCGCTCTCGGCGATGGTCGGCACGCCCGGCAGGTTGGCGCTGCGCTGGCTGGTGGTGACGGCCAGCGCACGCAGCTTGCCGCTGTCGATGTGCGGCTTGGCGAGGAACACCGAGCCCACGGCCAGCGGCACGTGGCCGGCGATGGCGTCGCTCATCAGCGGGCCGCCACCGCGGTAGGGCACATGCACCAGGTCCATCCTGCCGGCCCTGGCCAGCATGGTCACCGCCAGGTGACCGAGGCTGCCGTTGCCGATGCTGCCGTAGCTGATCGAGCTGCCGGTCTGCGAGGCCTTCACCACATCGCCGAAGGTCTTGTAGGGCGACGAGGCCACGGTGGCGATCACCATCGCGCCGGTGCCGATCAGCGAGACGGCGGCGAGGTCGCGTTTCGTGTCGTAGGCCAGGCTGGGCTGCAGCGCCGGGTTCACGCCATGGGTGTCGAACACCACGGCGAAGGTGTAGCCGTCGGCCGGCGCCTGCGCCACCGCGGCCGTGCCGATCGCGCCCGAGGCGCCGCCCTTGTTCTCGACCACCACGCTCTGGCCGAGGCGCTGCTGCAGCACCGGCGCGAGGATGCGCGCCACCTGGTCGACCGAGCCGCCGGGCGGGAACACCGCCACCAGCTTGATCGGCTGCCTGGCGGGCCAGGCCTGGGCGTGCACGGCCGGAGCGCCCAGCACGCCGGCCAGAACCGTGAGGGCGAGCAGCGGGCGGACGACGGTGGTGCCCAGGCGGCGGAACGACAGGTTCATGGTACGTGCAGGTGCGAGTGAGGGTCGCACGAGTGTGCGCGAGGCGCCCTCCGCTGTCGTGCTGGAAAGCCCGCAGTGCCGACGGCCACGATTCAATCGACGCGCGGCACCGGCATGCGCGCCAGGCAGCGCCGGTGGCGTTCGTCGACGCGCTTCGCGAACCATTCGGTCGTGAGCTTGCGCGTGAACTTGGGGCTGTGCAGGTCGATCTTCGGCAGCACGGCGCGCGGCAGCGTGCGGCGATCGAGCTGCTCGGCGTAGGCGAACACACGCTCGTACAGCGCCGTCTTCTCGAAGCCCGCCTGCTCGCCGCGCTGCAGGTCGCGGCGGATCGCCGATTCACCCAGGCCGAGGCGCGCGGCCAGCGTCAGCGCGGCGCGCTCGGTCTCGCCGCGCGGCGCGTCGGCGGCGCGAGGCAGCAGGTCGCCGTCGAGCGCGACCGGCAGGCCCGAGGCGACCGCCAGGGCGTTCTGGAACGCCGCGTTGCGGCTGGCCCAGCGGCCGGCGTTGAAGTCCGCGAAGCGATGGATCGGCTGGTCGTAGGGCGCCTCGTAGGCCAGCAGGTGCGCGGCGCCGAAGTACAGCCCACCGCGTCGCGTGAACACCTCGCGGCGGATCGACTCCTTCACCGCATACGGATAGGGCCGTGCCTTCGCCTGCTCCTCCGCGAAGGCGATGCTCACCTGCATCGGCCCGCCGGTGCGCACCGGGTTGCGATCGGCCAGGAAGGTGCGGCCCAGCGGCACCATGGCGATGAAGTCCTCGAACACCTCGCTGAGCTGGCGCTCGGTCTTCACCGCATCGATGCGCTCGGCGTAGCTGCGCCCGCCGGTCGACGGCAGCGCCAGCGCGGCGCGCACGGCGAGCATCGGCACGCCGGCGTCGTCGGCGCGGCGCTCGATCTCCTTCCAGGCGATCGCGGCCAGCCCGGGCACCGCCGGGTCGGCCCGGTAGCCCGATTCCTGCTCGGTCACGGCCATCACCGCGCAGAGGTTCTCCGGCGTCGAGGGCAGCTCCAGCGTGGCCAGCGCGGCGTGGATGTCGGCAGCCCAGCCGGCGCGGTCGTCGAGCTTCTCGGGCAGCACGCGCAGGATGGCCTCGCGCGCCTCGGTCGGCCCCAGGCCCTGCGGCTCGGCCATGCGGCCGGGGATGGCGCAACCGGCGAGCAGCGCGGCAGCGAGGGTGGCGGTGATGCCGTGAAGACGCATGGCCGCGATTGTGCGGCCGCGCGTTCAGCGACCTGGTGCGAACCGATCGTCGCGCGCCGTCACGCGCTGCATGAACACGTCGAACGCGACGATCAGGCCGGCACCGAGCGCGACCACGATCACCAGCACGCGGAACTCGTCGCCGTAGAGCAGGCCGTGCATCCGCTCGAAGCGGTTGGTGGTGGTGCACACCACGTCGGCCGCGGCCATGCCGGTGTAGTGCATCGCGCAGACCGCCGCGGCCATCACGAAGGC